>Ga0302189_10000012_pt1 | contig 120085 bp, 88 predicted proteins | sample II_Bog_E2_2_FD_194551 | JGI IMG/M metagenome (GOLD analysis project Ga0302189, IMG submission 194551) | Peat permafrost microbial communities from Stordalen Mire near Abisko, Sweden - II_Bog_E2_2 | ecosystem: Environmental > Terrestrial > Soil > Wetlands > Peat | place: Sweden: Abisko...
AGCATCTCGACCGGACCGAAAGGAAGCCGAGGCCTACAGCCTCACCGAGACCGGGACGCAAGTCCTGATCCGCATCCACCCAACAACGGTGCTCGTGGCCGCTGCGCTGGAAGCGTGACGCCCCCCCCAAGGGGCGCTCTTGGAGTGCGGTGCGAATCCGCAGGTTAGCCGCAAACATCGTTCGTGCGGCGTACATGGCTCACTTACTCATCCTCCTTCAAAGGTGGCTTGAGATAAATGACTATGGTTTAAGGAACGGTGAGAAGAATGCGGACAATTAAGGGGGAAGGATATTGATAGCCTTAGGATTACATTATCGGCACACGGCGGGCCGATTTTAGCCCAAGATAGAAGATGCCGTTTACGGCGGCTCTTGGAACGCTCCCTACACCCCCATTGGCGAAGAGCTTAAATGGTCTTAGGCATTGAAACGGAGCCAGTTATGGAGCATCCGATTCCGGAGGGAGGCCCATTACCCCAAAGGTCCGGCACTAACCGTCCGTCTCTTGGATGACGACGGGCGCACGCATCTCCATCAGAGACTCGGGCTTCTTCACCGGGGTAAAGCCGTGCTTCAGGTAAAGCTCATGTGCGTCGCGGGTCGCCAGCATGAACCGGCGGAGTCCCCGGAGCTCGGGATGGTCCGCAATCACCTTGAGCATCCACGAGGCCAGGCCTTTGCCCCGGTGTTCATCGAGGACGTAGACATCGCAGAGATAGGCGAAGGTGGTCCGGTCGGTGACGACCCGCGCGAAGCCCACCTGCTCCCCCCTAAAGAAGACGCCCACGCAGAGCGAATTCGCCATAGAACGCGCCACGCTCGATATCGGGATGTCCTTCGCCCAGTAGGACCGGGACAGGTACGCGTGGATCCGGTCCACCTGCTGGTCCCCTGGGGCGTCGCTGATCGTGTAGTCGCCGCGCGTCTCCATGGGCTAACTCCAGTTGTAGTTGAAGCTCACGCTGATCCTTTCCGAGTCTACCCGGTTCTGGGCAACCTCGTGCCTTAGCCAGCTCTCAAAGAGGATGAGATTGCCGGCCGTTGCCGGGTAGGTGACATGGGCCCGGTTCGCGGGCCGCGCGCCCGACAGCCGGGGCGGGGCGGCCATGAATCGGTCGAGCCTCGGGTCCTCAAACTTGATGCCCGGGCATCCCTTGGGGGTCGAGACGTAGTAGGTGCCGCTCACAAAGGAGAGCGGGTGCAGGTGGAGCGAATGCGACGCCGAAGGGGGCATGATGTTCACCCAGAAATCGGTCATCCGGATCGTGCGCCCTCGCAGGTCCAGCTCGAGCGCCTTTGCAAATGCGCGCACGTGGCGCGTGATCCGGGTCTCAAGCAGCGCGAACGTGCTGGAGAAGCGGTGGAGCTCATTCATCGACGCGTAACTCGTGTAGCCGCCCGGGTAGTTCTTGGAGGACCATTCGCGGCCGGCTTTGTCAAAGTCCCGGAGGGCCCGGCACTCGCGGGCGAGCTCAGCGTTGAACCGCCCGAGCCCCGACTTAACGAGGGGCTCCGAGTAGATGAGCGTGGGGAAGAACGAGCGGATCATCGGACCCCCCCCATCAACCGCTTCATCCAAGGGGTAAGGGCAAGGATGGCGGCGGCGGTTGCCACGGCCCAGATGGCCTGGACCATGAAGGAGTGGGCGAGGGCGGCTGGGTCGCTTGCTGTGAAGTTTCCCGCCAGGATGCCGGCAAGCTTGTTGCCATAGGCCGAGGCGAGAAACCAGATCCCAAGGGAGAGTCCGATCAGCTCGTTGGGGGCAAGCTTGGTCATGAGGCTGAGCCCCACCGGGCTCAAGCAGAGCTCCCCCGTGGTCTGCAGGAAGAAGAGCGCGACGATCCACCAGGGACTCACCAGGCCGCGCGCGGCGAGATGAGCGGCCGGTACCATGATCAGGAATGAAAGGGCCACGAAGAAGAGCCCTATCACGAATTTGAGCGGGCTCGAAGGCTGTCTTTTCCCCAGTTTGACCCAGATCCAGCCAAATGCCGGGGCCAGAAGCAGGACGAAGACCGAGTTCACAGACTGGAACCAGGACGATGGGTAGGGGCTCCCGACCGAGAATCGGTGCCCGAAAAGGGTGAGGCTTCCGCCGTTCGGCAGGGTACGGTCAGTCAGCTGGTCGCCAAAAAGCGCGATCGTGGATCCGGCCTGCTCGAAGATCGCCCAGAAGACCGTGGCCGCGATGAAGAACAGGAGGATGGCCGTGACCCGCTTGCTCGTGACGTCCGTCCTCAGTCCGAACCAGACGATCGCAGCCAGGGGCGCTCCCAGGTAGGCGTAGCGGATCCACGCGAACCGGTCGACAAGGTCTGAAAGGGCGACGAGGCAAAGCAGGCATGCGGTGCCCGCCACGACGAGGCCCGCGATGGCCCAGGGCCTGACCTGCCTTTCGGGAGGCTTGCCCACGTGCGCGAGCCTTCTTCCCCCAACCACATACTGAGCGATGCCGAGGGTCATGCCGACGCCCGCCGCCGCGAAGCCCCAGTGCCAGCAGTGGGTGGGGTCGAACCCGTTCTCGCCGAGCCACGCCTTGAAGGCGACGCTTTGGGCCAGATACCCGCACACAAAGGGTGAGATGAAGGCGCCGAGGTTGATCCCCATGTAGAAGATCGAGAAACCTGCGTCGCGCCGCACGTCGCCCGGCACGTACAGTGCGCCCACCATGGCGCTGATGCTTGGCTTGAGCATCCCGGTGCCGAGGACGACCAGGATGAGGCCCGCGAAGAAGGCGGACAGGAAGGGCAGGGCGAGGACGAAGTGCCCGAGCGCGATCACGAGCCCCCCGTAGAGGACCGACCGGCGCGCCCCCAGGAAATTGTCGGCGATGAACCCCCCGGGAATTGAGAGGAGGTAGACCGACATCGTGTAGGTGCCGTAGATTAGGCCGCTCTTCTTCACGTCAAAGCCGAGTCCCCCGTCCGCGGTCCGTGCCACCATGAAGTAGATCAGGATTGCACGCATGCCGTAGTAGCTGAACCGCTCCCACATCTCGGTGAAGTAGAGCGTCATCAGGCCCTTCGGGTGCCCGCCGAGCCCCCCCGCGTCGAATACCGGTTCACCGCTGGGGGCTGCTTCGTGTTCCATCGGGCGCGATCGTGGGGGCCTCGGGCCGCGGCGCAAATCCGAAAACTCTAGCGCGCGAGGGCACCCTTGGCTGCGCGGGCCAGCTCCGTCTTGCCCGTCGCCTCGGCGAGGTGGCTCAGGCCGTCAAGGAAGCCGCGCCGCTGCGCCGCCGGCAAAGCGGGGCCGGCCCAATAAGTGGCCTGCAGGTAGCTGCGCAGGGCGTCGTCGGGGCGCCCCAGGTGCAGCAGGACCAGGGCCCTGTCGTAAGCCGCCTGGTAGAAACGGTCGTCGATCCGCAGCGCATCCTCGAAATGGTCGTTCGCCTCCCTGAACTGCCGCGCCCTTGCGAACTCGAGACCCATCTGGTCTTGGGCAATCGCAAGGTAGCTCCGATGCCCGTAAAACGCCGAGACACGCTCCTTCTCGGCAAAGATCACGGAAGCATTGCGCATCCCGACACTGTGGGGGTTCTCCGCCAGGTGACGGGCGACCTCCTCCCTGGCTTCCTTCTCTTGCCCGCGCAGGAATTCAAGGATGAGGAGCCGGCTCGTGAAGTCATCCCGGAACTCCCCCTTGGAGAGGTGCTCGGCGACGTAGGCGTGCTGGATCCCGTCATCCGACCACACCCGCAGCTGGCGATGGCTCATGCACCCCAACCCCGCGACGGCCGCGAGCGAGAGCAGGGTGGCGAACACCCGGGCCCGTCCTGCGGGGATCCTGGCGAGCAGGGCGGCGACCGCCGCGGCAACGATCACCGTTAGGAAGTACCCGTAGCGGTCGCTCGGCATGTGCCGCTTCTCGGTGAGCCCGAAGAAGGGCGCCGCCGAGGCGAGGTAGCCGAACCAGACGACGGCAATGAGGGGCTGTCTCCGGAGCCTTGCGAGCGCAACCAGTGACATCGCGCCCACGGCGGCCATCGCCCCGACAAAGGCGGCGCCGGCTGGGTTGAAACCCACGAGCGTGTCGTAAAGTGGCGACAGGTTGACCGGCCACCAGGGCTTCCAGAGGTAATAGGCGGCGATGTATGAGGACTGCGCGATGCGGTGCACCACGGGCATCTCCTTTAGCCCGGGGACCGCGCCGAACACCTCCGTGTTCGCGAATCGGGCGGCGACGGTCACCGCGAGGACTGCGGCAAGCGGCACGAGGAATGCCGCCTTCTCGGCGAGGAGCCTGACGAACGGGACGCCGGTGCCCCTGCGCGCATAGAGCCAGTCCGTTCCGATCAGGAGCACAGGGGCCCCGAGCGCCACGGGGTAGGTGAGGAGGGACCCCGAGTAGGCCGCCGCCGAAACGCACAGAAGCGCGGCGCGCCGACCACCCCGGCTGCGGTAGGTTCCCAGGTACGCGACCAGGGAGGCCAAGAGAAGGGTCATCGCCTGCCCGTAGAGGTTGCCCGAAATCCACGCCGTCGTCTCGACCCTGAACGGGTGGAAGGTCCACCAGCCCGCTGCGAGGAACGCTGCCCCGACATCCCACGGCCTAAGCCCGGGTGCGCTCGCTTGGGAGGCAAAGAAACGCAGCACCTGCACGACCAGCGCGAACACAAGGGCGGCGTTGGCGAGGTATAGGGCCAGGCCCACGGCGTGGTAGGGCTTTGGGTCGAGGCCCGCAAACTCATAGGTCGCCACGAAGTTCATCCAACCGAGCGGCATGTACCTGCGGGCGTAGCTCCAGTCTGTAAACATCCACTTGAGCCGGTCCAGGTCCCACCCGCCCATGTGGGGGTTTAGGGTCACGTTCACATCGTCATCCCTCAGGTAGAGAAAGCCGAAGTCGAGGACCCCCAAGTTGAGCGCCAAGGCCGCGAGCACCAGCAGGACGGAGCAAAGCCAGAACAGCCTTCGGGCCTCTGCCGATGCAAACAGACCTTGGACTTGGGGTGGGCTCGGGTTCACGAATCCTTCGGGGTAGCGGCCGGCGCCATGGCCGATCCGTCCGTGGGCTTCAGGCGCCTGAACATGAGCGACGTGGCGACCGTCATCAACCCTAACGTCAGGAAGGTCCAATGGATTCCTGCGATCATCCCTGCCGGTCCGGGCCGGTGTTCACCCCCGAGGTAAAGGGCGGCCAGGAGCGAGGCGACCGCAACGCCGAAGCTCATGGACATCTGCTGCACCGTACTTGAGATGCTGCTTCCGGGACTCGTCTCGGTGTCAGAGAGGTCGGCAAACACGAGGGTATTCATCGCGGTAAACTGCATGGAGGAAACAAAGCCCATGACGAAGGCGAGGAGGACGATCAGGGCCACCGGGGTTCCCGGGACAACCGTCATGAACAGGATGATCGTCGCCCCCATCGCTGCCGTGTTGGAGACGAGCACCTTTCTGTAGCCAAAACGGTTGAGGATCCGCGGCATGAGCATCTTAAGGCTCATCGCCGCGATCGGCTGGGGCATGATCAATAATCCCGACTGCACCGGCGTGAAGCCGAGGCCGATCTGGTAGAGCAGGGGAAGGAGAAACGGCATTCCGCCTACGCCAAGCCGGGTGGCGAAGCTCCCGAGGACCGAGATGCGGAAGGTCCGCACCCGGAAGAGCCACAGTTTGAGCAGGGGATGCTCAGCGCCCAGGCTGTGGTGCCCGTAGGCGAGCAGGAGCGCGACCGAGAGCACGAGAAGGAAAACGATGCTCTTCGTGTCCAGACTGTGCTCGCCGAAGATCTCGAGGACGTACGATAGGAGCGCGATGCCCGAACCGAACAGCGCGAGCCCAACCCAGTCCAAGGGGTCGTCGCGATCAGACTTGTAGTCGGGCATGTGTCTAAAAACCAGATACATCCCTAATAGACCCATGGGGATGTTCACGAAGAAGATCATGCGCCAGTGCAGGTACCCGACGATCAGGCCCCCCGCCAAGGGGCCGATCAAGGGTCCTATGAGGCCCGGGATGGCCACAAAACTCATGGCGCGCACGAGCTCCGACCGGGGAAAGGTCCGCACCATGGTGATGCGCCCGACCGGCATCATGAGGGCTCCGCCGCATCCCTGCAGGATGCGGGCGGCCACGAGCATCGGCATGTTGACCGACAGTCCGCAGAGAAGGGAGCCAGTGGAGAAGACCCCGATGGCAGCGAAGAAGACCCACCGGGTGCCGAATCGGTCGGCGATCCACCCGCTGATCGGGATGAATACGGCCAGGCTCAGTGTGTAACTCGTGAGCGCCGCCTTCATGCTCAACGGGGCGATCCCGAGCGCATCGGCTATCGTGGGGACGGCCGTGTTCAGGATCGTCGTGTCGAGCGACTCCATGAAAAAGGCCACGGCCACAAGCCACGGAAGGAGCCTTTTGGCGGATTCCAGTGGCAACGGTGCGTTCATGCGTGGTGGGAACAGATGAAGCGTGGATCCACCCCAAGGCAACCCGCGGTGCGCAAATGCCTCTGGCACAACCTGTGCTTCCATCCTTCCACAATGGACACGCGCACATATCGGCGCGGGCGTCGGGGTATCCCCTTGCCGGCAAAAATAGGCCAATCCCGGGGTAGGGGGCCCCATTTCCCAGGGTCGTTTTCCGGCGGTGGGCCCTGAGGGGAATACCCTTCTAACCGCAATAGCTATGCCCAAGGACAACCATTGGCGCCTGAGAGCACGGTTGAAAAGCGCTTGCGTAGGCGCCCCGGCGTAGAGGAAACTCCGGGGCGTCTGTCACCGGACGCGAACCGTGCACCTCTGACTACATGGACGACGACGCATCCAAGGCAAATCCGACGGCGGATTTCAACAAAATCGACTTAAGCCAATTGCAGGGCTTCAGCTTTGGCACCCAATGGGCCAAGGACAAGGACTCGCCGTCCCAAGGTCGGGACCACTCCGAGCGTCCGCATCGCGAGGACCGCATGGGCGGCCCTGGCGGTCCTGACCGCCGCGATCGCCGAGCCTTCCGCAGGCCGGCTGGAGAAGGTCAGCCTGCGCCGTCGAGAGACGCCTACCAGGGTCAGGGCGACCGTGGCCCCCGCAGGGAGCCCGGAGAGTATACCGGCCAAAGGCGTGGAGCCCCGGGTGGCGAACGCCAGGAGCGCCAGGACCGCGGCCCGTACGATAGCCCGTATTTTAACGCAGCCTTCTTCCCGGAGGACACAAGTTTCAACGCGCTGGTAAAGACGATCCGCTCCTCGGCCCGCACGATCGAGCTCTTTGAGATTGCCCGGACGGTGCTTGGCAAGCCCGACCGATTCGTGGTCGTGGTGGCACGCAAGCCCCGTGGCGCTGAAGCGTCGGAGGCCCAGCAGCAGCCCATTTACATCTCGGTCCCCGATTCAATCCCATTCGAGTCGGAGGAAGCTGCCGTGGCCCACGTGATGGGCACCCATCTGGACACGTTCTTCTCCCGGGCCGACGTCGAGGTCGATCCGCCCAAGGGCAACTATCTGGTAATCAACCGCTGCGGCGTGACGGGCGAGCTCCTTGGGCCCCCGAATTACCATCGGTACAATCAAATGGTGCAGCAGCATTTCGCTGCCAAGGTTTCCCGCATGCCCTTCGAAACCTTCAGGGCCCGCATCGAGACCGTTCGCGACCCGGAGGTCGTGAACCAGTGGCTGGAGAAGATGAAAAAGGTCACGCGTTTCACCCTTAAGGCCCCGGTTGCCGAAGGCCAGACCGTGCCCACTTTCGACAACATCGAGGATGCCCGGGCCTATCTCCTGGCCAATGCCAAGGACAGCATCTTCAAGGCGGTCGACCACGCCCGCTTCCACGGCAAGCTGCTTGAGACCATGCCCCGGGGAGAGATCCTCATGGCGATCGAGGGGGCTTATGAGCGCCAGCTGCGTTTCCCGCTCGACACGGCCAACCAGCTGCGCGGAAGGCTGCGCCGCGAGCACTTCACGATCTTCAAGAAGGGCTCAAAGGGCGTTTCCTACGTGTGCGCGGTGAAGCGCAAGTTCCGCGTCCCCGGCCAGGTCTTCGGCGAGAGCATCGGCAAGCTGATCTCTTTCATCGAGGAGCATCCGCTCGTAAAGGCGGGCGAACTCGGCTCCAAGATGCTTGGGTTCACGCCGCCGCCCGACGGCACGCCCTACCCGGTCGAGCAGAAGGAGAAGATCATGCGCACCCAGGGGGACCTGATCTGGCTGGTCCGCGAAGGCTATGTCACGGAATTCATAGACGGGGGCCTCTATGCGCCACCGGCGATGGTCGAGGCGCGCAAGAAAGAGGTCGAGGCCGAGGAGATTGATCCCGAGAACTTCCCAGAGGCACCCCGCGTAGCTGAGGTGCAAGCCGCAGCCGTGCCGGTGCAGGTCGCCGCACCTTTGGCTCCAGAGCCGGCCACCGAGCCGACTGCCCCGGTCGAGCCCACTGCCCCGGTTGAACCCGCGGCGTCGGTAGAGTCCGCGGCGCACGTTGAGCCGGCTCCGGTTGCGCCAGCGGCCCCCGAGGAACAGCCCCCTGCGGAGCCCACGGCGCTCTAGCGCTCCTTCAACCTGACCCGGTGCCTTAGGTCGGCGCCTATCTCGAGTTCCAGGTGCCACGCGTCGCGGGGTACCCAGGCGGGGATCCGCTCCGGCCATTCAATGGCCAGGCACCAGGGGCTCACGAGAAACTCCTCAAGCAGCAGGTCGTCAGCCTCCGCGGGAGAGCCCAGTCGGTAGGCGTCGAGGTGCGCGAGCAGCCGAGTCTTCCCGCGGTGCAGGTTGTAGATTGTGAACGTGGGGCTCGTCACGGGCTCGGCGATGCCAAATCCGAGGGCCATGCCCTGGACCCACGTGGTCTTGCCCGCCCCGAGGTCGCCGTGGAGCGCCACGGTTGCATCGGCCGGGAGCGCTGCGGCCCACTCGGCGGCGAGGGAGCGGGTCTCCTCGGCTGATTCCGTCCGGACGCCCGACCTCAGCCTATCGCAGATGTTCGTAGCCACGAAACTCCTCCAGGTTCAGCGCGCCTGGCGGCCTCTTGCCCGCCCGGACGAACCGGCCGATGCAGGTGAGCCGGGTGCGCGGGAAGGCGCGCCGCCAGGCTTTCTCGAGGGAGTCCCGTGCCCGACCACCGCTTACGCTGAAGGCCAGTTCGTAGTCCTCACCGTCGCAGATCGCTTCCCGGGCGCTCGCGCCGTCACGGCGCGGGAGCATCGCCTCAAAAAGGGCCGGCTCGCTGCCGCGCGGGGTGAGCGCGGCCAGGTCCTTGCCGAGGCCGTCGCTGACATCCATCATGGCCCTCACGTTCGCGCGCCGGGCCAGCCAAGCCCCCTCGGCAAGCCGGGGTTCGAAAAGGAAATGGTGGCCCGTCTCAAGGCTCCTACCGAGCGAGCCCGTGACATAGATCCAGTCGCCGACCCGCGAACCGGTGCGCCCGAGGACCCGGCCCGCGGCCTCGCCCGTGAGCGCGATCGTGGCGGCAAACGAGCCCGGAAGCCGTGCTATGTCCCCCCCGACAATCGGCACGGCGTGCCTGCGGCTCTGGTGGGCCATCCCCCTGTAGAAATCTGCGAGCCAGGCAAGGGATACGCGGTCGTCGAGCGCCAGGGCGACCACGGCGGCCCTGGGCCTTCCCCCCATGGCTGCGATGTCGCTCAGGTTTCTCTTGAAGAGCTTCGCACCTGCCGCCCTGGGTCCTACCCTGGCGTCGAAGTGGATGCCGAAGATGAGCGGGTCGATGGTCAGGAGCTCCCTGCCGCGCGCGGGGCGAAGAACCGCGCAGTCGTCCCCGATCCCCGCCGGGGACGCGGGCGAGGCGCTGCCGAGCCAAAGCCGGATTCTCCGGATCAAGGCCTCCTCTCCGATGGAAGAGACCGAGCCCTGGCGCGTCCTGGAAAACATGGGGATCGTTTTCACGACCCGATCCCGGCGATCACCAGGACAAATGTGTTTAGGTTGAAGAGGGCGTGGGCAACCATCGTAGTCCCGATCCTTCCCGTTCGCTCGTAGGCCAGGCAGAAAATGACCGCGAGCACGAAGAGAGGGACGAGGCTGGGAAGGCCGGAAAGGTTGTCGGACCACGAGACGTGCAATGCCCCGAAGAGCGCCGAGGTCAAAAGGATCGTCATCCACCGCGGCACCCGAGTTCTGAAGTAACGGAAGAGGCCTGCGCGGAAGACCGTCTCCTCGGTCACGGGCACAATGACCGTGGCGACAAGGACGAGCGAGCCCTTGAGCATCCAGGAATGGCTGTTCTGGAGGATGTCCACCATGTCCTGCTTCTCGTCAGGCAGGCCCAGCCAATGCAGGACGAGCTCCCAGACGCTGCTGGCCGCGAACACGGCGGGGAGCGCGATAAGGAAGGTGACGGCCCCGCTCAGGAAGACCGGGTAGGGGGCCGGGGGGGCGCCGACCCGCCGGGCCTTTGAGCCATAGATGAGGAAAAAGGCCGCCAGCCCTACCAGGATGCCGAGGTGCATGATCGCGCCGCTCGCCACCATCGCCGAGTCGTTGCCGAGCCGCAGGGGGCGCAGCGCATAGGCCGCCGCCGAACCCACGGTCGCGGCTCCGAGGAACGCGAAGGCGATGAAGCACGCGAAGTCGAGCGGGGGCAGCCGCCACTCCGAAAGGCGCAGGTAGCGGCTGGCGCGGCCCTTCTTGCTTACGGCAAACTTCCAGATCAGCCACAGACCGCACAGCAGCATCGCTGCCTCGGCCACCTCGGCCGCGGCGGAGGCCGGCGTCGTTACGTCAGCCGGGCTCACGACGCCGCGAACGGGAAGACAACCCTGCCGTCCACGACCGTCACCTTCACGCGGCCGACGAGCGTGCGGCCGCTCCACGGGGAGTTGCTCGACTTGCTCTGGCCCTTCTTTGCGTCGTAGATCCAGGATTCGTCGGGGTCAAAAAGGCAGATGTCGGCGGCCGCGCCGGCCCCGAGCGTACCCGCTGCAAGCCTAAGGACCCCCGCGGGCTTGCGCGTCATAAGGTCGATTGCATGGGAAAGCTTGAACCTGCTCTGGCGGACGAGCACGTCCAGGACTACGGGAAGGGCCGTCTCAAGACCCAGGATGCCGTTGGGGGCGTAGTCGAACTCTTTGTCCTTCTCGTAGTCGGTGTGCGGGGCGTGGTCGGTCGAGATGCAGTCAAGCGTCCCGTCCTTCAGGCCCGCGATGATCGCCCTGCGGTCGGCATCGGTCCTGAGCGGTGGGTTCATCTTGAAGTTCGGGTCGTAGGACGACAGCGCCTCGTCGGTGAAGGCGATGTGGTGAGGGGTGGCTTCCGCCGTGACGTGGACGCCGTCGGCCTTGGCCCTGCGCACGATCTCCACTGAGGCAGCCGAGGAGATGTGCTGCATGTGGATGTGGGCGCCCGTGTAGGAGGAAAGGATCACGTTCCTCGACACGATCACGTCCTCGGCCGCGTTCGGCCAGCCGCGCAGCCCGAGCCGGATCGAGACGTCGCCCTCGTTCATGACGGCGCCCTCGGTCATCGACCGGTCCTGGCAATGGTCCATGACGGGCAGGCCGAACATCTTGGCGTACTCAATGGCGCGCCTCATCAGTTCATTCGACTGGACGCAGTCGCCGTCATCGGTGATCGCGACCACGCCGGCGCGCTTGAGAGAACCGATTGGCGCCAGGGTGTCGCCCTTCGCCCCTATCGTGATGCAGCCCGTCGGCAGCACCTTCACGACGGCGTCGCGCCGCACGGCGTCCAGGATGTACTGGATCGTGCCCGCGTTGTCCGCGGTCGGAGTCGTGTTGGGCATGCACACAACCGTCGTGAACCCGCCGGCTGCAGCCGCCCGCGATCCCGACGCGATCGTCTCCTTGTGGGTCTGCCCCGGCTCCCTGAAGTGCACATGGATGTCGACCAGGCCCGGTGCGGCCACCAGGCCCTTGGCGTCGATCTTCTTCGCGCGCTTCCTGTCGGCGGGCGAAAGCCTTTCGACGATCCTGCCGTCCAGGCTGTAGAGGTCACCGACCTCGTCGCGCTTGGCGGCGGGGTCCACGATGCGAGCGTTTTTGATCCAGAGTGCGGGCATGGGCGCGGGTTATTCCGTGGACGCGATTACGTGCTCGGGCTGGTGCCCGGCGCAAAGGTAGAGGACGGCCATGCGTATCGCGATGCCGTTGGTGACCTGCTCAAGAATGACGCTGCGTTCGCCGTCGGCCAGTTCGCTGTCGATCTCGACGCCGCGGTTGATGGGGCCGGGGTGCATGATGATCGCGTGCGGCCTAAGCCAGGACGCGCGGGTCTTATTGAGCCCGAACATGCTCGTGTATTCGCCGAGCGAGGGGAAGTGCCGGTGGCCCTGCCGCTCGTGCTGGATGCGCAGCAGCATGACCACGTCGGCGTCGGCGAGCGCCGACTTTAGGTCGTGCGAGACCCGGGCTCCCAAGTTCGTGAAGCCGTGGGGGACCAAGGTGGACGGTCCGACAAGGGTCACGGAGGCTCCCATCTTCGTCAGGGCGTGGATGTTCGAGCGGGCGACCCGGCTAAAGAGAATGTCCCCGAGGATGACGACATTGCGGCCTTTAAGGGGCCCCAGGTGCTCCTTCATCGTGAAGGTGTCCAAGAGGCCCTGGGTTGGGTGCTCGTGCGAACCGTCGCCCGCGTTGATGACGGGTATGTCCAGGATCTTGCTCAGGTAGAGGGGAGAGCCCGCCGCCGCGTGCCGGATCACGATCATGTCGGCGTTAAGCGCCTGGATGTTCTCAGCCGTGTCGCGAAGGGTCTCGCCCTTCTGCGTCGAAGAGCTCGCGGCGTCGAATGCGATCACATCGGCGCTCAGGCGCTTGGCCGCCATGTCGAACGCCATGCGCGTCCTCGTGCTCGGCTCAAGGAAAAGGTTGACGATCGTCTTGCCGCGAAGGGCGGGCACCTTCTTCACGTTGCGCTGGAGGATCTTCTTGAACGCCGAGGCGGTCGCGTGGATCTGCTCGATCTCCAGCAGGCTAAGTTCCTCGATCGTGATGAGGTGGCGGCGTGTCCAGGTCATTTAAGGGGTTGCGGCTCGCCGCGCCTTGGCCGAGCGCGGGAGGATGTCGATCCGGTCGTGCGAGGGGTTGTCGCCAAGGGTGACGACGACGTCCTCGTCCTCGGAGGCCTCGACATGGGCACCTGAAAAATCGGCGACGATCGGCAGCTTGTGGCTCCCGCGGTCCACCAGGACCGCGAGCTCCACCGTTGCCGGGCGGCCATGGTCAAAGAGTTCGTCCAGCGCAGCCTTTACGGTCCTGCCGCTGAAGAGCACGTCGTCGACCAGGAGCACGGTGGCCCCGTTCACGTCTCCGGGCAGAAGCGTGGGAGTGAATTCCTTGGGGATCGGGTGATGGCCGATATCGTCCCGGTGAAAGGATATGTCCAGGTCGCCGACGCGGGTCGTGCCGAGCTTCGTCCCAATCCTGCGGGCCAGCGCGATGCCCCCGTTGGCAATTCCGAGCACCAGGAGCTTCTTGGTGTGCCTGTGGCGGGCCTGAATGGCGGCGGCGAGCCGTTCGATGGCGGCATGAACCTCTCGCGAGCCGATAGTCTTGGGCGAAGGCACCGTTCCAAGTACTGCATGCGGACGGTCTTGCGGTAAAGCGAAATTGGTTCGGCCGCTGCTAGCCGAGCCAGGCCGAGAGGTCATTCTCCTCTAGGATGCGACGGCCCCTTTGGTACTCCTCTGAGAGGAGGCGCTCGTAGCCGGGCTCGGCAAAACGCCTGCAGTGCAGGAGGACCCGTGCACGCTGCCCGGGCGAGCGCACAAGCCGGCCGAGCGCCTGGTTCACCTTCTGCATCCCGGGTATCCGGTACACGCGGTCAAATGCCGCGTCCCTCCCCAGTTCGGAAAGGGCGGCCAGCCTGGCCCTCTGGACGGGGTTCACCTCGGGGAGCGCCGGACCGACCACCATCGCGTGCGACACCCTTCCGCCCAGGAGGTCTATTCCCTCGGCGAACCCCGAGCCGAGCACCAGGAAAAGGGCCTGGCCCCGCTCCACGGCATCATTGATCCAGGCTGTCTGGGCCGACAAGTCGCTCCTCCTCGGCTGGAGGGCGCCGTCTGTGACCTCGCGGCACACCGCCTCCGCGTAGGCGTAGCTCGGGAAGAACACGGCGATCGCGGCGCCGGGGCCTGCCGAGCGGTGCAGGGCCTCCACGGTCCTCGCGGTGTCCGAGAAATACCGGTGGCGGTGCTGGAAGGTCGTGTCGACCCTTAGGTCCACGGCGACGTCATAGGCGTGGTCGCGCCACGGCGTTGCCGCGCGCACCGCGGTGAGTGGGCCGCTGCCGCAGCGCTCAGCGAATCGCTCGGCCGGGCCGGGGGTGGCCGTCGCCAGGACGACGCCTCCGTATTCGCGCAGCGTTGCCCCGATCGCATCCGCGGCGTCGAGGCAGGTGATCGAGAGGACGCCGTCCTCCGGGCTCCACCAGAGCCTCGGGAGCTCAAAGGAGGTGAGCCCGGTTGCCGCCGAGGGTATCCTCCAAATGAGTCCCGAGACGAAGGGTCCGAGGGCCGCGTAGTCCACGGGAAACTCTCCCGCGCCTTCGGCGAGCCGCGAGAGCTGGTCCAAGGCGTCCAGGCGGTCGGCTTCCGGAAGCAGGGGCGCCTTCCTGCGGTCCTCCAGGAAGCGGGCCCATTCGTCCCACTGGGAAATCCACGTCGAATGGGCGTCCACCTGACGAAGCGCGTCGCACACGGCGCGGGCGTCTCCCGCCGTGAACGCGTGCGAGTGCGCATCCGCGACCCGTGACGGCAGGTTGTGTGCCTCGTCAATCAGCAGGAGAGTCCTTGCGGGGTCGAAGCCCGGCCTCTCATAGAAGAGGCCGCGGCTGTCCGGAGAAAAGACATAGTTGTAGTCGCCGATCCAGACATCGTTGAATGCCAGGGCAGCGCGGGTGATTTCATAGGGGCAGATGCGGGCCCCGATGCCCGCGCTCCGCAGGCTTCCCAGGTCGCGCGGCTGGTCCTCCATCAGGTAGAACCGCGAGAGGCCGCTTGTCGGCCAGCGCTTCTCGGCCCCGTCCAAATAGGCGCAGGCCTCGCGGACGCACTGGAAGACTGAGTTGACGCAGTGCTCGGCCTTGTTGCGGACGTGCCATACGGCCACGGGTGCCCCCGAGGCAAGGTCTCCTCCGGGGGCCGTCATCGCGCGCAGGGTATCGACCACGTGGAGCTGGCCGGTCGACTTTCCGGTGAGGTAGAGGACGCGCTCAAAGGCCCCCTCCCTAAGCTCACCGAGCGCGCACTCAAGCAGGACGCCTGTTTTTCCAAATCCCGTCGGCGCCTCGAAGAGGATGGCGGACTGGCCGTGGCGGACGGCTTGGCGGAGATCCCCGAGAGCGTCCTCCTGGCCGTCGCGCGCCACGGCGAAGGCTTGGCGAAACTTGAGGTCCTTGAGCCGTTGCCGCGCCCGCACCCTTAAGTCCAGGAATTCGGTAACCCGGGCCAGGCGTTCCTCGAGCAGGAGGTTGTCGGCGGGCCCCAGCTCGACCGGCTGCGCAAGGCCGGTGTCGGCCTCGACGAAGACCAGCTCGCAGCGCTCCATCGCGCCCCGCAGGGCCGCGTACGTGGCAAGCTGCACGAAGTATCCCGGGTAGTCGGCCCGCAGATCGGATTCGCTGGCGGGAAGGGGGCGAGTCACCGTCTTTATCTCGCGGAGCGTGGTGCGCCCGTCCGCCCGGACGACCTGGTCAATGCGGCCTGCGAGCGCGATCAGCCAGCCCCGGCGGGCGACCTCCCCGGCTATCGGCACCTCAAAGTCGGCGTCGGCACCGTCGGCCACCGCCTGGGCACGGAGCTCATTGTGCCAGAGGGTGCCGAGCTGGGCGCGCCAGAGGCCGCCCCCGCTTCCCGTTGAACCCTGCGGGCCTATCGAGAAATCCGACAGGTCCCCGACGCTCAGCTCGATGCGCCGCTTGTCCAGGTCGAACTTCACGGGATAACGATCTCGGTGTTCGCCCCGAGGTAGGACTCCAGGCTCTGCCTGATCCGCGCCACGTCCTCTTTTGCGGCGTGCTGCGCTGCGACCGGCCTGTTGATGATCCCGGTCGCCAGGGCCGCGTCCGCCTCTGGAAGCGACGGCATCCACTCCTGCTTGACGGGATACCCCTCGTCGCGGGCGAACACGTAGAGGCTCTTCAGGTAGACCACGTCCGGTCTTTCCGCCGCGCCAAATGCATCAAACGCCGTCTTCAGGAGCAGCGCCACGTTCTCGCGGCTCTCCTCGTGCACGGGGTTGCGGCTTATCACTGCGGCGAGGGCCGAGGCGAAGAGCAACGTCTCGTAGCTCCTCCCGATCGCGGCGCGCCGCACACAGATCTGGACCTCCTTCACGAACCAAGTCCTGCCCTGGTTCGAGCTCTCGAGCATCGCCGAGACCTCGTCAAAGAGGTCCGGCACGCCATGGGGCGAGGACGCCCGCTTGGGGATGCGCTGCAGGGCCAGGAGGTTGCCGTGCTCGGCCGAGAACAGCCCAAACGTCTGGAATGCGTCCGAAGGGGGGCGCTTCTCAAGCACGAACGCCTCGGTCGTGAGCGTCTGGCCGGGCAAGAGGGGTCTCGTCCGCGCGGGCTAGTTTGCCTCGCGAACCTTTGCGGGTTCCGGTGCCGGCCAGACCGGCGTCACGGCGCCGCCTGAGATGATCATCTTCATCCCGTCGCCGACGGCCATGTCGAGCTCGATGACATCGGCCCTGGGCACCATGAGCAGGAAGCCGCTGGTCGGGTTGGGGGTGGTCGGAACGAAGATCGTCCACACCTCGGCACCGGCCTTCGTCTGGGCCTCGCCCTGGACCGTGTTGGTGAGGAAGCCGATTGTCCAGGAGCCCTTTCGCGGGAACTCGACCAGCACGACCTTGTTGAACATGTGCCGACTCTGGGAGCTGAACGTGTTCACGATCTGGCGGACCGTGTTGTACACGGCGTTCACGCCGGGGATCGACTGGATGAAGCGGTCGCCGATGCTGAAGAAGAATTTCCCGAAGACGTAGCGCGACACATAGCCGAGCGCCGTCACCAGGCCCATGACGATAAGCGTCGTGAGGATGGACCAGATGGTGTCCAGGCCCGGCCGGTCCCTCAAACCCTCGGGCACGAACCCGACAAAGAGCGGCTTGAAGGTCCCGCCCACCAGGTCGATGATCTTGCTAAAGACCCAGACCGTGAGCCAGAGCGGCGCAACGAGAATCAGCCCCGAGAAGAAGGCATTCCGGAGTGCCACGTAGCGCGAGGTTGTCTCAGTGGATTCAGCCATGAATTGTTGGAATGGTCGTAGCGGCCGTGGGCGGCCTACGCCAGCTTGAACCGGGGCAGAGAGCCAGAGCGCTCGAGAAGCAGAAGGGCGCGCCTCTCGGCGCGGCGCATCGCCCTCTTGGCCGCAGGCCTTAGGTCGTCATAGCCGGCAAGGTGGAGCCAGCCGTGGACGGCATAGAGCGTGAGCTCCCTTGAGAGTCTCGATCCGGAGGAGCCCACCTGCCGGACCGCAGCGTCCACCGAGATGCAGATCTCGCCCGCCAGGCCGTGCGCCGTGTCGCCCTCGAACGTAATGACGTCGGTGGGCGAGGCGTCATCGAGGAAGTCGTCGTGGAGCCTAGAGAGCGCCCGGTCGGTCAGGAAGGCGACCGAGAGCGCGCCCCGGGGGCAGCCGCCCCGGAAGCGAACCGCGCCTAGGTCAAGCGCACGGATGGCCCTCGCCAGAGCCTTCCGGTCGACCTTTAGGCGGGGGTGGCGGATCGCGACCTCAAGGATGCGCCCGAAGTCCTTCAAGCCTTGGCCTCGTTCGGCGGGTCGCCTGCCGCCTGGTAGGCTACACGGGCGTGGAGCATGTTCAGGAGCGTGAAGGTGAAGCTGTTCTTGATCTTCGCCAGGTCCTCGAAGGTGAGCGGGGCCTCGTCAAGCTGGCCGTCAGCGACCCGCTCGGCCACCTGTCGGTCGATGATGGCGCCCAGCTTCTCGGCCGTGATCGTCCGGACGGAGCGTGTGATCGCCTCCACCCCATCGGCGAGGGACACCACGGCGCTCTCCTTGAACTGGGGCTTCGGGCCGTCGTAGCGGAAGGGGCCGTCGGCGACAGGCGGAGGCTCGACACCTGGGAAGGGCGACTGCGAGAGCGCGAGGGCCCTGTCGTAGAAGAACTTCACGAGCGTCGTGCCGTGGTGCTGGCGGATCACATCGGTCACAGCCCGCGGCAGGTGGTGGCGCGCCGCGAGCTCGACGCCATCGGTGACGTGCTGCCTGATGATGGCTGCGGAGGTGACGGGATCCTTTTCGTTGTGGGGGTTGCCGCTGTTGCGCTGATTCTCGGTGAAGAACGCTGGGTTCACCGCCTTGCCGATGTCATGGAAAAGGGCGCAGGCGCGTGCCAGGAGCGGGTTTGCCCCGATCGCGTTGCATGCGTTCTCGGAAAGCTGGGCCACCACGAGCGAGTGGTGATAGGTGCCCGGCGCCTCGAGCTGCATCCTGCGAAGCAGCGGATGATTGAAGTCGGTGAGCTCAAGGAGCGTGATGTCGGTGGTGCGCTTGAAGAGGGCCTCCAGAACCGGGAGGAGTCCCACGACGGCGACGCCGGTCAGGAGCCCTGTCAGGAGCCCGGCAGCCATCTGCCACATCAGCGTCTCGTAGGGCGTCTGCTGCGCGATGCCGATCAGGGCCGCGAAGGCGGCCACCGTAAGCCCACCCATGCCAGCGGCGCGAACCACGCGGCCGCGCCGGCGGGCGTCGCGGCAGCCGAAGATCGCAACCATGGACGCGAGGAACGTAAGGACCAGGAGATCGAGGCGATTGCCGTAGATGACGCCCGTGAAGATCGAGATCAGAAGCGCCATGAAGATCGCGCTCCCGGCGTCGATCAGGATGGCGACAATCAGCGGGGCCAGCGCGGTCGGCGCCAGGTAGGGCAGGGCGGACGCCCATGTGGCGTCCTTCACGAAGAGCTCGGCGCCGCCGATCGAGTACACGGCGCGAACGAGCGCCAGGTTGAAGATGACGACCAGGGCAAGGAGGCCCAGTCTCACGTTGCTTGCCAGGGTCTCGGGATCCTCGAGCCGGACATAGAGGATGGAGGCGAGCACCATCGCGAGCACGAGCAGCACCCGGCCGAAGAGTTCCAGACCGTCGTCGAGGTCGGCGGTCCCTCCCTCAAGGGCCGCCCGGCGGTACGCCGTCGCCATCTCGTACTGGTCCTGGGTCACGCGGTCGCCCGCATCCACGATCGTCTTGCCCGGGGCGACGTGGACGGTGACCGGCTTGAGCCGCGAGAGGACCGCCGTCTCCCGAGTCGCCGCCGCGGCGGTGTCGAACACGAGGTTGGGCCGCACTCCGCTTCGGAAGAGGCGGAAGAGCGCGTGGGCGGCCGGCCTCGGCACGCCCTCCGCAGCGAGGCTCACCCTCAGAAACGTGAGCGCGTCCTCCATCGACTGCACGGAGCGGGCGGCGACGCCGCCCGACGGGCGCTCGATCTCGAACATCATGACGGCGTCGGGTCCACCCCCGGTTGCCATATTCTCATGGACGCCTTCGCTGTAGATCTGGCGCAGGGCGGCGAAGCCGTTCTCAAAGAGGGCCGCGCGCGAGGTCGCGTCGCCGGCTGTGAGGAGAGCCGCCAGGTCGTCCGCGTTGGTCTCGTAGGGGCCGCGGGCGTTGAAGTCATCGGCTAGCGCGCCCAGGGCCTTGCGGCGGTCAAAGAAAAGCGCCGATGGGTCGGGGTGCGCGGCCTCGAAGGCCGCGAGCTTGCCGAGCAGCTCCCTTGCCGCTTCCTCAAACTTGTCCAGGGCCTGGGAGTCCAGCCGGTAGATGGGGGGCAAGCGGGAGAGGCTCTGCTCCTTCTCGGCGCGCGTCCTCTCGGTGCTCACATAGGTGAACGGGAACCCGGACACGATCCGGACGGGGGCGATCTGGTTGGGCAGGACGGGCAGGTCGAGGACCCTCATCCCGGCCGAGCTCACGATCACGATCGCGGCCACGGTGACGACGAAGATCAGGAGCGCCACCAGGCGGCTCTGGTCAAGGAACTCCCGGAAACTCGACGCGGCGGTCGACCCGGCCTCCACCCGGCGGGCATTGAGGCCGCCCATCAGTAGCTTCAACTGGTTGCGGACGGACATGCTAGCGGCCCTCCACGGCGTTGCCGTCGCCCAAGGGGTTCTTGTAGTGGTCGTAGGCCTCTATGATCCGCTGCACGAGCGGATGGCGCACGACATCCTCGCTTCCAAAGGTGTGGAACACGATTCCGGGCACGTGCTCGAGGATCCTGCGCACCTCGAGGAGCCCGGAGATCTTGGCGCGCGGCAGGTCGATCTGGGTGACGTCGCCCGTCACCACCATCCTCGAGTCCTCGCCGAGCCGGGTGAGAAACATCATCATCTGCTCGGGCGTCGTGTTCTGCGCCTCGTCCAGGACGATGAAGGCCCGTGAAAGCGTCCGGCCGCGCATGTAGGCCAGCGGAGCGATCTCGATGATGCCCTTCTCGGTGAGCTTAACGACCTCTTCCGGATCGAGCATGTCGTGGAGTGCATCGTAGAGGGGCCTAAGGTAAGGGAGGATTTTCTCGCGGAGGTCGCCTGGCAGGAATCCCAGGGCCTCGCCGGCCTCCACGGCAGGCCGAGTGAGCACAATGCGTTCCACCTCATGGTTGAGCAGCGCCGAGACCGCGGCCGCCATCGCCAGGTACGTCTTGCCGGTTCCCGCGGGCCCTATTCCGAACACGATGGGCTGTTTCAGCACGGACCGAAGGTACTCCTTCTGGCCGATCGTCTTGGGCACCACGCTCTTGCGATTGGTGGCGATCACCAGCGGTTCGTCGAGGAACGTCCGCCAACGCGTCGCCTCACCCTTGGCGAAGGAGTCCACGAGCCGTGCAAAGTCCGGGGTTCGGATGTTCATCCCCTGGCTGCGGGCCGCGTTGAGGAAGGCGAAGAACTCCTCGGCGAGCGCCAGCGGTTCCAGCGGAGCCTCGATTTTCAGCCAGTCCTCGCGGGTGATGAGCTTCACCCCGAGCGCCCTCTCCGCGTGCGCCAGGTTCTCCGTCTTGCCAGCATAGAGCTGGCTCAGGTGCCGCGGGCTTTGGAAGTGGAGCGTCTTTGCAGGCACGGTTTCGGGGGAGAATCAGGGATTGGCCGGCAGCGTCGCCACGACGGCCGTCAGCCGGTCCCAGGTCGATTCGAGGGCCTGGGGCAGGACCCGTGTCTGCGTCAAAACAGGCATGAAATTATTGTCGCCGTTCCACCGGGGCACGATGTGGCCATGCAGGTGGGCGATGCTGCCGCCGGCGGCCGAGCCCAGGTTGAAGCCGATGTTGACGCCATCGGGCTTCATGGCCGCCGTGAGGAGCCTTTTTGCGAGGACAACCTCCTCCATCAGGTCGGTGCGTTCCTCCAGAGAAAGGTCCTCCAGATCGACGACTTCCCGGAACGGCACCGCGAGGAGGTGCCCCGGGTTGTACGGGAAACGATTGAGTACCAAATAGGAAAGGCGCGCGCGGTGAACGATAAGCGCCGCCCGGTCATCGCCCATTTTTGGCAGATCCGTGAAAGGTCGCTTCATCGTAGCCGGATAGCGCGGCGCCTCAATGTAATCCATGCGCCAATAGGCGTGAAGCTGCTGCATCGTGAAGGGCCCTCCACCCGAACAGAAAGGGGGGGCAAAGTCAAAGACTTGCCAGCCAGCCCCCAGCTGATGTGATTTGGGCCCTATGTTGGCATCCATCCCCTCAAGAAGAGTGGCAATCACAGGTCTCGGTGCGGTGACGCCCGTCGGCAACAGCGCCCCATCCACCTGGGCCTCCCTGATCGCTGGAAGAAGCGGAATTGGCCCAATAACTCATTTTGATCCAACAGGTTGTACCGCAAGAATTGCCGGACAGGTGAAGGATTACGATCCCACTGCGGCTACCGGGCATCCGGTCTTTCCGCGGGGCGTTGGATCCGATCCCGTGAATGCCCCTCTTACGCCCAAAGAAGTGCGTAAATTAGGACGCTTCACGCACTTAGGCCTAGGAGCTGGCCTGGAGGCCTATAGGGATTCGGGACTCGATGCGCACCGCGGCTCGCTGTCGCCCGAGCGGATTGGCGTGAACTTGGGCGTGGGGCTTGGCGGCCTTCCCGAGATCGTTGCGACCCATGAGACCTGGCGGGTGGGCGGCTTCAGGAAGATATCCCCCTTCTTCATCCTGCAGGCGGCGCCCAACATCCTGTCCGGGCAGATGGCGATCTTGCTCAACTGCCGCGGTCCCAACATGAGCGTCGCGTCGGCCTGCGCCACGAGCGGCCACGCGCTCGGCGAGTCCGCCCGCGCGATCGCGCGCGGGGACGCCGACGTCATGGTTGCGGGCGGGGCGGAGGCCGTGATCACCCAGGTAGCCGTGGGCGCATTCGCCCAGATGAAGGCCCTTTCGACCCGCAACGACGCCCCGGAGAAGGCGTCCAGGCCCTACGATAGGGACCGCGACGGCTTTGTGATCGGCGAGGGAGCCGTGGTGTTTGTCCTCGAGGAGATGGAGCACGCAAAGAGGCGCGGGGCCCGAATCTACGCCGAGCTTCTGGGCTACGGCGCCACGGCGGACGCTTACCACCTTTCCTCTCTGGCTCCTGAGGCCGAGGGATCCCACCGGGCCATGCAGCTGGCCCTTAACGACGCAGGCACAGCCCCGGGCCGGGTGGGTTACGTGTCGGCCCACGCCACGTCGACCCCGGGCGGGGACGGGGAGGAGGCGGCGGCTATCGCCGCCGTGTTCAGCGCGAGCAAGGACAGCCTGCACGTGAGCGGCGTGAAGTCGATGACCGGGCACCTGCTGGGAGCGGCGGGGGCCTTGGGCGCCCTGGCCGCCGTCTTGGCGATCGACAAGGGCATCATCCCGCCGACCCTCAACCTCGACAACCTCGACCCGGCGTGCGAGGCCCTCGGGCTCAACTTCACCGCGCGAACCGCGGTCGAGAAAAAGGTTGAGGTGGCCCTTGCCAACAGCTTCGGGTTTGGCGGGACGAACGCCTCGCTCGTGTTCGGTAGGGTTTAGCCCCGCCCCGACCTATTGTCCATCGGGAGGGGGGGGAGCGGCCTTCATCGGCCCAGTCCCGACGGGCGAGGGGTAGGGATGGACGATCACCTTCGAGGCCTTTTCAGGCGAGAGGAAGGCCTTGGCTAGGGCGTCGATTTCGGCCTTCACGATGGATTCAAAGTCGGCCCTGCGCGATCTTGCCCAGTCCAGGACCTCGGGCTTTTCCTGGGCCCTGATGAGGACCGTCATCCAGTAGGTGTTCGTGCGCTCGGACTCGCGCACTGCCGTGAGCTTCGGGTTCTTGGCACGGTCCAGCTCGTCCTGGGTCACGCCGCCCGAGCTGAGGTCGCCTGCCACCGACAGGACCACGTCCTCAATCTGCTTGGTCTTGGCTGGGTCGACGATGACCGCCGCCTCCATATAACCGTAGCCGGGGAAGATGTCGCTCGGCAGGCTGGCGACGTTCGGCGCATAGGTGCTTCCGAGCTGCTCGCGCACCTTGACACGGAGGCGGTCGTTGAGGATGTCCCCGAGGATGTTGAGGCGGCGGGTGCGGTGCACGTCGCTACCGTCCGCCGTCGGCCAGTAGATCGCGACAAGCCCCTTCGGGATCTCGGTGTCCACGGAGTAGTCCTCGGTAAAGGGCCTGCTCGGGAAGGACACCCGGTGCAGTTCCTCAAGCGCCGGCCTCGGCTCGCGCTTTGGGAGCGTTCCAATCGTGCGCGCCGCGGTGGTGATCACGGCCTCGACGTCGACGTCGCCAAGGACCGAGACCTCGAGCGCGCCCGTCGCGAGCTGCGGGGCGAGCCAGGCCTTCACCTCGTCCAGGTTGCGTGCCATCATCTGGTCCCGGGTGGGCAGACCGAACCGGGGGTCGCCGCCTGCAAGGAGCCTCTGGACCTTCAGATTCATCGGGCCCCGCTCGGTGTGGGCAAAGGAGAGGTAGGCGGCGTCGATCTTCTTGCGCGCCTGCCTGAGGGCCTCGGGCCGGTAGCCCGGATCAGCGATGGAGGCGGTTAGCAGCTGGAACTCGAGCGCAAGGTCGTCCTTGTTGGTGCTTCCCTCAAATTGGAAGGCGTCCGTCGTCGAGGAGAAAAGGACACCCACGGTCTTTCCCGCGAGCACCTGCTCCAAGTCGTCCAGGCCGTGCTTGCCGAGGCCGCCCGCGGAGAAGGTGAGGCTGGAGAACCGCGACAGGCCGGGCTCAGTCTTGGCCGGCTCGGTCAGCAGGCCGGTTCCGAGGCGTGCGGCCACATGGATCGTGTTGGCCTCGAAGTCGGTCTTCTTCACGTTGAGGCGGACGCCGTTTTCGAAAACCACCTCGGTTATGTCCAAGTCGTCGACATGGGTGCGGCTTAGGACCTTGCCCGCCTCACCGAAGTCCGAATAGGCCCACGTGACCTGCGCCCGGGCGTCGGGAGCCTTAACCGGAATGGCCCGCGCCCGGTTGTAGGTGGATGCGATGATGGCATTCGCCCCTTGATCGCCTCCTGGGATTTTCGCGTTTCCGGCCACGAAGACGTAGCGGCCCGTGCTGGACCACGCCGTCTTGAATGCGGCCAGGCAGTCGGCGAGCGTTACCTTGTCGAGCGCCGGGCCGTAGAGGGCCAAATCGTCGGCGGGGGAGGTGAACACATTGCGGTCGACCAGGCTCTGCGCCAGGTCGCCTGCGAGCTCATCGGAGCGCCGCGTCGAGGCCGTCTTTGCAGCCTGCTCCAGGCCGTTCCGCAGATTCGACACGACCTGCTTCAGCTCGTCGGGCTTAAACCCGTACTCGAGGGCCCTGCGCAGCTCCTGGTCGGCCACGCCCATGGCCTGCATCCACTGCTCGGCCTTGCACGCCACGTTGATCTCCACCTGACGGTAAAAGTCGAAATCCTCCTCCGCCGACGCGCTCGCGTGGATGAACGGTGCGTTCTCCTTCTTCGCGAGGATCTCCAGGCGCAGGTTAACAATGTCGAAGGCAAGCTGGCGCGGGAGGTACTTCAGGCGGTTGGCGGCCGTGTCCAGCTCGTGCTCATAGGGCGCCGTGGTTCCGATCACGACGGTCGTGTTGGGCGCCTCGGGCTCGTCGTGGTGGAGCACCTTTAGGCCCAGGAACACGGGGACCTTGCCCATGTCGACGGGCGCCGGCTCCGGGCTCCGGGCCGCGATCCCTGAGAACCCATCGACGATCTGTTTCTCGATCGAGGGGCCGTCGATGTCGCCGACCACGAGCACGACCATCCGCTCGGGGCGGTACCACGCGTTGTAGAAGTCGACGAACGGGTCGCGGTTCGACTTCTCGATCACATCGGTTAGCCCGATCGGCAGGCGTTCCGGGATGCGGGATCCCTTCAGCATGAAATCAAGCTGGGCCACAAACGTGCGGTAGCCCACCGAGTCGCGGGTCCGCTTTTCGCTCAGGATGATGCCACGCTCCTTGTCGACCATCTTTTGATCGAGGAGCAGGCCGCCGCAGTAATCCGAAAGGATCTGCAGGCCCTCGGTCAAGGTGGCGGGCGCGGTGTCGGGGAGCTCCAGTTGGTAGAGGGTGTGGTCAAAGGAGGTCGAGGCGTTCGTGTCCGCGCCGAAGCCCATGCCGAGGCGCTGAAGCTTCTCCACCAGGGTGCCCGGCGCGTAGTGCGTGCTTCCGTTGAAGGCCATGTGCTCAAGAAAGTGCGCGAGGCCGCGCTGCGCCTCCGTCTCCTGGAACGAACCGGCCAGCACCAGCAGGCGAAGCGAGGCCCGGGCTTTGGGCTCGTGGTTGGGCATGACGACATAGCGCAGGCCGTTGGGCAATGTCCCGAAACGGGCTGCGGGGTCGGCCCGCAGATCACTTTCGGCCTGGGGGAAGGGGAGGGCGGCCCTGAGCGTGAGCGAGAGGGCGAGAGAGACCGCGAGCGCGGTAAGGGGGAGGATGCGGCGCATGTTGAGGCTGGAATCGTTACATCGGACGGCGCCCGGGCGACAGCAAAAAAGCCTGTCCAAAAACTTGTTGTGACTTTGACAGGATGTTTTGGTGTGCTGGTGAACCGATTGAAGAATCCGGCCCATCTATGATCTGGATATACCGGCTGCTGTTCCCGTTCGTGCTGCTGGTCCTTTCTCCCTACTACCTCCTAAGGATGCGTAGGCGTGGCGGATATGCACGCGGGTTCCTGCACCGCTTCGGTGCGGTCCCCCTCATGCCGCGCCGGACTGCCGGGACCCGCCGGGTGTGGCTTCAGGCCGTCAGCGTGGGCGAGATGCTGGCCATTGAACCCATCCTGCGCGCCTTGAAGAACGACGGGACCGAGGTTTTCCTGTCGACCACGACCAGCACCGGCTACCGCATTGCCACTGACAGGTACCCGAATCTTGTCACCGCAGTGGGCTATTTCCCGATAGACTGGATGCCCTTCTCGAGGCGTGCGTGGGACGCCGTGGCTCCGGACCTGGCGATCATCACCGAGGGCGAGCGCTGGCCCGAGCACCTGTGGCAGGCCAAGAGGCGCAAGGTACCGGTTCTCTGCATCAACGCCCGGATCTCGGACCGGAGCTTCAAGCGCCTCCGGCACCTCCCGCCTGCTGCGCGATTCGTCACACAGGGAATTACGCGGCTGTTGGCCGGCTCGGCGCTGGATGCCGAGCGCTTCCTTGCCCTCGGCATTCCGGCCGACAGGGTCGAGGTGACCGGCAATATCAAGCTCGATGTCACCATTGCGCCCCTGGACCCGGCCGCGCGCGCTGCCCTGAGCCGAGAGCTCGGTTTGCGTGAGGACCGCCTGGTCCTCCTGGGCTCGTCGACCTGGCCCGGCGAGGAGGCCGCGCTTCTCGACGTCCTGGTGGCGGCTCGCGAAAAGGGGATGGCCGTCTCGCTCCTCCTTGTCCCGCGGCACGCGGAGCGCCGCCACGAACTCGAGAAGCTCTTGAAGGCCAGCACGCTCGCCTACCATTTCCGGTCCCGGGGCCCCGCGCCGGCGGAGGTGGACATCGCGGTCGGCGACACGACCGGGGAATTGCGGGCGATGACCCAGCTGGCGGACCTGGTCTTTGTCGGCAAGAGCCTGCCTCCGCACACCGAGGGGCAGACTCCGGTCGAGGCCGCGACCCTCGGCAAGGCCATCATCTTCGGCGGGGGCATGGCGAACTTCCGCGCGATTGCGCAGGACCTCCTGGCCCGGGGGGCGGCAAGGTCAGTGGTGGACGCCCCGGGTTTGCAAGAGCAAGCCCTTGGGCTGCTTGCCGACCGCGCCGGGCGCGACGGCATGGCGGAGGCCGCCTCGGGATGGCGCCGCGACAACCAAGGCGGCGTCGAGCGCACACTGGCCGCTATTCGCCGCGAGTTTGCAAGAATTAATAAGGCCGGGTGATCCGGGGGCCTGTTCCCTGTCATACCGGGCCGGCAAAGGAGGAACACCCTTGCCATCTCGCGCGCGGTTTCTTCTTCTAGACGCTCCTGCTCTAACGCGGGACCCTCAGATATCGGGCATCACCTACTAACACACACAAAGACACTCCCATGGCTGTCAAAATTGCTATCAATGGTTTCGGCCGCATCGGCCGGCTGGTATTCCGCGCTCTCGTTGAACAGGGCCTCCTTGGCTCCAAGTTCGATGTAGTCGCCGTCGGCGACATTGTGCCGGCCGACAACCTGGCCTACCTGCTCAAGTATGACTCCACGCAGGGCCGCTTTGCCGGCACGGTGACGTCCAAGAAGTCCGCACCGGAGAAGACCGAGGACGATGTCCTGGTCGTCAACGGCCACGAGATCAAGGTCGTGAGCGCCAAGTCGCCCGCGGAGCTTCCCTGGGCCGCCCTCGGCGTGCAGGTCGTGATCGAGTCGACCGGCCTCTTCACCGACGCCGAGAAGGCCAAGGGCCACCTCGCCGCGGGTGCCAAGAAGGTCATCATTTCCGCCCCCGCAAAGGGTGAGGACGTCACGGTGGTCCTCGGCGTCAACGACGCCAAGTACGACCCCGCCAAGCACCACATCATCTCAAACGCCTCCTGCACGACCAATTGCTTGGCGCCGGTGGTCTATGTGCTCCTGAAGGAGGGCTTCGGGGTCGAGGAGGGCCTGATGACCACGATCCACTCCTACACCGCAACGCAGAAGACCGTGGACGGCCCGTCGAAGAAGGACTGGAAGGGTGGCCGCAGCGCCGCAATCAACATCATCCCGTCGACGACCGGCGCCGCCCGCGCCGTCGGCTTGGTGCTGCCCGAGGTCAAGGGCAAGCTGACCGGCATGTCCTTCCGCGTGCCGACGCCCACCGTCTCGGTGGTCGACCTCACGGTCCGCACGGTCAAGCCGACCTCCTACAAGGAGATCTGCGCCGCGATGAAGAACGCCAGCGAGACCTACCTTAAGGGCATCCTTGCCTACACGACCGACGAGGTCGCCTCGACGGACTTCATCCACGACAAGAATTCCTCCATCTTTGATGCGGGCTCGGGCATGGAGCTCAACAGCCGCTTCTTCAAGCTCGTGAGCTGGTACGACAACGAGTGGGGCTACAGCAACCGCTGCATAGACCTCCTCAACAAGGTCGTTGCTGGTCTATGAGCTTCAAGAGCATCCGGGACCTTCAACTCTCGGGTAAGCGCGTCCTTGTCCGCGTGGACTTCAATGTCCCGCAGGACAAGGCCACGGGTGCGATCACCAACAACCAGCGGATTGTGGCAGCGCTGCCGACAATCCGCTACGCGCTCGAGCAGGGCGCCTCGGTTGTGCTGATGAGCCACCTGGGCCGCCCCGATGGCCAGCGGATCGCCAAGTTTTCGCTGAAACCGGTCGCGGTCGAGCTGGAGAAACTCCTCGGGAAGCCCGTCGTGTTCCTCTCCGACTGCGTCGGGCCCGAGGTCGAGGCGGCCTGCGCCCATCCGGCCCCCGGCTCCGTCATCCTTCTTGAGAACCTGCGCTTCCACATAGAGGAGGAGGGCAAGGTGAAGCTCGAGGACGGCACCAGCAAGAAGGCCGACCCTGCGGCGGTAGCGGCGTTTCGCGCCAGCCTTTCCAGGCTGGGCGACGTCTACGTGAACGACGCGTTCGGCACGGCCCACCGGGCCCACTCGTCCATGGTCGGGGTCAACCTGCCGGTAAAGGCGGCCGGCTTTTTGATGGAGGCCGAGCTGAAGGCCTTCGCTGCCGTGATCGGATCTCCCCGAAGGCCGCTCCTGGCCATCCTGGGCGGAGCGAAGATCGCCGACAAGATCCCGCTGATCCGCAACCTGATCGACAAGGCCGACGAGATCATCATCGGCGGCGGCATGGCCTACACCTTTAAGAAGGTCATGAGCGGCATGGAGATTGGCAGCAGCCTCTTCGACCCCGAGGGTGCGAAGATCGTGGCCGAGCTCGTCGAAAAGGCGAAGGCGCGCGGCGTCTCGATCATCCTGCCCGTGGACTACATCTGCGCGGACAAGTTCGCACCGGACGCGGCCACGCGCCCGGCCGATGACTCGACCGGCATACCGAAAGACTGGATGGGGCTGGATGCGGGTCCCAAGTCGGTCGCCCTTTACCGGGAGGCCATCCTCCGTGCCAAGACGATCATCTGGAACGGGCCGAGCGGCGTGTTCGAGTTTGAGAAGTTCGCGGGCTCCACCAAGGCCATGGCCGAGGCGATAGCCGAGGCGACCGCGCACGGCGCCACGACCGTTGTCGGAGGCGGGGACACCGCCACGGCCGCGAAGAAATTCAAAGTGGCCGACAAGGTCACGCACTGTTCGACGGGCGGCGGCGCCAGCCTCGAGTATCTCGAGGGCAAGGTCCTGCCCGGTGTCGCGTTCCTCGAATCCTGACTTAACCGGCCCAAGCGGCCACCCCCATGACCCGAAAAAAACTAATCGCCGGCAACTGGAAGATGAACAAGACATCGGCCGATGCCGTATCTCTGGCCCGCGAGCTCGTCGCGGCCGTGGGGACGCAGCCGGACGTCGAGATCGTGATATGCCCCCCGTTCACGGCGCTTGAGGTCGTCGCCAAGGCGATCGACGGATCGCTGATCAAGCTCGGGGCGCAGAACATGCACTTCGAGGCCTCCGGCGCCTTCACCGGCGAGGTGTCGGCCCCGATGCTCAGGGCAATTTTCACCACGCACGTGATCCTGGGCCACAGCGAGCGCCGGAGCCTTTTCGGCGAAACCGACGAGCTCGTGAACAAGAAGCTCCTTGCGGCGCTAAAGAACCAGCTCAGGCCGATCCTCTGCGTGGGCGAGAGCCTGGCGGAGCGCGAGGCGGGTTCGACCCTGAAGGTCGTGCAGACGCAGACCGAACGCGGGCTGGAGGGCGTGAGCAAGGACCAGGCGTCCACGCTGATTGTCGCCTACGAGCCCGTATGGGCCATCGGCACGGGCAAGGTCGCCACGACCGAGCAGGCGCAGGAGGTTCACGCGTTCATCCGCGGGCTCCTTACCAAGCACTATGGGGAGGCCGTGGCCCAGAAGGTGCGGATCCTCTACGGCGGTTCAATGAAGCCTGCGAACGCCCCTGAGCTCCTTGCCCAGAAGGACATCGACGGCGGGCTGATTGGGGGCGCGAGCCTCGAGTCCCGCAGCTTCGTCGAGCTCATTAAGGCGGCCTCGGCGGTCTCCTGACCTAGGTCTTGCCCGGGGCGTCCGTCGGCCCGTAGGTCTTGCGCAGCTTCTCCTCGGAGCGCCGCGAGGCTTCTGCCGCGAAGGCCTCCAGGCTGCCGTCGTTCTGCCGGACCAGGAGCCCATCGGCCTCCGGGATCGACACGCCCTCCCTCATCTTGATCGCGCGGTAGATCCGGAGCATCGCCACCCAGCCCTGGTAGGGGTTTGGGTCCTGCTTGCCCGAATTGAGCTGCGCCTTCACACACCCCGAGAGGTAGGCGGCCAGGAGCAGGCCCCTCTCGCCCGAATTCGACAGCTCGGAGAGACCCTTCTTTACGTCGCACCACGGCACGGCGTCCGGCCCCAGGTCGACCACCACGTCGTCGCTCTCGAGCGAGTACTTCAGAATGGTGTTCGATGCCTTGGCGACGGCCGTGTTCTTGTCCGACTCCGGTTTCGAGCCGGCAAGGTCGCCGGCGGCATTCGCCTCAAAGATGCGTATCGCCTCCAGGACCTGGTCCCGGGTCACGGCCGCCGCTGCCGCAAGGGGCAGGGCTAGCGCAAGCAGCAGCACGGACACGCGGGGGATGGAGCGGGGCATTTCTTGGGGGTTAGCTTCCCCACACGTCACCGAAACGTTGCGAACTTTGCAACGATTAGTGGGTGCGCGTGACAAGGCCCTCTGCAAGCCACCGGAGGAAACCGGTGTCGCCCGGCAGCCGGCCAAGGGTCGCTATCGCCGAGTCCGAGCGCTCGCGTGCGATGCGGCGGGCCGCCTCGAGTCCGTGGACCGAAACATAGGTGGCCTTGCCGGCCCTGGCGTCCTTGCCGGCCGTCTTGCCGAGGGTGTCCGTGTCGCCGGTTGCGTCCAGGACGTCGTCCACGATCTGGAAGGCCAGGCCGAGCTCGCGGCCCGCCTCGCGAAGCGTTTCCACGTGGACGGCGGGGGCCCCGGCGCAGAGGCCACCCATGGCGAGCGACGCCTCGATCATGGCGGCCGTCTTGTTCAGATGAATGTAGCGGAGCCTTTCAGGGTCGGCGCTCCCGGCACGCTCCGCCAGCAGGTCCTCCATCTGGCCGCCGATCAGGCGCCGGCTGCCCGAGGCGCTGGCAAGCTCGGCCACGAGCGAGGCGACGAGGGCTGGGGTGGGGCGGTAGGACTCCGAGAGGATGCCAAAGGCACGCGTCAGGAGGGCATCGCCCGAAAGGAGGGCCGTGGCCTCGTCGTAGGCCCGGTGGGCCGTGGGCCTCCCGCGCCTCAGGTCGTCGTTGTCCATGCAGGGCAGGTCGTCGTGCACCAGGGAATAGGTGTGGACGCACTCAACGGCCACGGCTGCCGCCAGCGCGTCGGCCTTGCCAGCCCCCTCGAAAAGCCTCCAGGCCGACAGGACCAGCACGGGGCGCAGGCGTTTGCCGCCGGCCGTCATCGAGTAGCGCATCGCCTCGTGGAGCCGAGCGGATGGCTCCGTGGCCGCGGGCAGGAGGCGGTCTATTCCCGCCTCCACGCCGGCCACAAGGCTTCGGAGCAGCTCGCCGTGATCCATGGGGTTAAGTGAGCGGAATTGGGGTTCCGGTGCCGAGAACAAACTCGCCAAACCCGTGGGCTTGCCACATATAGGCACGGTCCACCCGATGCCCACCTACGAGTACGCTTGTTCTAAGTGCGGTCACAAGTTCGAGCAGTTCCAGTCCATGCGCGACGAGCCGCTCAAGAAATGCCCAAAGTGCAAGAAACTCGGCCTGAAGCGCCTGATTGGCGGCGGCGCAGGCCTCATCTTCAAGGGCAGCGGGTTCTACATCACCGACTACAAGAACAAGGGCATGGCCTCCGCCGCGGCTGCCGAATCGAAGGCGCCGGCGCCGAAGGCCGCGGAAAGTGCGCCCAAGGCGGCGCCCGCAACCCCCCCTTCCAAGAAGAAATAAAGGTCACCCATGATCTCCAAGAAAACGAAAGCAGCGAAGGGACCGAGCTGGCTAGAGGTGGGCCTGGGCGCTGTCCTGAGCGTGGCCCTGGGCGTCGTCGTCGGGGCGGCCTACCTGGTCGCGAAGCCCGTTGTGGTCGTTAAGGAGATCCCCAAGGATGCCCCCTCGGGCACGGTCTACTACATCGAGGGGACGCGCGACTTCAACAAGTCGGTCGTGATCGACGAGAAGCGCAAGAGCTTGTCCGCGGGGGAGTCCGTCTCAGTCGAGGAGGGCGAGCTGAACGCCCTGATCGGGAGCATGGCGAAGCCGTCGGGGGGGGCGAAGCCCGGAGACAAAGCCGCCCCGCCCTCCGACCTGAAGGTCATCGATATCGGCACGCTCAACGTGCGGATCCGGGGCGGGAAGATCCAGCTGGCGACCCCCGTGACCGTGAACCTTTTCGGCGCCAGTTTCTCCGTCATCGCCCAGGCAAACGGGACCTTCTCGCGGCACGGGGCCGCATTCGCATTCGACCCCGAGACGACCTATGTCGGGGGATGCCCGGTCCAACATCTGCCGTTTGCCACGGACTACGTCCTAAGGAAGCTCCTTTTTGTGCAGCCCGTGCCGGAGGACATCCTCGCCGCGTGGCCCAAGCTTGCCGATGTCTCGATCGCGGGCTCCACGATGCAGTTGAAGATGCCGTAGGCCGGCGTTAATGCCTTCGTGTCGAAGAGCCTCAAGAGCATCGGGGTCATCTCCTTCCTGACGGTTGTTTCCCGGGTGCTCGCGCTCGTGCGCGACTCGCTTGCCTTCGCCATCTTCGGATCGGGGTGGCTCTATTCGGCCTTCCTGACCGCCTTCATCCTGCCGAACCTCTTCAGGCGCCTCTTGGCCGAGGGTTCCATGACTGCGGCCTTCGTTCCGACGCTCCAGGAGGAGTTCCACGCCAACGGCAAGGAGGGCACGTTCAAACTGCTTTCCAAGACGGCCTCTTGGCTGCTCGTCGTGACCGGCGCCCTGATCCTAATCGCCGCCCTCGTCTTCAGCCAGGCCCGCCTCATCGCCGGGCACGAGGAGAAGTGGTACGTGGCGGCCGACCTGGCCGTGCTCCTCTTTCCCTACCTGGCGCTCATCAGCCTGGCGGCGGCCTTCAGTGCCGCGCTCAATGTGCATCAGCATTTTGTCGAGCCGGCGCTTTCCCCTATCTGGCTCAACCTGGCGATGATCGCGACCCTGGCCGGGGCCGGCCTCCACTTCGCGCATACGGCCATGGGGGAGGTCCACTGGCTCTGCGCCGGTGTGCTGGCCGGCGGTTTCCTGCAGATGGCCGTGCCGGCCGGGGTCCTCATGTCGATGGGATGGCGGCCGCGGTTCGACCTCGGGCTCTCGCCGCGCGTGCGCGAGATCGCGCTCCTCATGACGCCCGGGATCTTCGGGACGGCGATCTACCAGATCAATTTCATGGTTTCGCGCTTCATCGCGTTCTCGCTCGACGACTCCTCGGCCACGTACCTTTACACGGTCAACCGCTTGATGGAGTTCCCGATCGGTGTGTTTGCCGTGGCCGTTTCCACGGTCGTCTATCCGCTGATCGCCGCGCACGCGGTACGGAGCGACTTCCGCTCGATGGCGACGGATTTCCAGAAGGGAATCCGGCTGATCCTGATCATCAATGTCCCGGCGGCAGCGGGCATGGCGATCATCAGCGAGCCGCTGATCCGCCTGATCTACCTGCACGGCCATGCGACCGCGGGCGACATGCACCGGATGGCGCTCCTGCTCGCGCTCATGGTGATCGGCCTGCCGTTCTTCTCGGTCGTGAACCTTACGGTCAGGGCCTTCTACGCCGTCAAGGACACCCGGACTCCTGTGCGCGTGGCGCTCATCGATTTCCTGATCAACATCGGGGTGACCCTGATCCTGATCCGCTGGTTCGGCGTGGTTGGAATCGTCCTCGCGAGCACCACGGCCATCATCGCGCAGACCCTCCTGCTGGGTCGCGCGCTCGTGAAGCGCCTGCCCGAGATGCACCTGGCTCCCTTGGTCCCGAGCATCGCGAAGGTGGCCGCGGGCACGGCTGGGATGGCGATCGTTGTCGCAGGGGGCCTGCGCCTGCTCCCGCTCCTCGGCTTGGGTTCCAGGGGCGCCGATATCGCTGCCGTAGCGATACTTGTTCCTGTCGGGATCGGCGCCTACGGCCTCGCGCTCTGGAAACTCAGGATCGAGGGCCGCGACGACCTCGAGGCCCTTTTCGTGCGTATGCCCCTGATCGGTAGATTTTTCCGGGCGAAACTTTGACAAATCGAATTACAGAGGCTCGTTCAGCTTCGACCTGTATGACCTCCATCTCCGAAAGAGCCCTCACAGACGCCCTCCAGTGGCGTTACGCCACCAAGAAGTTCGATTCCTCGAAAAAGATCCCAAAGGATACCTGGGAGGCACTCGAGCAGGCGCTCGTCCTGGCCCCCTCCTCGTACGGGCTCCAGCCCTGGAAATTCATCGTCGTCGACGACGCCGCCAAGAGGGAAATGCTCGCCGAGGCCTCCTGGCGCCAGAGGCAGCCGGTCGACTGCTCACACTTCGTGGTCTTCACGGCACGCAAGGGATACGACGGCAAGGACTTGGAGCGCTACATCGCGCGGAGTGCCGAGGTCCGACGCATCCCCCACGACAGCTTGAAGCCCTATGCCGGGATCATTTCAGGGAGCCTGGAGCGCGCGCGCAGCGGCGGGGTGCTCGATACCTGGATGGCCCGGCAGGTCTACATCGCCCTCGGGGAATTCATGACGGCGGCGGCCCTGCTTCGCGTGGATACCTGCCCCATGGAGGGTCTGGATCCCTCCAAGTACGACGAGATCCTCGGCCTACAGACGCAGGGATACTCGACTTTGTGCGCATGTGCGGCAGGATATCGCTCGGGCGACGACAAGTACGCCTCAGAGCCCAAGGTCCGCTTCAGCGCATCCGAGGTTCTGATCCACGTCTGACCCGCCACCCCGGCCCCCTCCTCCCTTGCGCGCCCTACAAATAGTGACCATCGGCAAGGTCGGCTTCGCGGAAGTCCCGGACCCTGTGCCCGGTGCGGGGGAGGCCCTGGTGCAACTCAAGGCTGCGGCGCTCAACCACCGGGACGTTTGGATAAAGCTCGGGCAGTACGCGGGCCTTAAGTATCCGTGCATCCCTGGCTCCGACGGCGCAGGAGTCGTGGCTTCCGTGGGCCCGGGGACGGACCCCTCCTGGGTTGGCCGCGAGGTCATCATCAATCCCTCCTTCAACTGGGGCCCGAGCGAGGCGGCCCAGGCGCACGACTTCACGATCCTTGGGCTACCGCGGGACGGAACGCTTGCCGACCGGATCGCTGTGCCCTTGTCGCAGCTCACCGGCAAGCCGGCCCACCTCTCCTGGGAGGAGGCCGCGGCGGTCCCCTTGGCAGGCCTCACGGCTTGGCGGGCCCTCGTCAGCCGCGCCCGGCTTTCAGGGGGGGAACGCGTGCTGGTCACGGGAATCGGCGGAGGGGTTGCCCTTTTTGCTCTCCAGTTTGCCGCCGCCCTGGGCAACGAGGTCTGGGTGACCTCGAGCTCGGACGAGAAGATCAGGCGAGCGGTGGACCTAGGGGCCAAAGGCGGTTTCCGCTACGACACGGAAGGATGGGCTGCAGCAGCGGCCAAGGCGGCCGGGACCTTTGACGTGATCGTCGATAGCGCGGGCGGCGCCGGCTTTGGCAACCTCCTGGACGTGGCCGCACCCGGTGCAAGGATTGTTTTCTTCGGCGCAACCCGCGGCAATTCCCAGGATCTTGCGCTGCGCAAGGTCTTCTGGAAACAGCTCTCCCTGCTCGGCTCAACCATGGGAAGCCCCGCCGACTGGACCGCCATGACGGAGTTCATCGCCCGCCACCGGGTGAAGCCGTGCGTGTGCGAGGTGTTCCCGTTCGATCGCGGACCCGAGGCCTTTGCGCTCATGGAGCGCGGCGGCCAGTTTGGCAAGATCGTGGTCAGGCACTAAGGGTCGCCTTCGGCCGGAAAACGGGGGAGATGCTCTCTTCCGGCTTGGCGCGGACCCGTTCGCCGGAGAGTCTTCTGGCCAATATCCATGAAACCCGATTCCAGGTTCCATGCCTGCATCATAGCCGGAGGAAGCGGCGAGCGTTTCTGGCCCCTAAGCCGCGCCGGCTGCCCGAAGCACCTCCTGCGACTCTTCTCCGAGCGGACCCTCCTTGAGGAGACGATCCGGCGCCTGGACGGAGTTGTCCTGCCCGGCAACATCTGGATACTGACCAACCAGCTGCAGGTCCCCCTGATCCGGCAGGCGATTCCGGACTTCCCACCCGCCCAGATCATCGGGGAGCCCGCAAAACGGGACACGGCGCCCGCGGCAGCGCTGGCCACGGGCCTGGTCCGGGCGCGCGACCCAAATGGGGTTGTGGCGCTCCTTCCCGCGGACGCCCTGATCCAGGACGCCAAGCGCCTGGGCGAGCAGCTTTCGCAGGCCTTCCGGTGGGCGGCGGGTGAGGGCGCGGGCGCGGTGCCCGGCTCCCTCTACACGTTCGCGGTCCCGCCGACCTACCCGGCGACAGGATTCGGCTACCTAGAGCTGGGGGAGCCCCTGGGGCGGGGAACCGACGGAAGCCGGCTCCTGCGCGTGAAGCGCTTCGTGGAGAAGCCCAACATGGAGACGGCCCGGGGCTACCTTGAGAGCGGCCGCTACGCGTGGAACGCCGGCATGTTCCTTTGGTCGGTCGGCAGCTTTCTCTCCGAGGTGGGACGCAATGCGCCGGAGTTGGCCGCCTTCGTCCGGGACTTCCCCGCGGGAGATCCGACCTCCTACCTGGCCGAGCGCTTCCCCTCCCTCGCGAAGATCTCTGTCGACTATGCCGTGCTTGAGAAGGCCGCGGCCGTCTCAACCGTGGTCGCCGAGTTCGACTGGGACGACGTCGGCGCGTGGACCGCACTGCCGAAGCACCTTGTGGCGGACGCCTCGGGCAACGTGAGCAGGGGCAACGTCGTTTCGGTGGGCTCCAGCAACACGATCGCGGTCAGCAGCGGTCGATTGGTGGCCCTCTGCGGGCTGAAGGACATCGTGGTCGTGGAGACGCCCGACGCCGTGCTGGTGTGCCACAAGGACAGCGTTCAGGATATCAAGAACTTGCTGCCGCTCATCCCGAAGGAGACGCTCTAGGGGAAAAGCCGCGTCTGGTCCCATCCCGCCATGCTGCAGTCCCTGAGAATTCGGAATCTGGCGCTCCTGGAGTATGTGAGCGTCGATTTTGAGCCGGGCTTTGCCGCGGTGACGGGCGAGACCGGAGCGGGCAAGAGCATCCTGATCGGGGCCCTCTCGCTCTTGGCCGGCGAACGCGCCGACAAAGCCGTGATCCGGCAGGGCGCGCAGGCCTGCGAAGTCGAGGCCTCTCTACATTTCAAGGACCCGCGCCGCGTGGACACGCTCCTGAGCGAGCTTGACCTGCCTGCCTGCGAGGAGGGGCTGCTTCTCCTAAAGCGGAGCGTGCCGAGGGACCGCGCGCCGAAGATCACGGTGAACGGGGGCCTGGCGACCCTCTCCGCCCTGCAGCGTCTCGGTGAAGTCTGGATCGACTTTCACGGGCCGAGCGAACCGCGGCGGCTCCTCAAAGACGCGTGCCAGCTCGAGCTTCTCGACCTTTACGGGAGGGCCGCGCCTGCGCTTGAGGCCTACAGCGGGCACTACCGAGCCTGGTGCGACCTGCAGGCCGAGAGCGAGCGGATGTCCTCCGAGACGAGGCTCTCGCCCGACGAGCTCGCCTTCACGGAGGCGCAGCTCGCGAAGCTCGACCGCCTTGAGCTGACGGACGAGGCGATCGCGGCGCTCGAGAGGGACTTCCAGAGGATGAGTCGGGCGCAGGAGATCGCGGCCCTCGCGGCGTCGCTCGAAGCGGGGCTGTCCGGTGACGAGGGCGCGGGCTCCCAGGTCGCGGCTCTGGTCAGGGAGGCGCGCCGTCTCGAATCGATCGATCCGGCGAGCAGGGAGCTTGCGGACCGTGTGACCTCCCTTTCGGCGGAGATTGGGGATCTTGCCGCCGAGTTCGGCAACCTGGGGCGCGAGCTCCAGGCGGACCCCGAGGGGATGGGCCCACTCGAGGAGCGGATGAATGCGTGGCTTGAGGCGAGGAGGCGCCACGGCCCCGACGTCCGTTCGGTTGAAGCCGCGCGCCAGGCGATGCGCCGCCGCGTGGAGATGCAGGGCGACATCGAGGGGACGCTCGCCCGGCTGGACAGGCAGATCGAGGCGGCCGCGCGCGAGGCGCGAAAATCCGCGGCGGCGCTCCGCGCGGTCCGCGAGAAGGCGGCCAAGAGCCTGGCAAAGGTGGCGGCCTCGGGGATCGCGGAGCTCGGATTTGCGAAGGCGGAGTTTCGGATCGCGATCACGGACGCGCCCGGGCTTGGGCCCACCGGCGACTGCGGCTGCGAATTCCTCTTCTCACCCAACGTGGGGGAGCCGCCGCTGCCCCTCGGACGGATCGCATCGAGCGGCGAGCTGGCTCGCGTCATGCTGGCCCTGAAGGCCGTGCTTGCGGACCTGGACTCGGTACCCGTGCTCGTGTTCGACGAGGTCGACGCGAACGTGGGTGGGGAGATCGGGAGCGTGGTGGGCGAGCGGATGGCGGCGGTCGCCCTGCGCCACCAGGTGCTCTGCGTGACCCACCTTCCGCAGGTCGCGGCCCAGGCCTCAAGCCACTACGTGGTCCTGAAGGACCAGACGGGCGAGCGCGCCGTCGTGACGATTGAGCCGATCCACGCGGACAGGAAGGCTCGCGTGGCCGAGCTCGCGAGGATGCTGGGCGACCGAAACGCGAAGAGTGCACTGGCACACGCCGAGAAACTCCTGCGAGCCGGCTAAAGCCCCCATGAAGCTCCAGCCCCTGGGTGACGTGGCGGTCGTGGCGACCCTCGGCGAGGGGATCGACCCCGCGACGCTCGCCCGGGTGCTTGATTTCGCCGAGGCCCTAGGCCGGGCGAAGGCCAAGGGGATCACCGACATCGTGCCGGCTTACGCCTCGGTCACGGTGTTCTACGATTCGGCGCAGCTGTCCGATGCGCCCGGGGGAGCCTATGAGAGCGTCTGCCGCCTCATGGAGACATGCGCCGTCCAGTCCAAGTCCCTGCATGGGGCGCTCGGCACCAAGGTTGTGGAAATCCCTGTGTGCTACGGGGACGACTATGGGCCCGACATCGAAATCGTTGCGGAGCACTGCAGGATAAGCGTCGAAGACGTGGTGTCGCTGCACTCGGGCGCAGATTACATGGTATACGCAATCGGCTTCACTCCGGGGTTTCCGTACCTGGGGGGACTTCCCGAGGCGCTAAGATCCCCGAGGAAGGACACGCCGCGGTCCCGTGTGCCCGGGGGGTCGGTCGGGATTGGAGACCTGCAGACGGGCGTCTATCCGATGGCGTCTCCCGGGGGCTGGCAGATCATTGGCCGGACCCCCATGCAGCTTTTCCGACCCCATCTGGAGCCTGCGGCGCTCCTCAAGCCCGGTGACCGCGTCCGCTTTAAGCCGATGTCTCCGGGGGATTACGAGCTATGGAGATAAAGGTCATCCACGCGGGGATGCAGACCACGGTCCAGGATCTGGGCCGAAGGGGGCACCTGGCCCAAGGGGTTCCGATCGGGGGCGCCGTGGACCCGGTTGCGCTCCGCCTCGCCAACCTCCTGGTCGGAAACGCCGAGGGCCTCCCCGCCCTGGAGATCACGCTCACCGCGCCCGAGCTCGAATTCGAGAAGGACGCCTGGGTTGCCGTCTGCGGCGCCCGTTTTGAGGGTGTCCCCCCGTGGAGGCCTTTCAGGGTCTTCGAGGGCGACCGCCTGAAGTTCGGGAACCGCGTGCAGGGCTGCCGTGCCTACCTCTCGATCTGCGGGGGCTTCGACGTCGAGCCCCTGATGGGAGGCAGGGGCACGTTCCTGCCCGCCGCCTTCGGGGGTTTCGAGGGGCGGGCGCTTAGAGACGGGGACGTGATCCGCTCCGTCCCCTCGGAGCGCGTCCTCTCCGGCCGTTGGAGCATCGACGAGCGGGTGCTCCCGCACTACTCGCGCGAGCCGCTCGTATCCGTGATCCCGGGCTCCCAAGCCGCCGAGTTTGGCGACGCGCTCTACTCGGAGCGTTTCACGGTCACGGCACGCTCCAACAGGATGGGCATCCGCCTGGAGGGCCCGCCGATCGCAAGGACTGCCGGCGGGGAGCTCGTCTCCACCGCCGTAGCCCCGGGCACGGTTCAGGTCCCGCCCGACGGCAACCCAATCGTGCTCATGGCCGATGCCCAGACGCTCGGGGGATACCCGCGCATCGCGCACGTGGTTTCGGCGGACATCCCGCTTCTGGCCCAGCTTGCGCCGGGCGACGGGGTGCGGTTTAAGAAGACCTCGGTCTCGGAGGCCCACGCCCTAGCGCGTGCCGAGGAGCGCCGGCTTGCGCTCCTGCGTCAGGGCCTTGCTGAAAAGATTCGGTCGGCATGAGCCGCGGCTTGTCCATCGATCTGAATGCCGACGTGGGCGAGGGGTGCGGCCACGACGGGGAACTGATCCCGCTCGTGTCGTCGGTCAACATTGCCTGCGGGGTTCATGCGGGAGACGAGGCGAGCATGGGCGAGGCGGTCGAGTTGGCGCTCAGGGCCGGTGCAGCGATCGGGGCGCACCCAGGACTAGCGGACAGGGAGCACTTTGGCCGGCGTGAAATTGCGGTGGGTCCGCGAGAGGCCCAAGACCTCCTGACGTCGCAGATCGACGCATTAAGACGGGTGGCGTCCCCGCTCGGGGCCAGGGTGGGGCATCTGAAGCTCCACGGCGCATTCTACAATATGGCGGCCCGCGACCGCGTGCTCGCATCGGCAGTCGTGGACGCCCTTTTTGAGGACGAGCGGCGCTCCGGTGGGCCGCTGGTGCTTTTTGCGCTCGCCGGAAGCCTGCTGCATGTGCTCGGCAGGGAGAGGGGCCTAAGAGTCGTGGGAGAAGCCTTTGCGGACCGTTGCTACCGTGAGGACGGTTCACTGGTCCCGCGGTCCGAGGCAGGGGCCGTGATTGAGGACGAGGGCGCCGCGGCCGATCAGGCAATGCGGATTGCGCGAGAGGGTCTGGTGCTGGCGCGTGACGGCCGGCAGGTCGCGGTTGATGCAGGTACGCTCTGCCTTCACGGCGACACGCCCCGGTCCGTGACGTTTGCCAGGAGGATACGCCGCGAGTTCGAGGCGGGGGGAATCCGGATCGAGAGCCCTCCTCAATAGAGGGGCGGCTTGCCCGGATTGTGAAGGGGACCTCCAGGGATTCCCCGAGGCGGCCTAACCGCTTCGGTCATACCCCCCTATAGACAAAATCGCGGAGCCTCACTTCCCCCTTCCCGATGCAATAGACGCCAAACTTGAGACTGAGGAACCCGCCGAAGACATTATGGTGGTAGCCGGAAACCTCCATCTGCCACGGGTGCTTCACCCAGGCCGCGCCGTCTCTTGAGTAATAGAAGGTCACGATGTTGGCATGGTTGGTCACGCGCAGGCGCACCTCCCGGGTGGCCATGTCCTGACGCATCCAGCCGTGTTCCTGGCCATAATTATACGTGAACATCTGCGTCGGGCTGAAGCCTATGCCGCAGAACATGCGTTCGCTGTAAAACAGGCATATTCCGGCCTGGGCGCCGGTGCCAATGCCCAGGGTGATTTCCGCCTCGTAGCTGCGGTCGCCCACAAGAAAGGTGAGCGGGGAGGAGTCGGCGAGGGCTGCGCCCTTGCCGGAGATCACCAGTGCGCCGGTGTCATAGCGCGCCCGCCTCATCTCGTCGGGGCCGGGATTGAAGAAGCTCCACTGGACGCCGAACTTGTTCGCCGAGAAATCATCGGAGAGGGCAAAGCCCGACGGACCCGGCGGCCCCTTCACGGGCTTGGCCATTGGCTGCGACAGGGTCCCACCCATCGCGCGGAACCAGCCCTCAGGCGTCCATTCGACCGGCTCCAAAAGGGGCTGCCTGCCCAGGGTGCGAAAGCCGTTCTCGTACCCGTGATAAATCATCCACCACCCCCCGCCGGGCCCCTCGACCAAAGTGGCATGGCCGCGTGACCACCAGGGTTCGTCGGCGCTCGCCGTATGGACGATGGGGTTAAAGGGACAGTCCTGCCAGGGACCGTGGATCGAGCGCGATCGGGCGGCGATCACCATGTGGCTGGTCGGCGGACCCGATGTTCCGCCCACTGCGGCGACGAGGTAAAACCAATCCCCGCGCCGGAAGATCTTCGGCCCCTCCGCGGCGAACATCTCGACCACCCAGTCGTCGGGGTAACGCCAGGGGTTGTAGACCTGCTCCAAGGCGCCAACCGTGGCCAGGCCATCGTCCGTCAGGCCGATTCTTCGGATGCCGTTGAAGAAAAGGTAGCGCTTGCCGTCCTCGCCGACCGCGTGTCCCGGGTCAATGCAACCCTGCACCTTGAGATCGACCGGGTCGCTCCAAGGGCCGCGAATGTTGTCGGCGTGGATGACGAAGATCGACTGGCCGCTGCCCGGATCCGAAGGGATGTAGATGAAGTAGCGCCCCGCGTGCTTGACCAGGTCCATGGCCCAGACGGTGCCAATGGGCTTCGTCAGCGCCGGTCCAATCGGCACCCAGTTCACCAGATCGCGCGAGTGCCACAGGATCACACCGGGATAGGAAAAGAACGACGAGAACGTCATGTAATAGTCGTCCCCATCCTTTAGCACCGTGGGATCCGGATGGTCGCCGGCCACGATTGGGTTGAGAAACGTCCCGTTGCCGAGATCCGCCCTGCGCTGGCCCTCTAGACCGACCGCGGGTTTCACGGCCGCGCCCGCAAGCGGTTCAGCGCTCCCGTTCACCGGCTCGCCAAAGATCTGCGCGGAGACGGCGCCCAAGACAGCCGTTTTTAGAGCATCACGCCTCGATATTAATTTCATGCGCATAAGGTTCTACAAGAATGTTGGGGGTATCGAAATGTTAGAATCACATAAATGTTATTAGGTGGGGCGAGAGCGACGGGGCTCAGCGCTACTAACGAGACCCAAGAACCCTCTGCGGCCGTGGCATCGAAAACTTGAGCTTCTTATTTTGCGCCATGTGTCGACAACCATCTGATCGGCAGTTTCTCGGTTGCCTCCGCGCAAGGTGATCGAGAGAAGCGCATGAATACCCCATTAGCTGAAAAGAACCTTCGAATCCTCATAGTGGATGACAACCATGCCATCCACAGTGATTTCATTAAGATTCTCACCGCCGAGCGTGCCGACGACAAGGCGCGCGACATGGAGTCGACCCTTTTCGGGACCGTATCCGAGGCGCACCCCATCGTTCGCTTTGAGGTGGATTCCGCTTATCAGGGCAAGGAAGGCTACGAGATGGTCGTGCGCGCGCGATCGGAGGGGCGCCCTTATGCGATGGCGTTCATGGACGTCCGAATGCCCCCTGGATGGGATGGGATTGAGACCGCAGAGAAGATCTGGGAGGTGGACCCGGAGATGCAGATCGTCATCTGCACGGCGTTCTCCGACTACTCTTGGGAAAAGATAGGCAAGCGATTCGGGCAATCGGACAAGCTCGTCATTCTTAAAAAGCCCTTCGACAACATAGAGACCCTGCAGCTCGCAACGGCACTGACCGAAAAATGGAGCCTCGCACGGCAGGCCAAGTCCCAGCTCGAGAATCTCGAGAGGCTCGTCGAGGGCCGCACCCGCGAGCTTCGCGCCGCCAAGGACCTCGCGGAATGCGAGCGCGCGCGCTATCTTGCCCTGTTCTCACAGGCGCCCGACGGCCTGCTTGGAATCGATGCCGGCCGAGTAATACTTGAGATCAATGAGGCGGCCTGCCGGTTGCTTGGGCAGCACCGGGACGAAGTGCTGGGGCGGGGTTTAGCCGAGGTTCTTTCCCGGGCGGGCGCCCCGTCGGACATTGATCTCAGCGGCGCCTCGACGGGCCAGCGTCTGCTGGAATTGAGCGTTAGCCGCGGATCCGATGGCATCCATTTCCTCGAGATCTCCGTTCAATGCACCACGGGGCCCGGGGTTCCGAGTCTCCTCGTCCTGCGCGATGTCACCCAAAGGAAACTGATCGAAACAAGGATCGGACATGCCCAGCGACTCGAGGCCGTTGGCCAACTTGCTGGCGGCATCGCACACGATTTCAATAATCTTCTAACCGCTATAGGCGCCAGCGCGGAACTCCTTATTATTCAGCCGGATCCCGAAACCCAGAGCCTGGCTCAGATCGTACTCGACGCTCAGAAGCGAGGCACTGGACTTACGCGCCAGCTTCTGGCCTTTGCCCGCCGGGATGTCCACCAGCCTACGATCATCGATCTGGCGACCACCGTGGCGGGCATGGCAGATCTGGCGGATCGCGTGCTCGGTAAGCAGCATCGGCTGGAGATCGTGCGGTCGGAGCCGTTATTTATTAATGCGGACGCCGCCCAGGTTGAGCAGGTAATTTTGAACCTAGTCACCAATGCCCGAGATGCCATGGCCGAAGGGGGAACGATCCGGTTTACGCTTAGATCGCTCACGCGAGCCGAGGCGCAATTCATGGGGTCGAGACTCGTTTCGGAGAAGCAGGCGCTTTTGGAGGTGGTCGATACCGGGGTGGGAATACCGCCGGATTTGCATTCACGGGTCTTCGAGCCATTCTTCACCACAAAGGCCCGCGGCCGCGGAACGGGTCTCGGTCTAGCGGCAGTCCAGGGAATTGTTGTTCAAAACCATGGGAGCATAGCCCTTGAGAGCGCCGTCGGCAAAGGTACGACATTCAGGATATTCTTTCCATCCCAGGACAAAGTACCCAACCAGCGTCCCAGCTCCTCGCACCCCTTTCGATCTAACGAGAAAGCGGCAGATGGTCGCGGAAAACGATTGCTGCTGGTGGACGACGAGGAGCTTGTCCGCGGAGCTACGGCGTCCGTGCTCAGGAGCGGGGGCTATGAAGTCCGCGTTGCTTCATCGGGCGAACAGGCTTTGTCCCTTTTGAACTCTGTCGGGCCGGTGGATATCGTACTCACGGATCTTGCGATGCCTGGCATGAACGGACTGGAACTTGGCGAGCGGATCCGTTTCGCACATCCGAAGCTGCCAGTGGTCTATATGTCGGGGTTTTTTGAGGACCCTGGCTCGGGCCGGTTGGGAATGGTGGCGTCGGCGAAGTCGGGACATTTCCTGGCGAAACCTTTCACTAAGGACCAGCTATTCCACGTCCTGCACGCCGCCATCGAGCTTGTGGGCCACGAAGCGTTAGGGAGCCCGTAGACCTCGGGCGAGGAAGGCGCATGGCGTTGGCCAGGGTGCGTGATGTTGCAAGAGATTACATCCAATGGATCAGCCATTCACGGGACGACCCGGCCAGATGGTTGTTCTGGGGCAGAAGGGGCGAAGGCAACCCGGGCCCGTTCGACTTAAGAAAATGGCATATATGCCGATTAACCAAGGAGGTAATCTTTGCCCGGCCCGCGGGCATTTCTTTCCGGTGAATATCCTAATGGGCACCCCTTACTCCGTTTTTCGCTATTCCGCCCCCTTTCGGGACAGACCGGGACGCTGCGAGACCATGTGGCGTATGCTATTATGCGTTTTGGCATTATGCGTTTCTGAGGGGTTAGGGTTGGCAACGGCTCAGGCAATGCCGGCAGCCACAGCCGGGGTTCTTGAGACCGGTGCGCCGTCCTTTGTGGTGATGGGTCCGGAGGCGCTCGGTATGAGCACGGCGCCGAGGGACCTGCATGTGCTGCCGGACGGACGCATACTGCTCGTCTCGCAGAACGAGCTGGTGTTTGGCGACGGGGTCCGCTGGGAGGCGTACCGCGCTGATGACCACGAGTCGCCGAGTTTCTTGTCCGTTGCTGTGGCTGATGACGGCCGAATCTATGCGGGAATCAAGGGCGGGATAGCCCGGATCGATTTGAGTGCGGGTTCGCGTTGGCGCCTGACGCCGGTCGTCCTACTGCCCAAGAAGCCGACCGATCCGGTCGAAACACTGACCTCGGTTGTAACTTCGCCGGATAAATGGCTTTGGTATGGCGGCAACGGAGCCATCATTGCGTGGCAGCCGTCTGAAGACCCGAAGATCGCAGGGAGCGCAGGCGCCGTCGAAAGGATATTCACGCTGGATGATGATATTTACGTCAGCGACCAGTCTTCCGGGGGCCTCTATGTCCTGAAGCCCGGTGGCTTGGAGCGCGTTCGGGCGATGGACGCTCTGGTAAGCGAAAGCGTCACCTGCACCACTCCGTTCGGAAAGGGGCAACTCCTGGTGGGCACGGGCTCTGAGGGATTGAAGCTCTTTGACGGCAAGACCTTTCGAAAGTTTGGACCGGCGGCATGGGTGGGCGCGGGACACCGAATTACCGACATCTGCCCGGCGGGCGAAGGATTCTTTGCCGCGTCCGTCGACACCGTGGGTATCGTTTTCTTTGACCGGATGGGACGCACGGTTCAAGTGCTGGAGAGGACCCTCGACCATCGCCTGGCCAGGGTGCGGAGCCTGCAATATGCGAGCAACGGCGTCGTCTGGGCATTGCTGAACGACGGAGTAGCGAGAATCGAGTTCCCGTCCCCGATATCCCACTTTGAGCCGTTGTTGGCCGGCGGACTGGCATACGCCCTTCCCCTGCGCCACGATGGCCAGCTATGGATCCTTGCCGATGGCCGGGCTATGCATGCCGCTTACGATGCTTTGGGTCGCCTGGACCGGTTCACGGATGATACCCCGCCCGGGCGGTATTTGTTCACGCTGACCGACGTCGATGGTCTTTTGTTCGCCTGCAACGAACACGGCGTTTTTGTCCTTGAATCTGCGGGATGGAAATTGGCCCTTCCGGGCTTGAAGAACGCTCGGATAGGGGTCGCCCCATCAACCTCCGAGGGGATCTTCTTCGTGGCATCGGGCCAATACGGGATAATCAAGAAAACGGGCGACGACTACGTCGTTCGTTCAATCAGCTGTCCCGAAATGGGCGACACCTACAACTCCGTCATCGATTCCTCGGGCATCGGATGGCTCGAGCTAGGGGCGAGCAGGATCGGCCGATTTGACCCCCACGGGAGTAATCCAATCCTTCAAGTCCTGGGGACTCGTGAAGGGCTCCCCGCCGGATGGGTCGAGGAATACTTGCTCGATGGAATCCCGCGATTCCATGTGGGCCACAGGCTTTACCGCTTTGACGATGCCCACGGCAAATTCGTGGAGGATAACGAGCTCCTGGCTCGCATCCCGCAGTTGGCGGAGGGCGGAGGGCGCCCGGTAACTGATGCGTATGGACGCCTTTGGTACACGGAAAATGGCGCGATTCAGATCATCGACCACAGTCCGTCCGGTGGGAACAGGCCCGTGAAAATCGCTCCCGTCGGCTTTTCGCCGACCGGATATACGGTTGAGGACGACGGCATAGTCTGGATGTTCGAAAGGCGGCGATTGGCTCGCGTCGATCTTCGTGTGCCCCAGAGGTCCGTCGAACCTCCGAGGGCTCTAATCACCTCGGTGGAGTTCCCCGCGACAAACCGCCAGATATTCCACCCGGGGCCGAGCATTGAACCGGTCGAATACTCCGACAATTCGCTGATATTCCACTTTTCCGCACCAGCCAATCCGTTTGAGTCCACGATCACCTTCGAGGTACAGCTCGAGGGTTCCGGAACCCAGTGGACATCCACAGGCACCACGGGCTCCGCGACGTTCTACCGGCTCAAGGAGGGCGACTACATGTTCCGTGTGCGTCCTGTGTTCGGAACGGGCATCCCCGGCAAAGAGGACACGCTGCGCTTTGCTGTGCTTGCTCCCTGGTACCGGACTAAGCTTGCCTGGGTCGCCTATGGCGTGGCGACAGTGGCCCTTTTCATCTTCGTCACCTGGCTTACATCGTTCCTGCAGAGGCGCGAGAACGAGCGCCTTGAGCGGGTGGTCACCGCCCGTACTTCGGAACTGAACGAAACGAACGCGCAGTTGGAACGCCAGATCGAGGAGACGACAGCAAAATCTGCCGCGCTTTCTGCGAGCGAGGACCGTTACCGCTCGCTCAATGCCGCACTTGAGGACCGAGTGAAGACCCGGACCTCGGAGCTCACAAAGTCGAACGAGGAGCTCCAGCAGCGCGAGCTTCTATTCCGGCTGATTTTTGAGCATGCACCGGTGGGGATCTCCTGGAAGCGCGCTGATCTTGGCGACGTCTACCACATCAATCCGACCTTTAGCCGAATCCTCGAGCTGCCCGTCGGCACTTTGCGGGATTACTCGGTGCTCACCGATCTGCTGCACCCGGCTGACGCGCGGCGCCAGGCGGAAATGGATCGGCTCATCGCTTCGGGCGAAGGCGACAGCTATACCATTGAGGAACGCTTCGTGCTCTCAAATAAACGTGAGGTTTGGGGCATGCGGTCTGTCGCGGTCATCCGTGAAGGTGGCAGGATCATCCAGGAAATTTGCATCATGGAGGACATCACCTCCCGGAAAAAGGCCGAGGATGCGCTTGCCGCAACCCATAAGAACCTCCTTGCAGCCTCTCGTCAGGCGGGAATGGCCGAGATCGCGACCGGTGTGCTTCACAACGTCGGAAACGTACTCAATAGCGTCAATGTCTCTGCGACGTTGGTGGCGGACTTCGTCCGGCACAGTAAAGTTTCCAATATCGCGAAGCTGTCTACGCTGTTTCAGCAGAACAAGGCGGATCTCGCGAATTTCATGACAAAGGATCCTCGCGGACTGATGATCCCAGATTATCTCGGAACCCTTTCCGAGTCGCTGGCTGGCGAGCAGGAAAAGACAGTTACGGAGCTCGAGAACCTCCGTAAGAACATCGAGCATATTAAGGAGATCGTGGCCATGCAGCAGTCCTATGCCAGGACTTCAGGAATGATTGAGACTATCTCTGTGACCGACATCGTCGAGGACACGCTCCGCATCAACGCAGGTTCATTGGCGCGCCACGATATCCAGACTTTCCGCGATTATCAGGCTCGTCCCGTGATCACTACAGACAAGCACAAGATCATGCAGATCCTGATCAACCTCGTTCGCAATGCCAAGTACGCCTGTGACGAGTCCGGTCGCGTTGACAAGAAAATCACGGTTCGCACAACAAGCGATGAGCGCAGCGTCAGGATAGCGATCGTCGACAACGGCATAGGAATTCCCGCCGCAAACCTTACCCGGATCTTCAACCACGGGTTCACCACGCGCGCCAATGGCCACGGCTTTGGACTGCACAGCGGCGCGCTCGCGGCGAAGGAACTTGGCGGGACTCTTAGCGTCGAGAGCGAGGGAACCAACCTCGGAGCGACGTTCATCCTCGAAATTCCGTTCAAGGCACCGGATCAGCCTCATGAAAAAAATATTTCCTGAGAAGAATTTACGGATTTTGGTGGTGGACGACAACCGTGCGATTCACAGCGATTTTCTGAAGATCCTCGCCGAAGAGCGAACCGACGATAAGGCGTGCGACATGGAGGCGGCCCTTTTCGGCACGTCTGGCGCGGTGCGTCGGAAGCTTCGCTTTGATTTGGATTCCGCATACCAGGGGAAAGAGGGCCTCGACATGGTCCGGACTGCCTTGGCTGAAGGGCGGCCCTACGCCATGGCCTTCATGGATGTTCGCATGCCGCCTGGTTGGGACGGCATTGAAACAACCAAGAGGATTTGGGAAATCGACCCCGAAATGCAGATCGTTATCTGCACGGCCTACTCGGACTACTCATGGGATCAGATGGGCGATATACTGGGCCAATCCGACAAACTCGTGATCCTAAAGAAGCCGTTCGACAACATCGAGGCGCTTCAGCTCGCCACCGCGCTGACCGAGAAATGGAGCCTCGCACGGCAGGCCAGACAGCAGATGGAGAACATGGAAAGGGTGGTCGAGGAGCGCACGCGCGAGCTTCGGGCCGCCAAGGAACTTGCAGAGAGCGCTGGGAAAGCCAAGGGAGAGTTCCTTGCTAACATGAGTCATGAGATCCGCACTCCGATGAACGGGGTGATCGGGATGACGGGTCTTCTGCTCGACCTCGAACTCGGGCCAGTCCAGCGGGAATATGCGCAGACGATTCACTCTAGCGCGCAGACGCTACTCACGGTAATTAACGATGTTCTCGATTTCTCGAAGATAGAGGCCGGCAAGCTCACCTTTGAATTGCTCGACTTCAACCTTACGGAGGCCGTGGAGGGTGCGCTCGAAATGCTCGTGGAACGGGCGCAGGCGAAGGGCACCGAACTCGTAATGGCCATGCTGCCTGAAGTGCCTAGCCTCCTTAGGGGCGATCCTGGCCGACTTAGGCAGATACTCCTCAACCTGGTGGGTAACGCGATTAAGTTTACCGAGGGGGGTGAAGTGGTTATCCGTGTCTCAAGCGAGGGTGGGGGAGACGGCGGCGCTGTCATTCGCTTTGAGGTGAGCGACACAGGTGTGGGCGTGCCATCAGAGGTGCAGGGCAAACTGTTCAACGCCTTCACTCAGGCTGACAGCTCGACGAGCCGGCGATACGGAGGCACGGGCCTGGGTTTGGCCATATGCAAACAGCTCGTCAACATGATGGACGGACAGATAGGAGTGAAGAGCGAGCTAGGGAAAGGTTCGACTTTTTGGTTCACGGCACGATTTGAAAAGCAGCCGGTGGAGCCGCCACAGCCGGAGCTAAGTCGTGACGGTTGGTCCAATCTGCGTGTTCTTGTGGTCGACGATAACGCAACGAGCCGGCAGGTCCTGCGCCATCAGATTTTTGCCTGGAAGCTTCAGAAGGGGAGCGCCGCGAGCGGGCACGAGGCCTTGGAGGCTCTTCGGACCGCAGTCGCCGAGGGGCACCCCTACGATTTGGCGCTCCTTGACATCGAGATGCCCGAAATGGACGGACTTACCCTTGCCCGCGCAATAAAGGCGGATCCTGCCATCTCGACGACTCACCTTGTTGCGCTGACTCCCTTAGGTCACGCGCCCGCAGCGGACAAGATGCAGGCGGCGGGAATTGAAGCTTCGCTGAGCAAACCGGTCAAACATTCGAGGCTATTCGATTGCCTGGTGACCGTATTGGGAGGGGAAAAAGCGACCAATTTGTCTGCTCCAAAGACCGGGAGCGCGGCTTTGCCTGCCCTTTCCAATAGGGCCCGCTTAATGTTGCAAGATGCGCGCATCCTGCTCGCCGAGGACAATGTGGTTAACCAGAAGATCTCGCTTGCTCTGCTTAGGAAGCTCGGTTGTTCGGCCGATGCCGTCAGCAACGGGATTGAGGTGATCGAGGCGCTCCAGCGAATTCCCTACTCGCTGATCTTCATGGACTGTCAGATGCCCGAGATGGACGGCTTCGAGGCCACCCGATTGATTCGTAAGCGTGAGATCGAATCTGGCGAGGCATGCCCTTGGAAGGTGCCGGTCCACATCGTGGCTTTAACAGCGGGAGCGATGCAGAGTGATCGTGAGACCTGCTTCGCCGCAGGCATGGTCGACTTCGTGAGCAAGCCGGTGCGTCTTCCGGAAATGCAACGCGCGTTGGAGCGTTGGAGTATTGCTGTCGGCGATGGGTCTCGAGTCGCTGCAGCCTCGCTTTAGGTAAGTCGGAAACCATGCGGGGCACCTTCCGGTGTCGCTCCGAGCGGGGCGGCCCACCAAATCGATCGAAGAGAAAAGGCGGGCGAATGCCGAACGCCAGCGGCGCTTCCGGAAGCCGCGCCTCAACAAGCTCACTATGCTGCGCAAGCTCGTGCGTCTTCAGGCCAAAAGGCTTAAGACAGTCACCTAGCATATTGGCTTGATGACTTTTCTTGAATCCCCCCGAACTTGGCGTCTGTGAAATGGCTGCCCGGGTTGGATCGAACCGGGGTCAGCTATTTGGCCTTCAACGGCTAACAGCATTCCCGTACTTGGTTAGGAAAGCCAAGAATTGGGCAATCAGACATAGGCTATCTTCCCTCCGCCATTGGGGGGTTCGTATCCGAGACGCTGCTTCAAACCGTATCTTGGATTGGCACGTTGGCCCGAACCGTGCCTTGTTTGGCCCGTCGGGTTCTAGAGTTCTTGTGAGACGGCAATGAGCTTAAATTCTTCAATCAGTCACAAAAACATCGCTCGGCGGGCCTATCAGATCTGGGAAGAAACCGGTCGGCGGGACGGCAACGAGACGGCGCACTGGCTGCAAGCCGAACACGAACTGCACGCGCAGCACGGAAAGACTGGCCGGGTAGATGGCGCCCGATCGGACGAGCAAGAGCATTGGTCTCAGCGCGTCACCCAGCACAGCAATGCCTTGGATCTCGAGTCGGGTGTATTCACTTGGGGCGACCCGGTGGCGATTGCCCGGTCGCTCAAGGCCTCTGCTGAGGCCAGCGACCGCAAAAAGTCCACTGCGTTTCGGTCGGCAATGTCGATGCTCACGTTCTATGTGAATCGGGCCGGACATGAGCTTGCAGCAGGGCAGCGGGCTCGCCTTGAGGCGGCAAAGGACGAACTTCGCGTACTCTTTAATCGCCCTCGCCGTAACCCGCCATTTTCAATAAGATGACGGAATCACCGTGCGGTAGAGAAAGATATGCCCATCCGCTCGCATAGCGAGCAACCGCTGGTCTGTTATGGGATGTCGAAAGGGTGTAGGCTCTCATTGAACGTCTATGTGTCCAATGCGTCGAACCGTGTAATGCACACCGTTCCCCCGTTGGAAGCGCCTCTAGGCATCTATGGTTTTTCAGCGGACGGCGTGAGAAAAACATTGCAGCAACGTTTGAACAACCCTGGGAAGGATATCCTAGGACCCCAAGAAATGGGTCGGACCCTTGAATATCCGGAACTCTTGGGCAGGGAAGCCGTCGGATAGCCGAACGCTTTCGAATCCGTTCTGCTGCCCTGATGCAGCATTCATGTACGTTCAAGCCCTGTCCACTCCCCTCCGCCAGCCGTCTATGAGCAAAAAGCTGATTGTAGCTGGAGGAGGAATCGATGGGCGTACAGCGGAGCTCGAACCCAATAAGGTAGGATTTGGTGCGGCGGTCTATGAGCGGGCATCAGCATCTGCTGAGACAGGAGCGCGGATGAGTCTTTGGCCGAACGAAACCCAAGGACTTCGTTCCCGATGAGAATAATTAACATGAAGCCCCTAGCTCCGTGCAGAACGCCTCGTCACATCCATCCGCCTGTGAGGCGAATCGTAGAAACTGCAATACTGCCTGCGCCCACCGCCGCACGTTTCAGATTCAAGACCCCTCTCTGGATCGGCCTTGGTTTCACCACGCTCTTCGTCTTCTTCACCTCGGAAGTGCTCCTCGTCGCGGACTACCCGATGTACCACGCCTACCGGCTACAGGTCATCTCAGACCGCCATCTGCTCATCCCGCACACGCTCGCCGGAATTTTTGCTCTCCTAATCGGCCCCATCAATTTTTCCTCACGGATACGCCGGCATCATCTTCAACTCCATCGCGTTCTCGGCAGTATCTACGTCATATCCGTCTTTGTCGGCGCCGCAACCGGTGTCGCCCTCGCCGTCGGCCGTCCGGGATTACCCGGAACCGCCATGCAGGCGGCTGCATGGGTTGTCTGCACCACGGCCGCACTCATCACCGCGAGCAACCGCCAGATTGTGCAGCATCGCCAATGGATGGTACGCTCCTATGCCGTTACCTTTACCTTCGTTTCAACCCGCGTGCTCAACCTCTGGCCCCGCTACTGGGGCCACCTCGGTGACACCTTTGCCAACGTCGGCCTGATCGCCTTTACCCTGGCTGCCCTACTTATCGTCGACCTCGGCCTCAACTGGAGAGAGCTCACCAACCGCCGTGATGGTGCCCGGAATTGAGAGCCATCAATATGAAAAATTTCGCGCCTCTTGCACCTATAGATCGATGCGTCACGCTCAATTCGAGGATAACCCTGCTGCGCTCCTCCGGCGTTCGCTTGCTGGCGGCGGTTATCCTGACTCTGCCGTTGGCGACAAGAGCAAATGGTGCGCTGTTTGTCATGGATCGGGCGGAGTCGCACGTCGATATTGCGGTAAAGTCGACGCTCGATTCCTTCCTTGCCCGCCTAGAGAACTTCGACGTCGCGATCACGCTCGATCCGGAAAGCGCACGGATCGAATCCACCGCGTTTCACGCAGATTTGTCCGCGGTTAAGACCGGTAGCGCGGATCGCGACCATAACATGAGAGTGTGGTTACAGACGAACGAGTTCCCACAAGTCGTCTTCGAGCTAAGCGCTGTGGATCGCGGTCCCAACGGGGCATTGACTGCCCGCGGCAAGTTTCAATTACACGGCCAACGGCACGAGATACGTTTCCCTGTAACTGTATCAGTCAACCGAGGATTAGCCGCGATTGACGGCACGGCGACTTTGGATACGCAGGATTTTGGTCTGCCAATCATTCGGTATTGGATACTTACGGTCGACCCCTTGGTGCACGTTCATATTCACTTACAGGGAAGCCTGACTCAATAAGGTTGGTCTTTGCCGCAGATTGTTGGGGTACGCTTCCCTTAGGGATGCGGTGTCCCTTTTCGATCGCTGCAGAATTGGATCGGAGGGCGGCAGTCTGTATCTGGATACGTTACCGCACCCTTCTCCAATCGTTTACGAAAGCTACGGACGAAAGAAGGAATATGTGTCTCGGATACCGAAATGGCTGACCGGGCTGGGATCGAATCTAAAGTTTTTCACTCATTTCCAATGAGTTAACTTCGGTAATTGGGCGTTTCAATGCCGATAGTTTGACGAATTCTATGCTCGCCGGATCCGACGATATGTACGTCTGGTCGAACGAAGGACGGCATGCGAGAATAGCATGGCCGAGATTTGACTTTCAATTAAACGTTACGTAACGTTAATTTATGCCCTATGAATCATTGAGCCGTGCTCGCATTACCCAAGCGTTGCGCCGTCTTGGCGAGCTGGCGTTCGAGCAAGAGGCTACCTTGGAAGTGTCTCTATACGGGGGTGCAGTGTTTACTCTTGTTTATGGGTCACGCGAGGCGACAAAGGACGTCGACGCCGTGGTTCGGCAGAGTGAAATCGCAAAAGTGTTAGCTGATAGGGTGGCCAGGGAACTGGCACTCCCGGATGACTGGCTCAACGACAACGTGAAATAATTCTTGGCTGAAAAGGAATCCAAACGCGAGCTACCACAAAGTGAATTTGGCAAAGGTCTCCGGGTTTCCGTTCCTACTGCAGCGTATCTCCTAGCAATGAAACTTCGAGCCTGCCGTCCACCCCTACCTGGCTATGCTGGCGACCAAGGAGACATTCGATTCCTTGTCGAAAAGATGCAGATAGATTCTGTGGAAGCCGATGAAGCAATCCACGAAAGATTTTTCCCGTACGATGTCGTGTCCGACGCCGCGAAAGAGGTCGTAAGATCAGCAATCAGACTTCCGTGAAGAATTACCTTCGTCCAAGAACCCTTAAAGAAGTCGCAGAACGATCGGACTCAATCGGCGAGTTTGGCCGGAATCTGCGCGACTGGTTGCATGAATTGAGAACCGCTTCGTCGCGCCGTCAGGCTGCGGCGGCGGTTGCGGATGAACCAGCGCGTTTGAGCGGGAAATTTCTGGAGGGCTATGTGGCCGATGCATGGCTTGCAGCTTACGCCGAACATTTGGCAGGCAAGGTCGGTATACGCCCCCCCGATTGGGCTTTCCTCCCGTGGCGTACCGCCGAGGAACCGATCTTTGACGATGGCGGCGATAGCAGGGCGTCGCGTGCACTTGCACTCGAGCGCGCCCCTTTGGCGTTTAAGAGACGAAATATATTCACTCCATCGGTTGACCTTCCGGTGTCGCTCCGGGCGGGTCGGCCCACAAAATCAAATGATGAGAAGAGGCGGGCGAATGCTGAACGGCAACGGCGCTTTCGGAAGGCGCGTCTCGCTGAGCTCGCTGCGCTGCGCAAACTGGTTCGCGAGCAGGCCAGACGGATTCGGGAAGCCAGTTAGCAGTTTTTAATGACGATACTTTCTTAAAACCTTCGAACTCATTGCGAGTGAAATGGCTGCCCGGGCTGGGATCGAACCGTTTCGTCATGCGGATACCAACAGGTAACGCATTATTTGAGCGGTGTTTAGGGTAGGTTTCCGAAGAATTCTATGCTCGGTTTGAGCCTAAGTCGCCCATTGCGGCATTTTAGAAGCTATACCTCGGGCGAAAGGAATCATTGGCGTTTTCGGTTGCGGATAAGTTTCTGAAGGAACGCCCGATCAGCGGAGTCCTTTTCGCGCGGGCTCTTCTTCATTCCGAGCATCAGCTCGGCGCCTGCAAACGGTATGGGTACGCCATCGATTATTTCCGTTTCGATTCCTTTTACTGCATCTTCGAAGCGCACCCCACAGGCCTCGGTCATCAGGTCCACAGTTATGTCGTCATTCACGCGTACCACGACCCATTGTGCTATGTCCTCGTCGCCGAGTTCCTTGATCGCACGGTCTGGAAGAATCTCGAGCGCCTTCTTTACCTGGGCTTGATTCGCCTTATCGCGCGCAATTAGCAGATCGATATCCTCCGTCGCGCGTACAAACCCTAAACGGTTGATGGCAAATCCGCCAACTACCACGTAAGCGACACCGAGACGGTTTAGTTCGCGCGCGAGCGAGACCAAGTCGGCGTCAGTGGGTACGCGTGTTACCTCGCGCTCCGATTCAGGTTCGCGGTCCATTGGGAACATGCCTCATTGGTAGCGAACCGGAAGACGCCCTTGGGCTGGCCGCGCCCCACTGAAAGACGGGAAGCTGTACGTTGGAGGCGGGCAAAGCGTTGCCAGGGAGTCTTATGAAGTTTCCCTACCACTTTCATCGCGGCTGATTCCACAGAGCTAGACTCAGTTCTCCGGGTTGAATCGTCAAGCGCCACCAAGACCTCGAACGGAAACGTTGGCCTACATATGAAACGGTGAAGAGCCATGAAAATGGCTGCCCGGGCTGGGATCGAGCCAGCAACCTTCAGGTATTGAACCTGAAGACGGCGACGTCTCCGTCCTGGAAGACGTACTCCTTGCCCTCGAGGCGGTATTTTCCGGCCTCGCGGGCCGCGGCCACGCTGCCGAGCTTCGCCAGATCGGCATACGAGACGACCTCCGCCTTGATGAAGCCCTTTTCAAAATCGGTGTGGATCACGCCCGCCGCCTGCGGCGCCTTCCATCCGGTCTTGACCGTCCAGGCGCGCACTTCCTTCTCTCCGGCCGTGAAGTAGGTCTGCAGTCCCAGGAGCGCGTAGGTGGCGCGGATCAGGGAAGAGACGCCCGAATCGTCGACGCCCAGGTCCTTGAGGAACGCCTTGGCCTCGTCAGGGGCCAAGTCGATCAACTCGGCTTCGATGCGAGCGCTGATCGGGACGTAGGCTGCGTCGTGGTGCGCGCGCACAAACTCGGCGACCTTCATCACAAAGGGGTTCTGCTCGGCAGTCGCCAGGTCGCTCTCGGCGACGTTGCAGGCGTAGATCACCGGCTTCGCGGTCAATAGCTGGAAGAGCTTGAGCAGCTTCGCCTCGTCTTCGGTGGCCGGCAGGATGTTCGCGGGCTTGTTCGAGTTGAGATGCGGGATCAGGCGCTCCATCAGCACCACTTCGGCGTGCGCCTCCTTGTCCCCGCTCTTCGCCTTCTTCTGCGTCTTGTCCATCCGCTTCTGAACGGCGTCCAAGTCCGAGAGCACGAGTTCCGTCGTCACGACCTCGATGTCGCGCACCGGATCCACCGAACCCATGGTGTGGACGACATCGGCGTCCTCGAAGCACCGCACGACGTGAACGATCGCATCCACCTCGCGAATGTTTGCAAGGAACTGGTTACCCAGGCCCTCGCCCTTGCTTGCGCCCGCCACGAGTCCCGCGATGTCCACAAACTCGATGGCTGCCGGGATCACGACGCCTGTCTTCGCGATCTTCTGGAGCACATAGAGGCGCTCATCGGGCACGGTGACCACGCCGACGTTCGGGTCGATCGTGCAGAAAGGGTAGTTGGCCGCTTCCGCTTTTCGCGAGCGGGTGAGGGCGTTGAAGAGGGTGGACTTGCCTACGTTGGGAAGCCCGACGATGCCTGCTTTGAGCATGGAGGGAGCACGTTCTCCGCCAGAGGGGCCGCGGTCAATGGCAAAGGCCCCGCCTGCATCATTTGTCGTCGGGCCAAAGCAGGTCTATGAACGCGTCGGTGGAGTACGCCGGGGGATCCGGGAGCGCCTTCGCGAGTTCGCGCCACTGCGCGGGCACCGGGTTACGGTAGGCGTCGCCCTCCAGGGGATCCGACCCGTCGCCGCCGGCAACGGTCCCGGAGAGGGCGAGGAGGGCGGGGCCCTCTTTGACGTCCAAGGGCTTTACCGCAAGGAGCAGCTTATGCAGGGGCTCAAGGTCCGGGGAGTTTCCAGGCCGGATCGACGAAACCAGCCAGATCCGGGAGCGGAGCCCCGGCCTGACCACGACGACAATGTGCAGGGTCTCGGGCGTGGAGTCGCCCACAAAGAAATTGTGGGCGACGTCCTTCAGGTCGGCAAGGTAGCGGGACACGGCCTCCGCGGGCGGCATGCGGCGGATCAGCACGTCCCTGGACTGGTAGGAAGCGAACCGCTTCATCAGGTAGCCGTTGGAGACGTCCCTCGGCCCGAAATTGAATTCCTGGGCCGCCGTGGTCGCGACAGCGCTCCCCCTGATTGTGCCCGGTGTGAACCTCCATGCAGCCATGGCGGCAAGCGCGGCGTCCTGAAGGCGCCGGTCGGATGAGGTGATGACGACCGGGTCGGTGACCAGGCCCTGGGCCGAGACAATATAGACGATCAGGACATAGCCGCCCAGGAGCCTTCCTGATGCTATCGTCGGCGCCTTTGGCATCTCTCCTGCCACCGGGTTTGGCCCAGAGTAGCCGACGGAGGGATTCGTGTCCACGATCGTATATTTGGCTCCATAGGCACCCTTGATCTGCCGGTCGAGGACCGCGCCCTCGTCTCCCTCCATGTCGTTGTAGACAACGGGCTTGTCCTGCGCAAGCATCGCTGCTGGAAGGGCGAGGGCCGCCATGAGAAGGAGGAGATAGAAGGCAGGCTTCAAGGGAAAAAAAAGGGGGCAATTTCCCCCTCGCATTGGGCCCATGATTGGCGTCCCCTTGACCGTTACAACACCGATGCGAGGACGCCCGGCAGGGACGGGCCCGCCCGCATGGGGCCGTAGTCGCTTGACAAGGGGCGCGCCCCTAGGTGTTATCTGCCCCTTTTCCAAATAGAACACACGCGATAACTTTCCTTCATGGCACTCAAAATCCGCCTCTCCCGCATCGGCGCCACGCACCAGCCGCACTACCGCATCGTTGTTGCAGAAACCCGCTCGCGCCGTGACGGCGACGCCGTCGAGACCCTGGGCACGTACGATCCCCGCACCAAGGGCCAGCAGGTCAACATCAGGCTCGATCGCATTGACTACTGGATCGCCAAGGGCGCCAAGCCGAGCGACACGCTCCACTCCATCATTAAGCGGGCCCGCCGCGGTGCCACGTCAGCTCCCGTAGCCGCCGCAGCCGCAGAGGTAGCCGCCCCGTCGGCCACCTGAGGCCTGGGGCCTCCCGGAGGAAAGGGGCACCATGCCCCGCATCGACGTACTGACCCTGTTCCCGAGGATGCTGGACGGCTTCCTGGCCGAAAGCATCTTGGGAAAGGGGCTTGAGAGGGACCTGCTTTCGGTTGCGGTCCACGACCTGCGCGCCTGGACCACGGACAAGCATCGCACGGCCGATGATCGCCCCTTCGGAGGCGGCGCCGGGATGGTGATGAAGGCCGAGCCGGTCATCGCGGCCATCGAGCAGCTGCAGTCGCCGGGATGCCGCAGGATCTACCTGACCCCGGACGGCGTCCCGTTCACGAACGCAATCGCGACCCGTCTGGCCCGTGAGACACACCTCATCCTTCTCAGCGGACACTACGAGGGCATCGACCAGAGGATCAGGGACACCGTGATCGACATGGAGCTCAGCATTGGGGATTACGTGCTCACTAACGGCACCTTAGCGGCCGCCGTCGTGATCGATGCGCTCAGCCGTTTCGTCCCCGGAGTCCTTGGCGAGGAAAAGTCGTTGACGCACGAATCTTTCACCGGCAAGTTGCTCGACTTTCCTCAATACACGCGTCCCGCCGAATTTCGGGGCATGTCCGTGCCGGAAGTCCTACTTTCCGGCAACCATGCCGAAATAGAAAAATGGCGAGCCGCCCGTGCCTTGGAAAAAACGAAAAAAGTCAGGCCCGATATTCTTAAGTAATTTTCAATCAAAAACTAACAAGGCAACAGCCATGAACCCGATCATCAAAGAAATCACCGACAGCCAGGTGAAAAAAGATATTCCGCCGTTTAAAGTCGGCGACGGTGTGCGCGTACACACGAAGGTCCGCGAGGGCGACAAGGAGCGGATCCAGATCTTCTCAGGCATCGTCATCGCACGCAAGGCCTCCGGAATCAACGAGACGTTCACGGTCCGCCGTATCAGCTACGGCGAGGGCGTCGAGCGCGTGTTCCCGGTCAATTCGCCGAACATCGAGAAGATTGAGGTCGAGCTCGAGTCGAAGCCGATGAAAGCACGCCTCTACTACCTGCGCGACCGCACGGGCAAGGCCGCTGTGGCCGTAACCGTGAAGACGCGCCGCTCCGACGAGGCAGCCCCCGCAGCGAAGACGAGCTGAACGGTCCAGAGGAATTCCAGCCGTTTCTGCTTCCCCGCGGGGTTTGCAATCCGTAGGAGTTGTCGGACTTTTTCCCGATGACCCTTCAAATTGACGTTTTAGCGAAGGCGGCCAACCAGGCCCGTGGGCTGGCGATAGACGCCGTCCACGCCTGCTCCTCAGGCCACCTGGGCCTTCCTCTCGGCTGTGCCGAGATCGGCGCTGTGCTCTACGGGCACGCCCTCTCCATTAATCCCGATGAGCCGCGCTGGCTCAACCGCGACCGCTTCGTCCTCTCTGCCGGGCACGGGAGCATGTTCCTGTACGCCTGGCTCCACCTAAGCGGCTTCGACCTGCCGATCGAGCAGGTGGCCAAGTTCCGGAGCCTGCACAGCATGACTCCCGGGCATCCCGAGTTCAGGGAGACCCCAGGGGTAGAGGCCACTACGGGCCCGCTCGGCCAGGGCGTCGGCAACAGCGTGGGCATGGCCCTTGCCGGCCAGATGGCCGCCGCGCGCTTCAACACGCCCGAGCACACACTCTTCGACTATCATGTCGTGTGCCTTGCGGGCGACGGCTGCATGCAGGAGGGCGTCGCCATGGAGGCCGTGTCCTTTGCGGGCCACCAGAAGCTCGAGAACCTGATCCTGATCTACGATTCAAACGACGTCACGCTGGACGCCATGGCGTCGACGACGCAGAGCGAGAACACGGCGCTCCGCTTCAAGGCCATCGGCTGGGACGTCCAGACGGTCGACGGCTACGACATGCCCGGATTTTTGAAGGCCTTCAACAAGGCAAAGAAGGCCAAGAGCGGCAAACCCCAGCTGATTATCGCCAGGACGACGATTGGAAAGGGGATCCCCGAGGTCCAAGGCACCCAGAAGGGCCACGGCGAGGGTGGCGCCAAGTTTGCGGATTCTGCGCGCGCGGGGCTCGGGCTGCCGGCCGACAAGCATTTCTTCGTGAGCGACGAGGTCCACGCGTACTTTGCCGAGCACAAGCGCAAGCAGGTGCGCGCCTGCGGCCGCTGGCACAAGAAGCTGAAGGCATGGCGAGTGGCCAACCCGGACAAGGCGGCGCTCCTCGACTCCGCGGGGGCCCGGCTGAGCGCGGCGCACCTGCTCGGCAAGATCCCCCTCTTCGCGCCGGACGTGAAGCTCGGCGGCACGCGGGCCGCGGGGCGCGACGTCCTCCAGCCCCTGGCCGCGGAGCTTCCGCTCCTGATCGGCGGGAGCGCGGATCTCTACGGCTCGACACTCAACTACATCGCCGCCGACAAGGACTTCAACCCGGGCAACCGCTCGGGCCGCAACATCCGCTTCGGCATTCGCGAACACGGCATGGCGGCTATCGCCAACGGCGTCGCCTATGACGGCCTCTTCCGTCCCTCGATCGCAACCTTCCTTGTTTTTGCAGACTACTCGCGCCCTTCGATGCGGATCGCGGCGCTCTCCAAGCTGCCCGTCATCTACATCTACACGCACGACTCCATCGGGGTGGGCGAGGACGGACCGACCCACGAGCCGGTAGAGACGATCTCGTCCCTGCGGCTCATCCCGGGCTTTGAGCTGATCCGCCCGGCCGATCCCGAGGAGACTGCGGGGGCATTTGCCGCGGCCCTCGAGCGGACGGACGGCCCGACCCTGATCGCGCTCAGCCGCCAGGCCGTGCCGGTCCTCAACGAGATTCCAGCCCACGAGCGTCGGGCTGGCGTCCTTAAGGGGGCCTACATCGCCGTCCAGGAGACGGCTCCGCTGGACACGATCCTCATCTCCACGGGCAGCGAACTTTACCTAGCGATCGCGGCAGCGAAGCAACTGGGCGCAGGGACCCGAGTGATTTCCATGCCTTCCTTCGAGATCTTCGACCGCCAATCGGCCGAGTACCGGGAGAGCATCCTGCCGTCCTCATGCCGCAAACGCATCGCGATCGAGGCCGGGGTGACCGCGCTCTGGCGCAAGTACGTGGGTCTTGACGGAAAGGTGGTTGGCATCGACCGTTTCGGGCTCAGTGCACCGTCCCAAGTCGTTTACAAGGAGTTGGGGATCACAGTAGATGCGTTAGTGGCTGCGGCGGGTTCATTCGGCGCTTAGGATAAAAGCCCTTACCGGTTTTCCGGTATTTTTTGGGATATTTGGCGCTTGTAATGGCGATAATTAGCCCCCTAATCACACGGTTTACGCCTCAAGGTAACCCGTTTTTCTACGACCTAAACCAATGCCGCTCCTCATGCTTAAGGACCTCCCGCGCTATGAGTGCCTCCTGGAGGCGGTCAGGCGGCACCCAGACCTCGATCCGTCTGCGTGTGAGGCGTACCTGAACCTCCTCAGGGCGGGCGACGAGGCCTACCGGCAGAGTGAAAACTTCCTCGGGGAGCACCACATGTCACCGGGCCGCTTCACGGTCATGATGCTCCTCTATGACAAGCTGAACGGGACCTCCGTCCCGAGGACCCCGGCCGAGCTTGCCGAGAAGGCCGGCGTCACCCGCGCCACCATCACCGGCCTTATCGACACGCTTGAGCGCGACGAGCTCGTTACCCGCCAGCATGACCCCCATGACCGCAGGATGATGCTGATTCACCTTACACCAAAGGGCGTGGCCGCGTTGGAGGCGATCCTTCCCGGCCATTTCCAGCAGATGGCCGCGCAGATGGCTCCGTTGACCGAGGAGGAGCGGAAGACGCTGGTCCGAATCCTCAACAAGATCGCAGGGACCCCGGCCGCCGCAGCGCATGTCGAGGTGGCCCACGAGACCGAGGCGATCCTCCCTTAATTTCACTCCTACACTCTACTCGATGAAAACATTCCTCACCATACTGGGCCTGGCCGCGCTGATCGGGGTCATCGTCCTCATCAAGGCCTCCCAGATCAACACGCTGATCCACACGAAGGCCGTGATCCAGCCCGAGTCGGTCTCGACAGCCGACGCCAAGCTCGAGTCGTGGCAGCGCACACTCACCTCCGTGGGCTCGCTCACGGCGGTGCAGGGTGTGACCGTGGCCGCTGAGCTCGATGGCAAGATAGTTGAGATCGCCTTCGAGGCCGGCAGCAGGGTGCAGGCCGGCGACGTCCTCGTTCGGCAGGACACCTCGGCCGAGGCGGCGCAGCTGCGCTCCGCAGAGGCCAATGCAGAGCTGGCGCAGGTGAACCTCCGTCGCACGCGCGAGCTCCTGGCCAAGGCCACCGTGTCCCAGGCGCAGTTCGATGCGGACGTGGCGACGGCCAAGCAGGCAGAGGCGGCGGCCGACAATATCCGCGCCACGATCGCGAAGAAGACCATCAAGGCCCCCTTCTCGGGCCAGCTCGGCATCCGCCTCGTGAACCTGGGCCAGAACCTTAAGGCCGGCGACTCGATCGTCTCGCTTCAGGCCCTCGGGACGGTCTTCGTGGACTTCTACCTGCCGCAGGAGCAGCTTGGGCGCATCAAGACCGGACTGGGAGTTCTCCTCACCGGTGACGCGATCGACGGAGCGCCGGTCGAGGGCAAGGTGACGGCCATCAATCCGGATGTGGACGCATCGACGCGCAACGTGCGCGTGCAGGCGACGGTGGACAATTCGGCGGGGCGCCTTCGCCCGGGCATGTACGTCGACGTAGCCGTCGAGCTTCCGATCGTCGACAAGGTGCTCACGATCCCGGCGACATCGGTGCTCCTGGCCCCCTACGGCGACACCGTCTACATCGTCGACTCGAAGACCGGGGACGATGGCGAGAAGCAGCTGGTTGTGCGCCAGCAGATCGTTCGGCTCGGCTCGCACCGCGGAGACTTCGTTGTGGTGCTCGCCGGCCTGAAGGCGGGCGAAACCGTGGTGACCTCCGGGGTGTTCCGCCTGCGGCCGGGCGGGACCGTGTCCATCAACAACTCGGTGGCCCCGAATGCCCAGCTGGCGCCGAAGCCCAGCGACTCCTAAAGCCGGGCTAGAGAAGCAACGCCCATGAGATTCACAGACCTTTTCATAAAGCGCCCCGTGTTGGCGCTCGTGGTTAACCTGGTGATCCTGATCGCAGGCTTCCAGGCCTACCGGACGCTCAACGTGCGGCAGTACCCGATGAGCGAGAATGCGACCGTGACCGTCACCACGGTCTATGTCGGGGCCAGCGCCGAGCTCGTGCGCGGATTCATCACGACCCCTCTCGAGCGCTCCATCGCGGCCGCGGACGGGATTGACTACCTCTCCTCCACCAGCGCCCAGGGCGTCTCGACCATCTCGGCGAGGCTCAAGCTCAACTACGACCCGATCAAGGCGCTCTCCGAGATCAGCTCGAAGGTCGACCAGGTCCGCAGCAACCTTCCCGTCGAGGCGCAGGTCCCGGCCATCAACGTACAGTCCGCCGATTCCCAGTTTGCCTCGGCTTACTTGGGATTCACCTCGGAGACGCTCCACCAGAACGAGATCACCGACTACCTTGTGCGGGTCGTCCAGCCGCGACTCTCGGCGATTCCGGGCGTGCAGCGGGCCGATATCCTCGGGGCGCGCACCTTTGCGATGCGCATCTGGCTGAAGCCCGACCGGATGGCTGCGTTCAATGTGAGCCCTTCCCAGGTCAGCGCGGCCCTGGCCGCGAACAACCACTTAAGCGCCCTCGGCAACACCAAGGGCAACCTGACCCAGGTTGCGCTGACGGCCAACACCGACCTGCGCTCGGTGGAGGAGTTCAAGAACCTGGTCGTGCGCCAGCAGAACAATGCGATCGTGCGCGTCAGGGACATCGCCGACGTCGAGTTGGGTGCCGAGGATTACGACACCGACATGAGGCTTTCGGGCGAGACCGCCGTCGGTATCGGCATCTTTGTGCTGCCGAGCGCCAACTCGATTGACGTCATCCGCCTCGTGCGCACCGAGATGGCCTCGATCCAGAAGGACCTCCCCGGCGGCATGCAGTCGCGCGTGGCCTACGACGCTACCGCGTACATCAACGACGCGATCCACGAGGTGTTCCATACGCTGGGCGACACGCTCCTAATCGTCGTGATCGTCGTCTTCCTGTTTCTGGGCTCCGTAAGGGCGGTCCTGATCCCGATCGTGGCGATACCGCTCTCGCTCGTGGGCGCCGTGTTTCTCATGCAGGTCTTCGGCTTCACGATCAACCTGCTGACGCTCCTGGCCGTCGTGCTCTCGGTGGGCTTGGTCGTGGACGACGCGATCGTCGTCGTTGAGAACGTAGAGCGGCACCTGACCGAGGGGCTCAGGCCGCTTGAGGCGGCGCTCCTGGGCGCGCGTGAGCTCGTAGGGCCCATCATCGCGATGACCGTTACGCTCGCCTCCGTATACGCTCCCATCGGGCTCCAGGGGGGACTCACCGGGTCCTTGTTCCGCGAGTTCGCATTCACTTTGGCCGGGGCCGTCACAATCTCGGGCATCGTCGCCTTGACACTCTCCCCGATGATGTGCGCGTTTTTGCTCAGGACCGGCGACGATGAAAAGGGTTTCGCCGGCGTGGTGACCCACACCTTCGATCGCGTGCGCAGGGGCTACTCCAAGGTGCTCGAGTTCTCGCTCTCCCATCGCGGGGCCATCTACACCATATGGGCCGTGGTCAGCGTCGCGGGAGTCCTGATGATCACGCAGGCCCCCGCCGAGCTCGCCCCCGCCGAGGACCAGAGTGTCCTTTTTGGAATCGGCACGACCGCCGCAAACGCGACCATTGACCAGAACCTTCCCTATGCGGCCGCTGTCGAGAAGGCGTACTTCTCAGACCCCGACACGGGCTTCGTCTTCCAGATCACCCGGCCGGACCAGGCCATTGCCGGACTGGTCGCAAAGCCTTGGGGCGAGCGCAAGCGGCCGATCAAGGCAATGCTGGCCCAGATGCAGCCCAAGGTGACGGCCATCCCAGGAGTGCAGCTCCAGCTGGTCCAGCCTCCGACCCTCCCCGGCGGCGGCACCTTCCCGATCGAGGTCGTGCTGACCTCGACCGCCGACCCGCAAGAGATCCTCTCCTTCGCGCGGCAGTTGGTGGACAAGGCGACGGCGACCAAGCGGTTCTATTTCCCGCCTCTAATCGACATGAAGTTTGACGCGGCCCAGTCGGAGGTCGTGCTCGACCGCGACAAGGTCGCGGCGCTGGGCCTTAACCTCCAGCAGGTCGGCGACGACCTTTCGGCTGCCATGGGCGGCAACTACATCAACTGGTTCAACATCTCGGGAAGGAGCTACAAGGTGATCCCCCAGGTGAAACGCCAGGACCGGCTCAACCCCGAGCAGCTCGACAAGATCTACGTCACGGGGCCGAACGGGAATCTGGTGCCGTTAAGCACCGTCGCCACGATTCACAACTCCACGATCCCGAGGTCCCTCAACCGGTTCCAGCAGCTGAACTCGGTCACGATCAGCGGAGTGGCGGGCATGCCGCTCGATGACGCTCTCAAGGTCTTCGAGAACGAGGGGGCGAAGATCCTGCCCAAGGGCTACCAGATCGACTACACGGGAGAGTCTCGCCAGCTCCGCAAGGAGGGCGGCAATGCCAAGTTCTGGACGACCATGGGCCTGGCCGTCGCGCTCATCTTCCTCGTGCTCGCGGCGCAGTTCAACAGCTTCCGCGACCCGCTCGTGATTCTCGGGGGGTCCGTGCCGCTCGCAATCTTCGGCTCGGCGATCTTCATGTTCCTGAAGTTCCCGAACCCGAACATGCCTTACTTCACGGACGGCTGGACGACGACCTTCAACATCTACTCCCAGGTGGGGCTCGTGACCCTCGTGGGCCTGATCGCCAAGAACGGAATTCTGATCGTCGAGTTTGCCAACAAGCTCCAGCTTTCGGGCAAGTCCAAGATGGAGGCCGTACATGACGCTGCGCTCACCCGCTTGCGCCCGATCCTCATGACGAGCGTTGCCACGGTGGCCGGGCATTTCCCGCTCACCCTGGTTACGGGTGCCGGGGCTGCCGCGAGAAATTCCATCGGCCTGGTGCTGGTGGGCGGCATGTCGATCGGCACCTTCTTCACCCTGATCGTGATGCCCTCCATTTATATCCTCCTCGCTAAGGACCACATGAAGGATCGCGCGAAGGAAGCCGCCGTGAAGCTGCGCGAAGACGAACTGAAGCCCGCCACCGCATGAAGACCCCCATCCTCGCATTCGCCGCCCTCGCGCTCGCCCTGGGCATAGCCCCGGGTGCCCAGGCCCAGGCACCGGCCTCCTCGGAGCTCCCATCGCCGCTCGATATCGCAAGCGCCATCGGCTACGCGCTCGACCACAACTATGCGATACTGCAGGCCAAGGAGGCGGTTCGCCAGCAGGAGGGCGTCATCGTCCAGGTGACGAGCCAGCGCATCCCGAACGTGGGCGCTCAGGGCCAGTGGCAGCGCAACGCGGCCTCAATCTCCCAAGTGTATCCGGCCTCGAACGAACTCTGGGAGGTCGAGCTCAAGGCGACGCAGACCCTCTACGCCGGCGGGGGAGTGCAGTCCTCCATAAAAGGTGCCCACCTTTCCCGCGATGCCGCGGCCCTCGACCTGCAGACGGCGATAGACGCGGCCCTCCTCGACGTGCGCACGCGGTTCTACAACGTCATCCTTGCCCGGGAGAAGATACGGGTTGAGGAGGAAAATGTGCACCTCTACGAGCATCAGCTGGAGGACACGAAGAACCAGTTCGACGCGGGCACGGTCTCCAACTTCGAGGTCCTGCGCGCAAAGGTCTACCTGGCGAACGCCCAGCCAAACCTGATCACCGCCCGCAACAGCTACCGGATCGCGATCGAGCAACTGCGCCAGTCGCTCGGGACGCCTGGGACCTCGACCTTCCCGGAGGTCGTCGGGGACCTGAACTTTGACACCGTCAGCTATGACATGAACTCGGCGATTTCCTCGGCCCACGCGCACCGGCCCGAGCTCCAGAAGCTGGAGAAGCTCGAGTCGGCGGGGGTGCAATCCGTGACGACGGCCCGTTCGACCTACTATCCAAACCTTCAGGCGTTCGGGGCCTACCAATGGGACGGCTTCACCTACGTGAATTCCACCTACGGCAGTGCGGCGGCCAACGGCTGGCTCTTCGGGCTCCAGTCGAACTGGGCCATTTTTGACGGCCGCGCCACTGCGGGCAAGGTGCGTCAGGCAAAGTCCCTGCTCGAGCAGGCCCGGATCGCCAAGGCATCCGAGGAGCTCGAGGTGGACGTCGAGGTACGCCAGACCCTTTCCTCCCTCCAGGAGGCCGCCGAACTTGTCAATGCCTCCCGGCAGACCATCGACCAGGCGGCCGAGGCGCTGCGTCTGGCCGATGCCAAGCTTCACGCCGGCTCGGCGACCCAGCTTGACGTGCTCACCTCCCAGGTGGCCCTGACCCAGGCCAAGACCGACCAGCTCACGGCCAATTACAACTACCTCGTCGCCCTTGCAAATGTCCGGAAGGCCATCGGCCTGAGCGACGCACTCGTCCGACCCTGACCCAAATCCGGCCGTTCCGCGCAAGCGGTCCAAAGGGATCTGGGCCGCCCCAACAGTTGAGAGCCAAGCGCATCACACTCGTAATGGCCGCCCTGGCCGGCGTGCTCGTGCTTGCCGTCGTGGCGGCGCTTGATCCGGCCTTGCAGACATGGGCCGCAAGGCGCGCCCTCGCGTCGAGGCCTGGGCTGGGCCTCTCGGTGCGGCGGGTCGCGGTTGGGCTGGGCACGGCTTCGGTGGAGGACCTGCGGATCGAGAGGGCGGGCATGGTCCTCACGGCCCCGAATGTTGACGCCCACTTGGGAGTCCTGGCCGCCTGTCTCGGACGCGGCTATTCCTTCGAAACGCTCGTGGCTCGGGGCTGGACGCTCGACCTCACCGAGGCAGCAGGCGCCGCTGGGTCAGGAGCCGACGCCCCTTCGTCGGTCGTGCGGACTGCCGGCGCGGTGTTGGCCGTTTTCAACCTGCCCAAGAACCTCGCGCTTTCAGGCGTCGACCTGGAGGGTGACGTCCGTTTTCCCGGCGAAGACGGCAGGCCCGCCGGGAAGGTCCACATCGTCATCACGGGCGGCGGTCTGGCCGCAGGAAGCGAGGGCAGGTTCCTCTGCCGGGCGGTGGCGACTTTGGACGATCCTGCGGCACCGGTGTCGCGGGTCTCGATGGACGCGACTCTCACGTTGTCGATTGAGCCCGGTGGAGGGCTCGTGCGGAGCGACCTGAAGGCCAATGCGATTGCGAGCGGCCGGGGCGTTCCGAGCGGCATAGGCCTGTCGTTTGCCGCCTCCACGTCCCACAGCGCGGCGGCCAAGTCCTATGCGTTCTCCCTGATGAGGGGCTCCGAGCACATCGCCTCCGTTGACGCGCAGAACCCGGAGGGATCCCTCACCTTCGCGGGCTCGTGGCAGTTGAACCTCCGGGACACAGACTTGGCCCCCTTTGCCCTGGGACGAAGCCTTCCCGCCTTCTACGCGGCGGGCGGCGGCAGCGTCCAGGCGGACGCCTCCTCGGGCGACCTCCATGCCCTCGGCAAGCTGCAGGTGACGGCCGACCGTCTCGGCGTACTCGCCCGGGGCTTGGCACCGCTCGGGCGGGTCACCTTGGCCGCGGACTTTGACGTGGCGCGCACGGGGCCCTCGCTGCGCGTCGCCCGCCTGGACATGAGCCTCTCCGGGGCGGCTCCGGTCGCGTCGGTTCGGGCGCTTCAGTCCTTCGAATTCAACGCGGAGACCGGTGAGCTCAAGGTGGCCGTCCCGTCGGGGGATTTGGTCGGCATCTCTGTCACGAGCGTGCCCCTCTCCTGGCTGAAGGCCGCGCTGCCGGCCGTCAGCCTAAGCGGCGGGGACCTGCGGGGGGATTTCATCATGCGCGCAGAGGACGGCCGCATGGTGCTCCGGACGCGGGCGCCCCTCATGGCCGAGGAGGTCTCGATCGCGCGCCCCGCCGGGGTGATCGCCACCGGGCTTGAGCTTTCCGCGTTTGTGATGGCCGACTATGCGCCGCAGGGCTGGCAGGTCCAGCTGGCCCCGTTCGCCGTACGGGGTTCGGACGGGATTCGGCTGCTATCCCTGGAAACCCGCTTTGGGCGCCTGGCGGGCCCTGCCCGGGCGATCAAGGCGGCCGGCACCTGGAGCGCGTCCCTGCCGGCACTCCTAGCGGTGCCTGCGGCCTCGGGCCTGCTCAGGCTCTCGAGCGGCGAGGCGAGCGGGAGCTTTGAGGCGAGCCTCGACACAACGAGCGAGGTCCACATGAAACTGGCCGTGCGGGGCCTTTCCCCGCTGTCCCCCTCGGCGCTCCCGCTCCCCGCGCTCGACTCCGAGATCCGCGCGGACTTTGAGCCTGGAGGCCGTGCGACCTTTAGCATCCCGCTGCGGCTCGACTACGGGACCCGCATCGCGGAGATCGCCCTAAAGGGCAGCGTGGAGACGGACCCCAAGGGAGCGTTCATCGACGCCTCCCTTGAGGGAAGCGAGGTGAGCGGGGACGATATCGCTGGGCTCCTGCTCCTGTGCCGGGGAGGCATCCCGGTCGCCGGGCGGGCCCCTGGCACTCCCCGAGTCACCGGTCCGTTCTGGCCCCCGCTGCGCGGGAAGTTCGCGCTCAGGTTCGAGGCCATCTCGCTCGATAAGGTGGATCTGCGCGATGTCCGAGGGACGCTGCGGGTCGATCCCGCTTCCCTGGAAATTGAGGCCGGGACCGCCAACCTGGCGGGCGGCGGCTCGGCGAAGCTCGACGGACAGGTCGTTTTCCTTCCCGGTGCGGAAATCCCCCTTTCGTTCAAGGCGGACCTGTCAGTGAGCGCGCTGGAGTCCGCCCCGCTCTTTAAGGCGATCGACCCGAGCAAGCCCCCCGTTGTCGACGGCAAATTCGACATCGAAAGCCACCTAAGCGGCAGCGGCACCGGGCCGGGCGACCTGCTTGACGCTGTCCAAGGGGATTTCCAGCTCCTGAGCAAGGACGGGACGTTCAGGGGGCTGCACGCGGACATCATCGACTCGATCAAGCAGGCGCCTTCCAAGCTCGTGGATGCGCTCGACACGGTCTCCTCCCTCTTCGGGAAGAAGACCGACAAGATCGGCCAGGCCCTGCTCAACTCGGCCAATGGCCTCTCGGAGATCCACTACGACCAGATGACCATAACGGCCCTGCGCGGTTCTGACCTGGACGTGAGGCTCACCGGCATCAACCTGATCGCCCCCGAGGCGCGGATCGTAGGGACCGGCAGGATAACCTACGCCTCGGGAGTATCGCTCCAGGACCAGCCCCTTTCGGTCGACCTGAACCTCGCCACCCGCGGGCAACTCGGGAAATTCCTGGACGTCGTGGACCTGCTCTCCGACGAGCGTGACTCCCTGGGCTACACCAAGCTGACCCAGCCCATCCACCTAGGGGGGACGCTCCGGGCCGTCGACCAGAGCCAGTGGAAGGATATGTTGGTCCAGGCGTCCCTGAAAAAAGGGGGCGGTTTGTTTGACAAGTTGTTAGGTAGGTGAACAGCGTCGAGGGTGGTGATCAGAAGGCGTTCCACGCTACCCCTCTGGATCGCGGTGCCGGCCAGCCTCTTGGCGCGGCTGCTTTACCGTGTGAAGGTGATCGGCTCGTCCAACATACCCGAAACGGGAGGTGCCGTCGTGGTCTCAAACCACATCTCCTACGTGGATGTGGTTGTACTCCAACTGGCCTCCCCGAGGCCCCTTAGGTTCATGGCCTACCGGGGCCCCGGCACGGGCTGGCTCTTGAATTGGATCTACGACCTGGCGGGGGTCATCCCGGTCTCAAGCGACAAGCCCTCCCAGTGGCTCCGGGGGGCTGTGGCGGCGCTCAGGAAGGGCGAGCTGGTGTGCGTGTTCCCGGAGGGCGAGATCTCGCGCACCGGGCAGCTCATGAACCTGCGCAGGGGATTCGAGCTGATGGCGCACATGGCCAAGGTCCAGGTCGTCCCCGCCATGGTGGACGGCCTCTGGGGCTCGGTCTTCTCATTTTCGCGCAACGTCTACATTTGGAAGTCGCCGAGGCTCATGCCGACCCCGGTCTGCGTCGCCTTCGGGGCGCCGATCCCCTACGAGAAGGCCGATTGCGTCACGACGAGGAAGGCCCTCATGGAACTGGGCGTCCTGGCGTTCGAGGAGCGGCCCACGCTGCGCAGGCACCTGGGGCACGAGGTCGTGCGTTCCCTGGCCCGCAGGCCGGGAGCCGTGGCGATCGTCGACAGGACGGCCGCCCGCCGCGAGGTCACGTCGGCCCAATTGATCGCCGCCGCGGCCTCCCTTGGCAGGCGCCTAAGGAAAACGGTCCCCGAGCACCGTGTCGGGATCGTGCTGCCGCCCGGCGCTGGGGCCGCGATCGCGAATCTGGCGGTCATGTGCGCCGGCAAGGTTCCCGTGAACCTAAACTTCACGGCCGGCAGGGCGTCGGCCGCCTCGTGCATCGCCAGCGCCGGGCTGGGAACCATTATTTCTGCGGACGCGATGCGCGAGAAACTCCCCGATTTCCCCTGGCCGAAAGGGACGGTCGACCTGAGGGCCGAGCTCGCCGCAGCCGGGGGAAAGAGGGCCATGATTCCCTTCCTCTTGGCAGCCTATCTTCTCCCGAACCACTGGGTGGCCCGCATGTCGGGCGCCCCTCGCCGGGGCGGCAAGGATGAGGCGGCGATCCTCTTCACGAGCGGCAGCGCGGGCCCGCCCCGGGGCGTCGTGCTTTCGCACCGCAACCTGCTCGCCAACTGCCAGCAGATTTCGAGCACCTCGATCCTTCCGAACACGTGGACGATGCTCGGGTGCCTGCCCATCTTCCACAGCTTCGGCTTCACGTTCACGCTCTGGTACCCGATGCTCCTCGGCTGCCGGCTGGTGACGACGCCGAGCCCCCTGGACACCCGGGCCATGGTTGACTCGATCCGTGAGGACGAGGTTACGATCCTCCTCGGGGCCCCGACCTTTGTGCGGCCCATGCTCCGCAAGGCGACTCCGCGCGACCTGCGCACCCTGGAGCTCGTCGTGACCGGGGCTGAGAAGCTCCCGGAGGATCTGCGCCAGAGTTTCCGGGAAAAATTTCACCTGGAGATCCTCCAGGGCTACGGCCTGACGGAGACCTCCCCGGTGTCGAACATCAACGTGCCCCATCCCCCGGTAACGACGGCGACGGCCGACGAGCAGGTTGGCAAGAAGGAGGGCACCGTGGGTAGGCTCCTGCCCGGCATGGCCGCGCGGATCGTGAACCCGGACACCTTTGAGGAACTTCCGACCGGGGAGCAGGGCATCCTGCTCTTGAAGGGGCCGAACCTCTTTGCCCGTTACCTGGACGAGGTCCCGGGCTCCATGGCGTCGCACCGCGACGGCTGGTACATTACCTGGGACCTGGCGAGGATCGACCACGACGGGTTCATCACGGTCGAGGGGCGGCTTGCGCGGTTCTCAAAGATCGGAGGCGAGATGGTGCCGAACGTGACCATTGAGCAGAAGATTGCCGAGGTTTACGGATTCGACCCGGGAGAGGTGCAGGCCATCGTCGTCGTGGGGATTCCCGACGCCACAAAGGGGGAGGCGCTGGTCGTCTTGACGACGCTCGACCTCACCGTGGCCGACATCCGGGAGAAGCTGATCGCGGCCGGTCTGCCTAATCTCTGGATACCGAGGATTGTCCAAAAGGTGGATGTGATTCCCGTCCTCGGGACGGGCAAGCTCGACCTTCGCGAGTGCCGGCGCCTGGCCGTGGCGAGCGGCGACCGTTAGGCGGGACCCATGCAGCCTGACGACGTTCTGGACGGCCATGTCCACCTCTACGGCGCCGAGGCCGCAGCCGACCCGGAAGGATGGGGCCTGTCGCGGGGGGAGTCGGGTTGGGTTAGCTGCGTGGCGCCGGCCGGCCGGCGCTCGATCCAGGGTTGGTCGACTCCCGAGGAGCTGATCGAGCGGATGGACGAGGCCGGGATAGGGGCCTGCGTCCTGCTTGGCTGGTACTGGCAGAGGCAGGAGACCTGCGAGCTCCAAAATGCCTGGTACCTCGATTGGGCTCGGGCCTACCCCGGACGCCTCCTGCCGTTTGCCTCGGTCCAGCCCGCTGCGGGGCGACGCGCCCTCGAATCCTTGGAGCGCTCGCTCGAGGCGGGGATGGTCGGGATTGGGGAGCTCCTGCCCCAGGCGCAGGGCTATGCGCTCGGGGATCCCTGGTTTACGCGCGTAGTGGAGCTAGCCGAGCGTCGCCGCCTTCCGATCACGCTCCACGCCACCGACCCGCAGGCGGGTCCGGCGGCTGGCCCTGCAACACCGCTGGGGCCCTTGGTGAGGCTCGCAGCCGAGCACCCGCAGGCCACTTTCATCCTCGCTCATTTCGGCGGCGGACTCGCCTTCAGCGGCGCGTGGGCCCGTGAGCCGTTGCCCGGGAACTTGTATTTTGACACGGCCGCCTCGCCGCTCCTTTACGATCCCGGCGTCTACCGCAGGGCGGTCGATTGCGTGGGCGCCGACCGAATCCTCTTCGGCACGGACTACCCGCTCCTTGTGTATCCCGGCAAGACCCGGGTGCCAGGGTTTGGCCTCTTCCTTAAGGAGATTTCCGGAGCGGGCCTTGACCCCGCCGAGAGCCGGCAGGTCCTGGGGCAGAACATGCGCAGGCTCCTCTCGCAGGGTCTTGCGCCCGGGGGCAAGCCCGTATAACGCCCTTGCTGAAGATGGAGTTTTCAGCAGCCACGAAAGAACTTAAGAAGAGGCTTGGCGCCGGAGTCGTTCGAACGGACCGGGAATCGAAATGGGAAGCCTCCTTCGACAGCAGCAAGATCTCCTTCGCAATCGATGCGGCGGTGTTCCCGCGCGACCGCGCGGACCTGGGTGTCGTGCTGGAGCTCGCCAACCGCCGGAGGGTCCCTGTGACTGTCCGGGGCAGGGGTACGAGCCTCACCGGGTCGGCTTCGCCGATCCGCGGGGGGTGGGTCGTCGACCTCCACCATTGGGACCAGGTCCGGATCGATGCCCAGGCGGGCATGGCGCAGGTTGAGGCCGGTGCCACCGTGGCGGCGATCCAGGCCGCGGCTGAGGCTAAGGGATGGTTCTACCCCCCGGACCCTTCCTCCAAGAAATACTGCACGATCGGGGGCAATATCGCGTGCAACGCTGGCGGCATGCACGGCGGCAAGTACGGCGTCACGCGGGACTTTGTCCTGGCGCTGAAGGGCTTCCTGCCCACCGGGGAGTTCGTGGAGTGGGGGACGGCCACCAAGAAATTCTCGGCGGGATTCAACCTGCGCGACCTCTGGATTGGATCCGAGGGCATGCTCGGCATCGTCACTGATGCCACCTTGAAGCTGATCCCGAAGCCCGAGGAGCGCTGGACGCTCTTGGTCTCGTTCCGAACCGAGCCGGACGCCTTCCGGGCGGTGCTCGGCCTTTTTGCACTCAAGATCCAGCCGGCCATCTGCGAATTTCTTGACCGCTATTCGGTGGACTGCGCGGAGAAGGCGACCGGCAAGGCCGTATTCAAGGGGCAGGCGGGCCGGCCGGTCGTATTGCTGGAGCTGGCGGGGGGCAAGCCCGAGGTCCGGAAGCAGCGGCAACTCATCCTTAAGTGGGCGTCCCATCATGGGCTTGCGCATCGTGCGGCCAAGAATCGTGCCGAGGCCGAGGGGCTCTGGGAGGTGAGGCGTTCCTGCTCGGGCGCCATGTTTAAGCTAGGGGACGCAAAGCTGAACGAGGACATCGTGGTGCCCATGGGCAAGTACGTCGCCTTCGCGCGTTTCCTGGAGCGGCTTCGCAAGGAATCCGGTCTCTCGATCCCGACCTTTGGGCATTTGGGCGATGGGAACCTGCATGTAAACATCATGTACCATAAGGCCGACCCTTCGGAATGCCGCGCAGCACAGAAGGCCGTCAAGAAGTTGATGGCCTCGGTGGTGGGGCTGGGCGGAGCCATTTCCGGTGAGCACGGCATAGGTCTCGCCAAGACGCCTTTTCTCAGGTTGCAGCACCCGCCGGCGGCGGTCAGGGCCATGAAGGCCGTGAAGGATGCGCTCGACCCCCGCGGCATCCTTAACCCGGGAAAAATGTTCGATGTTTTCAGGGTATGGGAAAGCAAGCGCCTCGAGGTCCGGCTGCCCTGGGACCACGCTTAGTGGGGGGGACGCATGCTCCCGTTGACCCGTGCGGGGCCCTCCCCCGATGCGCAAACCAGGTGTTTTGGCAGTCCGGGCAACTCCGATGCCCGCCTACCTAAATTTAATTACGGTTTTTCCGTTTGCCCGCGCAAGCCGGGGCCTCTCCACTTATAAGGTTCAATGCATCTCAAGGCTTTAAAGCTCCACGGTTTCAAGTCATTTGCAGACCCCACGACCCTCCTTTTCGAACCCGGCGTGACGGCCGTGGTGGGGCCCAACGGATGCGGCAAGTCCAACATCGCGGACTCGATCCGCTGGGTGCTGGGCGAGCAGAGCGCGAAGGCCCTGCGCGGGGGCAAGATGCAGGACGTCATCTTCGAGGGCGCGGATACGCGCAAGCCGGCTCAGCTCTGCGAGGTGTCGCTCCTCCTAACGGAGTGCGAGAAGCAGCTTGGAAGCGAGTTTCACGAGATCGAGATCACCCGCCGCGTCTACAGGGACGGGCAGGGCGAATACCTTTTCAATGGCCAGGCCTGCCGCCTGAAGGACATCCACAAGCTTTTCATGGACACCGGCGTCGGCCGGACCAGCTATTCGATCATGGCCCAGGGCCAGATTGACCAGGTTCTCTCATCGAAGCCCGAGGAACGCCGTGCTGTGTTTGAGGAGGCGGCGGGGATCACCAAGTACAAGAGCCAGCGCCGGGAGGCCATGGGCAAGCTCGCCTTGACCGACCAAAACCTGGCACGGGTAAGCGACGTCGTGGGAGAGGTCTCGCGACAGATTGGAAGCCTTAAGCGCCAGGCATCCAAGGCGATGCGTTTTAAGAGGCTCGCCCATCGCCTGCGCCATCTTAGCCTTGCGCAGAGCGCACTCCAGCACGGCCGCCTGTCCGAGGTCCTGGGAGGCCTTGAGGCCAAGCTCGGGGCGTTAAGGACCGAGGCGGAGAGTCGCAAGGCGGCCCTCGAGAGCCAGCAGTCCGGGCTCGAGGCACGCAAGGCCGAGCGGAGTCGCCTGAACCAGCGCGTCCAGGACGCCCAGCAGGCGGTCTTTGACCTCCGGTCCCAGAAGGAGCACGCGGAGAACGCGGCGAATTTGGCGAAGATCAGGCGTTCAGGCCTCGCAGAACGACTCTCGGGAACCCGGGATACCCTGGGGGAGCTTGAGATGCAGTTGCGCGAACTTTCGGCGCAGGTCGACACGGGATCCCAGGACAAACAGCTGCAACTGGGGCTTCTCGGCAGCAGCGACGCGGTCTACCAGCAGCACAACCGCGAGGTGGCGGTGTCCGAGGGAGAGCTGAGCCGGCTCGATCGTGAGCTTCAGCAGGCCAAGTTCGAGCTCCTGCAGTTCGACAGCGCCGTCGCCCGCCTGCGGACCGAGGCCTCGGGCTACGAGGTCGACCAGAAAACGAGCATCCACCGGCACGAGGCCCTGGCGGGAGAACTGCGCCAGGTGGCCCTGCAAGCCGAGGCGGCCAACAAGACCGCCCTTGATGCCATCGAAAAGGTGAAGGCGACGCAGGCCGACCGGGTGGGCGCTGAGAGCGCATCGCTCGAGGCGCAGCAGGCCGTCACGACCTTGACCCGTGATTTCAGGGACCTGCAGCGCAGGCTCCAGGATGTGGACCGTCAGTTGGCCCAGCGCGGCGCCCGCCTCCGGCTTCTCCAGCAGCTCCAGGAGCGCTGGGAGGGGTTTGGCGAAGGGGCGAAGGCCGTCCTCCAGGGACGGCTTGCGGGGGCCCTTGCCGGCAACAAGGCGACGCCGGTGTCGCAGGGGATCGAGGTGAAGCCCGAGTACGGCCGCGCGGTGGACTCCCTGCTAGGCTCCGCCGCCGAGGCGATCCAGGTGAGCGACCTGGCGACGGCCCGTCGCATCATCGCCCAATTGGAGCAGGAGCAGATCGGCTCCGTCGTCCTCCGGATCGCTGAGCTTGGCGCCGCCGGTGTGCAGGCGGGTGAATTGCCCCCGGGACTGGTCGCGGCGTCCACGGCCCTAGAACAGATCGACGAGGCCCATCCGGCCCGCGCGATCCTCTCGTCCTGCTACATTGCCGACGACCTGGGTGCCTTCCTCGAATTCTGGCAGGTCCATCCCGAGTTTCCGTTCCTTGCCGTCGCCACCCGCAAGGGGGAGGTCGTGGACCGCCGCGGACTTGTGTCCGGCGGCCACGCGAACACGAAGAAGCACGCCAACAGCATCGTTCAGCGGGAGATTGACCTTCGCGAGACCGCAAAGGCGCTCGCGGAGGACCAGCGCCAGCACGACGCGCTGCGTCTCGAGAGCGAGGCCCTCAACGCGAAGATCTCCGCGGCCGAGCAGCTGGTTGAGGAGCGCCGCGCCCTGGTCCTGACGGCGACCCAGGCTCTTGCCGCCGCCCAGGCGGACGAACGCGGCCTGCGCCGCGTTGCCGACGAGGCCACGGCCCGCGCGAAGCGCATGGAGCAGGAGCTCTCCGCGCTGGAGAGCGCCAGGCTCGAGGCCCAGGCGCGCTGGGAAAAGGCGAGGGCCGGGTTAGTCCAGTCCGAAGCCGCCGCGCAGGAGCACCGTAAGAAGATCGAGGATCTCGAGTCCCGAATCACCCTTGTCCGCGCGGAGCGCGACGTGAAGCGCGAGTCGCTGGCCCAGGCACGCCTCGAGCTCGCTGAGCGCCGCCAGAAGGTGGAAGTCCTCGACAAAGGCTTGGGCGAAATGGAGAGGCGCCGCGAACAGATCGGCGACCTCCTGATCCAGCGCCAGCAGGAGATCGAGGTGTGGACCGCCCAGATTGCCGAGCTTGAGGGCGAGGAGTCGGGTCAGCGCGCCAATGCGGCCCGTCTCGGCGAAACGCTCGCCGTGGCGCAGGACCAGGTCGAGAAGATCCGGATTGAGCTCGTCGAGGTCGAGAGCGGGATCGGCGCCCTGGAGACATCGCAGTCCGCGCTCCGCCTGGAGTCGGATGCCGCGCACGACGAACTGAGCTCGCACGAGGTGCAGCTTGCGGAGACCCGCCAGCGCTCCCTCTTCCTGTCGCAGGAGGTCACCCGCGAGTACCAGTCCGACATCACGGCGGTGAACTGGAAGGAGATGCTGTGGCGGGCGGACGACGAGCCCGAGGGGACGAAGCCGCTCGACTTGGACGAGGAGGAAGGGGAGGAGCCCGTCGTTCGGCGCTCGAGGAAGAAGCGCCCGGAGAACCCCGGCGAGGCGGAGCTAGCCGCGATGGACGCGACCGACTGGGACGTGGTCAAGGCCGAGGTCGATGCGCTTCGACAGAGGATGTCGGGCATGGGCGCCGTGAATTTGGTGGCGATCGAGGAGTACTCCGAGTTGAAGGGGCGCCACGATTTCCTCCGCTCCCAGAGCGACGACCTGACCAAGGCCAAGGCCGACCTGATGGCGGCCATCGACGAGATCAACCAAACCTCGCAGAAGCAGTTCGAGGTCACCTTCGAGCAGATCAAGAAGAACTTCGAGTACACGTTCCAGACCCTCTTCGGCGGGGGGCGCGCCAACATCGAGCTCGTCCAGTCCGGGGAGGATATCCTGGAAAGCGGCATCGAGATCGTGGCCCAGCCGCCCGGCACGAAGCTAAAGGGCATCTCGCTGCTCTCCGGCGGGCAGCGTACCCTGACCGCGGTCGCGCTGCTCTTCGCGCTCTACCTCGTCAAGCCCTCGCCCTTCTGCCTTCTCGACGAGCTCGACGCCCCGCTCGATGAGTCGAACATCGGCAGGTTCACCGAGCTTTTGAAGAAGTTCGTGAAGGACTCGCAGTTCATCATCATCACGCACAACAAGCGGACGGTGGCCGCGGCGACCGCGATCTATGGCGTCACGATGGAGGAGCGCGGAGTATCAAAGACGGTTTCGATGCGCTTCAACCAGGAGCACGGCGAACCCGAGCCGCGCCAGCCTGCCACCGTGGCCGATGCGGTGCGTGGCGCCAGCGTTCCCCTGGACGTGTCCCCGCTGCCTTCGGGCGCCTTGGCCTCCCCGTAAAATGGCGAAATGGCTACTCGTGGACGGGTTCAACCTGGCCTACCGCTGCTTTTTCGCAATCCCGGAGCTCACGCGCGCTGACGGGTTCCCGACCAATGCGCTCCACGGCTGGGTGAAGTCCCTCTGGCGCCTCTCGGACCAGGAGAAGCCCGACGGCGTGGTCGTGTTTTTCGACCTGGGCGGCGCCCAGGACAGGCTCCTCCTTCTCCCCGAGTACAAGGCCCACCGGGAGGAGATGCCCGAGGCGCTCTCCAAGCAGATACCGATCATCAAGGAGCTGACGCGCGCCATGGGACTAGGGGGGATCGAGCTGTCGGGAGTCGAAAGCGATGATCTGCTTGCCTCACATGCGTCGTCGCTCGCCAAGAAGGGCGACCAGGTGCTGATCGTCAGCTCGGACAAGGATTTCGCGCAAATGGTCGGCGAGCGGATCAAGATCATGCTCCCGCCGCCGACGGCCAACCCGAAGCTCGGGTGGCGCGTGATGGACGAGGCGGGGGTCCTTGAGAAGTTTGGCGTGCCGCCCTCGCGGATAGCCGACTACCTGGCGCTCGTCGGGGACACGTCCGACAACATCCCCGGGATATCGGGGGTGGGGCCGAAGACGGCCTCCAAATGGCTTGCCGAGTTCAAGAGCCTGGAGGGGGTCATCGAGGCGGCGGGGCGGATCAACCCGGAGCGCTTCCGGGCAGCTGTGGCCGGGTCGGCGGACCTGCTCCGCAGGAACCTGAAGGTCACGACGCTCAACCTTTCGCTGCCGCCCCCGAGCACCGAGCACAGCGCCGCCAGGCCAGGCGAACTCTTCTCGATCCTGGAGCGGATGGAAATGCGCTCCGCCGCGGCTGAGGCTCGGGAGCGCTACGGCCAGGCCGAGCTCTTCTAAGGGCGCGGGCGGCGCCTTTGGATCATTTCTTGGCGACCCGCTTCGGATCGAAGATGTAGCCGATGCCGTGCACCGTGCGGAAGTCGGCGAGGTCCAGGCCCTTCTTCTTAAAGAGGTCGCGCACCTTGACGACGTACTGGTCGAGCGAGCGGCTCCGGACGTCGGCATGCTGTCCCCAGACCGAGTGGATGAGCGCCTTGCGCGTGATCACTTCCCCGTGGTGCTCATTCAGGTAGGAGAGGATCCCCAGTTCCTTTCGGCCAATCGTGATGGTTTCGCCGTCCGGAAAGGCGATCTCCAGGCGCACGGGGGTGACATGTGCGCCGCAGAAGCCGAAGGGCTCGGTGTTCACCTTCACGTTGTGGGTGAGGTTTAGGTCCTCCTTGTAGTCTGCGCGGCGGAGCACCGCCTTGATCCGTGCCGTGAGCTCAGCGAAGCTGAAGGGCTTGGTGATGTAGTCATCGCCGCCCTGCTCGAGCCCGTGCACCTTGCTGCCCTCCTCCATGTTGGCGGTGACAAAGATCACCGGCACGTTGATGTTGGCGGCCTTCAGGTCCTCGTAGAGCTCGAAGCCACCCTGGTCGGGAAGCACCAGGTCCATCAGGACCAAGTTCGCAAAGTTGCGCTGAAGAAACTTCAGGGCGTGAGCCGCGCGGTTGCACACCTGCACGCGCATCCCGGCCAGCTCCAGGTGTTGCGCAATGAGGGAAGCGAGTTCTGGCTCATCTTCGACGACGACGATGAGGGGCTTGGGGCTGGGCCGAGTCGGCGATAGATCTGGCATATCCGGTCTAGCACAAGGGTGTTAATCGTGGCTACGGGTGTTGTCAATCAGCGCGAGGCGTTGGGGAGTGCGTCCGCTTTTCGAACCAGGGGCGGGTGCCTCGGATTGATATTCTTTCGGCATCGGTCACGGCGAATTAAGTATTTTTGCGTTTTGCTGATATGCGCTAACATTGCCGCGAATGAGCCCCAAAAATAAATCAACCGTGGAGGAGATCCGCGCCCGTTTTGACGGGGACGTCGAGCGGTTCGCGGACCTTGCGACCGGCCAGACGGCGGCCGTCGATGCGGCAGCCTGCATGGAGTTGGTGGCCCGGGCGGCTGCAGCCTCCAATCCGGATGCGGCGCGGGCGCTCGATGTCGGCTGCGGTGCAGGCAACTATGCGCTCAAGCTGCGCGAATACCTTCCCCATGTTCGCGTTTCCCTGGTCGACCTGAGCCAGGCGATGGTCGACAGGGCCAAGCAGCGGCTCGGGCCCGGAGTCGACCTGGCCCAGGCAGCGGACATCAGGGACCTGGACTTCGCCGTGGGCAGCTTCGACGTGATCCTTGCGGCAGCCGTGCTGCACCACCTGCGCACGCCGCAGGAATGGGAACAGCTCCTTGCGAATTTCCACCGATGGCTCAGGCCCGGGGGCGGCCTTTGGGTCTTCGATCTGGTGGCCCATGAGGATGGAGCCGTGCAGCGCCTGATGTGGGAGCGCTATGGGGGCTATCTGGAAGGGCAGGGCGGGAAACCCTACCGGGAAAAGGTCTTCGCCTACGTGGAAAAGGAGGACTCCCCGGTCCCGCTCACCTATCAGCTGGAGCTCTTGCGCCGGGTGGGGTTCAGCCGCATCGATGTTCTGCACAAGAACTCCTGCTTCGCGGCCTATGGCGCGGTCCGGTAGGTAATTGGGCGGCCCCGAGCCGAGCTGGGCGGGTCGGTCAATCGCCCCGGGTGCGTCTTTCACATCGCTCCGCCCGCCCAGGCCCCCAAAGCATTTTGCTTGAATGACTCCGCCGACAGGCGGACGCTCGCGGGGCTGTGCCCGAAAAAAAGCCAATCCTGATGCTGGGACTGCCGAAGGGCAGTCTCGAAGAGTCCACCCGCAGCTTGTTTGCAAAGGCGGGATGGAAGATCACCACGAATTCGCGGTCCTACAGGCCCTCGATCGATGACCCCGAGCTGGACGGCCGCTTCGTGCGGGCCCAGGAGGTCAGCCGCTATGTGGAGCACGGCTTCTTTGATTGCGGGCTCACGGGGCACGACTGGATCCAGGAGAACGCATCCGACGTCGTCGAGGTCTGCGACCTGGTCTACAGCCGCGCCTCCACGCTCAAGTCGCGCTGGGTGCTTTGCGTGGGCGAGGACTCGCCGGTGCGCAGGCCCGAGGACCTGGCGGGCAAGCGCGTCGCCACGGAGCTCGTGCAGACCGTCAAGCGCTACTTCGCGGCGCGGAAAATCCCGGTCGACGTCGAGTTTTCCTGGGGTGCCACCGAGGTGAAGGTTCCCGACCTGGTGGACGCCATCGTCGACATCACGGAGACCGGTTCCTCCCTCCGCGCCAACAAGCTCCGGATCGTGGACACGCTCCTTGAGACCAACACGAAGCTGATTGCCAACAAGAAGGCGTGGGCGGACCCGGTTAAGCGCAAGAAGATCGAGACCATTGCGCTCCTCGTGAAGGGCGCCCTCGAAGCCGAGTCCAAGGTGGGGCTCAAGATGAACGCCCCGAAGACCGCCGTCACGGCGATCATCGCCGCGGTTCCCTCCCTGCGCGACCCGACGGTTTCCCCGCTCAACAATCCCGACTGGGTGGCGCTGGAGACCATCATCGACGAGAGCGTGGTTCGCGAGATCCTGCCCCAGTTGAAGGCGCTAGGTGCCGAGGGGATCGTCGAGTACCCGCTCAACAAGGTCATCTACTAGAGATGGCGAAGGTCCAGATCGGACTGCTCCAGCACGCCTGCACAGGTGACCCCGCGGCCAACCTGAAGAAGACGCTTGAGCTCGCCGACCTGGCCGCACGTAAGGGCGCCAACATCATCTGCACCCAGGAGCTGTTCCGCTCCCAGTATTTCTGCCAGAGCGAGGACCACGCAAATTTTGCGCTCGCCGAGAAGATCCCCGGTCCGAGCACGGCGTCCTTCCAGGAGCTTGCCCGCAAGCGCGGGGTGGTCCTCATCGCCTCGCTCTTCGAGCGCCGGGCGAGCGGTCTCTACCATAACACCGCGGTCGTGATCGATGCCGACGGCACGGTGCTCGGCATCTACCGCAAGATGCACGTCCCGGACGACCCGCTCTACTACGAGAAGTTCTACTTCACCCCCGGCGACACGGGTTTCAAGACCTGGAAGACGAGGTTCGGAAAGATCGGCGTTCTGATCTGCTGGGACCAGTGGTACCCTGAGGCGGCGCGGCTGACGGCGCTCCAGGGAGCCGAGATCCTCTTCTACCCAACGGCAATCGGCTGGCACCCGCGTGAAAAGAAGAAGCTCGGGGTGATGCAGCACAGCGCATGGGAGACCGTGCAGCGCGCCCACGCGATCGCCAACGGGTGCTTCGTGGCGGCCTGCAACCGGATTGGCCTGGAGAAGCCCGTGGGTGGCCCTGGGATCGAGTTCTGGGGACAGAGCTTCGTTGCCGGCACGAGCGGCCAGGTGCTGGCGAGGGCCTCCTCCTCTTCGGAGGAGCTCCTGATCGTGCCGGTAGACCTGGGCGAGGTCGACTCGACCCGGACGCACTGGCCCTTCCTTAGGGACCGCCGGATCGATGCCTACGCCGATCTGACAAAGCGTTTCCGCGATTAGGGCGGCCTGCGATGCCTGCCGTGACCAAGACCCCGGCCGCACTCGGCTTCAGGATGCCTGCGGAATGGGAAAAGCAGGAGGCCTTGTGGCTTTCGTGGCCCCACAAGAAGGCGACCTGGCCGGGCAATTTCCGGCCGATTCCCGGCACCTTTGCGGAGATTGCCGCCCGGATCAGCGAACGCGAACGGGTCAGGATCAATGTTTCAAACGCGTTCCGCAAGGGGGCCAGGGCCCTGATCGAGCGGGCCGGGGCCGACATGGCCAATATCGAGCTGTTCAATCACCCGACGGACGATGCCTGGTGCCGAGACCACGGCCCCATTTTTGTCCGGAACGAGGCGACCGGGGAGGTGGCGGTGACCGACTGGGAGTTTAACTCCTGGGGCGGCAAGCACCCTCCGTTCAATCGGGACAACCGGATACCGGGGAAGATAAGCCACGCCCTCGGGCTGCGGCGGTTCAAGGGCGGAATGGTCCTTGAGGGCGGCTCAATAGACGTGAACGGGCACGGTCTTTTGCTCACGACCGAGGCATGCCTCCTAAACCGCAACCGAAACCCGCGCCTGGGCCGATCGGAGATTGAGCGCAGGCTTAGGGACATGCTCGGAGTGCACACGGTACTCTGGCTGGGCGAAGGGATCGTGGGCGACGACACGGATGGGCACGTCGACGACCTCACGCGGTTCTACAGCGAGACGGGCATTGTGACGGCGGTGGAGAGCGACCGCAGCGATGTAAACTACCCCATGCTCCGTGAGAACCTGTTGCGCCTAAAGGCGCAACGGACCGCATCCGGGGGCCGATACCGGGTTGTGGAGCTGCCCATGCCGGCACCGGTCTCGCGCAAGGGCCAGCGGCTTCCCGCCAGCTACGCTAACTTCCTGGTGCTTAATGGAGCCGTCCTCATGCCGACCTTCCGCCAGCCCCGCCGCGACCGTGAGGCGGCCGAGGTCCTCGGGGGCTGCTTCCCGGGCAGGGAGGTGATTCCGATAGATTGCTTGGAACTCGTGTGGGGTCTTGGCACTCTCCACTGCATCTCCCAGCAACAGCCCGCAATCATCTCATGAAGTTCCTCACCCTAACCGCATGCTGCGCCGCGCTCCTCCTTTCAGGATGCCAGTCCGAGCCCTTGGACGAGCTTCACATCGGCCTTGGGGCCCGCGAGGCGCCCAAGACCCGCATCTTCCAGGCCGAGGAGCGCGCCACCTATGAGGCGGCCAGGGCCGTGATCACGCGCATGGGCTACAGCATCGTCAAGGCGGGCCCTGCGCAGGGCGAGATCGTGGCCCTAAGCGACATTTCCCACGGCGACCGGCAGGACGGTGCGCGCCAGATCTCTCTCCGGGTGAAGCTCGGCCCGGGCCCAGACTCCGGCACCGAGATGGAGCTCTCCCTCACCGAGATCCTTTCGGCGGACGGGTCAGGGTCGCAGGGCCTGGCGACCCAAACCCCCTTGTCGGATACGCCCCTCTATGATGACATCTTCGCCAAGGTGGAGCGGGAGCTGGCCGCCCCCAAGGGGCCATAGATCGTTAGTCATTGGTGGATAAATAATTACTATAATTCCACCTCCGGCTTTGCCCGGCCCCGATGGGCCATAAGGGGCCAGGGAAGGCAATTTCGGCGAGATTGTGCTTGCCGGGGCGCCTTGGCGAATGGGAATCTGACCCTTCGCGGCATTTTTATCGGTCTGATCGGCGTCGCCGCGATGCTCCCGCCGGTCTTTCTTTCAGTTCAACCGTCAACCCGTGGCCCAAGGGCCTACCGAGGTGGCCGGAACGCTTGAGGAGCAGGCGCTTCGACCATCCGTTTCCCGCTACTATGAGTTCATTAATGCAAGAGCTGCTCGCTCAATCCGCCTTCGACAAGCTTAAGGAAGGCGCAATCGTCCCCGGTACCATTACCGAAGTCCGCCAGAACGAGGTTGTTGTCGACATCGGCGGCAAATCCGAAGGCGTCATCCCGGCAAATGAATTTATCGACATTGGCGACCTTCAGATCGGATCCACGATCGAGGTCCTGGTCGAGAAGCTCGAGGACCGCAACGGAAGCCCGATCTTGTCGTACGACAAGGCCGAGCAGAAGAAGAACTGGGACAACATCCTTACCAAGTTCCCCGAGGGCTCCGTGGCCACCGGCCGCGTCAAGGCTAAGGTCAAGGGCGGCCTGATCATCTCGATCGGCGTCGACGCCTTCATGCCCGCCTCGCACATCGACGTGCAGCCCCCGAAGAACCTGGACCAGTACGTGGGCCAGACCTACGACTTCAAGGTCCTCAAGATCAACCTCGAGAGGAAGAACATCGTCCTTTCAAGGCGCGAGCTGATCGAGCAGCAGCGCACCGACAAGCGCCGCGCGCTTCTCGACTCGATCCAGCCCGGCCAGTTCCGCAAGGGCATCGTCAAGAACATCACCGATTTCGGCGCGTTCATTGACCTGGATGGCATGGACGGACTCCTGCACATCACCGATATGAGCTGGGGCCGCATTTCCCACCCGAGCGAGATGCTCAAGCAGGGTGAGGAGATCGAGGTGATGATCATCGAGGTCAACCGCGAGAAAGAGCGCGTTTCCCTGGGCCTCAAGCAGACCACCAAGAACCCGTGGGACGAAATCGACCGGAAATTCCCGGTCGGAGCCAAGGTCCGCGGCAAGGTCGTCAACCTGGTTCCCTACGGCGCGTTCGTCGAGATCGAGCCGGGCGTGGAGGGCCTCGTCCACATCACCGAGATGTCATGGACCAAGCGCATCACCAAGCCCTCCGAGCTGCTCAAGGTCGGCCAGGAGCTCGATGCGGTCGTCCTCGGCATCCAGAAGGAGGAGCAGAAGATCTCCCTCGGCCTGCGCCAGCTGGAGCCGAACCCCTGGGACATGGTCCGCCACAACTACCCGATCGGGGCGCGTGTTCGCGGCAAGGTCCGCAACATGACCACCTACGGCGCCTTCATCGAGCTCGAGGAAGGCATCGACGGCATGGTCCACGTCTCCGACATGAGCTGGACCCGCAAGGTCAACCACCCGTCCGAGGTCCTGAAGAAGGGTGATGAGGTCGACGCCATCGTGCTCGACATCGATCCCCAGCAGCAGCGCATCTCGCTCGGCATGAAGCAGCTCGCGACGGACCCCTGGTCCGACATCGACAGCTTCTTTAAGATCGGCGACGTCGTCGAGGGAACGGTCACGAAGGTGACGTCGTTTGGAGCCTTCGTTGAGCTGAAGGATGGCATCGACGGCCTGGTCCACATCTCGCAGATCAGCGAGGAGCGGATCGACAAGGTGAAGGACATCCTGAAGCCCGAGCAGAAGGTCACCGCTCGCGTCATCAAGATCGACCGCGAAGAACGCAGGCTCGGACTCTCGATCAAGGCGGCCAACTACAGCGCCGACCAGCTCGCCGCGGAGACGGCCTCCTACGAGGCTCTGAACCGCAGCGCGAACAACGACATGATGAACCTCGGCGACATCCTCGACGAGGCCTCCAAGAAGGTCGAATAACACCCAGGCCTCCCGGGAGGCCGGGAGGCGCAAGAATCACGAAAGACCGCCAGGCGTTCGCGCCTGGCGGTCTTCTTCGTTATTCTAGGATCGGATGCCTCATGCGATAGGCCGTGAGGCCAAGGGAAGTGTCATCCCGCCGGGCCGGGGAGGCCTTCAAAAAGAAAGCCCCGCGGGGTTTCCGCGGGGCAAGGAGGAAGGGGCTATGTGGCCTAGTCTTACGCCACCACGGCCTTCGACTTCGACTCGATGAATTCGCGGATGACGCTCATGCGCTGCCGCTGGCGGTCCTCCTTCTCGACCTCGTCGGCGTTGCGCACGGACTCGTTCTTCGCCATGGCACGGCGCATCTTGCCGAGGGCGATGTACTCGAGCTGACGGATGCGCTCACGCGTGACGTTGAAGCGGCGGCCGACCTCCTCGAGCGTGAGCTCGCTGTGGCCGTCCAGGCCGAAACGCATGCGGATGATGTCGGCCTCGCGCTTGTCCAAGGACTCCACCATCGAGTGCAGGTCGGCGGTCAGGTTCTTGTCGCGAAGGTTGTCGTAGGGGCTCGTGGCGTTCTCGTCGCCCACGATCTCGCCGAAGGTGGAGGAATCGCCGTCCTCTCCCACGGGCGCGTCCAGGGAGGCAGGACGCACGCTCACCGACTTGAGGTGGGCGACCTTGGAGGTCGGGATCTGCAGCTCCATGGCGAGCTCCTCGTCGGTCGGGTCACGCCCGAGGCCCTCGGAGAGTATCATCGCCGTCTTTCTCATCTTCGAGATCTTGTCGACCAAATGGACGGGTAGGCGGATGGTCTTCGACTGGTTCGCCAAGGCTCTCTTGATGGACTGCTTGATCCACCAGGCGGCGTAGGTCGAAAGCTTGCCGCCCTTCCTGGGATCGAAGCGCTCCACGGCCTTTACCAGGCCGATGTTGCCCTCGCTGATCAGGTCCAGAAGGGGCAGTCCAAAGTCCTTGTAGTCCATGGCGATTTTGACGACGAGGCGCAGGTTCGCCTTGATCATGTGGTCGCGCGCGGCCTTGTCACCCTTGCGGATCCTCTTGGCCAGTGAGATCTCCTCTTCTATCGTGAGGAGAGCCGTCTTGCCGATTTCCTGAAGGTAAATCTGGAGGTTGCTGCGGTCCATCGGACCCGCGGGGGCCTCTGCGGGCTCCGGCTTCTCGAGGAACGATGGCGGGGCGTCTAGCGCAACGGCTGACCGTCCGGGCTGCTCCATCTTTCCGCCGCCCTCTTCCGTGTCTGCATCAACCGTTGTTTGTGAGGCGCTGTATTTGTTGTGCATGATTCTATATCTATTGGAGGTTCGAAACGGCTTATTGTTCCCAAACCAGAGCCTAAACCGTTCCGCCCCGCCAGACGAAGGCTCCCCTATGAAGGTTGCCAAAACTTAACACACCAAGCGGGTAATTCTGGCACACTTGTGCCTTTTACCGGGCGCAAATTGGCTCGGACCCGCCGGCTAATAGCGCGAGGCGATCTCAGCAGCCTTCAGGAGCGCACCGGCCTTGTTGACCGTTTCCTGGTACTCGGCAGCCGGATCTGAATCCGCCACCACACCGCCGCCGGCCTGGACGTACATCATGCCGTCCCGGAGAAGGGCGGTGCGCAGCGTGATGCAGGAGTCGAGGTTCCCATCATAGCCGAAATACCCCAGGGCGCCGGCGTAGAAGCCTCGTTCCACGGGTTCCTTCTCGGCGATGATCTGCATGGCCCTTATCTTCGGGGCGCCGCTCACGGTCCCCGCGGGGAAGGTGGCGCGCATGAGGTCGAAAGCGCTCTTGTCTGGGGCGATCTCGCCCTCGACCTGCGAAACGATGTGCATGACGTGGGAGTAGCGCTCCACGAACATGAAGTCCGGCACGTGGATAGAGCCAAACTTGCAGACCCGCCCGATGTCGTTTCGGGCGAGGTCGACCAGCATCAGGTGCTCGGCCCGCTCCTTCTCGTCGGACAAGAGCTCCTTCTCCAGGGCCAAGTCCACCTCATGGGTGGCGCCGCGCCCACGGGTGCCGGCGATGGGCCTGATCTCCACGAGTCCATCCGTGAGGCGCACATGCACTTCAGGGGAAGCGCCCACCAGGGCGAAGGCGCCTGAGTCCAGGATGAAAGTATAGGGCGAGGGATTCACCGTGCGCAGGGCCCGGTAAAGATCGAGCGGGGTCTTCGTGAAGGGCCGCTTGAACCTCTGGGAGGGCACCACCTGGATAATGTCCCCGGCACGGATGTATTCCTTAACGCTGTCGACGAGGAGCTCGTAGTCGGCCCGGGTGAAGTTGCCCGGGGGAACCTCGAACTGCGGCGAGCTGGCCATGGGCGCCGGAGCCAGCGAGCTCGGCTGCCTGAGGATCTCAAAGAGCTCCCTAAGCTCGGCCTCGGCCGCAGCATGGGCCGTCGCCGCAGCGCTTTCGGAGTCCCCGCTGACGTGGGCGTTCACGCAGAGTCTAAGCGTCTGCTTCGCCCGGTCGAAGATCAGCAGGCTGTCCGAGAGCATGAAATAGATGAGCGGGATCGCGAGTTCGTCCCGCGCCGCGGGGGGCACCGTGGGCTCAATCCGGGTCACGTACTCGTAGCTCAGGAAGCCGACGGCCCCGCCTGTGAACCGGGGTAACCCGGGCAGCTTGACCGGCCGGAAGCGCTTCAGCTCGGCCTCGATCAGCGTCAGGGGGTCCTGGGGCGTCGGCACCGTGCGCGAAGGCTTTCCGACCTCCGTGATCTCGGTCGTCTTTGGTCCGCAGGCGAAGACCTTGCGCGGCCGGCAGCCGATGAAGCTGTAGCGGGAGAGTCGCTCGCCCCCCTCCACGGACTCGAGCAGGTAGGCAGGTCCGTGGGCCCTCAGCTTGGCGTACGCCGAGACCGGCGTCTCGAAGTCGGCCATGAGGTCCGTGTAGACCGGGATAAGGTTGCCCGTGCGCGCAAGCGCAACGAATTCGTCCCTGGTGGGGTGGATTTCCATGGTCACTGTACCGTAGCGGGCTGGCCCTCGTATGACATGTGTTTTCCCCTAAAAGTGGCAGCCTTAGCTCCTATTTCCAGATTCGCTGACATTGCCTTTGAGTGGGTCCCTCCAGCCCGTGATCTCGTGTGCCCTGAAAGCCCCAGTGCGATCGATCCAATGGAAGTGTTCACGGGGTCAGGGAGTTCGGAAATTGGTGGTTAAGCGATGGGAACGGACGCCAAGAATGCTGGCACGAATCTCCCTAACTACGCCATCTAGAAGTTTTGGGGCGACGCCCGAATCAACACCCATGGACCCAGAAGGTGAACCGATCCGCTGGAGTGGGTTTTTGTGAGCGCTTAAATAAGAACACGGGCGGAAAAAGAAGCGTCCGACCCCCTGTCGCCAATGAGCACCACTGTTGACCGGCGCGGGATTAATGGATCAAATAGATTCCAGTAGAAGAATTAATGGCAGACGTGTAAGCCGCACCGCTCAAAGTCTAACTTCAATATCACCATGCCAAAATACGTCATCGAACGCGAAATACCAGGCGCAGGGAAACTCACCCCCGATCAGCTGCGAGGCATCTCTCAGAAATCCTGCAGCGTGTTAAAAAATCTAGGCCCGCAAATTCAGTGGGTCGAGAGCTACGTGACGGATGATAAGGTCTATTGCGTGTACATAGCGCCGAACGAGGCGATGGTGCGCGAGCACGCGAAGCAGGGCGGGTTTCCAGCCAACCGAGTTTCCGAAGTCAGGAGAATCATCGATCCAACGACCTCGGAAGCCTAACCCCTGCCTGACCCGACTCCCAGGGCTGGCGCGGGTCGTCTCAAGGTTCGGTGAATCCCAATACTCGATGGACCGTTTGAGCGTTGTTCTACCCGGGACCTGGAAGCTGATCAGTCGCATCGATTGCACCCGCAGTGGCGAGCGCCGCCTTGAGCCGTCGCTAGGTGAAGATCCCGTGGCGCTCCTTTTCTATGACCGGTCGGGGAATTTCGCGGCACAGTTTATGAAGCGGGACCGCTCTGGTCCGATCAGTGATGCTGCCGCGAGTGGCTCAAACAACAGTCGCGCGCAAGGTGGCTATGACGCCTATTTCGGCACCTACACGATCGACGAGACGCAGAAAACGGTGACCCAGCGGCTTGTGGGTGCGCTTTCGAAGGAGAACGTGGGATTGGTGGTCACTCGAAGGATGCTGGTTGAAGGCGATACTCTGACCATCCAACTCGAGACAACTTCCGCGGAGGGAGAAGGGGTCATACGCACGCTGATTTGGTCTCGCGTCATTTAGGCCTCACCGTGCCGTGAAACGCGCCGACCCTCGGTAGCGCGGGTCATTTCATCGATCCAAGAGTGGGCTCAGGCGACTGGAGGCCATTCATTGGCCCGCGTGGAGTCTTGTGCGGCAGCTTGGTCAGGTGCTTCGCAATCTAAATGGACGTATCTCGTTGACAATCAGTAGATTGAATTCTATTATGTCGGTCATAATTCCCTTCGGGAATGGAGCTCAATCCCAAGGTTTCGGTCTCAACTACGACCGAAAAACGGCATGCCCCATCCTCAACGCAATGTGTTAATGGGAGGTCACTCCACCGTAACGGACTTTGCCAGGTTGCGGGGCTTGTCCACGTCGCATCCGCGCTCGACGGCGATGTAGTAGCTCAGGAGCTGGATCGGGATCGTGGCCACGATCGGGAGCACGGCCTCGTGGCACTCGGGGATCAGGATCACCTCGTCGGCAAGCCCGGGCGGCAGCTCCGCGCCCTCGGTGGTGATCGCGATGACAGGCCCCTTTCGGGCCTTGATCTCCTGCATGCTCGAAATGACCTTGTTGAAAATCTCCCCCTTGGGCGCAAAGAAGACGCTCGGGCATTTTTCACTGATCAGGGCGATCGGCCCGTGCTTCATCTCTGCAGCGGGGTACCCCTCCGAGTGGATGTAGGAAATCTCCTTGAGTTTGAGTGCCCCCTCGAGCGCTATCGGGAAGAGTGAGAGTCGCCCCAGGAAGAGGAAGTCGTGGTAATGGGCGACGCGCTTTGCGATCGCCTTGATGTGCGGGGCATCCTTGAGCACCCTGCGGACCAGGTCGGGCACCGACTTAAGCGCCTTAACGTAGTCTATGCCGTCGTTGAAGCTCATGTCCCGCATCCGGGCCACGTAAAGCGCCACCATCGAGCCGAGAAGAAGCTGCGAGGTGAAGGCCTTTGTCGAGGCGACGCCGATCTCGGGGCCCACGTGCTGGAAGATGCCCCCGTCGGCCTCGCGCGCTATGGAGCTTCCCACGACGTTGTTGATCGCCAGGACCCGGTAGCCCTTGCGTTTCGCTTCACGCAGGGCCGCGAGCGTGTCGATCGTTTCGCCCGACTGGCTGATGACAAAGAAGAGGGTCTGGGGGTCGAGCGGTGCGTTGCGGTAGCGGAACTCGGAGGCGTAGTCGACCTCCACCGGGACGCGGGCGAAGCGCTCGATCAGGTGCTCGGCCACAAGGCAGGCGTGCCACGCCGTGCCGCAGGCGCAGAACATGAACCGGTCGATCTGCCGGAGCTCGGCGGGGGTGAGGTTCAGGCCGCCGAAGAGCGCCGTGCTCCCGTCCTCGGAAAATCGGCCGCGCATGGTGTTCTCGAGCGCCTGGGGCTGCTCGAAGATCTCCTTCTCCATGAAGTGCGCAAAGCCGTTCAGCGTGGCGTCCTCGACCTTCCAGTCGATGCGGTCCACGACGGGCGAGACGTCCGTCTGGTCCAGGGTCGTGATTGCAAACTCCCTGGGGGTGATGTGGACCAACTCCCCGTCCTTAAGGTAGACGACGTTTCGGGTGCTGCTGACCAGGGCCGACGCGTCGCTCGCCAGGAGATACTCGTTGTCGCCGACGCCCAAGATCAGGGGGGAGGCCTTCCGGGCGGCCACGATCTCGTCGGGGAAGTCGATGCAGAGCGCCGCGATCCCGTAGGTGCCCTCCACGTGGCGGAGCGCCTTGCGCACGCTTTCCAGGAATGCGCTCTCCGTGCCGCCGCCCGACGCTGGCCGCTTGGCGTAGTGGTAGGCGATCAGGTTGCAAAGGACCTCGGTGTCGGTTTCGGACGTGAAGGTGTACCCCTTGGTAAGCAGGAAGGTCTTGATCTGGCTGTAGTTCTCGATGACGCCATTGTGGATCAGCGCGAACTTCCCGTCGGAGCTCAGGTGGGGGTGGGCGTTGGCGACCGTGACGCCGCCGTGGGTGGCCCAGCGTGTGTGCCCTAGGCCCACGGTCCCTGTCAGGCTGACCTTGGCCGCCGCTTTGGCGAGCTGGTCGACCCGGCCAACGGTCTTGACGACCTCAAGCCTTCCTCCCTGAACGATCGCCAGCCCCGCGGAGTCATAACCGCGGTATTCCAGGCGCTTGAGGCCCTCCAGGATGATCGAGGAGGCCTTACGGGTGCCGACGTAGCCTACGATTCCACACATAATTGATTTGGGTAAGGATTTGGCTTCTGCGACGATTTTGTCTCGCGAAAGAACCGCTCAGGATAGAAAAGAGATTTCCTATGACCACCCAAAAACGCGTGCTCGCCGTCATTATGGGCGGCGGTCGAGGCACACGGCTCGCCCCCCTCACGAACGAACGCTGCAAGCCCGCGGTACCCCTCGCCGGCAAATACCGTCTTGTCGACATCCCGATCAGCAACTGCATCAACTCCGACATCAACCGGATCTTCCTGCTGACGCAGTTCAACACGGCTTCGCTTCACAGGCACGTTCAGGGCGCCTACCAGTTTGACCCGTTCGGGGGCGGCTTTGTGGATATTCTCTCTGCCGAGCAGACCGAGAAGAGCCTCGACTGGTACCAGGGAACGGCTGACGCCGTGCGAAGAAACCTGATCCACTTCAGGAAATATCCCCATGACCTGATCCTCATCCTCTCGGGCGACCAGCTGTACCGCATGGACTTCAGGGAGATCATCGAGCAGCACATCGCAAACGGGGCCGACGTGACCGTCTGCGCCAAGCCCTTCGAAATCTCCAAGGTCGAGGGACTGGGCCTGATGCGGGTGGCCGACGACCTCTCCATCCAGCAGTTCGTCGAGAAGCCCAAGGACCCCGCCGTCATCAACAGCCTGACCGTGAGCAAGACGATCGAGGCGAAGCTCGCAGCCGGCTCGGGCGAGAAGCGCTGCCTGGCGTCGATGGGCATCTATGTCTTCAACAGGCATGTGCTCGCGGAGGCGCTCGAGAACTCGATGACCGACTTTGGCCGCGAGGTGATCCCGGGCATCCTGGGGTCCAAGAAGATGTTCGCGCACATCTATGAGGGGTACTGGGAGGACATCGGGACCGTGAAGGCTTTCTTCGAGGCCAACCTCGCCCTCGCGCAGCCCCTGCCGCCCTTCAACATCTTCGACGCCACGACGCCGGTGTACTCTCACAACGAGTACCTTCCCGCGGCGAAGCTCAACAAGTGCCGGGTTGACAACATCATTGTCGCCGACGGCTCCATCCTGACCGATTCGGCGCTCAAGCACAGCCTCTTTGGCATCCGCTCCTTCGTAGGCGAGGGGAGTGAGCTGGAGGACGTGGTCATGATGGGTGCGGACTATTACGAGACACTGGAGCAAATCGCCTCCAACGCCGCCCGGTCCAAGCCGAACATCGGCGTCGGGAAGAACTGCCGCATCCGGAGCTCGATCATCGACAAGAACGCCCGCATCGGGGCCGGGTGCCAGCTGTCGCCGGCCGGCAAGTCAGACGGCACCTATGCCAACGGTGCCGTGGTGATCCGGGACGGCGTCCTTGTGGTGCCCAAGGGGGCCGTGATCCCGCCCGGAACGATCGTCTAGGTAAATTACCTTCCCTTTCTTTTGGGGCTACGGCCTCGGGGCGAGCTCTTGGGCGCCCCTTCTCAGGCAGAGGAAAAGCCCCACGGCGATCATGAACAGGGAATAGAAGGTTCCGCGGCTTAGCCCGAGGATGAGCGAGGCATCCGGCTCGCGGAAGGTCTCCCCTGCGATGCGCAGGAGGGCATAGGCGACCAGGAATTCCCCGGCCAGCCGACCGGGTTTCTGCCGCACGACATCGCTCTTCCAGAAGCGCAGCTGCAGGTACGCGAGGAGAAGGGCGCCCTCCATGCCGGCCTCGTAGAGCTGCGACGGGTGGCGGGGCGGGATGTGACCGAAGGGGGTGCCAGGGGGCATGCTCCTTGGGAAGATGACCGCCCACGGCACCACAGAGATCCGACCCCAGAGTTCGCCGTTCCAGAAGTTAGCCAGGCGCCCCAGGAGGATCCCGACGGGCGCGGCCGAGGCCAGGAGGTCCCAGAGGTGCAGGAGCGCAATCCGCTCAGTGCGGGCGAACCAGGTTACCGCGACAATGACACCGATCAGGCCGCCGTGGAAGGACATGCCCCCCTCCCAGACCCGTAAGATCGCGAGCGGGTCGGAACCGAATGTGCGCCAACCGTCATAGAGCAGGTAGGAGCCGACACGGCCCCCCACGACGACGCCCAAAACTGCGGCCACCATCAGGTCGCCGATCTTGGCCGCGGGCAATTCCGATTTCCCAGCGCGCGCGTAGCGGCCGAGGAGCCACGCCCCGACCAGGAAGCCGACGGCATAGGAGAGCCCGTAGTAGCGGATGCCGAAGCGGCTTGTGAAATGGATGAGGAAGGGGTCTAGGGTGTCGACCCAGAAGGCCAGTTGAGCCCTCATAAACGCCGCCCCCGTTCCTGCTTCTGGATCCGTGTCCGCGCCAGTTCGCGCATGTCGACAGCGACGTCATCCTTCTCGAAGATCTCGCGGCCGAGAAGGTGCTCGATGATGTCCTCCATCGTGACGACCCCAGCCGTGGCTCCAAACTCGTCCACGACCACGAGCAGCTTGTTGTGGGTCTTAAGCGAGAGCTGCAAGGCGTTGGCCACGGTGGCGGTCTCCGGGATGAAGTGGGCCTCCTGCATGAACTGCTCGACCAGTCCCGCATCCTGGTCGTGCGCCTTGGCCTTCAAGAGGTCGCGGTTGCGCACGACGCCTAGGACATCGTCCATGTTCTTTCCGTACACGGGCATCCGTCCGAACGGCAGGGTGGGGTGCTCCTGGAAGACCTCGGCTACTGACATCGAGCGGTTAAGCGCCGTGACGACCGTCCTTGGGGTCATGATTTCGCTGACCCTCACGTTGTCGAGCGAGAGGGCGTTGGCGATGATGCTCGACTCGCTGCGGGAGAGCGTGCCCTCCTTGGCGCCGCGCTCGGCCAGGAGCATGATTTCCTCGTCGGAGCCATGGACCTTCGCCGGGGGACCGACGAAGGGCCGCACCACTAGGGCGCAGAGCCAGGTGACGGGCGAGAGGACTCGCCTTAGCCAGCCGATCGAGTAGACAACATAGGGCTGGAGCGCCGGGCGGTGAGACACCCCGATGTTCTTCGGCAGCACCTCCGAGAAAATGAGGAGGACGGCGCCAAACCCAATTGAGATCGCGACGAGCGGGTAGCCGCTGTAGCGCTGCGAAGCCAGGACGCCGATCATGACCGAGCCCAGGCTGTTGGCGACCGTGTTCAAGGTCAGGATCGCCGAGATCGTGGCGTCGATATCGCGCTTTAGGGCCTCAAGCAGCGCGCCGCGCCGGGGGCGGGCCTTCTTCAGCGCCTCGATCTCGGCATTCGTGGTTGAGAGAATGACCGCCTCCGTCAGCGAGCAAAAGAAGGACGTTCCTATGGTGAGGATGACGACGAACGGCAGTACAAACTGGAACATGGCCGCACGCTAGCGCGTGGGACCCCTATTTCCGAACACAAAAGAGCCTTGCAGCGGGCGCCTGTTGGATTGCTAGGTATGTACGCATGGGACCCCTTAAGCGTACTCCTTTGCGGGACTTTCACGCGGCACACGGTGCCAAGCTTGTGGACTTTGCCGGATGGGAGATGCCGGTGCAGTACCGGAGCATCCTTGAGGAGCACAGGGCCGTCCGCCGCGCGGCCGGCCTTTTTGACGTGAGCCACATGGGTGAGGTGGACGTCACCGGCCCCGATGCTCTTGCATTCCTGGACGCCTTGGTGACGAACGACGTCTCCAAGATGTACCCCGGCAGGGTCCTGTATTCCCCGATGTGCCACCCGGACGGGGGCGTTGTCGACGACCTCCTGGTCTACATGCGCGGCCCTGGCGACTACTTCCTGTGCGTCAACGCGGGCAATATCGACACCGACCTGGCGTGGATCCACGAGCAGGCCGCGGGCAGGAATGTGAAGGTGGTCGACCGCTCGGCCGACTGCTCGCTCCTGGCGGTCCAGGGCCCCCAAGCATTGGCGATCGTGCAGAGCCTCACCGCGACCCCGCTCAGCGGGATCAAGTACTACCATTTCGCCCATGGGGAGGTCGCGGGGATACCCTGCGTCATCAGCCGCACGGGCTACACGGGCGAGGATGGGTTTGAGCTCTACCACAAGCCGTCGGACGACGTCGCTCTTGCGGAGGCGCTCCTTAGGGCGGGAGGGCCCCTGGGCCTTGAGCTCTGCGGGCTCGGGGCCCGCGACAGCCTCCGGCTCGAGGCCGGGTTCCCCCTCTACGGCCACGAGATCACCCGCGAGATTTCGCCGCTCACAGCCGGCCTCGGCTGGACCGTGAAGCTCAACAAGGCCTCCGATTTCTCGGGGCGCGCGGCGCTCGCGGCCGAGAAGGCGAACGGGGCTTCCCGGAAGGTCGTGTTCTTCAAGACCGGCGACCGCCGGATCATCCGGCCCGAGACGCCCGTCATGGGCCCGGATGGCGCGGCCGTGGGCCGCGTCCTCTCCGGCACCCTCTCCCCGATCCTTTCCGAGGCGATTGGCTCGGCGCTCGTCACGACCGAGGCGGCGGCGGGCAAGCTCCAGGTCGACGTCCGGGGCAGCCCAATCGAATTGCATCTCGTCCATCCTCCCTTCATCGACCTAAAGAAAAATCCATGAGCAACGTACCAGCGGACCTTCGCTACGCAAAAACCCACGAATGGCTGAAGCTTCAGGCTGACGGCTCTGTGACGGTCGGGATTACCGACTACGCCCAAGCCTCACTGGGAGACATCACCTATGTGCAGCTGCCGAAGGTGGGCGCCGTGCTCAAGCAGGCCGGAGCCTTCGGGGTCGTGGAGTCCGTGAAAGCGGCCTCCGACGTCTATTCCCCGGTGGGGGGCACGGTCTTGGCCGTCAACACGGCGCTCGACAGCGCCCCGGAGACCCTGAACCGGGATCCGTACGGGGAAGGCTGGATCCTCAAGCTTAAGCCTGCGGATCCGTCCGAGGCCGGGGCGCTTTTGGACGCCGCGGCCTACACGAAAGCCACGGCCTAGGTGGCCGTGTCTGGGAAGGGCCCTTAGCCCTTCCGCTCAACCTTGCGGCGCTCAGTGGAGCGCAGGATGCGCTTGCGCAGGCGCAGGCTCTTCGGCGTCACCTCGACGAACTCGTCGGAGGCGATGTACTCGATCGCGCGCTCCAGGGAGAGCTTCGACGGAGGCGTGAGCCCCGTGGCGACGCCCGATCCCTGGGACCGGAAGTTCGTGAGGGCCTTGGCGCGAACGGCGTTGCAGGAGATGTCCTCGTTGCGGGGGTTCTCACCGACAATCATGCCCTCGTAGACCTCTTCGCCGGGTCCGACGAAGAGCTTGCCGCGCTCCTGCACCATCTCGAGCGCGTACCCGGTCGTGGTGCCGGCCTCGGTGGCGATGATGGTTCCGGTCAAGCGCGTTAGGACCTCGCCCGCATACGGGCCGTATTCCTTGAAAAGGTGGCTCATGACGCCGCGGCCGCTTGTCGCGTTCACAACGTCGATCTCGAAGCCGATCAGGCCTCGGGTCGTGATGGTGGCCTCGATCATGGTCGAGTGGGAGAGCTTCTGCATGTTGGTCATGAGTCCCTTGCGGTTGGCAAGGTTCTGCACGATCGAGCCGACGCACTCGTCGGGGATCTCGATCCAGACCGTCTCATAGGGCTCCATGCGGGTGCCGTTCTCGATCTTCTCGATCACGGTGGGGCGGGAAACGAGGAGCTCAAAGCCCTCGCGGCGCATCGTCTCCACCAGGACCGCAATCTGCATGGCCCCGCGGGCCATCACATTGAAGATGCCGGCCGAGCTCGTATCCTCGACCTTGATGGATACGTTGGTCTTCAGCTCGCGAAACAGGCGGTCTCGGAGTTGGCGGGAGGTGACAAGCTTGCCCTCGCGTCCGACGAGCGGTCCGTCGTTCACGCAGAACTGCATCTCCAAGGTCGGAGGGTCGATCTGGGTGAAGGGGAGGGCATGCTGCTCCTCGCTGGCGGCGATCGTGTCGCCGATATCGATATCCTCGAAGCCCGAAAGACCCACGATGTTGCCGGCGGTGCCTACCTCGGTCTCGACCGTGCCCAGGCCCGTGAACTCGCTCACCTTCGTAATCTTGGCGCGGATCTTCTTGCCGTCAGAATTGCGGATCACGAAGACGTTGTCGCCCAGGCGCGCCTCGCCGCCCAGGATCTTGCCGACTGCGATACGTCCTACGTAGTCGCTCCAGTCGATGTTGGAGACCAGCATGTGGAAGGGCTCGTTCGGCTTCGCGAATGGGGGCGGGACGTGGTCGAGAATGGTCTGGAAGAGGGGAGCCATGTCCTTCCGCTCGTCCTCGAGGCGGTACATCATGTAACCGTCACGTCCCGATCCAAATACGACCGGGGCGTCAAACTGCTCCTCGGTTGCATTTAGCTCGAGGAGGAGCTCCTGCACCTTGTCGTACATCTTCTTTGGCTCGGCGTTCTCGCGGTCGATCTTGTTGATGACGATCACGACCTTGAGCCCGTGGGCCAGGGCTTTCCTGAGTACAAAGCGCGTCTGGGCCTGGGGCCCGTCATAGGCGTCCACGAGGAGCAGCACCCCGTCCACCATGCGCAGCGCCCGCTCCACCTCGCCGCCGAAGTCGGCGTGGCCGGGGGTGTCGACGATGTTGATCGTCTTGTCGTGCCAGTGCACCGAGGTGTTCTTCGCCTTGATCGTGATGCCCTTCTCCTTCTCGAGGTCCATGGAGTCCATGGCGCGCTCCTCAACCTGCTGGTTGGCGCGGTAAACACCGCCCTCCTTGAGGAGTTTATCGACGAGGGTCGTCTTGCCATGGTCGACGTGGGCAATGATGGCGATGTTACGGATGTTCTGGTTCATGTCTCTGGGAGTGCTCAAAAAGTTGAAAAAGAGCCCGAACCTGCCATCCGCGGGCCCCGAACGCAAGGACCATCGGGACAAGGACGCCTTTCCCCGCGCATGCGCAGAGGATTCAAAGGCTTAGCGCAGCTGCCGGATTCGGTGTTCCTGCGCTTCGGTGACGGCCTGCACCTCGTGACGCTGCTGCGCCGCAACCTTGGTGACATCTACTCCCATGACTGCCGCCAATCTGGGGCTGCGGGTGCCCGCGGGGGGCTCAAGCCTGCGGCTGCCGGCCGTTGAGCCAGCCATGGGACGGGTTTTCTACGGCAGGTGAGGCAAGGGAATCCCCCCGCTTACCGGTCCGAATGCCTAAAAAAATAAGGCCCCGGAACCTTTCGGTTCCGGGGCCAAATTTGGGGGTGGGCGCTCGCCACGCGCTCTTTCCCGTCACATACGTTGGGCGCACTCGCTTTCGCGGGCCGTATGCTCCCCGACGCCACTCTCCGCGGCATGCGAAGATTTCGATCTCATGGCGGGATCGCTCCTACCGTTGCCGGTTGGAGTCTATCGAGTGAGGTCTCTTCGCCCAGTTCGGCCACCCCCTGCCAGGGGCGGCACGCCGGACGTGGTGCAGACACGCCTACAAGTAGCGTACTTTCGCGTCGGCACCGTTGCCACGGGGACGGCATCAGCTTTTGGCCGATCGTTTGCCCCGCGTTACGGGTCTGACCTCTTAACTCTCAGGTTGCGTTCGCTTTGCAGTTGGGTGACGCGGATTTACACGCCGCCCAATTGAGGAGCTTTCACGGGATTTGCCTGGCCCGCTCGCTCCCCGCCGCCCCGTCTCCCTTGCGCGCCCGGTTCGTTTTTACCGATCCGGGCCTTTTGGCGGGGTCGTCCCGCCGGGAAACGCGACTGCGTTCTGGTCTGCGCAGTAGCAACCATACCCTCTGGGTAACTGCGTCGGCACCCGGTTCGAAACTTCCCGTGTGCCTGACTCGGCTCGGACGCGGTTTCTAATCACGCCTTGCCTCTCAGCTCCTGTGTTCATGTTACTGACCGGTCATGACACCGGCCAGAGGAACTGGTGATATTGCCTGCCTCCGCATTGCTGCGGTGAGGGGATGGCGGCACCAGCTGCCACCGTCCTTTCCCCGGTCGCCCGGGATTATCTCAGTCGTGCTTTCGAAGGGGTTTTCAGGCCTCCGCGCTGCGACTGTTCTATCAAGGAACGAGGTGAGGTTGCGGCGAGGTTACGAAAGGGTGAAGCTTTTCTTATCCACAATTCCCTCACAATTAGTTGCTGTGAATAACCTGCGAGCAAAGTAGTTCACCGGTTATTCACAACCCACCATGACCCCAAGGGAGCTTCCCATCTATGAACTCGAGATGCCGCTCGTCGCGGCGCTGCGCAGCACGGGGCGCGTGATCGTGCAGGCGCCGACCGGCTCGGGAAAGTCGACCCAGGTCCCGCAGATGCTCCTTCGTCACGGGTTTCTCGACGGGGGTGAGGTCGTGGTCTTGCAGCCCCGAAGGCTTGCGGCGCGCATGCTCTCGCGCCGCGTCGCCGAGGAGCTGGACACCCGGCTCGGCGACATTGTGGGCTACCAGATCCGCCTCGAGTCAAAGGTCAGCCGTCAAACCCGGATCCGCTTCGTGACCGAGGGGATTCTCCTGCGGCAGATGACCTTTGATCCGGAACTGCGCGGCGTGAGCGCGCTCGTGTTCGACGAGTTCCACGAGAGGCACCTCTACGGTGACATCTCGCTTGCCCGGGCGCTCAAGGTGCAGGCGGGGGCGAGGCCCGACCTAAAGATCGTGGTCATGTCGGCGACGCTCGATGCGGGCGCGCTTTCAAAGTACCTGGCGCCGTGCGAGACACTGGTTTCCCAGGGAAGGGCGCATCCGGTCCGGATCGAATACCTCGCCAAGCCCGCGAACTTTGACGCGGAGCCGGTGTGGGAGGTGGCCGCCCGCGAGTGCGAGCGCGTGGCGGAGGTAACCCAGGGCGACATGCTGGTCTTCATGCCGGGCGCCTACGAGATCAGCCGTACCCTCCAGGCCCTCCAGGGCAGCCGCACGCTCCGCCAATTCGCGGCCCTGCCGCTCCACGGGGAACTCTCGACGGAGGCACAGGACCTGGCGGTCTCGCGCAGCGCGACCCGAAAGATCATCGTCTCGACGAACGTGGCTGAGACCTCGCTCACGATCGACGGCGTCACGGCGGTGGTCGACAGCGGGCTTGCCCGGAATGCCCGGTTCGATCCCGACCGCGGCATCAACACGCTCCTCGTCGAGAAGATCTCGGCGGCAAGCGCCGATCAGCGCGCAGGCCGTGCCGGGCGCACGGCTCCCGGAATCTGCGTCCGCCTTTGGACAGAGCGCGAGCACGGCCAGAGGGCGGCCCACGAACTGCCGGAGGTGAAGCGCTTGGACCTCTCCGAGGTCGTGCTGACCTTGAAGGCCTCGGGCGTCGAGGACTTGCCCTCCTTTAACTGGTTTGAGAAGCCCGAGGCCCGGGGACTTGAGCGGGCCGTGGCGCTCCTCACGGACCTGGGCGCCCTATCCGGCGACGCAGGGTCGATCACGCCCGTCGGGCGGCGCATGCTGCGGTTTCCCGTGCACCCGCGCTACGCCCGGATGTTCCTGGAAGCCCATGAGCGGGGCTGCGTCCGGTCGGTCGCAATGATGGCGGCCTTGACCCAGGGAAGGAATTTTCTCCTGCGGGGGGTGCCGAGGCAGGTCGAGGAAGCGCGCGAGGAGCTCCTGGGCGAGGAACACGAGAGCGACTTCTTTCTTCTCATGCGCGCCTGGCGCTTTGCGGACAAGGGCGGGTACTCCTTGGACGCGTGCCGCCGGATCGGCGTGCACGCCCAGGGTGCGCGCCAGGTGGGGCCCCTCTTTGAGCAGTTTGTCGAGATCGCGACGGCCGAGGGCCTGGACGCCTCCGAGAAGCGGGTGGACGGTGTCCAGGTCAGGAAGTGCGTATTGGCGGGGTTCCCGGACCATCTCGCCCACCGGCTCGATGCGGCGACGCTCCGGTGCGACCTGGTCCATGGGCGCCGGGGGCTCCTCGCCCGGGAAACCGCCGTGGGGCGGGCCTCGCTCCTCGTGGCGGCGGAGATTACCGAGGTGGGCGGCCGGGGCGGCGAGGTGAGCGTGCTCCTGAACATCGCTACCGCGGTCGAGGAGGCCTGGCTAAAGGAGCTTTTCCCGGGTGAACTCAAGGACGTGCGTGAGGTGACCTATGACTCGGATGCCAAGCGGGTTGTTGCGCGGCGCGAGAAGCGGTTCCGGGATCTCGTCCTCGAGTCCAAGTCGGGCTCGGACGATGTGCCCTCAACCGAGGCTGCGGCCCTCCTGGCCAAGGAGGTCGTCGCAGGCCGCATCGCGATCGACGCCTGGGACGAGTCCGTGGAGCAGTGGATCACGCGAGTGAACCGCATGGCCGAATGGTTCCCCGAGTACGAGGTGAACGTGATCAGCCCCGCCGACCGGATGACGCTCGTGGAGCAGGTCTGTTACGGGGAGACCTCCGCCCGGGGCGTGAAGGGCAGGGACGTCATGCCCGTCCTGCGGGACTGGCTCACTTCCGAGCAATTGGCGGTAATGGACCAGTCGGTGCCGGAGCGCCTCACGATGGCCAACGGACGGAAGAGCAGGATCACCTACGCGGCTGAGGGGCCCCCTGTGCTGAGCGCCCGGATCCAGGAGCTCTATGGGATCGAGGGAAAATTCTCGCTCGGGCAGGGCCGGGTGCCGGTGAAAATCCAGGTCCTAGCGCCCAACCAGCGCCCGATCCAGGTGACCGAGGACCTGACGAGCTTCTGGCGGGAGATCTACCCGAAGATCAAGCCCGAGCTTTCCCGCCGGTATCCGCGCCACGAGTGGCGCTAAGGAAGCAGCGCCCTAGTCGACCTCGACCGGCGCCTGAAGGAGTATTTTCCGCGAGGACGATCCCACCTCAATGGTGTAGGACCCAGGCTCCACGACCCAGTCGCCCTTCGACTCGTCAAAATAGGAGAAGGCCCGGCGGTCGAGGACGATCGTGACCGTTATGGATTGGTCGGTCGCCAGGCTCTCACGGCTGAACCCCTTTAATTCGCGCACCGCGCGATGGGCCTTGGAGGTGACCGGAGGGCTCACGTAGACCTGCGAGATCTCGTCGCCGTTCATGGTCCCGTTGTTGGTGACTTCAAAGGTCACCGAGTAGCGGCCGTCCTGCGTCGGCTCCACCTGGAGCTTGGCATAGCTGAAGGTGGTGTAGCTGAGTCCGTGGCCGAAGGGGAAGAGGGGGGCGACACCCTTGGTGTCGAACCAACGGTAGCCGACCAGGATGCCCTCCGCGTAGTCCACCTTCCCGTTCGAGCCCGGGTAGTGGCCAAAGGCCGGCGTGTCCTCGACGCGTTTCGCGTAGCTGATCGGGAGCTTGCCGCTCGGGCTCACTTTGCCCGTCAGGATCTCGCCCAGGGCGCGGCCGCCCTCTTGGCCGGGGAACCAGGCCTGGATCACGGCAGGGACCTTTGAGATCCAGTCGGCTGTGCCCACGACGCCTCCGGAGTCGATGACCACGATCGTCTTCGGGTTGAGCGCAGCCGCCTCCCGGATGAGCTCGGCCTGGTTATCGGGAAGATCAAACGTGCGATCGGAGCCCTCGCCCTCAAGCATCGCATTGAATCCGACCGAGACCACGACCGCGTCTGCCGCGCGCACGCGTGCCACCTCGGAGGCCGGAATCGGGTCGGGGGCAGGGGCCCAGCCGAACCGCACGGCCGGCGAACCCTGCCCGTCGTACTTCGACTCGACCTGCAACGCATAGGCACGCCCCGCATCGAGGGGGACGTAGGCGTAGAGTGCGTCGCCCGTGTTGAACCAGTTGGCGAGGATGGAGCGGCCGTCGAGCCGTACGCTCACGTTGCCGTGGCTCTGGACCAGGAAAAGGTAGGTTCCGGTGGCGGAGGGGCGGATCGCTCCGCTCCAGCGCACCCAGAGGTTCTCGATCGCGACTCCAGGAGCCGGGGATCCGGAGCCGAAATCGCGGTTGATCGAGCTGTCGGTCAGGGTGGCGATCACCTTTTGGTCTGAATCCCGCCCGGACAGAAAATCAAGCTTGAGCGGGCTCTCGTAGGAGGAGGCCGGGGCGAGGGTCGAGAGGAGCTCAGTTCCGGGCCCGCGGATCACGTCCACGTGAACCTTGGAGCCCGCGGCCTTCCGCAGTCCCTCCGCTAGGCTAACGTAATGAAACGGCCCGACATGGCCCGAGCCCCCTCCGGCGGGGTTGGTCTCGGCATTCGGCCCCAGGACCACGATGTGCCTTAACTTCTTGCCGGTCAAAGGGAGGACGCCGTGGTCGTTCTTAAGGAGAACGGCGGCCTCGCGCGCGATCCGGAGTGCTACCGCGTCGCTCCTCGGGTCATCCTTCGGGGTCGACGTGGCCTCGGCCCGGTCGAGGAATCCGTTCGAGACCTCGAGCCGGAGGATGCGCCTGACCTTGTCGTCTATCGTGGCCTGGCTCACCTGGCCCGCTGCGACGAGCGGGGCAAGGGAGGCGGGGTTCATGTAGGCCCCGGACGGCATCTCTAGGTCGAGCCCGCCGTTTGCCACGCCGAGCGTGTCGTGGGCCGCCCCCCAGTCCGACATGAGTACGCCCTTAAAGCCCCAGTCGCCCTTCAGGACCTTGTTGTTTAACCACCCATTGGCGCTGCAGTAGGTGCCGTTTAGCCGGTTATAGGCGCACATGACGGCTCCGGCGTGGCCCTGCTTCACGGCGGCCTCGAACGCGGGCAGGTAGATCTCTCGCAGCGCCCGCTCGCTCACCCGGGCGTCAATTGTGTCGCGCTCGGTCTCCTGGTTATTTGCCGCGAAATGCTTCACGGTTGCCACGACCCCCTGGCTCTGGAGACCCAGGACGATCTGCGTGGCGACCGAGCCGGCGAGGTAAGGGTCCTCGGAGAGGTACTCGAAATTTCGGCCGTTCTGGGGCACGCGGTTAATGTTCACGGCCGGCCCCAGCATGATGCCGACCCCTCGGGCCCGGGCGTCATTGGCCAGGGACACTCCGAAGTCGCGGGCGAGGTCGGGATCCCAGGAGGCCCCGAGGCTGATCGTGGCGGGGTAGGCCGTGGACGGCCCATAGTTCCTGACGCCCTGCGGGCCGTCGGCCATCTTGACCTCGGGGAGCCCGAGACGAGGGATGGGCCTGATGTAGAACTCCCGGTCACCGCCGACGAGCGCGAGCTTCTCCTCCTGCGTAAGCCTGCCGAGGAGATCCTCGACCCTCGACTCCACCGGGGCCTGCCGGTCCCGGTAAACAGCCTCCTCCGCTTGGGCCACAAGCGTGGAGGATCCGACGCCGAGCGCGGCTAGCAGCGCGCGCGAAAAGGTGAGGGTCATGTCTTCTTTTGTTTTTTCCGTTGGCTCGATCGATCGATGTTCAAGTACGTCTTGTTGAGCATCTGCCCCTCATAAAGTTCCAACAAACGGACCCCCTCGCGCGGCTTGACCATGTCCTTGCGGGTCGCGGCATCGATCTGGACCTTCATTTTGCGGCAGAGGTCCTCCTGCTGGTACTGGACGCCCTCGATCACATCGGCGATCCGGCTTCCGCTTAGGGCCTCCTCGATATAGAACCCATTCGGCTCGTCGTCCTCCAGGAACACGTGCACCTCGTTCACCCGGCCAAAGAGGTTGTGCAGGTCCCCCATGATGTCCTGGTAGGCTCCCGTGAGGAAGATGCCCAGGTAGTAGGGTTTGCTGTTCAGGGGGTGGAGCGCGATGTAGTCCTTCACGTCCTGCAGGTCGATGAAGCTGCCGATCTTGCCGTCGGAGTCGCAGGTGATGTCGACCAGGATCGCGTTGACGGTCGGCTTCTCCTTTAGCCGGTGAAGCGGGGCGATCGGGAAAAGCTGCTTCAGGGCCCAGTGGTCCAGGAGCGACTGGAAGACCGAGAAATTGCAAACGTACTGGTCGGCCAGGAGCTTGGACAGGTCGTGAAGCTCCTCGGGCTGATAGCCGGCTTTTTCCCCCTCCTTGGCGATCTGCTCGCAGATCTGCCAGAAGATCTGCTCGGCCGCCGCCCGGTTCTCCAGGTCAAGGTAGCCCAGGTTGAAGAGCGAAAACGCCTCGTCCTTCTTCTGGAGGGCGTCGTGGAAGCGCTCCAACCTCCCGAGCTTCGGCTTGTTCTTTAGGAGCACCTCAAGGTCGCACACGATCTTCTGCTTCTCCTTGGGCTGGTGCTGCTTGCCGAGGGACTCGCGCTTGTTTATCCGCTCGAAGACCTCGACCACCAACATGGAGTGGGGGGCCACGACCGCCCGGCCGGACTCGCTCACGATGTCCGGCTCGGCCACCCCCGCCGAGCGGCAGATTTCCCGGACATTGAAGACCACATCCCGGGCGTACTCCTCCATCGAGTAGTTCATCGAGCTCTCGAAGTTCGAGCGCGAGCCGTCGTAGTCGATCCCAAGCCCCCCGCCGACGTCGATGTAGCCCATGGGGAAGCCCATCTTCGCCAGCTGGCAATAGAAGCGTGTGGCCTCGATCACCGCGTTCTTAATCGTGATGATGTTCGGCACCTGCGATCCGATGTGAAAGTGGAAGAGCTTGAGCGACGCCTTCAGGTTGGCCGCCTTCAGTTTCTCGCAGGCAAAGAGGATCTCCGCCGTGTTGAGCCCAAACTTGGCGTTGTCCCCCGTGGAGAGCGCCCAGCGGCCCTCGCCCCGGGTCTGGAGCTTCGCCCTAAACCCGATCATCGGCTTCACGCCTGTCTCGGCCGAGATCCGGATGATATCGTCGATCTCGGAGAGCTGCTCGACGACGATGATCACCTTCTTGCCGAGCTTCCTCCCGAGGAGCGCCAACCGGATGTAGTCGTGGTCCTTATAGCCGTTGCAGATGATGAGCCGGTTTTGTCCCTCGTGCATCGCGAGCGCGATCATCAGCTCCGGCTTGGAGCCGGCCTCAAGCCCGTATCCGTAGTCGCGGCCCGCGGCCACGATCTCGTCCACGACCTCCCGCAACTGGTTCACCTTGATCGGGAACACGCCCCGATAGGCCCCTTTGTACCCCTCCTCCTTTATCGCGGTGCGGAACACCTCGTTTAACTGGATCACCCGGTGCCGAAGCAGGTCCTGGAAGCGGATCACCATCGGGGCCTTTAGCCCCATCCCGAGGGATTCGTTGACCACGTCCAATACCCGGATTGCCCGCCCGTCCTTCAGCGGCTGAACGTTCACGAAGCCTTCGGAGTCGACAGAGAGGTGTCCGGAGCCCCATCGTTTGAACCCATAGAGGTCCTCCGATTTGGCTGCCGACCAGGCGGATGCGGATTTGCTTTTCAAGTTTTTGGCGAGGGCCGGCCATTGAGGGCTTGCCTTCACAAGTGTGGATTCAGTTAGATGCGTGTTTTCTCTTTATAAGAACGCAATACGAAATGACTAAAATGATTGCCCAAACAGCGGCCCCGGTGGCTCCCTCCGGTTTCCCGCCCTCCATGATAATCGTCTGGCTGCTGTTCATCGCAGGCTTTTATTTCCTCTTCATCGCCCCCCAGCGCAAGAAGCAGAAAGAGCAGGACAAGATGCTCGCCGCACTGCAGTCTGGGGATGAGGTCATCACGACCGGTGGCATCTACGGCGTGATCACAAACGTTAAGGACGACCGGTTCGTCCTCCGGGTGGGCGACAGCACGAAGGTGGAGATCGGCAAGGGATTCATCCTTTCGGTTGTCAAGAAGCCTGCCGCCGAGGAGAAAAAGTCCTCCTAACCCCCCCGTCCCGCCCTCCAAAAGGGGGCGGGCCAAGCCGCCCTGCGGGGCGCCCCGACCGCGGTGGGACGCGGCCGAAACCCCCTTAACCCAAATCAGACATGCTCAAACGCAACCTTTGGAAGATATCCTTAAGCCTACTGATCCTGGGCTGGGCCATCTTCGCACTCCTGCCCATCAAGGACATCCCCTTTACCGACTACGCCCGGTCGCACGCCTCGGCGAAGAAGGAGGAGTTCAACGCCCTCCTGTCGAAGGCCGCCGAATTAAAGAAGTCCGGCGCCGCCCCGAGCGAGTTCGTGGCCCTAAAGCAGATAGGGCGCGACCAGCGGATCGACCTTTCACAGTTCTTCCCGAACGTGCGGCTTGAGGAGTCCCTGAAGAACGTCGGCAAGCGCAACGACATCCTCCTTAAGTACCTCTTGGACAGCTCGAAGGCTCGACTCCAGATGGGCCTCGATCTGCGGGGCGGCATCGGCTTCACGCTCGAGGCCGACCTCGGCACGAAGACCGCGGGCTACGATGAGGAGTCGGCCCGCCGCGAGAAGCTCACGAAGGCGATCGACATCATCAGCGCCCGCATCAACTCGATCGGCGTCGCCGAGCCGCTGGTGCGCGCGGTTGGCACGAACCGGATCGAGGTGGAACTGCCCAATATCAACACGAAGGACAACCCGGACGTGCTGGATGAGGTGAAGAAGCCCGCGCGGCTCGACTTCAGGATGGTCTACCCGTTTGCAACCCCTGAGACCGTTCGCCCCGGCGAGATTCCCCCGGGCTACGAGATCAAGACCTATGACTATGAGCGGCCGGACGGCACCGACATCGCCCAGGAATATTTCGTAAAGCGGATCCCCGAGATGACCGGCGAGGCAATCGCGTACTCGACCGTGCAACATGACTCCTACGGGAAGCCCCTGATCGCTATGCGCTTCACAAGCGACGGCCGCAAGCGCTTTGCCGCCGTGACCCGCGACATCGCTGCCAGCGGCGACAAGACAAACGGCCGCCTGGGCCAGCTCGCCATCGTTCTGGACGGCGAACTCTGCTCGGTACCCACCGTCCGCGAGGAGATCGACAGCGATAACGCCGAGATCACGGGCTACTTCACCGAGCGCGAGGCCTTCCGGCTCGCAAACGACCTGAACAACCCCCTGGACGTCCCCCTTAAGATCATGACCCAGTACGAGGTCGGCCCGTCCCTGGCTGAGGATGCGGTCGCGAGCGGCCTGCGGGCCTCCGTGATCGGCCTGGCGCTCGTCGCCGCCTTCATGGTCACCTTCTACACGACCGGCGGCTTGGTCGCTGTCGGCACCCTCGCGGTCAACCTGGTGATCATCCTCGGCGTCATGGCCAATATCGGCGCCACGATGACGCTTCCCGGCTTGGCCGGTATCGTCCTCACGATCGGCATGGCGGTCGACGCGAACATCCTGATCTTTGAGCGCATGAGGGAGGAGATTGCCCTCGGCAAGTCCCTCTCGGTCTCCAACCAGGTGGGCTATTCCAAGGCCCTGATGACGATCATCGACGCCCACATCGTCCAGTTGATCATCTGTGCCATCATGATCTGGCTCGGCACGGGCCCGATCCGCGGATTCGGCGTTACCCTGGCGATCGGTGTCCTCTCGACCATGTTCTCGGTTTTGATCACGGCCCACCTGATCATGGAGCTCCTGATCGATTCCGGCATCGTGAAGAAGTTCAAGATGCGGCACCTCCTTAAGGCGATCCACGTGGACTTCGTTAAGTTCGGAAAGCCCGCCTTCGCCGGGTCCTGGATGATTGTGATCCTCGGCATGGGCGTCGTTCTCTACCAGGGCAACCGGATCTTCGGCATCGACTTCTCGGGCGGCGACGTCGTCACGCTCCGCTACCACGACCGCCTGGATGTTTCGCAGATTCGCGAGGTCGCCGACTCCACCCGGGTGGGCGAGGTGAACGTGAACTACGAGAGCGCCCTGGGCGGCGGCGGCGAGCAGCTGAAGATCGAGACGCCCGCCGGCAAGTCCGACGCGGTCTTGACCGCGCTCCAACAGAAATACCCCAACGCGGGCTACACCAAGGCGGGCGAGGACCACGTGGGAGCCTCCATTGGCCGAGAGATCATGCTGAACGCCGCTTTGGCTGTCGGCGTCTCCATGCTCACGATCCTGATCTACATCGCCTTCCGCTTTGAGTTCGGCTTCGGCGTCGGAGCCATGGTTTCAACCCTCCACGACATCCTGATGACGATCGGCATCTTCGTCCTCACGGGCCACAAGTTCTCGGCGCCCATGGTGGCCGCGATCCTGTGTATCGCCGGCTACTCCATCAACGAGACCGTGGTCGTGTTCGACCGCATCCGCGAGGAGCTCAAGCTTAACCCGACAGGCGCACTCCGCGACATCGTGAACTCCGCCATCAACAAGGTGTTCGCACGGACGATCATGACCTCGTCCACGACCTTCCTGGCGGCCCTATCGCTCTTCCTCTTTGGCTCCGGTGTCCTGCGCGACATCTCCTTCACATTCTTGGTCGGCATCGTGACCAGCACGTTCTCGGCGATCTTCGTGGCCGCCCAGGTCTTCTACTGGTGGCACAAGGGAGACCGGAAGCACGTCGAGGCGCACTCTGACGTGGCCCCGAAGTACGAGTGGACGGGTTCGAGCAAGGCGTCGCGTTAAGTTTGCCCAAGGCTCCATGCTTTGGGTCCACACGCCGATACCGGCCGGTGAGGCTGAAGAGCTGAGCCGGAGCGCGGGCATTGGACCCGTGCTCGCGGAGCTTCTGGTCCGTGCCGGATTCAGTGAACCTGCTCGCGCGGTCGATTTCCTCAAGTCGGATCTTTCCCGCCTCGAGGACCCGTTCCTCGTGGGAAACGTGGTTCCGGCCGTCGCGCGCCTTAAGGCCGCGATCGCGGGCCGGGAAAAGGTCATTGTCCTCGGCGATTACGACGTGGATGGGGTCAGCAGCACGGCGCTCCTGGTCCTCGTGCTCCGCCGCTTTGGCCTCGATCCAACCTTTGTCGTTCCCCGCCGCTCCGAGGATGGCTACGGGCTTTCGCGGAGCGCCATAGATCGGGCGCTCGAGGTGGGCCGCCCCGCGCTCTTCATCGCCCTCGACTGCGGAACCAACTCCCACGAGGAGGTCGCCTACCTCGTGGGGCAGGGGATCGATGTCCTCGTTGTCGACCACCACAGGTCCAAGGAGAAGCCGCTCCAGCAGGGGCTCCTCATCAATCCCCACGTGGAGATCGCAGGCGGCTCGGCGCAGCCTGCGTGGCAGCACCTGTGCACGGTAGGCCTGGTCTTTAAGCTCATGCACGGGCTCCTCAAGCAGCTGCGCCTAGAGAACCATCCCGTGGCGGCCCGCGTGAAACTTAAGGACCACCTGGACCTGGTCGCGATGGGCACCATCGCGGATCTGGTCCCGCTTCTCGGCGAGAACCGCATTCTGGCAAAGAACGGGCTAAGGATCCTCCAGGAGACTGCCCGTCCGGGCCTTCGGGCCCTCATGGAGGTTTCCGGGATCTCGAACACGCAGCAGATCCAGCCGATGGATATCTCGTTTCGCCTGGGGCCCCGGATCAACGCTTCGGGCCGCCTCGCCGATGCGGCGCTGTCGGTGGAACTTCTCTTGAGCGAGGACGCTACTTTTGCCCGGGATACCGCCCAGCAATTGGACCAGTTCAACCGGGAGCGCCAGGACATCGAGCGCAAGATCACCGAGGAGGCCGAGCGGATGATCGAGGAGAACTACCTCCAGGATGCCGGCATCGTGCTCTTCAGCGAGGCCTGGCATCCGGGCGTCGTGGGAATCGTGGCAGGCCGGGTAACCCGCCACTACAACCGGCCCTGTATTGTCCTCGGGAACGAGGGGGATATGGCCAAGGGCTCGGGACGGAGCGTCGACGGCATCAACCTAGTCGAGATACTCGCCAGATGCCCCGAGGGGCTCACGAGCTGGGGTGGCCATCCCATGGCGGTCGGCGTTTCGCTTCCCAAGGTCGAGCTGGCCGGCTTCCGTGGACGTTTTGCAATGGCCGTTCGCGACCAGGTCGGCCCAGGACTCGCCGAAGCCCACCTGGCGATCGCCGCCTGGCTCACTCCGGACCAGATCCACGAGGGCCTGATGGACGAACTCGACACCCTTCACCCGTTCGGGCAGGGCAATCCCGAGCCCGTCTTCGGGCTGACCCAGGTGGTCTTTCGGCGGCGTCCCGAGGTTTTCAAGATCCGGCACTTCCGGTTCTGGCTGGAGGATACCCGGGGCCGCGCCTTAGGCGGCGTAGCCTGGAAGATGGCGGACCGCGTGCCGCCGGTGGGAGTGCCGCTCAACCTAGCGGTTGAGCTCAACTGGAATTATTTCAATGACCGGAAAATGCTCCAATTGGAGCTGATCGACTGGCGCGTGGCGCCGTAGCGGCGGGCGGGTGAGCACGCTGCAGAGGTTTGCCTGTCGTCCTCAGGATCAACGCATGTCGGCCTGGCGGAGTTGGCGCGGCCCCAGGTGGGGTCGTGGGCGATTGTGTCGGCAGCCGTTAACGGAGTGATCCCGCAGCCGGGAGCGGAGGCTTGAGCACCCCGGTGATGTGAAGCTGGCTGCGCCCGTTCGGACTACGTAGTTTCCCAAGGTGCGAAAAGGCCTCCGGGTGTCGTAGGGTATTCCTGTAAGGCAATCATGAAGACCCCGATCACACGCACCCAGGTCCGCAACCTCTCTCTGGCCACACTGATGGCAGGGGCGGCGCTCTTTCTCGGTGCCTGTGCGACCCAGCCCGTGGCCCTCATGCCCAGCGACAAGCCGGTCGCCACCGACGAAGCCCGTGAAAAATACGTAGATTACAAAGAATTTCACGGGATGATGGTCCGGCTTGCCTCCACTCCTACTCCGGGCGACACCGTGCAAAACCTCGAAACCCTTGCGAGCAACGGCTCCGGGGGCGAGGGCGCAAAGGCCATTTTGGCTTCCAACCAGTAACGGTCAATGGGCGCTCGGGGAGCGATCCGCTCCTCGGGGATGCTGAACCTCTCCCAATCGGGGCAGGGGACTCCGAGCTCAGGATACCCGGAGGCTTAGGGGCTCCAACCGCCCGTCGCAGGGGCCAGTGCGTGCGGCCCTAGGGGCCGCTTATGGCTGGAGTCGAATCCTTAATAGCTTGGGTAATTGGATTGATGCGACGGTCTTTGGCCCGATTAGATGGAATCATGGGAATTGCCCCAGAGGTCCGCGAAATCAAGGGCCTAAGACGATGTCCTGCCCCGATAGGCTAATCTTTCCAAGAGTTCGGTCCCTCTGCCGCGCCGTGGTCTGGGGACTGCTGCTGCATGTTTCTTTAAATAAGGTGCTTGCGCAGTCGCCGGTCGTGCATGAGCCGGGTTCCGAGGCGCCCCTTGTCACGTCCATCCAGCAGTATTGGTCCCTGTCCCTTGAGCAGAAGGCCCATCCCATTTCGTTTCGCATCGAGTGCGAGGTCACGTACTACGACAACCAATGGAAGATCCTTTTTGTCCGGGACATGAACGGCGACGGGGCCTATGTGCCGTCCTTTAAGCTCCAGTTTCCCTTCAAGGTGGGCCAGCGCCTGGTGGCCGAGGGGCAGTTCATTCCTCCCAACGCGGACATCTCGTTTGAACACGCGAGCATTCGCGCGGAGGGCGCCTCAAGAGTGCAGCCGGTCCCTTCGGCCGGGATGATCACCGATGCGCCGCACCTGACGAGCAAGTACGTCACGGCGGAGGGACTGGTCGACAGCTTTGAGCGGACGGGTCCGCTGCATTTGGCGCTGAACCTTTCCATCGAGGGCCAGCCGGTGCGCGCGTGGGTGCTTGTGAGTACGGATACACCGACCCCTGACCTGGCGGACGCCAACGTGCGCGTGGAGGGGGTCTATAACGCCAAGCGCGGGCCAGACGACAAGATGTCGTCGCTCGAGCTCATGGTCCCGAGTCTGGCCCAGGTTACGGTCCTCAGCCGGCAGGCCGACGACTCCCGGTTCAAGCTCCCGGTCGAGTCGATCGAAACGCTCTCAAAGCTGTCCGCGGACCGCCTGGTACGCGTTAGGGGCCAGGCCAGGGAGCAGAATCCCGGGCACTGGCTCAGGATTCGGGATGCCAGCGGCCAGGTCGACGTCATGACAGGCCAGCGCCGATCCTGCCGGGTCGGCGAGGAGGTCGAGGCTATCGGATTCCCGCAGCGTGACGGGCTGCGGTTGCAGCTGACAGACGGGCTTTTCCGGGTGCTATCGGCGCAGAGGGCCGGGAGCCCGGCTCCCGACCCCACGCTGCGTCTGGCGGCCCAGGTCATCGAGATGGAACCCGAGAAGGCGAAGGAGGGGCACCCCGTGTGGCTCACCGGGGTTGTGACCTGGTCTAACAAGGATGCCCCCTTCTTTTTCGTTGAGGACTCAAGCGGTGGCGTCTGCGTCATGCGCGGAAATTCAAGTTCAGCCCTAGGCGTTCCCGGGAACCGGGTCGAGGTGCACGGCGCAACGGGAATGGGCCGGTTTGCACCCGTGGTGGTTGCCTCTCGCTTCGACAAGGTGAGCGACCTCATGCTGCCGGTGGACCGGCCCATCTCGCTTGAGCACGCGCTCACGGGCTCTGAGGAGGCGAAATGGGTGGAGATGCGCGGCTACCTCCGCGGGTTCGCCGTAAAGGACGGATGGAAGAATCTGGAATTGGTGGCGAGCGCAGGCGACTTTGTCGCCGTCGTGCCCGCCGGTGAGGACATCTCAGCGCTGGTCGGCGCGGTGGTGGTCGTACACGGGGTCTGCACGGCGGAAACGAATGAGGAGCGGAAGCTCGTCGGCATCAAGCTCTGGCTGCCGTCGGCCGACTTCATCGAGGTCGAGGAGGCGCCTCCCAAGGACCCGTTCCAAGTGCCGGCCCGCTCACTAGCGAGTTTGGGGCGGTTTAACTCCGCGCAGTCGTTCAACCGTCTCCTGCGGGTTTCGGGCACCGTGCTGAACCGTTCCCTGGGCAATTTCATCCAGATCGAAAACTCCGGTGAAACCCTGCTCGTCTTCTCGAAGGGCGTCGTGCCCCTTGAGCCCGGCGACCGGATAGAGGCCGTGGGCCTTCTCGCGCGTCAGGGTGCGCGGGTTACCCTCCGCGAGTCCATCTGCCGCAAGACGGGCCATGGCGAGCAGCCTGCGCCGCTCCGCATCACAATGGGCTACACACCGGTAGTCGAACTGGACGGGCATCTGGTCACAGTCGAGGGGACCTTGATCGCGACCTCTGGAACGGGCCTGCAGTACAGACTCACGCTCCAGGGCGAAAAGGCCCTGTTCGAGGCTGTGATCGACCAGTCCGCGGTGGGCGGCATTCCTCTTGGGATCTCGAACGGCAGCCGGCTCTCGCTCACGGGAGTCTATACCGCGCAGTTCGACGAATACGGCAAACCCTATTCCCACCAGCTGAACCTGCGCTCCTCCGCTGACATCGCCGTGCTGCAGCGTCCGTCGTCGCTGACTCGGGGGAGAATCCTCGCCGTGGCCGGGGCTCTCGCGCTCGGGATCCTCCTCTTTATCGCCTGGGTGGCCGCGCTCCGGCGTCAGGTCCGCGGGCAGATCGAGCAGATCCGGGAGCAATTGAAGCGCGAGTCCCGGCTTGAGGCGGACCTGCAGCGGGCCGGAAGGCTCGAGTCGCTTGGGCTCCTGGCGGGGGGCATCGCGCATGATTTCAACAACCTGCTGACGGTCGTCATTGGGAACCTCTCGCTCGCCCGCATGGACGCGAAGATGGAGCCCGAATCCGAGAGCTCGCTTCGCGATGCCCAGAATGCCGCGTCCCGCGCGAAGGACCTGACGCAACAGCTCCTCACCTTCGCGAAGGGGGGTGCGCCCGTGCAGGCGGCGGTGCTCTTGCAGGACGTGGTGCGCGAGGTTGCGCAGTTCGCGCTGCGTGGCTCCAAGGTGCGCTGCGAGTTCACGATACCGGAGGACCTCTGGCCGGCCAACGTTGACAAGGGCCAGATTGCCCAGGTCGTCCAGAACATCGTCATCAATGCCATGCAGGCGATGCCCGACGGCGGCGTGATCGAGATAGCGATGCGCAACGAGCGGGTCCGCGAGGAGCTGGCCCAGGTTCTGGCCCCTGGCGACTACCTGCTCATCACCTTTGCCGACCACGGAAGCGGCATCGCGCCGGAAACCCTCGGCAGGATCTTCGACCCCTATTTCACCACCAAGACGCATGGCAGCGGGCTCGGGCTGGCCACCGTCCACTCCATTGTTAAGAAGCACCTGGGCCATATTTCCGCAGAGTCCATGCCGGGCGAGGGGACGACCTTCCGGATTTGGCTGCCGGCCGCGCGGGTTCCCACCGATAAGAGGGATGTCCCCGGCCGCGGCGTCGTGAAGACCGACAATGCCGAGCAGGCGCGCATTCTGTTCATGGATGACGAGGAGCCGATCCGCGAGCTGGGCGGCACGATCCTTAGGCGGAGCGGCTACGACGTGAGCGTGGCCAGCGACGGGAGCGAGGCCGTCGGCCTCTACGAGAGGGCCCTGCGCGAAGGGCGCCCCTATTCCTTGGTGATTTTGGACCTGACCATTCCGGGAGGCATGGGGGGCGGCCCGACGCTGGAGGCGCTTCTCAAGCTCGACCCCAAAGTGAAGGCCATTGTTTCCAGCGGCTACTCGAACGACGCCACGCTGTCCAACTACAGGGCCTACGGGTTCCACGGCATGGTTTCGAAACCCTACGACGGCGCCGACTTGACGCTCGCCGTGGAGAACGTGCTTAAGGGCGGGCGGGCCTAGGGCAGCCCTTGCCAGCCGTGCCCGTGGCTCTGCTCCTCCCGGGGGGGTAGGGAGTGTCCCACTTCTCGCTTGCTCAAGGGGCACCAAACCTGCTTTTTATCCCCTTCCGGTACGCACCCGTAGCTCAATTGGATAGAGCATCTGACTACGGATCAGAAGGTTTGGGGTTCGACTCCCTACGGGTGCGCCACTTTCAGAGGGGGCACGAAAGCAGGGAACGGAAAGGGAACAAAACTACGAATGTGAAAGGCCTGGGAAGGTCCTTCATGCCTCACCCGTTGATGAGTGGCGGGCCAGCCAATCCCGCACTGCCCGCTCGCTGAACATGATCTTCTTTTTTCCCACGCGGATGAGGGGAACTTGGTTGCCGTGTACAAACTGCCAGAACGCGCTGCGGCGGGTGGGGGAGTAGCCCAGCAACGTCATCGCCCAAGCGCTATTCCGATAGAGCGTCCAGTTTGGTTCCACACCAATGTAGAACTGCGTCCAGCACGGTTTACCTGCATCCAAGCATGCGGTAAAGTGGACGCGTCTGTCGTGCCACGACTTCGACGACAACAAGGTCCGACTGCATCTCTTCGTCCTGGCCTACAACCTTGGGAACTTCCTTCGACAGCTGGTCCTGCCGCGAGAGATCAAGCGCTGGACCCTGACAACGACTCGGGAGAAATTGA
>Ga0302189_10000019_pt1 | contig 110632 bp, 103 predicted proteins | sample II_Bog_E2_2_FD_194551 | JGI IMG/M metagenome (GOLD analysis project Ga0302189, IMG submission 194551) | Peat permafrost microbial communities from Stordalen Mire near Abisko, Sweden - II_Bog_E2_2 | ecosystem: Environmental > Terrestrial > Soil > Wetlands > Peat | place: Sweden: Abisko...
TGTTCGGGTTGTGCTTCTGCAATACCTTGGTGATCGCCGCCGTCAACGTCGTCTTCCCGTGATCGATGTGTCCGATCGTCCCTACGTTGCAGTGCGGCTTCGTCCGTTCAAATTTTTGCTTCGCCATAATTGCTTTGCCTCGCTAGTCAGTCCATGTGACTCAAAAATTCACTCAGTAATACTGGTACAGCTTGTGAAACTTCGCTCGCAGCGCCGGGTCCACCTCTTCCACTTTCGAGAGATAAAACTCCCGCACCTGCGACCGATCCGAAACCGGCAGCGCCTCATGCAAACTCCGCGCAGTTCCAGTCTTCTCGCCGTTTGCCCGGTCAATCGCATCCGAAGCGAACGCTGCATCCAGGTCGCGCACCCGAATACCACCGCGGTCGAGCGCTTTCAAATATTTCGTGACCCCGTCCGCCGAAAAGGCTTTTTCAATCGCAGCCTTCAGTTCGCCGAACTCCCGCTCTTTTTCGACCTTAATAACGCCTGGCTCGAAAATCACCGCTCACCGTTCCCATCCCATCAACCGCAATTCCCAACGCTACGCTCAAACTCTGGAGCGGGAGACGGGGATCGAACCCGCGACCAACAGCTTGGAAGGCTGTGACTCTACCACTGAGTTACTCCCGCCCTCGAAACAGCTGTCAGCTCTCAGCTGTCAGCTCTCAGCAAAACCGCAAAGCAATCTTCTGGAGCCGATGATCAGGATTGAACTGATGACCTCTCCCTTACCAAGGGAGTGCTCTACCAACTGAGCTACATCGGCCCGACTAAATATCCACCTGTAACCAAATCCGCTCGTCATCCTGAGCCAAGCGAAGAACCTGCTTTTCTTTCGCACCGCCCCAGACTTCCAACCCTTCAATCCGCCGGCTTTGCGCTTTCCCGCTCTTCCTCGATCCGAAGTCGCCAGAAATGCAGCGCGGTTCGAAAGGCGAACACACCCAGAATCAGCAACGTCCCGGTTCGCAGCCTCACATTTCCATTAAAGACTCGAATCGGCTCATTCGACAGCGTGGTCCAAGCTAAAACGCCCAGCACCGCATACGCGACCAGCGCCCGCACGAACTTCTTCTTGATCGTCACACAAAGCCAAGTTTCAAAGTTTCAGGGGTTTCAAAGTAAGATCTCGGCATTTGGATTCTTTGAAACCTTGAAACTTCGAAACCTTGAAACTTTCCTTACATCTCTGGTGCACAGGGGAGGATTCGAACCTCCGTACCTCCTGAGAGGGACAGATTTACAGTCTGTTGGCTTTAACCGCTCACCCACCTGTGCAAATCCGAAAACCTTGGGCTAGATCGAAAGCACCCTACCGCAACACCAGCATCTTTCAGCAACTCTCCGCCCAGGAAACCTATGCGAGAACTCCCGCCTGAACTACACTCGCCGGAAATACTTCGATGGATTGCCTTCGATACTGCCTTATCAAGACCGCCCTACTCTAAAGACTGCCTGAAAGCTGTGCTGCCAAGTGCGCGTCGCCGCGCCAACCTCTTCGTGTTTCCGGCAAATTATGTCTGGAGCTGGCGAAGGGAATTGAACCCCCGACCCTCTGATTACAAATCAGATGCTCTACCGACTGAGCTACGCCAGCAGGTGGAAGCAAGTCCAACCAAGCACAATACTCCCTGATCCCTTCCTGAAGTCCGGGACAATTATTTAAGTTATCACAAGGGCATTTCACACGCAACCGCAAGCCCCCTCGGCCGGATTGCGCATTCGACACCGAAGACGCCTTTTCCACCCGGTGCTATCATTACCAGCAGGCCCCCCGCTAGCGGGGAAGTCCCGTACCTGCCGAAATCGATGCGCATTCGCCGCCGCCTCCTGATTCCTCTGATCGTTCTGCTGCTTGTGGCGGCCGTCGCGCTGATTGTGACCCTGCGCAAGAACGCTCCGCCGGAAGCGGCCCGCCTGCTGCCCGGCGCCGACGGCTTCTTCTACGTCAATCTCCAGTGGATTCGGACCTTCAACGCTGCCGGCCAACTGCCGCCGGTCTCCCGCGAGCCCGAATACCAGAAATTCGTCGAGGAGACGGGCTTTCAGTTCGAGCGTGATCTCGATCAGGCCGCCTTCGCCATCCACTACCCGCAGAGTTGGGGCGGAGGGACTGCCGGGTCGGCTTCCGAGCCGCGTTTCTCCGAGGTCTTTGTCGGCAAGATCGACACCGGACGCCTGACCGAATACCTCAAAAAGCTCTCCTCCTCCATCGACGACTATCGCGGTTTTGCCATTTACAACATCCCAATGGAGGGCCGGACGGTGCGCGTCGTGCTTCTTTCCTATGACAGCGTCGCGGTTTCAAACCACCCCGACCCCGATGTGATTCGCGGCATGCTCGACCGCTCCCGCAAGCTAGCGTCTCCCTTCGCCGGACCGTGGTTGCTGCGCAACTACTATCGCCGAGTGCCTCTGGCGAGCCTGTGTTTCGCCATTCTGCGCACGCGTCCGGAAATGACCACCATGGGCGGGCTCGGCAGTTGGAGCCTCCTGTTGCCGAAGCAAACGGTCGCCGTGATTTCGGCCCGTTATCTTCCAGCGTTCCAGACCCGCGCCATCCACCTTCGCGCGGAAGCATTCACCACCAGCGAAGAAGACGCGCACGCCCTCACTGAAAAGACGTCCGCCTTCCTTAGTCTGTTTCACGCCGCCGAAGGCAGCGTTGGAGCGCAAGGCACGGATGCGGATGTAAAGGCATTTTTCGCGAGTCTCAAAGTCGAACAGTCCGGAGATCGTGCAATTCTGACCGCAACTGTGCCGGACGGATTCATCCGCAAGGTTTTGACCGAAACTCAGCCCGAGACTCCGCCCGCTCCGAAGCTGTCACAAAAGCCTAACCAGCGATAACGACAGTCGTCGAAGTTCGTCTGAAGTCCGTCCTAATGAGTGCAAGCGGAAATGCTGTATCAATTCCCGCCCCACCGCATCTTGTACTTATGAAATGTCATCGTTCGCGAAGCGCAGGACCCATGCAGTCGATACAATAGAAAGCCTATGCAGAGTTTGCCCTTACCGCTGGCTGCCTTCGTGGCCGGCCTGATTTCTTTCCTGTCTCCCTGCGTGCTTCCGCTCGTGCCCGGATACGTCTCCTTAATCTCCGGCGTAGGCGTCGAGCAACTGAAGATGAAGGAAGGCGATCTGTTCCGCAAGGTGATGCTCAACTCCGCCGCTTTCATCGTCGGCTTCAGCATCGTATTCATCACGCTGGGCGCGATCTCGACCGAGGTCGGCCAGGTTCTCGCGCAGTATAAAACTCTGCTAGCCCGCATCGCCGGAGCCGTCATCATCCTGTTCGGCCTGCACCTCACCGGACTCCTCCAGATCAAGGCTCTGCTGGCCGATACGCGCTTGCACAATCTAAAAGGCAGCTCCTCGGCCTGGGGAGCGTTCGTAATCGGTTTCGCCTTCGCCTTCGGATGGACGCCCTGCGTCGGTCCCATCCTCGCGGTTGTGCTCGGATTCGCCGCCGCGCAAGACACAGTCTGGAAGGGGATCTTCCTTCTCGCCATCTATTCCGCCGGACTGGCCGTGCCCTTCCTTTTGACGTCGCTCGGCATCGAGCGCTTTCTGAAGTTCTACAACCGCTTCAAATTCCACATGCACGCCGTGGAAGTGGCGAGCGGAGTCTTGCTGATCGCATTGGGCATCCTGCTGGTGATGGGCCGCTTCACCCTCATCTCCGGGTATTTTTCGTTCTTGAATCGGTTTGCGCTGTAACAAGCTGCATGAACAACACCATTTGTGAATTCTCATCCCGACCCTGAGCAAGGCCGAAGGGGAGGGATCTGCAGTTCTACCCGAAATTCGAGGTCACCGTGAAAAAGAATCCGTTAGTCCTGTTCTTTATCGCCGCCCTGGTCGCGGCCATGTTGTTCGCCGGTATGCACATGGCCCGCAAGAATCGCGCCAACGGCCCTGCCAAGGGACAACTCATGGGCAGCGTCGCCCCAGACTTCGAGCTTCAAACCCTCGACGGCAAGAACCTCAAACTCTCCGGCCTGCGCGGCAAAGCCGTTCTGCTCAATTTCTGGGCCACATATTGCGGCCCCTGCAAGCTCGAGATGCCCTGGTTTGTCGAACTCCAAAAAGAATACGGCCCGCAAGGTTTTCAGATCGTAGGTGTTGCCATGGACGACGCCAGCACCGAAGAGATCGCCAAATTCACCAAAGAACTGGGCGTCAACTACCCGATCCTGCTCGGCAAGGAATCCGTCGGCGAGAGCTACGGCGGCGTCGGCGTTCTGCCCACTACTTTTTTCTTGGATCGCGACGGCAAGGTCATCGCCCGCGAATTCGGCCTGCAAAGCCGCAGCGTCTTCGTCGACCACATCAAAAAAGCCCTCAGCCAGGGCCAAGCGGTACAGGCTCAGAAGTAACTACGAATCGCATCCGCGCTTAGAGTACCCTTAGTTGATTACCCAGCAATGAAGATTTTTCTGATTATCGCGCTTCTCTTGGCCTCAGGTTGGTGTACGGCGCAAAGTGACCCCGGCACGCAAAGCTCCGGCGGAAAGAAAAGTAGTGCGAACCGCCCTTTCGTAGGCCAGACACCTAACTTCGCACTACCGACACTCGACGGGGGCACGCTCAAGCGCTCTGACCTTCGCGGCAGGGTGGTTATTCTCAATTTCTGGTCCACCTTTGGCGAAGCGTGCAAGATTCAGATATCCACCCTTGTTGAATTGCAGAATGAATATGGCTCGCAGGAACTCCAAGTTGTGGGCGTGGACTTGGAGGACGCAGCCACCACCGAAGACATCGTTGCGTTAACAAAGGAAATGAAGGTCAACTACCCTATCGTGATCGGCAACGAATTGGTTGCCAAGAAATATGGGGGCATCCCAGTATTGCCGACTTCTGTTTTTCTCGATCGCGACGGCAAGATCATAGCCTTGGAATTCGGCGTGCAGGACCGCAGCGTTATGGTGGACCAGATCTTAAAAGCCTTGGGCCCAGGCTTCGCGAGCAAAGGAACGAACTGACTTCGTGCGCCGTCAATGAGGAAGTAAAAATGAAGATATTTTTCGCGAGCGCGGTTCTTTTACTTTCTATTTCAGCATGGGCGCAGGATGACCTTGGCCCGCAAGGTCCCGTCGTAAAGATGGCGCCCGCTCCCGTTGTGACCGCCGTGCAGGGGAAACCCTCCACCGTTCCGCTCACGTTCCGCGTCTCCAGCGGCTATCACATCAATTCCAACCAGCCGAAGTCGGAGTTCCTCATCCCCACCGCCCTCAAAGTGGAAGCCACCACCGACATCGTCATCGGCAAAATCACCTACCCCGACGGCCAGGACATGAGCTTCCCCTTCGATCCCGACGAAAAGCTGAATGTCTATACCGGAGATTTCAAAATCGACGTGCAAGTGCGTCCGTTGCACACCGTGCAACCCGGCAAATATATCGTCCGCGGAACCTTAAAATACCAGGCCTGCGATAACGCCTCCTGCTATCCCCCGAAACAGTTACCGGTCAGCTTCGAAGTCAAGATCGCCAAAGCTCCGCCAGCAGCCGTAAAAAATCCGGCCCAAAGTCCACACGCGCACCAGTAAGCAAGAAGGTTGCCGCCGGCACTGCCCTAGTAGGGACGACCCACCGCCGTCTGCCGCGGAATGCGGAGAATGAACCCGATCGCTGTGTCGTCTTCCTCCACGAACTCGAGCGATGCTCCGGCGTTTTCGAACACGCGGCTGGCGATCGCTTGCCTCACCCTGTCGAGCGTCGACGCTGATGTTGCCGGAATATCAATTGCGCCCCGCTCCGGTAGAAAAGAATTCCGCCCGCTCTGCACCCGCACCAGGGTTCCCGCAGGCTCCTTCGTCAGTACAACCTTCACTCGCCCGCCCGCCGGTTGCGCTTCGATCACGGTCGTAATCAAATACTGCAAGGCCAGCCGCAACCGCCCCGCCCGTACGGGCAGCGTAGCCGCGCAAGTGCCCTCCAGTCGCACCTCCACATCGCGCACCGCCGCAATCGACGATAGGTCCTCCACTAAGCCGCGAATCACCGGCTCCAGCGCAGTCGAGAAAGCGCCCGGCTCAGCCTGCTCGGCGTCCAGATACTCCCGCATCAACTGCACCATGCCGATCACCTGCTCGGTCTGATGCAGCGCAACCGCAACGCTCTCATGCCGCTGTTCCGCTGTTTCATCCAGTGAAAGTTCCAGCGAGCAGCGCAGGCCCGTCAGCGGCTGGCTCAGCGAGTGCAGCAACTCGCCCAGCACATCGGGACCATGCGACGGCTTCGAAAAAGAATGCGAGCCAGCGAGCATAACCTATGCCGACGCCCCTTCCGGACTCATCTCATACCCCACTCCGCGAACCGTATGAATCAAGGCCGGCGAGAAGCCATCGTCCACCTTCCGCCGCAGATAGTTGATGTAAACGTCCACCACATTCGTGGTCGAATCGAACGTCAGGTTCCACACGTGTTCGATGATCATCGCCCTTGTGAGCCGCCGCCCCGCATTCCGCATCAGGTATTCCAGCAGCGCGAATTCCTTCGTAGTCAGCTCGATCTGGCGTCCACTTCGCTCCACTTTGCGTTGCACTCGATCCAGGCAGAGATCCCGCACCGTGAGCACCGACTCCGACGGCAGATGACTGCGCCGCAATAACGCCCGCGCCCGCGCCGACAGTTCGAGAAAAGAAAATGGCTTGACCAGATAGTCGTCCGCCCCCGAATCCAGGCACTGCACGCGGTCCTCGACCCGGCTCCGCGCCGTGAGGATCATCACCGGCAAATTTGCCTTCCGCTGCCGCAGACTTTTCAGCACCGACAACCCGTCGACTCCCGGCAAGTTCAGATCCAACACCACCAGGTCGTAGTCCAACTCCATCGCCATCGAACGACCCTGGTTCCCTTCGTTGGCAACATCCACCGTATGGTATTCGGCTTCCAGTCCCTTCTTAATAAAGCTGGACAGCGCAGCATCGTCTTCCACAATAAGAATTCTCATGAGCCTCGTCTAAGTCGGTGAACTCTAAACCGATTCTTATTCTCGACGAGTGAGCACGAGCGCACAAGATAACCGGGCCGTACAAAAGGACGTACTTTGAGGAAAGGAACGGAGGAAGAGAATTGCAGTGATGGGTGCTATGGCGATTTTTCAACAACTACATATGCGAGCGCTTGACAACGGCGCAATGCTTTGCGAGTTCCGCACGAAGTGCCGCAAATCCCTCGACCCCTCTCGGAATTGCTATTTTCTTGATCGGTGGGATACTTTCGACGACGAGCCAGTTGTTCCGCTCAAGGAGAGCGCCAATTTCCGAGAAACCGATTCGTATGTCTGGATATCCAGTTCTCCTACGAATCACGTCTTTCTCAGTCAGAACAAAGACCATATCGCGCTCCAATCTTTCTATGCTTAGACGATTGCCTAAGAAATAAGCACCCACGATTGCGCCCACCACTATCAGGACCGCGAACCACTTGAAGGTGGCATATACGTGGGGACTGGAGGATAGAGCAGCATAAACACCGACGAAAGTCGTAACCAACAGCAAGGGAATCGTGCTCCACACGGTCAGACGAATCCAACGGTCGCGTCTCCGAATTGCCTCGTTGGACACGGCTCTAAATTCGCTGATTTTGTCCGCTGCCATTTTCAGTTGATGTAAACAGCGATTACGCTCAAGACAGGCCGGTCATCTAAACCCCCAACTCCGTCCGAATCGCCCCCACAATCCCCTCCGCCAGCCGGTCCATCTGTTCTTTCGACTCCGCCTCAATCATCACCCGCGCCAGCGCCTCGGTCCCGGAGTAGCGCACCACCACGCGTCCAATGCCGTCGAGTTCCCCCTCCGCTGCCGCAATCGCCGCTTGCACCGCAGGAATCTCTCTGAACGGAGTCCTTACCCTCACCCGCACATTCCGAATCGTCTGCGGAAACACCTTCAAATCGCTCACCAGTTCGGCCAGCGGCTTGACCGTCCGCGCGTCGCCCGTACGTATCATCACTTCCATCACCCGCAACGCCGTCAGCAGTCCGTCGCCCGTGGTCGCGTCGCCGTCGCGGAACAAAATGTGTCCCGACTGTTCGCCGCCCAGCGTTGCTCCCACGCGTTGCATCTCTTCCAGCACATACTTGTCGCCGACATTGGCGCGCAGCATCCGGATGCCCGATCGTTTGAGCGCCAACTCCAATCCCATATTCGACATCGTCGTCGCCACCACCGTCCCATTCGCTAGCGCACCGCGCGACTGCATATCGCGTGCCGCCAGCAGCAGAACTCCATCCCCATTGACTACGCGCCCATTGGCATCGCAAAAAAGTGCGCGGTCGGCGTCGCCATCAAAAGTAATCCCCAGATCAAAACGTCCCCGGTTGGCTTCGTCCGCGACAAAACGCGCCACCACTTCCGGATGCAGCGCCCCGCAATTCTCGTTGATGTTCTGCCCATCCGGAGCGGAATGCAGGAAGGTGGTGTGGATCTTGAGCGCCGCAAACAACGCCGGAGCTTCCGCCGCCGCTGCGCCATTGGCGCAATCGACCGCAACCCGCAGCCTTGTCAAATCGGACGACGCTCCGTCAGCCAGCCACCGAACGTAAGCCCGCCGCAGTTCCTCGTCGCCCGGAACGCTCGCAACATTCGTGTCGGAATCCGGCGCCGGTGCCTCATCCCCTTGCAGCAGCGCGAAAATTTCCTTTTCAATCGCCAGTTCGTGCGCATCCGGCAACTTGTAGCCGTCGCCGGAAAAAATCTTGATCCCGTTATCCGTCCACGGATTGTGAGAAGCCGAAATCACTACCCCTGCATCGAACCCCTGCGTCCGCGCCAGAAACGCAACTCCCGGCGTAGTGATCACGCCCGCGCTGCGCGTATCCACTCCCACCGACGCCAGCCCTTGCAGGAATCGATCGGCAATCCAGCAACTGGACACCCGTGTGTCCTGCCCAATCACCACGCGCGGCTTAACCTTGGCGCGCACCAGATCGTGACCCAGCGCCCGCCCGATCCAATAAACATTGTCGCGCGTCAGCGGAAATTCCCCCGCCACGCCACGGATCCCGTCTGTGCCAAACAGTTGTCTGGTTTGCGTCATGAATCGGTCGTTGGTCTTTGGTCGTCAGTCGTTTGGTCGTTCGCGCTGCATCAGCCATTTAGAATTCGCGAACGACTATCGACCAGCGCCTGCCCTATTTTTTCTCGTTTCCCGAACCTTCCATGATAACCGTCACGCGAATCGGGGTGGGGTGTACAACTTGGATCAGAGGATCGGGAACATAGGCCTGCGTTACGAAGGACGCCCGCGTCATGGCTCCGCTGACATCCACTGGGTCTGTGGTGGCAGCGTCGACCGCATCGATGCGGCGTTGCGGTCCAGTGAGCATGACATGGGCTGGATCGGCGATCACCTGCGAAACTCGCATGCCGCTCGCGAAATTGCCGATCACTCGCGGTCGAACCTCAACCTCGCGCGTCGCGCGATGATCGAACGAGAGATGAAACTGCCCGGGGATGATCTGCACCACTTCCAGATCCTGCGGCACATGCACGTGCCGGGCGGTCAAATCGAAAGTCCGTTCCCCCGGACCAACATTCGCCAGATCGATCTCCGCCCGCACATCCGCCAGTTCCAGGCGATGAATCACACGCTCCGGTCCGCGCACTCGAATTTGCGCCTCGGTAAAGCTCGCGGAATCGATCTCCAGGGTGTCGGGAAGATTGTGAAACTCGATCGGAACCTTCATTTCGACTTCGGCGGGAGGATCGTGCGCCACCGCCATCCACAATCCGATCGCGAGCAGCAGGGAAACGAGCTTGAGCCAGAAGTTATGAACGAACATGCGCTGGAAAAAACTGCGATCGCCAAAGCCCGGCATCGTCACTGGTCCCTTCCCGCGTCCTGTCTCCGGGAGACCTGAGAACTGGGCGGTTCATTTTCGATAAAGCTCTCCTCGACCGAACTCGGCAGCGTCGGCGCGGGTGCGTAGCGCCGCAGCAGATGGCTCAGTCGCTCGCGCAGACGTTCCACCGTCAACTCGCGCTCAATCGTCCCGCCCACCGCCACGCTGATCGTGCCCGTCTCTTCCGAAACGATGACCGCCACGGCATCGGTTTCTTCCGTGATTCCAATTCCCGCGCGGTGGCGCGTTCCCAGTTGGATCGACAATACGGGGTTCATCGACAGCGGCAGAAAACAAGCGGCGGCCGCAATGCGGTCCCTCTGTACGATTACGGCGCCATCGTGCAACGGAGCGCTCGGACGAAACACCGTTGCCAGCAAGTCATACGACAGCCGGGCATCCAAAGCCACGCCGCTTTCGATATACGTTCGCAGCCCAATCTCGCGCTCAATCACAATCAGCGCGCCGGTCTGCGTCTGCGAAAACAGATTCGCCGCCAGCACAATGTCGTCATATACGTCGGCCACCGAACTCGAAGCCCGCATCAGCGAAATGCGGCTCCCAAGATTGGCCAGCGCGTGCCGGATTTCCGACTGGAAGACCACAATCAGCGCGAACACCACATACGGCAGCAGTGTGCTCAGCAGCCAGTTCAGCGTCCGCAATTCGCCGAGGCGGGCGAAGTAGAAGGCCAGGCCGAGCGCCGCCACCCCGAGCAGCATCGGCACTGCCCGCGTTCCCCGCACGAGCGATAGAAACTGGTAGATCAGGATCGCGACCAGCACGATATCCACGATCGACAGGACCGAGATGTGCGACCAGATCAGCGACGGTGTCACGCCATCCTCACATGAAGAGTTGATTTGCCATCATTCTAATGCAGGGCGCCTAATGCGCATCGCCCGATCCCGTTTCGTCGCGCTCGCTCGACGATACCCGCGCACGAACCCGTCCTCGCGCCAGTCGCGCCGACATCTCGTCCCCAGCTTTAAGAAGCGCCGCGTCTTTCACCAACTTGCCCCGGGCATCGAACACGAGCGCGTATCCGCGATTCAGAATCGCCACTGGAGAAAGCGCCTCTAGACTCGCCGTTTGCCGCTCCAACGCCCCGCGCATCTCGAGCAAGCGGCGCTGAGCTGCCGCTCCCAGATTGGCCACTTGCGCTTGCAACTGCTGCCGCACCGACGCTAACCGCTGTCGTGCGTCGTAGTGCCGCACTGCCGCTGCTGCTGTCTCCGCTCGCCGATGGCAACGTTCCAGCAATTGGCGCTCCGCTTTCTCCATGCGGAAGCGTTGTTCATCGACCTTCTGCGCCCGCCGATGGATTCCGTCCATCATCCGCGCGAACGCCGCGTCCTGCGCCCGCTCCATCAACTCCTGGCGCGCCATCAGGAGGCGATACCGCACTGCCCGCTCCAGTCGACGCTCCAAATCCTCCGCGGCAGTTTCGATCTCCTGGCGCGACCGGATGACTAGTTCCGCTGCCGCTGAAGGCGTGGGCGCGCGCAGATCGGCTACAAAGTCGACTATGGTGAAGTCCGTTTCGTGCCCAATCGCCGAGATCACCGGAATCCGAGAATCCGCGACGGCGCGCGCGAGGCCTTCGTGATTGAACGCGGCCAAGTCCTCGGCCGAACCTCCGCCGCGAGCAATGATGATGACTTCAACTGCACTCGCGCGAGGCAGGTCCGAATGGAAGTGTCGCAGTCCCGCCATCACTTCGCCCGGCGCGGAATCTCCCTGCACTTGCGCGGGATAGATCAGCACATTCGCCGAATGATGCCTTCTCGCGAGGATGTTCAGAATGTCGCGCAGAGCTGCTCCCTGCGGAGACGTGATGATGCCAATTCGCTGGGGCAATGGCGGAATCGGCTTCTTTCGCGATGCCTCGAACAAGCCTTCCGCTTGCAATCGCGCCTTGAGCTGTTCGAAAGCCAACTGCAACGCGCCTGCGCCTTTCGGCTCCATGAACTCCGCGGAGATCTGCAGCTCGCCGCGTTCTTCATACACGGTGACGCGCCCGCGCACAGTAACGTGCAATCCATTCTCCGGACGAAAGCGCAGCAACTTCGCCGCCGAGCGAAACATCACCACCCGAATCTGCGCCGCTTCTTCCTTCAGCGTGAAATACAGATGCCCCGAATCCGGGATGCGCAGATTCGAGATTTCGCCTTCGACCCAGCAATCGGAATACTGGCGTTCCACGAGTCCGCGCACTGCGGCGACCAGAGCGCGCACCGACCAAATATGTCGCTCGGGCGCGCGAAACTGGAAGCCGAGTTGGTCGGGCATTTCCATGATGTTAGCTCTCAGCTCTCAGCTGTCAGCTCTCAGTAAAAGCAAAACCTTGAATCAGCTTTGACGCTGCTTGTGTCTGCCTTGAAACTGCACGGTGGAGATCAGTTTACCTTGTGTTGGGAGGAATGCTTCACGAGGTACGTTGTTCGAGACCCCTGAGTCGCGGTCTTTTAAAGTCAAAGACTTAGGGGTCTTTTTTTGCCAGGTCTTTGAAGAATAAGGACTTGCTCGTAAAATCTTTATTCGTCAAAGACTTGGGTCGTTTGATCAATAAGTAACTGACATTTCATTGAAACTGTGAGGGAGTGAATTCATGAGCGGGATGCGGGCGGTTCGGCGAAACTTTTCTGGGCTGGAGCGGCGGCGGATGGAGGCGGCACGGCTGCTCCGGGAGGGCGTTTGGCAGGCGGAGGTGGCGCGGCGGATGGGGGTGCGGCGGCAGTCGGTGGGCGAGTGGGCTAAGAAGATTCGGCGGGGCGGGATGTGGGCGCTGAAGGCGGGGCGGCTGGGAAGACCACGGAAGCTGCATCAAGAACAGTTGAGGCGGGTGGAGAAACAGTTGGAGCGTGGTCCGCAGGTAATGCGGTCGAGGAAATGGACGGTGCGGCGGGTGGGGGAGTTGATTGAACGAGAGTGCCGGGTGCGGTATTGTGCGGCCGGAGCTTGGGGAGTGTTGCGCGGGATGGGGTGGAAGTGGAGGGGCGGCGGCAGGGGATGGAAGAGGGCCCCCCTTTGACCCCCGTTCTTCTTTCCCGTTCTACGACGGTGCGTGCCCGTCCTTAAGAGTATTTTGCTCTGGGGCCGATGGAGTTGTTAAGATGGCCGCGTTATGACCCATCCCACAAAGCAGCCGGAAGAAAGTAGCGAGATAGATCACGATGAACTCATCGGGACTCTGGACGCTCTGTTCAATCCCGAGCCGGATGAAGACGGCTTTATGCGCGAATGGCCTCATGGCCGCCTCGAAAAACATCACTGTCTGACCTTCGACTACATGAAAGCTCTTGGTAATTGGGAAAGGTCCACGACACACACTAATACGCAACTCTTCTCGGGCTATCAGTTGATACGGACCGCTTCCCAAATTTCGATGAGGAACGGGAGCGGCGCCCGAAATAGGGAAAGAACCAGAATCAGCGAATGAGCACTGTTGATCGGAATTGGAGCCGACAATGAACAGCGTGCAAATCGAACAGAAGAGCTATGAGATGCCCCCGAAGGAGGGGATGAGCATCGCGCATTTTCTCACCGTTGCCGACGTCGAGCGATCGGCTCACTACTACGAAAAGGTTTTCGGCGCTCGCATTCTAACCATGGGTGACGGCAACGCGCCTCCGTACCTTCAGCTGGCGAATATCTGGATGATTCTGAACGTTGGGGGCGGGCCCACCCCGGATAAGCCGACGGTAATGCTCAGCGTCCCCGACCCGAATCACATCAACAGCTTTATGAATTTCCGCGTGGCGGATATTCAAGCCTGCTATGAATTATGGAAAAGTCGAGGAGCCGAGTTCCTCACGCCGCCGATCCCCAAGTACGGCGAGATACGCTGCTACATCCGAGATCCTGACGGCTATATCATCGAAGTCGGACAGAGCACCGACCTCACGTACGGTTAACGCGCGGCCCGGATGGGATGCGGATTTAAACGCTTGCGGATGAGCGCTTGGGGCATCCAGGCTGCCGTGTCTGGCCAATACTTCGGCATTGATTGATGCTTGAAAACCGTGAATGGGGTCGTGGCGGATCGCTGGCGATAAATCCCCATCACGCTCACAATTCCGCGATTCGATACTGATCTGTGTCCGATACGCGGAGCCTTGTAAGCCTGTCCGCAAGGTCGAGTTCGAACTATTACAACTTAGGCGCGAGCTTCTACGGGGAGTTTGATGGGGACGATCCGCGCGACTCGGGCCATGACCTTCTTGTTTTGCTCGGACTTTTTCAGATCGTAGGTGGCCTGCAATCGCATCCACACATCGGGAGAGCCGCCAAACAGGCGCGCTACCTTCAGGCACATGACGGCAGACAGGGGCTTGCGCCCCGCCAGAATGCCGTGGAGCATTTGTCGCGACACGCCCAGAGCTTTGGCTGCGGCCGTCACCGACAGCCGGACCGATGGAAGAATATCTTCCTTGATAATCTCGCCCGGATGCACCGGCGGCAGTCCGTTCTTTCGCTCCATAACTTCCTCCCTAGTGGTAGTCGGCAGCGCTTTTCGTTAACGGAGGATTACCGATGCACGGACTTAGTGGTTCGTTGCCCGTCCGCCTCTGGCCGACTTGTAATTGCGCGGAATCTCGAAGAACGCAGGATCCGGCTCGGTACGAGCGACTTCAGAGACCGTCATCGTTACTGCGCCGGTCCGCGGGTCACTGTGTCGAACCATAAGGTTGATGCGGAGATCCTCGGAATACCAGTACTCATCCGTAATCGCGATCTCCCCTTGGGTACCACCATTCTCGGCTGGGATCATCTGGGTCTCGCGAACCCCGTGCACGGACAATCCTTCCATCTGATGAGTGCCCAAGTCTTCTTCTTGCGCAAACTCGCTCTGGGGGAGATTGTCGCCCGTTTGCGCCCCGAAGCGGACCGTGGGTGGAACGGCTGAAGGCGGGTGGCTGACCGTCTCTGTCCAGAAGGTGCGTTCGTTGGGATCGAGGTAGGTGGAAACCCGGGTTTGCGGGTCGTAGATGTGGATGCGGACGATCCGCGGCGTCTTAGTATAAGAAACGGGGACGAGATCCCTGGACTCATTGTGAATCCGGCCGCTACCGTCCCGGGCGATCTCGCGAACTGTTTTAGAGTTCGCGATCGAGCCGTCCCGCCCAACGCTCGAGCGCTCCACGTCGACTACCGCGCTGAACGGTGCGTTAGGGATGGGCGTTATGAAGATGTCTTGGGCCGAAGCGCCGACAGTCGCGACAGGGATGGTCAGCAGGACCAAAGCGGGGACAGCCAGCAGAGAGGACGGCAAGCGCATGGGAACCTCCAGCGACCTTCTTGCGCGATAGCATATCGCGGTTGTCGCACCGTGGCAATAAGTCTTGGCGCCGCGTGCCACACGAGGCTCATGCGACTACGGCATCTGCAATGGTTCGAGTGTGGCACGGTAAATCTGCACACATCTTTGCCGCCGGCCGCTGCATCCGAGTAGAATGTCCAACAACTAAACCATTGACCCAACTGGAGAACAACACGATGAAAGCGAAAGGCACGCACTTAATTCTGGGCGTGGGAATGCTAGTCTTCAGTTTGCTCATCTTCAGTCTGCTCATCTCTGTGCCCTTGCAGGCGCAGGCGCAGACCCAGCCCGAACCCCAGCCTCCGGCGACGCCGAACAATCTGCCCGACGCTCCTTCCAGCAGCAAAACGGAACCGACGCTCCAAGAGCTGGGTTTCCCGGCGGAGCAAACGCAGGCCAACGCCGCGCAACAGGCGTTGCTCGACAAACGCACCCACATGCTCAAGATCCATCAACGCATGGGTTTGATCACAACCGCTCCCTTAATCGCGACCGTGATCGCCTCCATGGGCGCTGGCGGCAGAAACTCCAGCACGACTTCGCGAGACCTGCACGCGGCTCTCGGCGGGCTGACTGGAGATCTCTACGGCATTACCGCGTACTATGCCATTCGCGCGCCCAGAGTGCCGGGCACCGAAACGCGCGGCCCCATCCGTTTCCATAAGGTCATGGCCTGGATTCACGGCCCCGGAATGATCGCGACGCCGATCCTCGGCATTATGGCGTTCGATCAAAAGAACAAGGGGGAAAAGGTCCACGGCATCGCCTCCGCGCACGGGCCGGTAGCCGTCGTGACCGCTGGCGCCTTTGGGGCCGCTCTTCTGTCGGTGTCGGTGAAGTTCTAAGCGAAATCTTATGACAAAGAAAATATTGCTTGCATTCGTGCTCGCCGCGCTCCCCGCGTTCGCGGCCGACAGCCAATGGGCGCTGCAACAGGCCACGCTCACCTACCATGTGTCGCACCCGCTCCATCAGAGCGAGGGCGTCAGCCACGCGGCGAAAGGCAAGGGCGTTTGCCACGCCGGCCAATGCGATTTCCTGATCGGCGTGCCCGTCAAGTCGTTCGACTCCGGAGACAGCAACCGCGACCTTCACATGCTCCAGGTCACGCGCGGAGCCGAGTTCCCCATGGTCCTCGTGCGCACGCGCCTGCCCGAATCCTCCTCCGCGTCCGCGACCCTCAACGTCGATCTGGAGATTCAGTTTGCCGGCCAGACTGCCCAGTACAAGCAGGTTCCTTTCAAGCTGGAGACGCTCGCCGGCGAAACGCACATCACCGGCACGATTCCGGCCACGCTTTCCGATTTCAAAATCGACCCGCCATCGCTGCTGACCATGCCAGTCAAGAACGATATTCCGGTGCGCGTGGAAATGACGTGGCGTCCGCAATAGCGATTTTCCAAACCCCGCCTGCTCTGGGGAGAGCGAAGGACCTGCTTTTCGCAACGTCGTCAATCTCCTAGCGTGTGTACGCTAAACTCAAAGCAGACCTAGCCGAGCATGCACAAGGCAACAATTCTGTTCAATCCCAATTCCGGCCCTCGCGGGAAGAAGCGCGACGCGGAGCTGAACCATGCCATCGGCATCATCCAATCGGCTGGGGTCCGCACCGAGCTTACGGTTTGCTGCTCCTCTCAGGAGGCGACTGACAACGCCCGCTGCGCCGTCGCTGACGGCAGCGACACGGTCTTTGCCTGCGGCGGCGATGGCACCATCCATGACGTGATTCAAGGCTTGGCCGGAACGCCGGTCGCGCTCGCGATTCTGCCTTTTGGCACCGCCAACGCGCTTGCCCACGACCTGAAAATTCCGCTTCGCCCCAGCGCCGCCGCGCAAGCCGCGGTCGCGGGCAACCGCCAGAACAAAATTAACGTTCGCCGCATTCCGCTCGGCCGCATCGAGTTCGAGGATTTCCATGGCAAGCCCGCCGCGCGCTACTTCACCGTTGCCGCCGGAGTCGGCGTCGACGCGCATCTTTTCTATAAGCTGACGGCGGAACTCAAGAATCGCTCCGGCATGGCCGCGTACTATCTGAAATCCTGGCAGTTGTGGGCGACCTATGACATGCGCCGCTTCGAAGTCGAATACGCTAACGGCAGCGGACATCGCCAGCAAGCCTCACTCACCGAACTGCTGGCGGTAAGGATCCGCTTCTTCGGAAATATCTTGCGCGAACTCGTCCCCGGAGCGTCGCTCGACCGCACCGATCTGCGCGCCGTCATGTGCCGCACCGCCAGCCGCAATGCCTATCTGCAATACGTAGCCGGAAGATTGCTCGGCCGTAGTTGGGAGATCGACGGCATCGATCTGGTCAGCTGCTCGGAGGTTGTCTGCCGCTTGCCGGAGAAAACCGAAGCCGATGCCAGCGAGCGCCGCGTCTACGTCGAAGCCGACGGAGAACTGCTGGGTCGCCTGCCCGCCCGCATGACCGTGCAACCCGATGCGCTGTCGCTGGTCGTGCCATCGGTCGGGTAACGATTTGCCGCCGAACGTCGCTTTGTAAACCGTGTTATAAATCTCGCACATGCCCACCGGCCGCCAAGGTTCGATTCGCCTGTTTCAGTTCCGAGGGATCCATGTGTTCCTGCACTGGTCCTGGTTCCTGGTGGCGGCATATGAAATCCAGAGCCGAAACGGACGGTACTCCTCTGTTGCCTGGAACGTCGCCGAGTACCTGGCGCTGTTTCTGATCGTGACGTTGCATGAGTTCGGCCATGCGCTGGCTTGCAGGCAGGTTGGAGGACAGGCGAACCAGATCGTCCTCTGGCCTCTCGGTGGCGTGGCGTATGTGGATCCGCCGCCGCGCCCCGGCGCAACCCTTTGGAGCATCGCCGCCGGGCCGTTGGTGAATGTTGTGCTCCTGCCGATTTTGCTGGGACTGGTCTGGTTGAGCGGATCCCTCGGATGGGCACAGACGATGCCCGATCTCTATCGGTTAGTGGACGCTGTGCTTTCCATTGACGTGGTCCTGCTGGTTTTCAACATCCTGCCCATCTATCCCCTGGATGGTGGCCAGATTTTTCGGGCGCTCCTGTGGTTCGTGCTGGGCCGGGCACGCAGCTTGCAGGTGGCCACGATCCTCGGCCTGATTGGCGTCGCCGGTTTCATCGGCCTTGCCATCTGGACGCGGTCGATTTGGTACGCTGCCATCGCCGCCTTCATGCTGATGAACTGCTGGAGCGGATTCAAACACGCGCAGCAGCTCTTGCGTTTCGCCAAGTTGCCGCGCCGGCATGGAGTTGCCTGCCCCGCCTGCAAAGCGTCTCCGCCGATTGGCGATCTGTGGAAGTGCGGGAAGTGCGCCCAGCCGTTCGATTTCTTTCAGACGCAAGGCGTCTGTCCCTACTGTTCCACGCAGTTTACGCAGACGAGGTGCCTGGAATGCGGCGCCGTGCATGCGGTGAGCGAGTGGTTTAGTCCCGCGATGAGCGTGAGTTCGACATTCGGAAGCGAGATGGGAGGTCAGAGGTGAGAGGTCAACGAGGTCAGAGGTGAGAGGTCAGATTGCAGAAGTAAGATCTTCACCTCTGCCATCTGCCATCCCGCCTACACTTCCGACGGTTCATGGAACCTATAACCCATTTTCTGTTTGGCGCCAACATGGGCCGCGCCGGACTCAACCGCAAGACCGCGCTCGCTACCGCGACGCTGACTCTCGCGGCAGAAGCCGCCGATCTCGATGTGTTCAGCCGCTTCGGCGGCAGCGCATTCGGCCTGAACCATCACCGCGGCTTCACCCATTCGTTCCTGGGAGTGCCGCTGGTAGCGGCAGTTGTCGTCGGCTTCGTGTATCTTCTGTGGCGGTTCCGTGGACGTAAAACTAAAATTCCCAACCTTCCTCCGCGCTGGGGATTGCTCTACGCTTACGCGTGCCTGGCCGGCCTCAGCCACATTCTGCTCGACTTCACCAATAACTATGGAATCCGGCCTTTCTGGCCGTTTTCCGAGCGCTGGATTTCGTGGGACATCGTCTTCATCGTCGATCCCGTTCTCCTGATCGTGCTCACGCTCGGACTGATCGTCCCCGCATTGTTTTCGCTCATCAACGAAGAAATCGGCGCGCGCAACAAGAGCGCGATGCCCAGAGGAAGGCTGGCCGCGATTGTCGCTCTCGTCACCGTCTTCGCCTATTGGGGACTTCGCGACTACGAACATCGCCGCGCCGTGGCCGCGCTCCAGGCGCGCGAATACAAAGGAGTCGAGGCGCTTCGCGTGTCGGCATACCCGAATCCCGTCAACCCATTTCGCTGGTATGGAGTCGTGGAAACGCCCGCATTCTTCGCCACCATGGACGTCGACTCGCTGAACTTCAATTCGATGTCTCCCGAAGTCGATCCCGAGGGCCGGATGCAGATTCGCTACAAGCCCGAAGAAACGCCCGTCACGCTCGCCGCCAAGAATACCTACTTGGGACGCGTCTACCTGAGCTGGGCGCAGTATCCGATCACTGAAGCCGAACCTTTGGGGAATGACCCGGCGAACAACTCGCACGCCGCCTACGCCGTCCACTTCCGCGACCTTCGCTACGACGAGCCTCGCTACGACAACTCTGGACAAAGCGCCCGCGGCATGCTCGGGGCGACGGTTTTCCTGACCCGCAATCTCCAAGTGGTAGAGGAACGCTTCGGCTCGGGGGGCAGCCATCAGGACGGAAATAGGGAATGAGTCAAACGTTATTTCTGGGGAGGCAGCAAACCGGCCTGCCTAATCGCCGACAGTTCGTCCCAAACGCCCCACTCTTCCCGGATCTTGCCATCCTGAAAGCGGAATAGGGTCATACCTGAAACCTTGATCTTCTTTCCGGTAGCCGGAAGCCCCATTCCGGCCTGCGTGTTCGTTCCCGACGCCGTCCAATACACGGCGACTCGGTCACCCTCCGCGACCATTTGGTTGACCGTGATGCTCATATCCGAGAGGGCCTGGCGCTCGTCGCGCGCAAAGGCCATGTCTTCATCGAGAGTGAAGTCGTGGCTGGCTCCATGCGCCACAAAATCCTTGGCGTGCGACTCCGCATACTTATCGAGTCTTCCGTGGCCCAGCACGTCTTCGAAGAAGTTCCGGGCTGCATTTTTGTTTCTTTCCTGCTCGCTGGCTGCTCGTGCAAAGACGGGGAGAGTGAGGGCGAGGAACAAGATCAAAATCAAACCTGTTCGCATATATTTGCATTCCGCGGGGAAAAATCTCCCGGCAATTACTGTAACATATGTTACAGTAATTAAAAAGAAGGAAGAATTCCCATGGCTAGACCGCCCGAACCCCACATCCGCGCCCGCCTTCGCGACGAGGCCGTCGATTATGTGCTCGCGCACGGATTCCGCGACCTGGCCCTGAGGCCCCTTGCAGAAGCACTGCAGACGAACGCACGCATGCTTGTCTATCACTTTGGATCGCGGGAAGGATTGATGCGCGAGATCCTTTTCGGCCTGCGCGAACGTGAAGATGCGCGCATCCAGGCATGGTTCCAGGCCGGGAAGAAACCACGAACGTTATCCGAGTTCCTACGCTGGCTCTGGCAGGGGATGAGCGCGCGATCCAAGCAGCCTCAACTGCGCTTGCTTTTCGAGTTGTACGCGCTCGCCCTCCGCCACCCGAAAGACTATCCCGGCGTTCTCGAAGATCCGCTCGTCTACTGGAAACGACTCACCAAGAAGGCATCCCGGCAATCGAAAGCCGATGAGGCCGAGGCAACCCTGCTCCTGGCGGCTACTCGTGGCTTGCTTCTCGACCTCTGCGCCACCGGGGATCGGGTTCGCGTGCGCGGGGCAATGCAACTGCTCGCTCAGTTTGTCGAATCCCGTCGTGAGCATAAGCGCGGAGGGACGCGAGACGAGAAACCAGTTGTGACCGGCAAACTGGCACGACCGGGTCACAGACGAAAAGAAGTCAGCGGCGTCGCTTGACCGGCAGCGCCCGCTCGCGCAACAATCCTAATTGACGTTCGACGAGGTGATCATGCTGGCCTATCTATTTGTCATTTTTGCGGTGGTGGCGCGGATGCCGTTCATGCCGCATCCCTGGAATTTCACTCCGGTAGCGGCGGCGCTGCTCTATTTTGGCGCGCGCGGTCCAAAACGCCAGCTCTGGGTGCCTTTTGCGCTCCTCGCCGTCTCCGACGTCATCCTCACCAAGTTCGTCTATTCGTACGCATTTTCCTGGGACCATTTCGTGACTTGGGCATGGTATGCGGCGATCCTGTTCCTCGGCAGCCAACTGCGCGAAAATTCCGGCTGGCTGCGAGTTGGCGGAGCTTCGCTGGCCAGTTCCGTGTCGTTTTTTGTGGTGAGTAATTTCGCCGTCTGGGCCTGCTGGAACATGTATCCGAAGACTCTGTCTGGCCTGATGACTTGCTACGCCGCCGGCGTGCCGTTCTTCCGCCGCGGAATCGCTGGCGACATGTTGTTTACTGTCGCCCTGTTCGGATTGCCGATCTTAGCCGCCGCGCTGGCGCGCACGCACAAACCGAGCGGAGTGGCCGCCGCCTAAGAAGATTCGCTCGTGTGGGGACGGGGCTTTGCCTCGTCCAAGCCAAGCGTGGCTCGGCCCTGCTTCGCCCGCCGCCAGAGCATCCACCCCGCAACCGCGACTGCCGCTGCCACAACCACCCACACGAAGCGATGCGCAAAAAGATTCCCCGCCAGCGTCACAATCTGCGGACCAACCCAGAGCGTTAGCAGCGCCTCGATTAAGAACCGCACGAACCGTCCCGCAAAAACCGCCAGCAGAAAATGCGCGAAGTTCATCTCAAACGCCGCCGCCGCCAGCACAAAAATCTTGAACGGAGCGGGCGGAGGCAGCATCGCCGGAAACATCAGCGCCCAGAATTCATGCCGATCGAAGGACTCGTGAATTTTCTCGAACTTCTGCGGCGAAAGACGCTTGCGCAAGAGCACCTCGCCGCCGGTATATCCGATGACGTAAATCACGATGCTGCCGAGCGCCGATCCGGCCGACCCCAGCAGCACATACATCAGGAAGCGGGAGCGATCGGTATAAACGTAGCTCACGAAAATCGCATCGAGCGGCATGCCCAGGAACGAGCCATCCACCGCCGCCAAAGCCAGCATTCCCCATGGACCCAGGGGTACAAGCACATGCTTGATCCACTCGCCGTAGGCGTGGATAAAATGTTTGATCTTGTTCAAGTAGGTGAGACTAGTTTACGCGAGAGCGGAGACCGTCGTTCGCTGTTCGTCGTTCGGAGTTCGTAAGTGCAACAGTTCGCGGCGCAGTTTCTCGCGTGCAGTTTCGCACAAAGCGGTTTAGCGAAGGGCGAACGACGAACAGCGATCCGCGCTACCCATGCTCTGTCCGTCCGGCCATCAACTCCAGCGCATGCGGCAGCAAATCCATCACCGCCTCCAGCGACTCGATCGCGCCTGCCGGACTGCCCGGAAGATTCAAAATGAGGCTCGTTCCCCGCACGCCGCACACGGCGCGACTGAGCGCCGCGAAGCGCGTCTTCTGCATTCCCGCGGATCGCATCTGTTCCGCGATGCCCTCCACAAGCCGATCGCACACTGCCGCCGTTGCTTCCGGCGTTACGTCGCGCGGAGCGACTCCGGTTCCGCCCGTGGTCACGACCAGGCGGGCCAACCCGCACAGCTCAATCAGTTTTTCCTGAATCGCGGTGCGCTCATCGGTCACCACGCTGCGTGACACGACATGAAAATTGCAGCGTTCGAGTGCTTCCGCCACGGCTGGGCCGGAGACATCCACTCTTTCGCCGCGCGAACACGAATCGCTGACTGTCAATACGGCCGCAGGCGTCCGGGGCGACACCAGGGCATCCGGTGTCGAGGAGGACATTTGATCTTTGTGTCCCATCTATTTTCCCAATAATACTGGCAAATCATTGATATTAAAATGGCTTACAGTCTTCCCGCAATATGCCCCCCGTTACCCTATTGTCTCCCTAGTACCCCTGCGCTTCCCCCAATTAAGCTAAATGAAGCTACAGATTTTCGCTTTCCATTTCGCTTGACAGCGGTCTTCAAGGTTGATGCTTTTATAGTGGGGATTGCCATTCTTTGGAAGGGTCAGACTGAGCTCTGATCGTGTTGTCTTAGTCCTGTCTTGCCCCTTCTCATGGACATCCCGCAACGGTTACCGTAATGTAGCACTTGCTTTTTAGTGCGCGGATGCTTTCCCCCCGCTGAAAAGGGCAATCATCTCCCGGTTGAAGGCGGGCAGATCAGAAGGCTGCCGACTGCTGACCCAGTTGCGGTCGCAGACCACTTCACGGTCTACCCATTGGCCGCCGGAATTGCGAATGTCATCCTGTATGGTGTGATAGCTGGTTAACGTTCGCCCCTTCGTCAGTCCCGCCGAGACCAGAAGCCACGCCCCGTGACAGATGACCGCGATGGGTTTCCCTGCTTCATCGATTCGGCGAATGAACTCTTGTGCCTTTTTGTCCACCCGCAAAGCATCGGCATTCAATGCGCCACCGGGAAGCACCACTGCGTCAAAATCAGCAGGGTTTGCTCTTTCCAGCACTAGATCAACGTCGAAGTAATCCGCTTTTATGTCGTGCTTCATCGCCTGAAGTTTTCCTGCTTTCGGGGCGATCAAAGTCGTTTGGGCGCCTGCCTCGTTCAGTGCTTGACGTGGCTCGGTCATTTCGGATTGCTCGAAATCGTTTGTCGCCAAGATGGCAACGCGCACGTTCGCAAGAGGTTTGTCTTTCATAGGGGAATCTCCTTTGGCGTCACTTCTATTTTTCGGTAGTGGGCTGTTTTGAATTTCGGACCACCCTTGGAGTTTAGAAGAATTGGTGGGATTATTGCAGCGTAACGAAGAGATGGCAGTTGCATAGGAGCGACCATGACACTCAAAAATGCTGCGTTGCTGGCTTTGGTCGGGACGATATTGATGACGGTTCTCTTGGTGTGGAATTTCGTCTCCAACGTCCTTCATGTTCTCCGTGGCGTGGAGGCTCCGATAGTGCTCTTCGCGTCGTTCATCTATGCGTTCGGTTGCCTAACCGTGATGGTGTTTTTTTTCGTGTTCCATCGAACGCAGTCGTGATTGTTGCCTACCCGTCGCCTCTCAGACTGGCGAGCAGCCCTGAGTATCGCCTTTGCACACGGTCAGCAAGAAAGAAGACGAGGATGAAGAGGATGACGATAGGACCGTCTATGGTTACTCGGAGTGAGCGAACTCTTCTTCCCTGACGAGCGCGTTGTCGGGCGCTCAATTCGGCTGAGCAACGTCATAAAGGGAGTAAGCTCTAATAGGTTCGATATAATGTTGATTGTTGGCTTTGGGGTGCTGAGAATGGCAGAAGTTCGGCTGCAAGAAGGCGAGTCGTTGGAGAACGCTCTCCGACGGTTTAAGCGCAAGGTGATGACGGAGGACATTATTAAGGATGTGAAGCGTCACTCCTTCTACTTGAAGCCGGGCGAAAGACGCCGGGTAAAGCAAGCTTTGGCTCAAAAGCGTGCGCGAAAAAAGAGCCGAAAAGACTCGGACCAAGTTGCCCCAAGGAGAGCCGCTGCTGCCAAGTAGCGGTTTTTTGTTTCGCTGGGCGATAATTTCCCAATGTGCGGACGCTACAGACTGTCACGGCGAAAGCAGGTAGTCGAGGAATACTTCGACTGTTGTTCCGATCAGCCAGACTGGAGTCCGCGCTACAACATCGCCCCAACCCAGAATGTCCCGGTCATTCGTCAGAATCCGAAAGAACCAGTCCGTGAATTTTGACTTTTCGAGCGCGGATCGCACATCCGCTCCTAAGCCAAGCCTCGCACGTCAACTTGGGCTCTTCGACGTCACCATGCTCGTCATGGGCGGCATCGTCGGTTCCGGCATATTCATAAATCCCTACGTGGTGGCACAACAGGTGCATACCTCAGCGTTAATCCTGGGAGCGTGGATTTTGGGCGGGGTTGTTGGAGTGGGCGGAGCCTTGATATGGGCGGAATTGGCGGCCACACTGCCCGAAGTGGGTGGCCAGTACGCGTATCTGCGTGAGGCCTACCACCCGGCCGTCGCATTTCTGTATGGATGGGTGCTGTTGTTCGTCATCCAGACCGGAGGCATGGCAGCTGTATCGATCACCTTCGCCCGGTACTTTCTTGACCTAACCGGCGTGCACGCGCCGGACTGGATCGTCGCGACAGCCGCACTCGCTATCCTGACGCTCATCAACTGCCTCGGCGTAAGAACCGGAGGACATACGCAAAGCGTGCTCATGGTGATGAAAATTGTCGCCATCGCAGCACTGGTGGTCGCTGGATTCGCCTTAAGCGGCAGGCATGGGACCATGCCGACCGCAGCTGAGCGGGACTGGTCGCTGACATCGTTTGGGGCAGCCATGGTGCCAGTGCTGTTCGCCTACGGAGGATGGCAGACGGCAAATTTCCTCGCGGCGGAAGTGAAGGAGCCAGAGAAAAACCTGCCCCGAGGGCTACTGCTCGGAGTGCTCGGCGTGGTGGTGTTGTACATCGGTGTGAACTGGGTGTGCCTGCGCTCGCTCGGGCCGGAGGCGCTGGCTGCAACCACCACCCCCGCCACCGCCGTAATGCGGCTGGCATTGGGCCAGCGGGGTGCGATGTTCATTGCGGCGGCCATCGCAATCTCCACTTTGGGCTTTCTAAGCCAGTCGATCTTGACCGCACCTCGCGTGTACTTTGCCATGGCCGAAGACGGACTATTCTTCCGCGCAATCGCGTGGCTCGATCCACGCACGCGCGTACCCGTAGTCGCCATCGTCCTGCAAAGCTTGTGGACAATCGTGATCGCGCTCTCAGGCCGTTATGAGCAGATTTTGAATTACGTCATTGCGATGGATTTTCTATTCTTCGGACTGACGGCAACCACCATCTTTGTGTTCCGCCGGCGGGCCGCGCGCGGCGAGATGAGCGCCAGTCGAGGCTATCGCATGCCGGGACACCCGGTAAGCACGGCGATGTTCGTCGCGATATGTTGGTGGGTCGTTGCCAATACGATCTACCGCTATCCTCGGAACAGCCTCATGGGTTTCGTTCTGCTGCTGGCGGGTATCCCCGCGTATTGGTTTTGGAGTCGGCGGGCACCGTCGCGATCTGCTAACTCGTAAGTTGTTGTTTCTGCATTAGTCGTTGCAGCCGTGGGGGCTTAAGACATGAAACGTTCGCAGCCGGACGCAGTTTCGCACTATCTGGCCTGGGCCAAGCTCCACTCGAACGCGCGCTTCAACCTGGCGGCCAGCGGAGTTTTGGACTACCCGCTGGCTGAATTGCCGGTGCACGTTGGCGATCTCGAGATCGGTGGGACCGGGCCTTACGGTTATCCCCCGCTGATGGAGCGGTTGGCCGCAAAGGCGGGCGTGCCCGAGGAATGCGTCGTCTACACCCTGGGTACATCGATGGCAAACTTCGTGGCGTTAACCGCTCTCGTCCACCGGGGTGACGAAGTACTGATTGAACGGCCCACCTACGACCCGCTGCTGACGATTCTGGATCACATTGGGGCGAACGTGTGTCGCTTTGATCGTCTCGCCGAAAAGGGATTCCAGCTCGGGCTGGGAGAACTCGAGCGCAAGCTCACGCCCCAGACTCGTCTTGTGATTCTTTGCAACCTCCACAACCCAAGCGCCGCCCTTACCGACGAGAGTGCCCTGCGGCAGGCAGGCGAGATGGCCGCCAAGGTTGGAGCCCGCGTACTGGTGGATGAGGTGTATCTGGAGACGCTGTTCGACCAGCCCTGGCGTTCCGCGTTTCATCTGGGATCGAATTTTGTTGTGACGAGCAGCCTGACCAAGGCGTACGGGTTGAGCGGTATTCGCTGCGGATGGATATTGGCGCAGCCGGAACTAATACAGCGCATGTGGCAGATCATTGATTTCACCTACGGCAGCCCGGTGCATCCAGCCGAACTCCTGGCCGTGGTCGTCCTCGACAATCTCAATCGGGTGCGTGATCGAGCCCGTGCTTTGCTGGAAACGAATCGTGTTCTGGTGAACGAATTCCTGGCTAGACATCCCGATCTCGAGTGTGCGCCGAGCCGCTTCGGCACAACGGTATTTCCGCGGCTCCGGATGGGCCGTACACCCGAATTTGTCAAGATGCTCCGCGAGCAGTTCGACACCAGTGTAGTGCCAGGAGAATTCTTCGAGCACCCGCAACATTTCCGAGTTGGGTTTTGCGGAGCAACCGAGACGGTGCGCGGCGGACTGGAGCGGCTGAGCGCCGCACTGGAAGCATTGCAGCAGCGGCCCCGCAGGGAAAATCAGCTGTTGTGATGATCGTCGCCATTGCGAGCTTGCGATCGTTCCTGACCCGGCAATTGCTATTCCCGATTCCGCCCGACGATAACCCTCCGGCCAGCTGCCAGATGCGTTAATCTGCCAAAGATGCGTCTTCTCCGCTTCTTCCGTCCTTCGCACCAGCACACGGCGTTTTCCGCCACGCTGTTGATGATGACGGCCATCATGCTCTCGCGGGTGATCGGATACATCCGCGAAGCCTATATCGCGTACGCCTTCGGCGCCGGACAACAGACCGACGCCTACGTCGCCGCTTTCACCCTGCCCGACTGGCTCAACTACATCGTCGCCGGCGGCACGGCCTCGATCACATTCATCTCCATCTATACGCGGTTCATGGCGGAAAAGCGCGGCGAGGATGCGCAGAAGACTTTCTCCATCGTTATCACCGTGATGACCACCGTGCTCATCGCCGGCACCATCGTCGCGGAAATTTTCACCCCGCAGTTCGCCGGCTGGATGTTCCACGGCTTCACGCCCGAGCAGATGCAACTCTGCGTACATCTCACGCGCATTTTGCTGCCGGCACAGATCTTCTTTTATGTCGGCGGAGTCGTTTCGGCGGTCTTGCTCTCGCACCGTCTGTTCTTGCTGCCCGCGTTCGGCCCACTCATCTACAACGTCTTCATCATTGCCGGAGGCGTAATCGGCGGCCGGCAGATGGGCATCGCGTCGCTCGCCTTCGGAGCTCTCGCCGGCAGCATCGCCGGTCCCTTTCTCATCAACGCCATCGGCGCCGCCAAAATCGGCACCGGATACCGGCCTTCATTCGATCTCAAGAATCCGGCCTTTCGCGAATGGGTACGCCTCTCCATTCCGCTGATGCTCGGCGTTTCCTTGGTCACTGTCGACGACTGGATCCTCCGCTACTTCGCCTCGAACGGAATCGGCGACATCGCGCGTCTCAACTACGCCAAACGTCTGTTCGCTATCCCGATCGCTATCCTCGGACAAGCCGCCGGCCAGGCGTCGCTTCCTTTTTACTCCCGCCTGTTTGGAGAGAAAAAGTTCGACGAGTTCGCCGCCACCGTGAATGCTTCGGTCTATCGCATCACCGCCGCTTCGCTGCTCATGACCGGCTGGATGATGGCCATTGCCCTTCCGCTGATTGATCTGGTCTATCGCCGCGGACGCTTTACCTTTGCGGATTCCGAATCCACCGCCATTTATTTCTTCTGGTTTTCGCTTTCCCTGGCTTTGTGGTGCAGCCAGGCGCTCTATGCCCGCGCGTTCTACGCTTCGGGCAACACGCTCACACCCATGATTGCCAGCACCGTCATCGTTTTGGCGTCGCTGCCCATGTACGCGCTGCTTTTCCGGACGCTGTCGGTCACCGGACTGGCCGTCGCCTCCGACATCGGCATCGCCGCGAATGCGCTGGCGATCGCGGGACTGCTGCACCTCCGCGGCATGGTTCCGTTGGGCGGATTGAACTGGAAAGAACTGGGCAAGTGCGCGCTGGTGGGCGCAGTTTCCGGCGGATTGAGTTACGAAGTCATGCGCGGCATCACTCTCGATGGCAGCCGCCGCGCTGATCTTCTCGCCTTGGCGCTAGGCTCCTTGACGTGGGCCGCAGCCGTCGCCGCCGGACTTTGGTTGCTACATTCGGAGCTACCCGCAGACCTGCGCAGAAAAAAGTTCGCCACTTTGTCCAGCGCGGCCGAGAGTCAGGCTGCGGAAACAATGGAGACCGGCAAGGAGCCGTGAGTGCGCTGTTCGCTAATGGTCGTTCGCTGTTCGCGACGAAACTCCGCTGCACTTAGCAGCGAACAAAACAAAACGGACCTCAAACGAGGTCCGTTTCTCAACAGTCGTGCCAATCGGCGAAAAGCGATCAGCGTATAGCAAACGACGAACAGCGATTCTACGCCCTCGCCGCAATCGCGCCTTCTGGCGCCGTCGTCGAAACACTCTTCGCTTCTTCCGGCTTCGCGTCGGGTTTCCCGCCCGCAGCGCCTGCCTTGCGGATGTCGATGCCACCCTTGAAGAACGCGCCGTCTTCAATCGAAATGCGCGCCGCCACCACGTCGCCGGTCAGCGAACCATCGCTGCGGATATCTACCCGGTCACTGGCGGTGAGGTTGCCCCGCACCTTCCCGAGCACTACAATTTCCCGCGCGCTGATGTTCGCCGCCACGACTCCATTGCGGCCGATGGTTACGCGATTGCCGGAAAGGTTGATCGAACCCTCCACTCGGCCGTCAATATACAAAGACTCGGAACCCGTTACTTCGCCTTTAATGACTAATGATTTGCCAATCGTGGCTTGGTCCGAAGTGGTGGTCACAGCCGGACGCGGAGCAGCCGCGGACTCGCTTGCACCCATCAGCGGCGCCGTCGTTGCGGTGGATATGGTCGGACGCTCCGGCTCCGCCGGTCGGCCAGGTGTCGCAGGTTGATTCGTGGGCTTCCACATGTTCGTCGAAATCCTTTCCTCTTACCAGGGGGGTTATGAAATCGCGCCGCATTTTGCGTGCCAAAGCGAATTGTACTCCTCAGTAAACGCCGCGCCCTGTGGAAAATCAACCTTTTCTGATGGATTTTCGGCGTTTCCCTCTGGATGACCGCGCCGCGCGCGCCCTCGGACCTGGCTCCGATCATGTAAGCTCTGCCCATCCTGCGGTAATTCCTCTATCGCGATAAGATGGAGCCGTGGAGCAAGATCGAAGGGTCTACGACCGAACCGTACAAGCAGTTGTAGAAGAGGAATTATGACTTTAGCCGCGACCGCCAGCCTCCGGCCACAGCCCGGAGAATACGCTCCTTATTATGAGAAATATCTCAGCCAGATCGAGAGCAATGACATCCTCAGCACGCTCGACGACCAGCGCCGCCAGATGCTCCTCCTGCTCTCCGGACGCACCGAAGCCGATGGCGATCTGCGCTACGCGCCCGATAAGTGGAGCCTGAAAGAAGTGCTCGGCCACATCAACGACACCGAACGCATCATGGCCTATCGCGCTCTGCGGATTGCGCGCGGCGACGCCACGCCACTCGCAGGCTTCGAGCAGGACGACTACGTCCGCAATGGCCCGTTCTCAGACAGGTCGCTTGCCGACCTGATCGAGGACTACATTGCGGTGAGACGCGCCACCATTACGCTGTTCCGCAATCTGGATGAAGCCGCCTTCGCCCGCCGCGGCGTGGCCAACAAAAACGACGTGACGGTGCGTGCCTTGGCCTACATCATCGCCGGACACGAACTGCATCATCGGCGGATAATCGAAGAGAAGTATTTGAAATAGGTGTCAGGTGTCAGGTCTCGGGAAGTGCTTCGGAACTCGCACAAAACCGCCAGCCCTCGCGCCCTAAACCTGAGACCTCGCATCTGAGACCTGACACCTGATGTCACGCCACCTTCCCAGCCTCATCGGCCGCCTCACCATGCACCGCGACGGCTTTGGCTTCGTGGTCCCCGAAGCTGCGTCGCTTGATGCCAATCTCAAGGCTCGCCTCGCCGGCGACGTCTTCATCCCGCCGCATGCCATCGGCTCTTCCATGCATGGGGACCGCGTGCTGGTCGATGTCACCGCCATCCGCACCGACGGTCGCGCCGAAGGGCGCATCGTCCGGTCGCTTTCGCGCGCGCATCCGACCGTGGTCGGCATCTTCCATTACGGACACCGCCGCAATTACGTCAAACCCATCGACCAAAAAGTAACGCAGGAAATCGTCATCCCGCCAGGGATGGAGATGCCGCAGTTCCCCGGGTCCCCAATGCCCCCCGTGGTAAAGATCTCGCCGACAGAATCCCCGACTCCGCAGAAAAAGAAATCCCCAGACCGAGTCATCGGTGACGAAGCAAAGGTCCACACCGACTGGCAGGATCTGGAAGGCGTAGTCGTCGACGTAGAAATCACCGACTGGCCCAGCGCCACGCAACAGCCACGCGGACGCGTCATCGAAATTCTCGGCGCAGAAAACGACTTCGGCGTCGACGTCGAAATCATGATCCGCAAGCATCACATCCCTCACCGCTTCCCGCCCGAGGTGATCGAAGAAGCGCAAGCCATCGCATCGGCACTTCCCCCCGAAGCCCTGCGACGCCGCCGCGATTACCGTAGCCTGCCCATTGTCACCATCGACGGAGAAACCGCCCGCGACTTCGACGACGCCGTTCACGTCCGCCAACTGGAAAACGGCAACTACGAACTGCAAGTCCATATCGCCGACGTAGCCCAATACGTAACCCGCGATTCGCCGCTCGATCAGGAAGCCCGTTTGCGGGGCACCAGCGTGTATTTCCCCGACCGCGCCGTCCCCATGCTGCCGCTCGAGCTCTCGACCGACATTTGCAGCCTGCGTCCGCAAGTCGACCGCCTCGTCCTCTCCTGCACCATGGAGATCGACCACCAGGGCGAAATCGCCGCCTATGAAATCAACGAAGGCGTCATCCGCAGCGCCAACCGCATGACATATACCGCCGTGAATGCCGTGATCGAAGGCGACGCAGCCGCGCGCAGCGAATATGCTGCCCAAGTCGCTCACTTCGAACGCATGCGCGATCTGGCCATGATCCTGAACCGCAAGCGCAAGCGCCGCGGCTCGATCGACTTCGATCTTCCCGAAGCAGTGATCGAGTTCGACGAATTCGGCATGATGAAGAGCATCACCCGCTCCGAGCGCAACGTCGCTCACCGCCTGATCGAGGAATTCATGCTCTCGGCCAACGAATGCGTGGCGCACTATCTCGAAAGCAAGCGCATCGCCTCGCTCTACCGCATCCACGAAAAGCCCGACGCCAAGCGCGTCTACGACTTCGAAGTCATCGCCGCCACCTTTGGATACTCGCTCGGCGTAGGTTCCTTGCCGATTCATCGCGTGCACCTCAAAGCCGACCGCCGCGACGCTCGCGGCACCAGCAAACGCGTCCGCGAAATCGAAGTGCCCAAGGAAGTCCACATCACCCCGCGCATGTATCAAAAACTCACCGACAAAATCGCCGGCAAGCCCGAAGAAAGAATCCTGAGTTTCCTGATGCTGCGCTCGTTAAAACAGGCGCGTTACTCCGAAGAAAATCGCGGGCACTTCGCACTCGCCGCTACCACCTACACTCATTTCACCTCGCCCATTCGCCGCTATCCCGACCTGATCGTGCACCGCATCCTGAAAGAAGTGCTGCGCGACTCAGCAGAAAAGCTAGATGGAGAAGTGCCGGTGGGCATGTCGCAATCTCCCCAAAATTCTCATTCCCCGTTAAATTGTCATCCTGACCCTGAGTTTGTCGAAGGGGAAGGATCTCATTCTCCTCGGCTCAAAGTGGAGCGAAATGGTTCGCCCCCCTCCCCCTGGTCCAAGCGCCGTGATCGCGAAGCCCATCAACAAGCGCTCGAACCGCGAGGGGGCCCCATCAAGCTCGAAGAACTGCACAATATTGCCGACGAATCCAGCCAATCCGAACGCCGTGCCGACGAAGCCGAACGCGGACTGATGGAATGGAAAAAAGTAAAATTCATGGAGCGCCGCATCGGAGAAGACTTCGACGGCTTGATCATCAGCGTTACGAAATTCGGATTCTTCGTGGAACTGACCGACCTTTTCGTTGAGGGCCTGGTACCGCTGAACACGCTCGACAGCGGCGATAAGAACGACCGCTTCACCTACCACGAAGCCACCCGCGAAATCATCGGACAGCGCTCGCGCAAAACCTACAGCCTGGGCCAGCGCGTTCGCGTGCTGGTCGACCGCATTGATCCGGTGGAGAAGAAGATTCAGTTCGCGGTGTTTGAAGAGCAGCCAAAACGTGCGATCCCAAGGAAGCGCAAATGAACGTGTAGGGCGGACACTCTTGTCCGCCGCCGTTGACGTTGATCTTGATGTCGATCTTGACCTTGACCTTCCCCGCGTCCGCAAAAACCACATCCAAGGCGGCGGACAAGAGTGCCTGCTCTACACCGGCCTGTATAGAATAGGATGTGTAGCGGAGCAGACATCATGCCAACGCCAAGCGAACCGAAGCCCGAGCAGGACCTAGTCCCAGCCGTCGAGCACGTAGCCAGCGCTCACAAGATTCTCAAGGAGTTGCAGAAGAAGGTCGGGAACCATCCCGAACTCGGCGAGGCCATCACCAAACTCGAGATGGCGCTCAGCACGCTAGCCATAAAAACGGGTGGTTTGCTGTAGTGCCTGCTAAAATTCCTCATCACCACTCTTGGCGCCTGCCTAGGAATTCAGCTCCATGTCCACTAACTTAAATTCCAGCAACCCCACTCCCCGCACGCGCGTAGTGCGCGAATCGCAACGTGCGGTGTACGACCGCGACGCCGTCAACCAGATTCTCGACGAAGCTTTCCTCTGCCACGTCGGCTTCGCAGTCGATGGTCAACCCTACGTCATCCCCACGTCCTACGGGCGCGACGGAGGCATGCTCTACATCCACGGCTCCGCCGCCAGCCGCATGTTGCGCAATCTCGATCAGGGAGTTCCGGTCTGCATCACGGTCACGCTGCTTGATGGATTAGTGCTCGCCCGCTCCATCTTCAATCACTCCATGAACTACCGCTCGGTAGTCATTCTGGGTACGGCAACGCTGGTCGACGACCCCGCGGAAAAACTCGCGGCCCTGCGCGCGCTGAGCGAGCACATCATTCCCCATCGCTGGGACGACTCGCGCCTGCCCAACGAAAAAGAGTTGAAGGCGACCTCCGTTCTGCGAATTCCGATCACTGAATTTTCCGCGAAAGTCCGCGTCGGCCCCACCGTTGACGACGAAGAGGATTATTCGTTTCCCACCTGGGCCGGCGTGATCCCGCTGGATACGACGGTAGGCGCTCCAATCCGCGACGAGCGCTGCCAGCGAGAGTTGCCCGCGTACCTGAAGAATTATTCCCGCAAGAAAAGGTCGTAATCCGGCAATCCTCACGTAGGGGGCGGACGCATTCGTTTGCCCCACCGGACGAAGTCCGGCTCGCGGCGCGACGAACTATTCTCTCGCGATCACTTCGCGCAGAATCCCATTGCACTCCCGCCACGACGCCGTTTCGCTGTGCGGGCTGTGCCGCCCATTCTCAATGAAGCGCATCCCCGCGCCGGGCAATGATTCCCGCACCAGTTCCATCTCTCCCGGTTCGGTTCGCGGATCGCCTCTCCCATGCATCAACGTCACCGGTACTTTCAGCGCACCCAGCTGACCTTCATATAAATCCCCGCCCGGACGCGCGCATTCGGCCGCGAGTTTCAGCCAGACGCGGCAATTTCTCTGGATCACGTTCTTCCATTGCGCCGTGCCATGATTTGTCGCAGCATGATCCGCCGCCAGCAGGCTCTGCGCTTTCTCGTTGACTTCTTCCGGATGGTTGGCAAAGCGCCGAAAAAAGTTGTGCGAACTCGGTTTATCGCGGCGAAAGTGAACCGCTTCCAGAATCAGGCGCACGCACCGCTCCGGCGCCAAGAGGCCGATCATGGCGGCAATGACTGCTCCATCGCTGTGTCCCCAAAGCACCGCGCGCTCGATCCCAAGCGCATCCAGCAGAAGCAGCGTTTCCCCCGCCGCCCGACGATGAAAATCAAGCGGCAGCGGCCCCGCAAATCGCGTGGAGCGTCCGTGGCCGGACCGATCCGGAATTATGAAGCGGACTTGATCTTGCAATGCCTCGATCTGCCGGTCGATGGGATACACGCCATATCCCCACCCGCCATGCAGGAACACCACGGGCCGGCCGCTGCCCACATCCCGATAGTGAATCCGGACGGGCGAAACCCCGGGCGCATGCGGCGAGTTTTTCAGTTCCACGAATGGCATAGAAATAGGGTGCCAGGTCTTAGGTGTCAGGTCTCAGGAAAAACCCGGCAAATCGGCCGTCGCTGCGCCCGTTTTCCCTGAGACCTGAGAGCTGACACCTAGTCCTCTCACGGCAACAGCAGCAACTTCCCCGTAGTCTTCCGCCCCTCCAAGTCCCGGTGTGCGCTCTGCGCTTCGGCCAGCGGATACACATGTTCGATCCGCAGCTTGAGCTTGCCGTCGCGAATCATGCCAAAGACTGCCCCCGCCCGTTGCTGCAACTCCGCGGCGGTCGCAATGTAATTGCCCAGCGAAGGCCGCGTCAAAAAAATCGACCCCTTCTGCGTAAGCACCAGCGGATCAAGCGGCGCGACGGCCCCGCTCGACCCGCCATAAAGCACCATCATTCCGCGCGGACGCAGCAGGTTCAGCCCCTTATCGAACGTCGTCTTGCCCACCGAGTCATACACCACGTCGACGCCTTTACATCCGGTGATCCGCTTCGTCTCCGCCTCAAAATCCACCTGCGTATAAAGGATCACGTCTTCCGCTCCCGCCGCACGCGCCAGCGCAGCCTTTTCCTCCGTCGAAACCGTAGCGATCACTCGTGCCCCAAAATTGTGCGCCATCTGCACCAGCAGCAGCCCGACCCCGCCGGCTGCGGCATGCACCAGCGCCGTCTCCCCCTTCTTCAGCGGATACGTGTCATGAGAAAGATAATGCGCCGTCATTCCCTGGAGCATCGCCGCCGCAGCATCGCGATCGCTTACTCCAGCTGGAATCTTCACCAGCCTCTCGGCCGGCACGGCAGCATACTCAGCATAGCTACCCAGCGACATGGTGTAGGCCACGCGGTCGCCGACCTTCACGTCACGCACATCCGACCCCACCGCCGACACCACGCCCGCCGCTTCCTGTCCCAAAACCAGCGGCAGAGGAGCTTTGTAGCGTCCCTCGCGGTTATAAACGTCAATAAAGTTGACGCCCGCTGCCGCGATCTTCACCACGGCTTCGTTCGCTTTTGCCTGCGGAACCGGTAGATCCACCAGTTCCATCACTTCTGGCCCGCCTGTTTGCTTGATCTGTATGGCTTTCATCGTTCCCTCTTGATAAATTCGTTTGGATGAATCCCCGCCCCTGTCCGATTCGGAAGCCGTCCGCTGCTCGTTTGCTATCTCCCGCCACGCTGGGGTAACATGCCCGCCGGTTCCCAAAGTAATCGTGGAGTTGGTCTTCCGTAGCGTTGACCCAACGATTTTTGCGATAGTACCATCTCATACTGAGGAACGCTGGCCTAGCGAAATGCCGGTTTCTGGGTGGAAACGGTTGCACTAAGTTTTTGAAAACATGAGGCTTTCTTCTCAAATAAATCTGGCGATCCTGCTCGGCGCCGCGCTCGCGGCGACCGTCGCATGCCAATCCGCCCAGAAGACCGCGTTCATGCCGCCCGCGCAGGCGCAGGCTCCGGCTTTGGTCTCCGCCAGCAAGCCGCCCGATCCACAGCGGCAGCAGCCCGCCGCAACCGCCCAAACGCAATCCAAGCCGCAGGTCCCGCAGGCCCTCCAGGTCGATCCCATCGCCGACCTGATCGCCCGCGTGGAAAGAGAATACCAGTCTGGACAAGACAACTATCGCGCCGGCCACCTTGAAGCCGCGAAGCAGAATTTCGACTCCGCTTTCAACCAGCTCCTGGGCAGCGGATTCGATCTCCGCTCCAGTACCGATGATCGTCTGGAGCGCGAACTCGACCGTATCCTCGACGGCATCAACGCCTTGGAGCTAGCCGCCCTACAGCAAGGCGATGGATTCGCCGAGCAAAAATCCGAACCCGCGCCCATCGACGAAGCCAACGAATTCACTCCGATCGTGGACCCCAACATCAAGGCCAAAGCCGAAGCCGAAATCAAATCGACTCGTTCCGACCTGCCACTGATGATGACCGACCAGGTTGCAGGCTTCATCAGCTATTTCTCCAATCGCGGACGAGGCACACTGGAACACGCCTTGGCACGCTCCGGCCGCTACGAAGATATGATTCGTCGCGTGCTGAGAGAAGAGGGAGTTCCGCAAGACCTGATCTATCTGGCACAGGCCGAATCCGGATTCCATCCCGTAGCCGTCTCCCGCGCCGGCGCCCGCGGCATGTGGCAGTTTATGGGCAGCCGCGCTGCCGGTTACGGACTCGAACGCAACTGGTGGGTGGACGACCGTCAGGATCCCGAAAAAGCCACCCGCGCCGCTGCTCACCACCTGAAAGACCTCTACAAAGAATTCGGAGACTGGTACCTGGCCATGGCCGCCTACAATTCCGGCCCGGGAACGGTTCAGTCCGCCGTTAAGCGCACCGGCTACGCCGACTTTTGGGAGCTCTACAACCGCGACGTGCTGCCCAAGGAGACGCGGAACTACGTTCCCATCATTCTGGCTGTCACCATCATGGCCAAGAATCCGGCGCAGTACGGACTCGACTCCGTGGTTAAGGAAAAGCCGGTCGCCTACGACACGGTCAAGATCGATTACCCCATCGACCTCCGCTTAGCCGCCGAGTGCGTCGACGCCAAGGCCGAAGACTTGGCCGATCTCAACCCCAGCCTACTGCGCCTGACCACGCCAAAGGATCAACCATTCGATCTCCACCTGCCCGGTGGAACCGCCGACAAATTCCGAGCGGCGGTCGCTTCCATCCCCGCCGACAAGCGCGTCTGGTGGCGCTATCACAAGGTGCAGCCCGGAGAAACCCTGGCCGCCGTCGCCCGCACGTATCGCACGACGCCGACGGCCATCGCCGAAGCCAACGATCTCGACCTCGCTTCAAGTCACGACGGACTCGCTCCTGAAACGCGTCTGATCATCCCAATCGCGCCTGGGAAACAAACCGATACAAGCACGTACGCGCATGCCGCGACTCGCTACCAGGTGCGCAAAGGCGACACGGTCGCGTCGGTGGCGGAAAATTTCGGCGTCCCGGAAAAGATGGTTCGCACTTGGAACCACTTGAAAGGCAATGGCCTGACAGGAAGAAAAGTGCTGTCCATTCACCTTCCCGTCACTCTGCCCGTCTCCTCGGGCAAAGGCGAACCGCAGGTGGCAAGCCGTCATTCCGGCAACTCCAAACACCTTCGAACGCAACCCGTTCCGACGAACGCGGTTCTCCATCATCGAGTCAGGGCCGGCGAAACCTTCTACTCGATTGCCAGTTCTTACAACACCACGGTCTCCGCTCTCAAACACGACAACCGGAATGTCGCCTCCCTGCGTCCGGGGATGATCCTGGTCGTTCACAACCCCCGCTAAATTCCGCGAATTTAACTGCCATCGCCAGAACCTCGCCTCACAAAGTTTCCGCAGCCAGACTCCTGCTACCATCGGTGAACATGCTGGAACCCTCCACTCCAGTACAGTTCGTGAAAGGTATCGGCCCACGCTTGGCCGAGGTGCTTGCCGCCAAGGGCATTGCCACCGTCGATGACCTGCTGCACTACCTGCCCTTCCGCTATGAAGACCGGCTGAATCCGCGGTCAGTCGCCGAACTGCGCGCCGGAGAAATGGCGACGGTGATTGCCGAAGTCCGCAACTCGGGACTGTTCCGCACCCGCCGCATGCCCATCTTTCAGCTCACCGTCGGACAGGGCCCCACCAAGTTGAAGTGCCTCTGGTTCAACGCGCCGTATCTGCAAGACCGCTTCCAGCCCGGACAAATGTTGGCGCTCTACGGCAAGGTCGAAGAGGACCGCGACGGCAACCTGCAGATCATACAGCCGCAGTTCGAGGTTCTCGGCGACATCAACGAGGAGGGCGGCGCCGACGAAGCCGAAAAGAAGGCGGCGGCTTCGCTCGAAATCGGTCGCATCGTTCCCATCTACGAATCGACTGGCCAGGGCAAGCTGACGCCGCGCTGGTTCCGGCGGACGATTCGATTTGCGCTGGAGAATTTGAGCCCCGACCTTCCCGATCCAATCCCGGCCGCAGTGCGCGCACATCTGAGCCTCGTTTCCCCGCGCGAAGCGCTGTTCCAGGTTCACTGGCCCGATGCCGGAGAAAGCTTCACCGACCTCCAATCCTCGCGCACGCCCGCGCACATCCGGCTAATTTTCGATGAGCTGTTTTTTATCGAGCTCGGACTCGAACTCAAGCGGCGCGAGCAGAAGGCGCAAACCGGAATCTCCTTTCAGCTGACCCCTGGCGTGCGCGAGGCGATTAAGAAGATACTGCCGTTTCATCCAACCGCGGCGCAGAAACGGGTGCTGAAGGAAATTGCCACCGATATGCAGATGTCTTGTCCCATGCGGCGTTTACTGCAAGGCGATGTGGGATCGGGCAAGACGATTGTGGCGTTCCAGGCCGCGATTATCGCCATTGAGAACGGCTATCAGGTCGCGCTGATGGCTCCAACGGAAATTCTGGCGCAGCAGCATTATTTTTCCGCACGGCAGATTCTGGAACGCGCCGGTTACCGCATCGTGCTGCTGACCGGCTCGCTGGAACAGGACCGCAAACGCGACATCCGCCGCCACATCGCGGAAGGCAACGCGCAGCTGATCATCGGAACCCACGCCCTGATTCAGGATCGCGTCGAATTCAAAAACCTCGGACTCGTTGTCGTCGACGAGCAGCACCGCTTTGGGGTGATGCAACGGCTGAAGCTGATGAAGAAAACCGACGACGACGCCAAAACAGCCGAGCCGGATGTGCTGGTGATGACGGCTACGCCCATTCCGCGCACGCTAGCTCTAACCCTCTATGGCGACCTGGACCTCTCAGTCCTCGACGAACTTCCGCCGGGCCGCACGCCAGTCGTCACCCGTTGCGTGCAAGACGAGCGCGCGCCCGAAGTCTGGGACTTCGTCGGCAAGCAGATTGCCGCCGGACATCAGGCCTATGTCGTTTATCCGGTGATCGAAGAGGACGAAGAGAACGAATTGAAAGCCGCGCGGCAGATGCACCGCGAGTTGCGCGAAAAGATCTTCCCCAGCCTGCACGTCGGATTGCTGCATGGCCGTCTCGATGCCGAAGAAAAGGAACACGTCATGCGCGAATTTCAACGGGGCAAGATTGAAATCCTGGTCGCGACCACCGTGATCGAAGTTGGCGTCGACGTCCCCAATGCGACCGTCATGGTGATCGAGCACGCCGACCGCTTCGGCCTGGCGCAGCTCCACCAGTTGCGCGGACGCATCGGCCGCGGCGCGGCGAAATCGTATTGCGTCCTCATGCGTGGCAGCAAGGTTTCCGAAGAAGGAGAACGCCGGCTCGACGCCATGGTCCGCTCCAACGACGGCTTCCAGATCGCCGAACTCGATCTCGAATTGCGCGGGCCGGGCGAATTCTTTGGAACGAAACAGGCGGGGATTCCAAGCTTCCGCGTGGCCAACATTATTCGCGACCGTCAACTGCTGGAGGCAGCGAAACGCGAGGCTGCGTTTGTGATCTCGGGGCCGAATGCGGAAGTGTCAAAAGATGAGATCGATCGCGCGCTCCGGGAAATGCGGTCGCGCTGGGCGCTTAGCTATGGGCTGGTCGAGGTGGGGTAATGAGTCGTGCTATGGGCTTTGATCGTCATCCTGAGCGAAGCGAAGGACCCAGGCATTCCGCGGCGGAAATACATACGTCCTTCGCTCCGCTCAGGATGACAGTTTGTCTTGTGCCCCAAAGGCGCTATTGCTTGGCGGCAGGAGCGTCGGGTTTAGCACCCTCTACTGCTCTAGTACCCTCGATCTTGCACTTATATTCCTTGTCGTTATCGTGGAGTATGTAGAGCCTCTCGCCGTCCACGCGGTAGTCCACGGATTGCCCTGCATCGAATTTGCCTGACTGGAAGGAGCCACAATCGTCAATCTGGTACACCAGGTCGGCACCCTTCAATTCGTAGACCTTGGTGTGGCGGGTAGCGCTGCCGAAATTACCGTTACCATAGCTGTGGACCTTGGTGTCCATGCGCGTTTCATAACCAGAGATCGTGCCCTTCTGATAGGTTGGTGGCGTCTTGTCTTTACTGGCTGCAAACGTAGCTATCAGCAGAATGAAGAACGTTGTGCGAAGTATCGTCGACTTATTCATAAGCCTCTCTCTCCAGCCTAATTCTGGAACCAGTCAATCTATGCCTGGAAGGGTCGGCCTGTCAAAAGCATAATCCCAGAAATTTCACTGAGAAAGTGATCGCTTTCGAATTACCATCCAACCGATGCCTCCTCGCCCCACCCACTACCTGCGCGACCCGCTCTTCCTCCTATGTCTAACCGCAGGCCTGCTAGCCTTCGTAGTCCAATCCGGCGAGTTGGGCACCTCCGACACCACCCATCGCCTGCAAACCACGCATTGGCTCTGGACTTCAGAGCCGCAGGTTTTTCCCTACGAGTATCCCGAGTTCGGACTGCATGGGCGCGGAGGCCGTCTCTATAGCTGGTACGGCATCGGCCAGTCACTACTCATGCTGCCCGCCGACATCGTCGGCACTTGGATCTCCCACTGGCCCATCTTCGCGGAGTACGAAGACGACCCGTCCGTACGCGGTATTGTGGTCAGCTCCAGCACCAACATTCTGGTGACCGTCCTCACCGCGCTCATTGCGTTCCGCCTGCTCGTCCAGTTGCGCTTCAGCGTAAGAGAATCGGTCGCCGGAGTGCTGGCGCTGCTGTTCTGCACCACCCATCTCCACTACACGCAGAACATGATGGAGAACAACTCCATCCTGCTGCTGACGCTCACCGGATTCTCATTTCAATACGAATGGCTGCGCACCGACAACCGCCGCGCTCTTTTCATCGGCTCCTCGGCGCTGGGACTGAACCTGCTGACGCGCCTCACCACCGGATTGGACCTTGTCGCGACGGGAATCTTCGTCTTGCTGGTGCTCTGGTTTGGCGGTCGGGCGGGGACGCCCGGCTCTCCACCGTCAAACCCGCTCTTTGAAGCGGCACGCGGTCGCCTGTTGTGGCGGCGTCTGCTCGCCTACTGCAAAGTCGCCGCGCCGGTCTACCTTTTTTTTCTGGCCGTCGATCGCATCTACCAGTTCTATCGCTTCGGTTCTTTCACCAACACCTACGTTTCGATATTCGCTCGCGAAGAGCGGCAGATCGATCCCACGCTGCCCGCGAACTTTCCCTGGAGCACGCCGTTTCACGAAGGCGTTTTCGGCGCGCTCTTCAAGCCGGAGAAGTCTATTTTTCTGTTCGATCCTCTGCTCGTCCTAACTCTCTTCCTGCTGATATGGCTTTGGAAGCGCATGACTCCTGAGCTGAGGGCTTATGGCGTGACCTCGCTTATCCTTCTGGCCACCTATATTTGTTTCTACGCGAGATACACCTTCTGGAGCGGCGACTTCGCCTGGGGCGATCGCTATGTTTCAACCTCGGTGGAATTGGCGGCACTGATTGCGGTGCCGCTGCTTATGCGCTATCGAGCGGCCTTAACCGGGGAACGACTGGGAAAAACAATCTGGTTTGCAGGATGCCTGCTGATCGCCGTCAGCCTGCTGATTCAGTTGGCGTCGCTCGCCTTCTGGCTGCCGCTCGAAATTTACCAAATGGAAACGCTGGGCCATCCGACGTTTGTAATCGCGCTGCGTTTCAAAAACATCGCCGCCTTCGCCTTGGGCAAGATGGACGCCTGGGGCTTGAACACCGAGGCCATGCCGCAAGACCCGTGGGATTATGTCCACATCACAACGTGGAATTTTCTGCCGTTTGTGCTGCGGCGCGTCGGGGAAGCGCCCCGCTGGGTAGTGGATATCGCCTTCGCCGTATGGTTCGCCGCGCTTGCAGCGCTGGGAGCGGTGTTGGTCCGGCTGCGGAACAGCGTGCGAGCGTTTGTGTGAGGACGCTTAGCGGCGACCTCCACTGCGAAAAGCAAACGCAGAGTTTCGCCGGGAAATTGCGCTGAGAACGCACGCGCGTGGCCCGACTCCATCCGCAATGGTTCTGCTATCATCGCGGCAGGGCCGGGGAAACCGGCACAATTTACTTTTTACGAGGAGTTTTATCATGGATGCAGCCGCTCTTCCCCTGGGCTCCCGCCGCAACGAAGACATCGCGCTTGACCTCATGAAATTTATCGCCATGACCACCAGTTACGGCAAAACCACCGGCACTGGAGTCGGCTTTCAGGGCACAGGCGCCGCCGCCAAGCCCGAGGAGTACGCCGCTCACTTGCTTGAACTCTACGGACGCTGCCTGCAGTCGGTAGGCGCGAAGTAGCCCATCGGGTCATTGAAACATTCAGGGATTGAATCATTGGATCGCGTGGCGAGTTCGAACTCTGATTCGATTTCTTCTTTCGGCGACGCGCTGCGTTTGCATCAATCGTTCCGACTTCTATAGAATTATCGGTTTGCTGTACGCGGTTTGACGCAGCAGGTAGAGTCTTCCTGCTGTTCTTATAAAGCCGATTGCCGCGCCTCGCGAACGACCAACGACAAAGTTTGGAATCATTATGAAAATTCATGAGTATCAAGGAAAAGCAGTTCTGAAGAAGTATGGCGTCGCCGTGCCGCGCGGATCGATGGCGACGACACGCGAAGAAGCCGAGGCGATCGCGAAGGAACTGATGGCCTCCGGCGCAACCGGAGTCGTGGTGAAGGCGCAGATCCACGCCGGTGGACGCGGCAAGGGAGGCGGCGTGAAGATCGCCAAGTCCGTGGAAGAAGCGGGCGAACTTGCCGGCAAGATTTTAGGCATGAAGCTGGTGACGCACCAGACGGGGCCGGAAGGCCGCATTGTGCATCGCTTGCTGATCGAAGAAACGCTGCCGATCGAGAAGGAACTTTATCTCGGGATTCTGGTCGATCGCGGCGAGGGCAAGCCGGTGTTCATGGCATCGGCCGCGGGCGGCATGGATATTGAGCAGGTGGCCGCCGAACGGCCGGAAGCGATCCTGAAGCAGTACATCGACCCGGGCATGGGGCTGGAGCCGTTCCAGGCGCGGAAGATCGCATTCAGCTTGGGGTTGAAGGCGGAGCAGATCAATCCCGCCGTGAAGTTCCTGACCGGGCTTTACCGCGCGTTCCTCGACACCGACGCATCGCTGCTGGAGATTAATCCCTTCATCAGCTGCACCGACGGCCGTTTGTTCGCGCTCGACGCCAAGTTGACTTTCGACGATAACGCGCTCTTCCGTCATCCGGACCTGCGCGAACTGCGAGACGTCACCGAGGAAGATCCCCTGGAAGTGGAAGCGTCGAAGTACAACCTCAACTACATCAAGCTCGATGGCAGCGTGGGCTGCATGGTGAACGGCGCCGGTCTGGCGATGGCCACCATGGACATCATCAAATACGCGGGCGGCATGCCAGCGAACTTTCTGGATGTGGGCGGCAGCGCAAGCGCGGATCAGGTGGCGCACGCATTTGAGATTCTGTTGAGCGATAAGAGCGTGCGCGCCGTCCTGATCAATATCTTTGGCGGCATCCTGCGCGTGGATATGCTGGCCACGGGAGTGGTCGAGGCGGCAAAGAAAACGAATATCCAACTGCCGGTGGTTCTGCGACTGGAAGGCACCAACGTTCTGGAAGGCAAGAAAATCCTCATGGAGTCGGGGCTGAACTTCGTTGTCGCCGACACCATGAAAGATGCAGCCGATAAGGTCGTAGCAGCGGCAAGGGCGTAGCCTGGCGCGAACAGCGAACGACGATTTTTTGAAAGAGAGCAATCATGGCAATTCTGGCGGATAAGAAAACTCGACTAATTGTGCAGGGCCTGACAGGCCGCGAAGGCACCTTCCACGCGAAGGCTTGCGCGGCTTACGGCACGCAGATTGTGGGCGGCGTAACTCCCGGCAAGGGCGGCACGACGCACGAAGGTTGGCCGATCTTCAATACCGTGCAAGAAGCGGCCGACAAGACCGGCGCGAACGCCACCGTAATTTTTGTCCCGCCGCCGTACGCGGCCGACGCGATTATGGAAGCGGCCGACGCTGAAATTGAACTCATCGTCTGCATCACCGAGGGCATTCCGACCCTCGACATGGTCCGCGCCTGGGAGTTTCTGCAGAACCGGCGCTCGCGCCTGATCGGGCCGAACTGCCCCGGCATCATCTCGCCGGGTAAATGCAAAATTGGCATCATGCCGGCGTCGATTCACAAAGAGGGCAACGTCGGAATCGTCTCGCGCTCCGGAACGCTGACGTATGAGGCGGTGCATCAGTTGACGCAGCGCGGAATCGGGCAATCGACGGCGATCGGCATTGGCGGAGATCCGATAATTGGCACGAACTTTATCGACGCGCTCGATCTGTTCAACCGCGACCCGCAGACTGAGGCCGTGATCATGATCGGAGAAATCGGCGGCAACGCAGAAGAGGCTGCCGCGGAGTTTGTTCGCACGCACATGAAGAAACCGGTCGTCGGATTTATCGCCGGACAGACCGCGCCTCCCGGACGCCGCATGGGCCACGCCGGAGCGATCATCTCTGGTGGCAAGGGCACTGCGGCCGAGAAAATTGCCGCCATGGAAAAGGCCGGTCTGAAAGTAGCGAAATCGCCGGCAGATATTGGCGAAACGCTCGCGTCCGTTCTGGGAGTGAAAGTTTAGAGCAATCGGCTTTTAGCTCTTAGCCTTTAGCTCTTTGGTTAATCCGTGAATGTACGGTGGCTAAGAGCTAAGAGCCAAGAGCTAATAGCCAAAAGCTGAATTTATGAAAACACTGCAACGCACGCTGACCATCGTAAAACCCGACGCGGTGAAGAAAAACGCGGTCGGAGACATCATCGAGCAGTTCGAGAAGAATGGCTTCCGCATTCTGGCCATGAAGATGCTGGAGATCTCCCAGCATCAGGCGGAGCAATTCTATGCGGTCCATGCCAGCCGGTCGTTTTACGTTTCGCTAACCAAGTTCATGTCCAGCGGACCCATCGTGGCTCTGGCGCTGGAGAAGGAAAACGCCATCGCCGATCTGCGCAAACTGATGGGCGCCACCAACCCGGCCAGCGCCGAAGAGGGCACCATCCGCAAGAAATGGGCCAGCGACATCGAACACAACGCGATTCACGGCTCGGACGCGGATGAAACGGCGCGCTTCGAGTTGAGCTTTTTCTTCGCGGGATACGAATTGGCGCAGTAAAACAGTTCTCAGTTCTCGGTTGCCAGTTCCCAGTGAAGTCAATCTGAGGACGTGGTTCTTCCCGTGAACTGAGAACCGGAAACTGAGAACTCCATGCCATTAGTACAAGTCACCATGTTGCAAGGCCGCACGGCCGATCAGAAGCGCAAGATCGCGCAGCGCATTACCGACACGATGGTGGAAGAAGCCGGCGCTCGCCGCGAAGCCATCGTCGTGACTTTTCTGGAAGTGTCGAAGGAAAGTTATGCTTCGGGCGGAGTGCTGATGGCGGACAAGCAGCCGACGTGATGGTCAGGCAGCCTGCGGCGGTACGCTGGCAGGAGGTCCTTCGCTTCGCTCAGGATGACAATGGGCTGAGCGTCAGCGACATTGGTGAAGGTTATCCCAGCGGCTCGAACAAATGTCCCTCGGTGCGATCGCCGAGCTTAGGCAGATCTTTCTTGGCGAATTGGAGGAAGTGGGCGGAGGTGCGATGCGCCTCCAGAGCCGCATCGTCCTTGTACTGTTCATAGATGAAGAACCGGCGCGGATCGGTCTTGTGTTTGTGTACCTGATACATGAGGCAACCCGGCTCTTTACGCGATTCGGCTGTGAGATTCTCGAAAATTGCGGCCACTTCGGACTCGCGTCCGATCTTTGCCATCCAGGTTACAGCCAGCACTACCATCCGTCGCTCCGTTCTGTTCCCGCAAGATCGTGGCATCGCTGGGCGATGCCCAGATTTTTTAGCTGCTCTTCAATCCTAACGCAGTGATAAATTCTGGCGCCAAAATCGTCTGCTGGCGATCCGGACCCGTCGAAATCATTCCCACCCGCGCTCCGGTTTCTTTTTCGATGAATGCCAGATATTCGCGGGCAGCCTTCGGCAACGCTTCGACCGTCCGAATCGCCTGCGTTGGCGTAGCCCATCCGGCCATCTTGCGGTAGATGCATTCGATTTTGTCATAACCGCTTGCCTGCGCCGGAACTTCGTCCGTTTCCTTGCCGTTCACCTTGTGCCCCACGCAAACGGGAATCTCGGTTAAGTGGTCGAGCACATCCAATTTGGTCACCACCAGCCACGAGATCCCGTTGATCATGCCAGCGTAGCGCAACAGTGGCAAATCGAGCCAGCCTGTGCGTCGCGGACGTCCCGTGACGGCGCCGAATTCGTTGCCGCGTTTGCGCAGGTCTGCTCCTTGCGCGTCGAGAAGTTCGCTCGGGAACGGGCCGCCGCCGACACGCGTGCAATAAGCTTTGGTGATGCCGATGACCGTGTCAATCGAGGTCGGAGGCACTCCGGTTCCAGTCGCGGCGCCCCCAGAGGTCGAACTCGAAGACGTCACGAAAGGATACGTGCCGTGATCGATGTCAAGCATCGTGCCTTGCGCGCCTTCAAAGACGATCGACTTGCCCTCCGCCAAAGCGCGATTCAGCAGCAGCGCCGTATCGCGGACAAAGGGCCGCATCTGTTCGGCGGCGTCCGCGTATTCGCGAAACATTTTGTCGGCATCGAGCGGTTCGGAATTGAACAGCGCATGCGCAATCGTGTTTTTCTCGCGGCACGCATTCTCGATGTGCGTGCGCAACAATTGCGTGTCGAGCAGGTCGGCGACGCGCAATCCGCGGCGTCCCATCTTGTCTTCGTATGATGGGCCGATGCCGCGTGACGTAGTTCCGATTTTCACCCGGCCAGGTGCGTTTTCCGACCCCAACTCCATCATGCGATGGTAGGGGAGAATGACCTGGGCGCGATTGGAAACAAAGAGATTGCCATCGACTTTCACGCCCGCGGCGCGCAAGGAAGCGACTTCCTTCAAAAAAGCCAGCGGATCGATCACCACTCCATTGCCGATGACGCTGGTGCACTCGGGCCGCAGAATGCCGCCGGGCACCAGTTGCAAGATAAACTTCTTGCCGTTGATGATGACCGTGTGTCCGGCGTTGTGGCCGCCGGCGTAGCGCGCCACTACCGAAAAAGTGTGGGTAAGAACGTCGACAATCTTGCCCTTGCCCTCGTCGCCCCATTGGGCTCCGACAATGACTGCGGTTCTGCCTCTGCTCGTGCTGCCTTTGCTCAAGGGAAACTCCACCTAAAATTGTTACGCGGCCGTCAGGCCACCCAAGGGTCGCACACACTGGCCGCGCCGCTGACGCTGAATCGACTGGAAAAATGGGAAGATCGGCGGTGCTGGGTGTGTACCCTTTAGCATACCGAATCGAGCTGTGGAGGAGCAAACGTGAAATCGGTGGAAAGGGAGCGAGGGTGATAGGGTTGCGCTCCGTCTGGACCGCCAGAGGCCCATCACCACACATCCTGTATCCTGACTGCGTGCCCGAACTCCCCGAAGTTGAAACCATCGTCCGCGGTCTCGATAAGCGCGCCACCGGAGACACCATCGAATCGGTCTGGATCGGTTCGCGGAAACAGCCGCTCAAGTCGCCCGCCGGCGTCATCGCCTCGACGCTCGAGGGCAAGCGGATCGTCCGGGTGCATCGCGCGGGCAAGCACATTGTGTTCGATCTGGAGAAAGCAGCGCAGCCGAAGAAAGGCCGCGGTACCGATGCCAAAACGGCGCAATGGATCGTCCATCTCGGCATGACCGGGCGCATGGTCGTTTGCGAGTCAGCAGCGGAGATCGCCAAGCACACGCACCTGATCGCGAAGATGACATCAGGGCGCGAACTGCGGTTTATCGATCCGCGGATGTTCGGCAAACTCAGCGTGCATATTCAACCCGAATCCGGCGGCTTCGATCCCGGAGGAGTCGAACCGTTGGAAGTGAGCGAAGAGCAGTTCATCGCGCTCTTTCGCGGCCGCAAGACTCCCATCAAGAGTGCGCTGCTGAATCAGAAGTTGCTGCGCGGCGTGGGCAACATTTATGCCGACGAATCGCTGTTTCGGACCGGCATCCGTCCTCGCCGCCGCGCGGCCGCCATCACGCGGCAGCAGTTGGCCGAACTGCATCGAGCGGTGCGGGAAGTGCTGCGCGAGGCCATCGCGCTCGGCGGATCTTCGATTTCCGATTATGTCGATGCCAACGGCGAGGAAGGATTTTTTCAACTTCAACATCGAGTCTATGGCCGCGAAGGCGAGCCGTGCCTGGTGTGCGGAACGGCCATCCGGCGGGTTGTGCTGGCCGGACGGAGCAGTCATTACTGCTCGAAATGTCAAAAATAGCCCTAATAGAACGATTTAATATTGACGAATTCGGACCCACCCTGTAAAAAGGGCAGGGCTGCTTTTTTCCATCGAACAGCCTGTCGCAGTATTCATCATGAATCAATTCTCCATCGGAGTGGACCTCGGCGGCACAAATCTGCGCATCGCCGGCGTCGACGAGCAAGGCGCGCTGGTCGAAAAGGTCACGCTCGGCACCAAGGTTGCCCGGGGACGCGATGCCGTCATCGGCGACATGTGCGACGCCATCCAGCACATTGCGGACAAATATAAGAATTCCGCGCCATTGCTGGGCATCGGCATCGGCGTGCCCGGCATCATCGACATGCAAACCGGCTTGGTGCGCGAATCGCCCAACCTGCCGGACTGGGTCGACTATCCCGCTCGCGCCGCCATTGAACAACGCCTGAAGACCGTCGTGATCCTCGAGAACGACGCCAATGTTGCGGCGCTCGGCGAGAAATGGCTGGGCGCGGCCAAGGATTACTCCGACGTGGCGATGCTGACTCTCGGCACCGGCGTCGGCGGCGGACTCGTGCTTGGTGGCAAGATCTGGCAAGGCGCAAACGGCATGGCGGGTGAGTTGGGACACACCACCGTTGAGCCAAATGGGCATCCTTGCGGATGCGGGAACCGAGGCTGTTTGGAACAATATGCTTCGGCCACAGCCGTGGTGCGCATGGCGCGGGAAGCAATCGCGAACAATGGCGCGTCGCCGCTGGCTCAAGCCGCGGGTTCCGACCCCGAGTTCAGCGCAAAATCGATCTACAATCTCGCCATTCAAGGCGACGAAGATGCGCGCCGCATTTTCCGCTACGTCGGTCGCTGCCTGGGCATTGTGCTTTCGTCGCTGGTGAATTCCTTGAACCTGCCGATTTACGTGATTGGTGGAGGAGTTTCGAGCGCATGGGAAGCCTTTTCACCCGCCATCTTCGAAGAGTTGCGGCTGCGTTCCCTGGTGTACGCCGCCACCGCGCCGCATGATCCTCCAGGAAACAGACAGGGCGCTTCCGCGCACGTACAGCCTGGCCCGGGTCACAAAACCATCGTCACACGGGCATTGTTGGGGAGCGATGCCGGACTGTACGGCGCCGCCCGGCTGCCCATGCTTGCGGAAGCAAAACGCTAGTCGCGTTTGCGCTTCGGTACGCGCGAGGGCTTGGCAGCGGCAGCTCGCGGCGCGCGCGAAAACTTGCTGGGTGAAGACTTGCCATGCGAAAACTTGGATGATTGCGCCGACGCGGATCGCGCCGAGGGCGATCGTGATGACGACGATTGCGCCGGTCTGGATGGGCGTTTCCCAAACGAAGGTTTCTCCGTGCGTGCCGGTCCCGACGAGCGTGGCGCAAACCTCGGTTTCTCGGAACGCGATGGCATGGGCGAGCGCGAGCGGCCCAACGGTTTCGGCACGCGCGCCAGCTTGCTGATTGGAGCCTTCAATACGCGTGCCGGGGCGGGCACGTCGGGCGCGAGCGTAAGTTTCGGCGCCGTCGCCGCTGATTTCAGCTTGGCGATTTCCAACAGAGTCAGGTTGCGCCAATCCCCGGGCGGAACGTCGAGCGCGAGCGGACCGTACTGCACACGCCGGATTTTCTCCACGTGGTGTCCCACTTCTTCAAACATTTTTCGCACCTGGCGATTGCGGCCTTCGATGATCGTCACTTCCAGCCAAGGGTTATCGCCTTCGCGGATCAGGCGAATTCTTGCCGGCGCGGTGCGCACACGGCGGCCGCCCTTTTCCGCGATGGAGACTCCGCAGCGAAGCTTATCCAGCTTACCCTCGTCGGGCTGTCCGGCGACCTTCACCACATAGGTCTTTGGCACGTTGGACGACGCCTTCATCAGTGCATTGGCCAGCGCGCCATCGTTGGTCATCAGAATCAAGCCTTCGCTAGCCCAATCGAGACGTCCCACGGGATAGACGCGGCCCTTCACCTTCTGCACCAGATCCATCACCGTAGGGCGCTTCTTCTCGTCGCTCACCGTGGTCACGTACCCTTTCGGCTTGTTAAGCGCGACGTAAGTGAAACGCTCGGGGCCTTGCAGCAGTTTGCCATCCACGCGGATGTGGTCTTGTTCGGGATCGGCTTTGCTGCCAAGTTCGGTGACCACCTGTCCGTTGACCTGCACGCGGCCGGAGGTGATCAGTTCTTCCGACTTGCGGCGGGAGGCAATTCCGGCGGCAGCGATAATTTTTTGCAATCGTTCGGATGGCATGGCTACTCCGGTTTGGCGGCGACGGACGTTTCAGTTTCTTCTGCGAATTCGAACTCGGGCGATTCGGCAATTTCGGCGGCAGTTTCTGCGCCGGAAGACTCGTCGGTTCGTGGCAAAGATGGAGCCTCCTCCACGGGCGTGCCCGCGCTCGGCAGCAGGTCGCTCTGGAACGACTCCGCCAGCAGCTTCTCGAATTCTTCCATGCTCGGCAGTTCATGGACGTCCTTGAGCCCGAAGCGCAGCAGAAATTCCTTGCTGGTCTTGTAAAGAATCGGACGGCCGATCACGGCTTTTCTGCCCGCCGTCGTAATGAGCTTTCGGTCGAGCAGGGTGGCGATGACGCCGCCGGAATCCACGCCGCGAATTTCGCTGATCTCGGGCACCGTGACCGGTTGCTTGTAGGCAACGACGGCAAGCGTTTCGAGCGCGGGAAGCGACAGGCGAAACGGCGGCTTCAGGCTCTTGGCGAAAGCGCGCACCACGTCGTGCTGATCGGGCTTGGTGGACATGCGGTATCCGCCGGCGACTTGGCGTATTTCGATGCCGTGGGCCGATCCGGAGTACTCCGCGACCAGTTCTTCCAGCGTGGCGCGAATGCGCGATTTGATTTCCGCCGGTTCGATTCCCGGGGCCTCCGCGGCCAGCGAATCCTTGACCAGCGAATAAATCTGGTCGAGCGAAATCGGAGTCTCCGCTGCGTAGATAATGGCTTCGAGTTGGGGTCTAAGGCTCATAAAGGTAGTTGTCAGTTCTCAGTTGTCAGTTTTCAGAAAAGTCCAACGGTCGCCGGCTCTTACTGAGAACTGACAACTGACGACTGAGAACTGATTTTTTCACTTCCAATCGTCGCGCACCGCGGCCTGCTCCGTCATCACCTCTTCGAAATGCGAATGCTTGCGCACCAGCACTTCGCCGAAGACGTGATCCTGCCGCACCTGGATCGCCTGCAACCGGATCAGTTCGAGCAACGCCAGAAACATGCACACCAGCGCCGGCCGCGACGGCACATTGCGCAGCATCTGCTTCAGCCGAATCGGACGATCTTCTAGCGCGAGCCGGCGGTGCAGGTATTGGATCATCTGACCGACGGTGACGGTCTCTTCGTCCACTTCCAAAATTGGCCGGGTCCGGGCGCGGTCCAGAATTTGCTGAAAAGTCTTAACGAGGTCGATGACATCGGCGGCGAGTTCGGGCTCGGCGCCTTCGTCGTCCATAAACTCGCGAATCGCGGGGTTGCTCAGCACCGCGTCTTCAATTTGCTGTTTCTGCAGCAACATTTGCGCCGCCGACTTGAACTTCTCATGTTCGAGCAGCCGGTTGACGAGTTCGTTGCGCGGGTCTTCCTGGGCATCGGCGGGCGCCAGCGGATCGCGCGGCAGCAGCATCTTCGACTTGATGTGAATCAGCACCGCCGCCATGTAGATAAACTCGGAGGCAACATTCACATCGAGTTCGCGAATGCGCTCGACATAGGTCAAATACTGCGCGGTGATTTTCGCGATGGGAATGTCGTAGATGTTGATGTCCTGCTTGCGGATCAGGTCGAGCAGCAGGTCAAGCGGGCCTTCGTAAATTTCTCCGAGCTCGATGGCGAACGGGAAATCGCTGGCATCGTCCCTCGCAGACTTGGCGTGCGCAGATTTCGTTTCAATCGACACAACCGGCGCCACGGCGCGCTTGGAAACATCGGCCGTCAGTTGTCCTGACACGGATGGGGACAAATCCGTCACTTCGCGTCATCCTTCGGCGACTCATAATAAAGTCCCATCGCTTTGCGAACCTCGTCCATGGTGGCATCCGCAATTTCACGAGCGCGGGCAGATCCGGCCTCCAGAATATCCCAGGCGAGGCGAGGCTTATCCTCGTATTTCTTCCGGCGCTCCTGCATCGGATTGAGGATTTTCACGATCGCATCGGCGACCCAACTCTTGCACTCGATGCAGCCGATTCCGGCCGAACGGCAGCCTTCGTTCACTTTCGCCTTCGTCTCCGGACTGCTGAAGATTTTGTGCAGATCGCCCACCGGACACACGTCGGGGTTGCCGCGATCGGTGCGCCGCACCCGCGCCGGATCAGTGACCATCGTCTTCAGTTTTTGCCGTACCACGAGCTCGGGATCGGTAAGCATGACGGCATTGTCATAGGACTTCGACATCTTGCGGCCGTCGGTGCCTGGCAACCGGGGAGCCGGCGTCAGCAGCGCCTGCGGTTCCGGGAAAACGACTCGTGGGAAAATGTAATCGGTATCCGGCGTGATTTTCGTTCCGTTGGAATTCAGAACTTTCTTTTGATCCGGCGTTAAGTGATTCGTCTCGACTACCAGCGGGTGCGCGTACGCGTAGAACGCATTGAATCGCCGCGCAATTTCGCGCGTCAGTTCCACATGCGCCACCTGATCTTCGCCCACCGGAACGACGTCCGCCTTGTAGAGCAGAATATCCGCCGATTGCAAAACGGGGTAACCAAGGAACCCATACGTGTTCAGGTCTTTTTCCTTGAGGTTTTCTTTCTGCTCTTTATAAGTCGGCACGCGCTCCAGCCAGCCCAGGGGCGTAATCATCGAGAGCAGCAGGTGCAATTCCGCATGCGCCGGCACATGGGATTGAATGAACATCACGCACTTCTCGGGATCGAGTCCGGCGGCCAGCCAATCCAGCAGCACGTCCACCAGATTTTCTTTCAGACGCGATGTGTCGCCATAGTCGGTGGTCAGCGCGTGCCAGTCGACGATCACGAAAAAGCAGTCGTACTGCTCCTGCATGCGGACCCAGTTTTGCAGAGCGCCCACGTAGTTTCCCAGGTGAAGTTTGCCGGTTGGGCGCATTCCACTCAGCACGCGTTTCTTGGTGGCAGGAGTTGAAGTCATTGGCGAATCTTATGATTCTAACAAAGACGGGGAAATTGCCGAGGCGAGAAGCCCCGCAAAACAGGGGCCATGGGCTGAAAGTGTTCCCCCAAATTTGACGCGTCGAACGGGATCTACTGTCCAGCGCGCATGGGCGAGACCACCAGGTGGCCCGGGGTTCGTTTCTTGCCGTCGCCTTTGTCGTGCTGGTAGAGCAGCGAGAGGTTGCCTTCGGCGGACGTGGTCGCACCGGCTAATTCCGCCGCAAGACCTTGATAGGAGCGGCCGAGTTCGTTATTCCCCTGCTCGGCCACGGGGCTGCCCTTGTCGATGGCCGGTCCGATGAGCGGGAAGTTGTTGGGCACCTTCCACAGCACCTTGCAGTTGGTCGCCTTTTCGACGTCTTCGTCGGTGAAACCGGGAATCTTCTTGTAGCGGTTGAGCACCATTCGCAGGCGATCGTGTCCCGCTCCTTCCTGTAGGAAGGCTTGCACCCGGCCCGCGCTCCACAACGAAACCACATCGGTCTGCGCCACCAGCAGCACAGCATTGGAAAGATTGCAGATGGTTTGCACCGTGCCATCCATCCGGCCCGAGCAATCGAGCACCACGAAGTTATACTGGCCGACCAGCAGGTCGAACAGGCGCGCCAGTTCCGACGCCGTCGGGACCGCGTTGTGCGGCTGCTGAGCGCCAGCCAGAAGATGAAGACCGTTGCGATAGGGCGTCATCAGGCCTTCGAGCAGCGACTGGTCCATGCGATGGAGGTTCTGCAACGCATCGATCAAAGTGAATTGCGGCCGCAGGTTCAATTGCAGAGCTGTGTGGCCAATGGGAGCGAAATCCACCAGCACCACACGGCTGTGTGTCTCCTGCAAGGCGACGGCGGTGTTGACGGCAGCGGTGGTGGCGCCGGCTCCGCCTTTTGCATTCAGGAACGTGAAGACCCGAGCCTTGGTGGAACTGCGCTGCGCGCGGCTCAATGTGGCCGAGAAGCGCGCGAACGCCTCGATCAAGGCCTCGCGGCTGGCGTTATGGTCCAAAAACTCCCGTGCCCCGGCGCGCATGGCGGAGACAATATTGGTAGGCTGGCTCAGTTCGCCCACGGCAAAAATCGTGATTTCCGGAATGCTGCCGTGGATCAGCTCGATGGCGCGGATGGCGCGCTGCGGATTCTTGGAATCGATGCATACCAACGCGATTTCCGCGCGCTGATCCTGCAACTGCCGCAGAACCGCATCGCTCGGCCCAACGGGGAACCCGACGTGGCTCAAAGCAGTGCGCGCCAGGTTCGTGCTCTCGACCCGGCTGTGCAGTACAACGGATTGTTCGCGGTCTTCGGTGAGAAGCGCGACGGCGATCCCGGGCATGATTCGATTCTCAGTGTTCAATGCCATGCTACGAACTTCCAGCGTCAAGGCCAAATGACCTTCGTAACGAAGTGGAGCGACGACGAAGAGGCAAGCCAACAGCGGACATTCATTCGGGGGTTAAGAATCCCGCCAATTTGCTGATTGATCTAATTGTAAGGCAAGGCCAAGCGCTTGAACAGACGAACCTGTCTGGAAACGCCGCTTAGTTCCGACTCACTAGTCCGCGCACCCAACAGGGCCAGTCTTTCGAGTTTGCTTTTTTCCCCGAGAACCGCTGACGATACCGCAACCAACAGCTGGGAAGTCGCAAGTCTTCGCATCTTCCCCAAGTTGCCGTCGTCCGCAAGATGTGAAAAAGTTCTAGTAAGAGAAGAGCCGAGTGACGGACGAACAAAATTCCGCAGTGGTCGAAGAACTGGACGCGAAAACCGTTCCTCCAGCAAGATTGGCCACCACTCTGCGCGCCTTGCGCCATCGCAACTTTCAACTTTTCTTCAGCGGACAACTCATCTCTCTTATCGGCACCTGGATGCAGACCGTAGCCCAGTCATGGCTGATGTATAAATTGACGGGGTCCGCTTTGAAGCTGGGAGAGGTTGGCTTCGCCAGCCAGATTCCCGTCTTTCTGGTCGCTCCCTTGGGAGGAATCACCGCCGACCGCGTCAATCGCCAGCGCCTGGTGATCGCCACTCAAATTGCCTCCATGATTCTCGCCGGCATTCTGGCCTGGCTCACCTTGACCGGCGTGGTCCAACCCTGGCACATCTTTGTGCTGGCGGCGCTGCTGGGAGTAGTGAACGCGTTCGACATTCCCGGCCGCCAATCCTTCATTATCGACATGGTCGGCAAAGAAGACCTGATGAACGCCATCGCGCTGAATTCTTCGATGTTCAACGGCGCACGCGTCATCGGACCGATGGTCGCGGGTATTCTAGTGCCCTTGATCGGCGAAGGCTGGTGCTTTGCCGCCAATGCCATCAGCTACGTCGCCGTGATCATCAACCTGTTCCTGATGCGCGTACACTGCGCACCGCGCGCCAGCAAGCATTCCCCCATCGAAGACATCATCGAAGGGTTCCGGTGGGTCAACCAGACAAAAGTCATTCGCGCGTTGCTGTTGCTGCTGGGACTGGTGAGCTTGGTCGGCATGCCCTACACCGTGCTGATGCCCATCTTTGCCGACAAAATCCTCCACGGCGGCGCCCGCGGACTGGGCATCCTGATGGGCGCAACCGGAGTCGGCGCGCTCTTCGGGGCCCTGACGCTAGCGGCAAAGACTGGAGTGAAAGGCCTGGGCCGCTGGGTGGCATTCGCCTGCGGCGGCTTCGGCATCAGCCTGTGTCTTTTTTCGTTCTCGCATTTTTTCTGGCTGTCGGTCGTACTCCTGATGCCCGCCGGTTATTCGATGATGCTGCAAATGGCCTGCTCGAACACCTTGGTCCAGACCATGGTTCCCGACCAACTCCGCGGCCGCGTCATGTCCGTCTATTCGATGATGTTCATGGGCATGGCTCCCATCGGAGCCTTCTTCGGCGGAGCGCTAGCTCACCGCCTCGGCGCACCTTTCACCGTCGCGGTAGGAGGAGTGGCCTGCATCCTGGGAGCAATCTGGTTCGGCCGCGCGCTTCCCGAACTGCGCATCGAAGCCCGCCGCCTGATCATCGCCCAAGGCATGGCCGGAGGCGAACCCGCACAGGAACTGAACGCGCAGCCGGTGGAAAAATGAAGACCGACAAATAGCGCGTTGAACCAACCGAGCGGTCGTCACTTCCGCGCCTTCGGCTGCTACAATTTCCGGTTCGCCATCCTTCCCAGACGCGGCACGCCGCGTCGTAATCACGAGGTGTCTTCATGCCGGAAACTCTGCAACTCGCCAATCCCACGCCGCTGACCACGCTCACCGAGGACGAGATCCTGTTCCGCGACAGCGTCCGCAAGTTTGCCGAAGATAAAATTCGTCCGCTGGCAAAAGAGATGGACGAAAAGGCCGTCTTCGATCACGGTCTGCTCGACCAGTTCTTTCAACTGGGACTGATGGGAATCGAAATTCCCGAGCAATACGGCGGAGCGGGCGGCAAGTTCTTTGAAGCGATTCTGGCCGTGGAAGAATTTTCGCGCGCCGACGCTTCCGCCGGAGTGATCGTCGACGTGCAGAACACGCTGGTGGCGAATGCGCTTCTGCGCTGGGCCAGCGAAGACCAGAAAAAGCGGTACCTGCCCAAGATGACGGCCGACACGGTTGGCGCGTACGCGCTGAGCGAAGCCGCATCGGGATCGGATGCCTTCGCGCTGCAAACCAAAGCCGAACTCAAAGGCAGCGACTTCGTTCTCAACGGCCGCAAGCTCTGGATCACGAACGGCAAAGAGGCCGGATTGTTCATCGTGTTCGCGACCGTCGATGCGTCGAAAGGATACAAGGGAATCACGGCGTTCCTGATCGAAAAGAATTTTCCGGGATTCACCGTGGGCAGGAAAGAAGACAAACTCGGCATTCGCGCGTCGTCCACCTGCGAACTGATTCTCGAAGATTGCCGAGTGCCCAAGGAAAACGTGCTGGGCGAAGTCGGCAAAGGCTACAAGATCGCGATCGAGACGCTGAACGAAGGCCGCATCGGAATCGGCGCGCAGATGCTCGGCGTGGCCCGAGGTGCATGGGAATACGCGACAAAATATGCGCAGGAGCGCACGCAGTTCGGCAAGCCGATTTCGGAATTCCAGGGCATTCAGTTTCAGATCGCGCAGATGGCCACTGAAATCGAGGCGGCAAGACTGATGGTCTACAACGCAGCCCGCATGAAAGACGCAGGCGTGAATTTTGTGAAAGAAGCCGCCATGACCAAGCTGTTCACATCACAGGTGGCCGAGCGCGTGACGTCGCTGGCCATCGAAGTCTACGGCGGATATGGTTTCACCAAAGATTATCCGGTAGAGAAATATTGGCGCGACGCCAAGATCGGCAAAATCTACGAAGGCACGTCGAACATGCAGCTGGCCACAATCGCGAAGCTGGTGATGTCAAAGTAACAAGGTCGGAGGTTCGAGGTCAGATTGCAGAGGTGAAAGTCGGAGCGATTCGTGGTTTTTACCTTTGCAATCTCACCTCTCACCTCTGACCTCTCTATACTCGCTGCGAAAATAGAGCAGTGGTTCGCCATCGCGCACCACCACTTCCTCCACTTCCGCAATGAAAATGGTGTGATCGCCCGCGGGTTGCGTCGAGTGCAACCGGCACTCGAGATAAGCCAAAGCTCCTTGCAGCACAGGTGTTCCGTGCGCGGTGCGATCGAAGCGCGCCCCCGCCTCTTGGGGATGCTGATGCGTTTCCGCCGAGCGCGCGTAATACTCGGAGACGGACTGTTGATCGCTGCGCAGCACGTTCACTCCAAAGCGCTTTCGCGCATGCAGATGAGCGTGGGTTCGCGCGCGATGGTCTACGCATACCAGCACCAGCACCGGATCGAGCGAAACCGCCGTGAAAGCATTCGCCGTCATGCCATGGACCTCGTCGTCGCCATCCTGGTCGACCGTGATGATCGTGACCCCGGTTGCGAAACACCCCATCGCCTTGCGGAAATCGTTTGCGTTAAGGCTCATGCGAAGAACGGCCGTTGACAACTGCGTTCTGAAATTATCCCGTTTTGAATAGTAACGCTCTGAATCGTTTTGCGCTAAACCTATGCGATGGGGAACGAGGCGCGGGAATCCTGCTGTGTCTATTATGATCTTGCAATATGGCATTTGCCGTCCCCTCAGATGAACTTGCCGCCAGGGCTGCCGACTTGGCTGACGCGGGCACGGAGCCGATCTCCCGGGAAGCGGCTTGCCGGCTGCTGCGGGCGAACGATGAAGAGCTGCCTTCTCTGCTGGCCGCGGCGCAACGTGCCCGCGCGAAATTCAAGCCCGGTGTCATTACTTATTCCCGCAAGGTGTTTCTTCCCTTGACGAATCTTTGCCGCGACTACTGCGGCTACTGCACCTTCCGCCGCGACCCTGCAGATGTCGGCGCGCACACCATGACTCCCGACGAAGTAATGGAGGTAGTGCGCGGGGGCGAGAGCATGGGATGCACCGAAGCGCTGTTCAGCCTGGGAGACATGCCCGAGGCGCTTTTCCCCGAGATGCGCGATACGCTGCGGCGCCTAGGATACAAATCCACGCTGCATTATCTGGAAGCGATGTGCGAGAAGGTGCTGCGTGAATCGAGTTTGCTACCACACCCCAATCCCGGCGTGATGAGCGCGGAGTGGCTGGAACGCCTGTCCCGCGTGGCTCCCAGCCTGGGGCTCATGCTGGAAACGACAAGCGCGCGGCTGCTCCGGAAAAATGCCGCCCACGATAACGCTCCCGATAAAGAACCGGCGAAGCGTCTTCGTGTCATCGAAGATGCCGGACGGCAGAAGATTCCATTCACTACTGGCATTCTGATTGGCATTGGCGAGACTTTGGAAGAGCGCGTCGATTCGCTGATCGCGATTCGCGACTTGCATGAAAAGTACGGACACATCCAGGAAGTGATCGTGCAGAATTTCCGCGCCAAGAGCGGAACTCCGATGGCCCATTGGCCCGAGCCCGGTCGCGGCGAAATGCTGCGCACGCTGGCCGTGGCGCGTCTGCTAATGCCTGCGATGAACCTTCAAGCGCCGCCGAATCTTTCGGATCTGCACTACGCCGATCTGCTCGACGGCGGAATCAACGACTGGGGCGGAATTTCGCCGCTGACGCCGGATTTTATCAATCCGGAAAAACCGTGGCCGCACCTGGATAAATTGCGACAGCGCACCGAGGCAAAAGGATTCGAACTGCGCCAGCGGCTGCCGGTTTATCCTGAATTCGTGGAAAGAGCGGCAGCCCACAGCGACCTGCTGGCAGAGCGACTCGACGCGTCCGCGGATGCTGATGGCTACGCTCAAAAGAGGGCGGCATGATCACGGTTCTGACCGGCGGCACCGGTGGCGCTAAGTTTGTGGATGGACTCCGGCACATTGTTCCTGCGGAAGAACTCACGATCGTCGTGAATACCGGCGACGATTTGCGCTGGTGGGGATTGTACGTTTCTCCGGATATCGATTCGATTGCGTACATGCTGGCCGGCAAACTGAGCCAAGAGCGCGGCTGGGGCGTGAAGGGCGACACTTTCTTTTGTCTGAATGCCATGGCACAGATGGGACAACCGACGTGGTTTCAAACCGGCGATCGCGATCTGGCCACACACGTCTTCCGCACGAAACTGCTCGCCGACGGCAAGACGCTCAGCGCGGCGACAGCGGAAATCGCGGCCACGCTTGGAATCAAAACACGCATCCTGCCGATGAGCGATTCGCGCGTGGAAACGCGGGTTCTGACCCCGGCGGGCGATCTGAGCTTTGAGGAGTATTTCGTCCAGCGCTGGTATCAGGATCCGGTGGAATTGGTGCGGTTCGCCGGCGCGGCGGAGGCTCAGCCCGCACCGGGAGTGATTGAGGCGATTCGTTCGGCCGATCTCGTGCTGCTCGCGCCCAGTAATCCGGTGACCAGCATCGGGCCAATTCTCGCGGTACCGGGAATTCGTAAAGCGCTGCGCGAAACCAGCGCACGAATCGCAGCGGTAAGCCCGATTGTGGGAGGAACCGCGGTCACCGGCCCTGCGGGAACACTCATGGCGGCGCAAGGCTTCGCGGTTTCGATTGCCGGCGTCGCCGACTTCTATGGCGACTTCCTCGACTTGCTGGTGGTCGATTCGCAGGACGCACCGGCTGCCCACGCGTTGCGCAACGAAGCTTTGCGTAACCAAGCCTTGCGTAAGACCGGCATGCGCGTACATTGCACTCCGACCATCATGCGCAAGGCGGAGGACAGAATCGCGCTGGCCAAGAGCGTACTCGATGCGGCGAGGCAACCGCCGACCGCTCCCGCGGCCGAGGAGCGCGCATGATTCTGGTGCCGATAAAGAATCTTGCGGACGCCAAGCAGCGGCTGTCTTCCATCTTGAGCTCAGAAGAACGCTTCGCGCTGGCACAAGCAATGTGCGAGGACGTACTGCAAGCGCTCGCGAACTGGCGAGACCGTCCGGCCGTTGCGGTGGTGACGAGCGATCGGTTTGCGCGCGAGTTGGCGGCGGGTTTCAATTTCGAGGTCGTGGCCGACGACAACTCCGGAGAGACCAACGCCATCGAAATGGCGACGGCGGTTTGCCGAGAGCGTGGCGAGAAGAGCACCCTGGTGGTTCCAGCGGATATTCCCTTGATCGATGGTTCCGAGCTGCAAAAGGTCGTTGACAGCGCGCCTCCCCGCGGTGCCGTGCTGGTTCCCGACGCGGCCGGGCGGGGAACGAACGCAGCCTGGCGATCTCCAAGCGATCTCTTCCCGTTGCGTTTCGGCAACGATAGCTTTTTGCCGCATCTGGCCGCGGCGAAAGCGACGGGTCTGCCTTGTGTCGTCCTCAAACTGCCGGGAATCGCGCGGGATGTCGATCGTCCCGAGGATCTCCGCGAACTGGCGAGCGCCAGCGGAGAGCGAAGATCGCAGAAACTGGTACGCAGCTGGAACCTTGGCAGCCGGAATCGGGCTTAGCATGGCGAGGTCGAACAAGACGCGGTCCACCGCGCGATCTGGAATCGGCAAACAGACCGATGGCGAGGTTCGCATCGTCCCCATCGCCGTCAGCGGGGAGATTCGTGCCGGAGATTCGCTCAGCGCAAGGCTGTTGGCGGCAGCACTAAGTCTGGGCTTGCGCTTTCGGGATGGCGACATCCTGGTGGTGAAGCACAAAATTGTTTCGAAGGCGGAGGGCGCGCTGGTCGCGCTCGACGAGGTCCGCCCGTCGACTGCGTCGCGCGTCTGGGCCCGGCGCTTCGGGCTTGACGCTCGTGTGCATGAACTGGCTTTGCGGGAGAGTCGGCGAATCGTGCGCCGCAAAAGAAACGTGCTGATCACCGAAACGAAACACGGATTTGTTTGCGCCAATAGTGGCGTGGATGTATCGAACGTCGATGGCGGGCAACACGCGGTGCTGCTGCCGGTGAATCCGGATCGCTCGGCGGCGCGTTTGCGGCGGGAGTTGAAGAAAGAGCTTGGCATCGAGATCGCAGTCATCGTCAGCGACAGTTTCGGGCGTCCCTGGCGCGAGGGCTTGACGGAAGTGGCGATTGGCGTCGCGGGAATGCGGCCGCTGGTCGACTACCGCGGACGCCGCGATCCCCACGGCTATTCGCTGCATTCGACGGTGGAGGCGGTGGCGGACGAACTGGCTTGCGCGGCGGGACTGGTTTGCGGAAAACTGGCAGGCACTCCCGCGTGCGTCATTCGAGGGTATTCGTATCGCCGCGGAGACGGTGCGGCGCAGGATCTGATCCGGCCCGCAAAGAACGACCTTTTTCGATAGTTTCGACAGGAGAATGGTATGGCATGGCAGGCGCCCGAACTCGATCAGTTCCCCACACTCACCTGGAATGACATCGCACCGCAAGCTTCCGCGCCGATCCGCAGCGCCCTGGAGCAAGTGCTCATCACGCAGGACGGCGGATCTCTGCGTGACGACGAGCGCTACGCTCTGGCAAACTGCGACGGCACGGACCTGCTGGCGCTGCTTGTAGCCGCCGATACGCTGCGGCGCGATCTGGTCGGCAACATCGTCAGCTATGTGGTGAATCGCAATATCAACTTCACGAACATCTGCTTTGTAGGCTGCAAGTTTTGCGCTTTCAGCCGCGGGCCACGCGAAGCCGATTCCTATTTTCACTCGCTCGAAGAAATGGGCCGCCGAGCGAAAGAAGCGTGGGAACTGGGTTCGACCGAAGTCTGCATTCAAGGCGGCCTGCCGCACGGCCTGCCGCCGTTTTATTACCGTGACATTCTGCGCTCCGTGAAAACGGCCGTGCCGGAGATGCACATCCACGCATTTTCTCCGATGGAAATTGTTTATGGCGTGGAGCTGACCGGCATGAAGCTCGCCGACTACCTGGCGATGCTGCGCGACAACGGACTCGACACGCTGCCGGGAACAGCCGCCGAGATTCTCGACGACGAAATACGCCACGTGCTTTCGCGCAACAAACTTTCGACGGCGCAATGGCAAGAAGTGATCCGCACCGCGCACGCGTGCGGCATCCCCAGCACCTCGACAATGATGTACGGACATCGGGAAACTCCCGACCACTGGGTCCGTCAGCTGAATCTGTTCCGGCAGATTCAGTCCGAGACCGGCGGCTTCACGGAGTTCGTGCCTCTCGGTTTCGTCCATCAGGAAACGCTCCTATTTCAGCAGGGATTGGCGCGCACCGGGCCAACGCTCGCCGAGCATCTCAAGATTCATGCCCTCGCCAGAGTCCTGCTCGCTGGTTCGATTCATAACATTCAAGTCTCGTGGGTGAAGCTGAACCGCAAGCTTTCGCAGCTCTGCTTGCACGCAGGCGCCAACGATTACGGCGGAACGCTGATGGAGGAAAATATCTCGCGTGAAGCCGGAGCCAGCGCGGGCCAGTACACCAGTCCGGAGGATTTCCAGGCATTGATACTGGCGATTGGGCGCATTCCGGCGGAGCGCAACACGAAGTATTCGCGAATGAAGATCAAGCTGCCCGCCGAATCGGTTTCTGCCGACGTTTCTTCGGAAACACTGGCAGCGGAGTTCGCATGAACGACCGCGTGAATCGCGCCATTGCCGTCATTGGCGGCACAGGCCCGGCCGGTACCGGCCTGGCGCTGCGCTGGGCGCGGGCGGGCGAGACCGTCATCATCGGCTCTCGCCATACCGCGCGGGCAGAGGAAACTGCCGATGCAATCCGTAAGCGTGTCGGCGGAAGCGCTCAAGTCTCCGGGATGGAAAATTCGGCGGCCTGCGCCGCCAGCGATCTGCTGATGCTCACAGTGCCGTTCGAAGGCCAGGCCGAACTGCTGAAGCAGTTGAAGCCCGCGATCCGTCCGGGCAGCATTTTGATCGATGCCACCGTTCCGCTGGCGGCGAGCGTCGGCGGACGCGCCAGTCGGACTCTCGGAGTGTGGCAGGGTTCGGCGGCACAACAGGCGGCGGAACTGGTTCCCAAAGGTATCTCCGTCGTCGCAGCATTCCAGAACGTTTCGGCGGAAGTGCTGAATGGCAACATCGATGACCATGTCGATTGCGACGTGATCGTGTGCAGCGACGATCCGAACGCCACGCAGGTTGCGATGGAACTTGCGGCGAAAATCGCCGGCGTGCGCGCGATTGATGGCGGAAAGCTTGAAAACGCGCGCCTCGTCGAGCAAATCACCGCGCTGCTCATCGGGTTGAACATCCGGCACAAGGGTCACGGTGGAATACGGATCACGGGCTTGCCGGACGCCGCATACAAGACAGGACTGGCTTCCCGTTAGCCGTCGAAGTGCCATTGTTTCCGCAGCCCACTGCATTCGCTCTCGCGTGCTGGCGCGATGCGATCGGATTGTGTTTAACTTTCCAGTCGTCCCCATCGCTCGCCTAAAATGAGGGCCTTATGCGTAAAACTGTGTTTTCGTTCTTATTTTGTTTTGTGCTGCTGGCGATCTCCAGCGCCGCTGCAAAACGCGCCTTCACCATCGAAGATCTTTATCGCATTCGCGGAATTGACGCCTTGCACGTATCTCCCGACGGCAAGACCATTCTTTACACCCTGTACACGAACGACCTGGCCAAGGCCAAGCGCACCGGCCACATCTGGCTGATGGATGCCGACGGCAAGAACACGCGCCAGTTCACATTTGGCGAAAAAGGCGAATCGTCGCCCAGCTTTTCGCCGGACGGCAAATCGATCGCCTTCATCAGTTCGCGCGATGGCAGTGACAACGACAATCTTTACGTCATCTCCGCCAGCGGTGGCGAAGCCCGACAACTCACCAATATTTCCACGGGAGTTGGCGATCCGCTCTGGTCTCCGGATGGGAAATGGATCGCGTTCTCGAGCGACGTCTATCCCGAATGCGCCGACGATGCTTGCAACAAGAAGATCGAACAGCGCTGGAGCAAAGGCCCGCTCCACGCCCACATGGCCGATGCGCTGCTCTACCGCCATTGGACGCAATGGAAAGACGGCAAGCGCACGCATATTCTTCTCGCCGACGTTTCCAGCGGCGCGGTGCGCGACCTGACGCCGGGCGACTTCGATTCCCCTCCCTTTCAGCTCGGCGGAGCTTTGCGATACGATTTCTCGCCTGATAGCGCGGAGCTCGCGTTCGGTTCCAATCATGACCGCGACCAGGCTTCATCCACCAACAGCGACGTGTGGATCGTGCCGCTCACGCCGAGTCAACTCTCTGGCAACCAGTCGCCGCGCAACATCACCGCTTCGAATCCCGCTTTCGACGGCCATCCGAAATATTCGCCCGACGGAAAATACATTGCCTACCAGATGCAGAAACAGCCCGGCTATGAATCCGACCTGTTTCGTCTGGCCATTTTCGACCGCTACACCGGCACGTCGCGCGTGCTTACAGAGTCTTTCCGCAACTGGGTCGACGCCTTCCAATGGGCCTCGGACTCGAAGTCTCTCTACTTCGACGCTCCGGTCGAAGGCGATAATCCCATCTTCCGCGTGACTCTCGACTCCGGTTCCATTCAACAAGTGTTGCTGGACCGCGCGATCGACTCGTTCGAGTTGACTTCCGACAACCATCGCATCGTCTACACGCGGCGTTCCTTCAGCGATCCGATCGAAATCTACGCGGTGGATTTGGCGGACGGCAAATCGTCCACGCCGCAGCGCCTTTCTCATTTCAACGACGAAGTTGCCAATGAAGTGGACATCCGTCCGGCGGAGCGCATTTGGGTGAAAGGAGTCGACGGAACGAAGATTGAAGTCTTCGTCGTCAAGCCACACGATTTCGACCCGTCCAAGAAGTATCCGCTCATCCTCAACGTGCATGGCGGCCCGCAGTTTCAGTGGCAGGATTCGTTTCGCGGCGACGGGCAAGTTTATCCCGGCGCTGGTTACGTCGTCGCTTTCCCCAATCCGCATGGATCCACCGGCTACGGCCAGGATTTCACGGCAGAGATTTCTGGAGATCATGGCGGCAAGGTTTTCGAAGACTTGATGAAGGTCACCGACGAACTCGCCAAGCTTCCTTATGTTGATCCCGACCGCATGGGCGCCATGGGCTGGTCCTACGGCGGTTACATGATGGACTGGTTCGAAGGCCACACGACTCGGTTCAAGGCCATCGCCTCGATGATGGGAATCTTCGATCTCCGCTCGATGTACGGCGCGACGGAAGAGCTATGGTTCCCCAAGTGGGACTATAAGGGTCAGCCGTGGAACTCCGATCAGTACGAGAAGTTTTCCCCCTCCTATTTTGTGAAGAACTTCAAGACGCCCTGCCTGGTGATCTCGGGCGAGCGCGATTATCGCGTCCCCTACACGCAGTCGCTGCAGATGTTCACGTCGCTGCAAGAGATGAAAGTCCCCTCGAAGCTGATCGTTTATTCCAACGCCGGCCACTGGCCCAGTTGGTATGAAATGGCTCTGTACTACACCGCGCACCTGGAGTGGTTCCATCAGTATCTCGGCGGCGGCGCGCCACCGTGGACCTCGGAGCAATTCCTGCGCAACTCTGTGTTTGACAAAGAGACGGGGCAGAGAGTCAAGTAATTGGAGAATCCATACCCTATATTGAGGCGTAACCTATGCTCAAGTCCTTCGCTGTCGTCATTGGCAGCTACCTGCTCTCGGTGGTCCTTGTCGTGGCAACGGACCCGTTGCTCTCGCGCCTGTTCCCGGGCGATTTCGTCAAAGGCCGAGTCCCTTCCGACACCGCTCTCATGGCGAGCACGGCGCTCTTCGTCATCGTCTCAATCTTTTGCGCATGGCTCTGCGCCCGCTTTGCTCCGGGCCGCGCCGCGCGACATGTGCTCTGGTTTTTTATCGTCGGAGAAGCGATGGGCATCGCCGCGATCATTCCCAACTGGAGCAAAGGCTGGCCGCACTGGTACTGGTTGTCGTGGCTGCTGACCTGGCCGGTGAGCTGCTGGATCGGCCTGCTGCTGGCCGGACGCCGGGCGGATTCGCGCTCCGTCTGAGCTGTGACCTCACTCCATGACGATGCAGCGATCGCAGCGTGAACGGCTGCGCCATCCGAAGGCTAGCCTCCTCACCGACCTCCCTCCAACTGGCTGATTTCACGCAGGATGGCTGAAATCAGCCACTCGGTTTCCGCAACTTTTTCGGGCCATCCGCGTTTGAGTCAGTAGGCGCTTCAGAAATAGAAAGCTGAAGGACCTCAGGCTCGGACGAATCAGATCAGCGAATCGCCGGGCAGAACGAAAGGGAGGTTCACCATGAAATACCTGAGATATGCAGCGTTGCTGGCTTTACTGGCTATGCCTCTGGCGTACTCGCAAGCGGCAGTCGTTGTTGGAGCGGGCGTCGGAGTCGGACCAATCGGAGTTGGAATCGGCATTGGTCCGGTTGGAGCGCCGGTTTGCGCTTACGGATACTACCCGGACTATCCTTACGCTTGCGCGCCCTACGGATACTATGGGCCGAGCTGGTTCTCTGGCGGAGTGTTCATCGGCGCCGGGCCGTGGTATCACGGCGGCTGGGGACGTCCTTACTACGGCGGCGGTTACGGTCGCGGCTTTGCGGGACGCGGCGTTGTGGGTCGCGGCTTTGTAGGTCGTGGTCCAGTCGGGCGCGGTATCGAGCGTGGTTCGCTGGGTGGACACGGCTACGTGGCACGCGGAGGCTCCCGTGGGTTCAGCGGTGGGGGCCGTGGCGGCTTCGGCGGCCGACGCTAACTGATTGCTGTGGAAATTGACGAACGGCTGGCAAGAACATCTGCCAGCCGTTTTTCTTTTTCGGCCGTCTTTCTTTTTCGGCCGCTTTTCTTTTTCAATGGATCCGCCGTTTTACCCTGCGCAAGCTTTCACTTCGGCATCAACTCCGCAACGGTGAGTTGATCGGCCTTGCGGAGTTCGGGGAAGAGCCACGCCCAGGTCGCAATCACCAGCAACGTTCCGACTCCTCCCAGAATCACAGCCGGGACGGTGCCGAACCATTGCGCAGTCAGTCCGGACTCGAATTCGCCTAGCTCGTTCGAGACTCCGATGAACAGCATGTCCACGGCGTTGACGCGGCCGCGCATTTCGTCGGGAGTTGAGACTTGGACCAGGGTGGCGCGGATGATCACGCTGACCATGTCACTGGCGCCGAGCAGCAGCAGCGCGACGAGAGAGACGATGAGGTTGTGCGAGATTCCGAAAACGATGGTCATGACGCCAAAGGCGGCTACGGCGAAGAGCATGGTCGGGCCGGCGTGACGGCGGATGGGGCGGTGCGCCACCGCAATCGCCATGAGGGCGGCGCCGACTCCGGGAGCGCTGCGTAAAAGGCCGAGACCCCAGGGACCTGTATGCAAGATGGTTTTCGCGTAGACGGGGAGCAGGGCGACGGCTCCTCCTAGTAACACGGCGAACATGTCGAGCGAAATGGCCCCGAGGATCAGCTTCTTCTCGCGGATAAAGCGGAACCCCGCCAGCACAGTGTGCAGGCTGATGGGATCTCTTACGACCCGCTGCTTTTCCGGCGATATCGGCAGCGTATGGATGCGAAAAGTCAGGAAGATGGAAAGAATCGAGACGGCGACGGCAATGGCGTAGACCGTCTCCGGCCCGCGGAAAAGAGCGTAGGCGATGCCTCCGATCGCCGGACCGGCAATGGTAGCGATCTGAAACGTGCTGGCATTCCAGGCGACGGCGTTCGGGAAGTGTTCTTCGGGAACCAGTTGCGGCAGGATGGCGCGGCTTACCGGAAAGCTGAAACTGCGGGAAACCCCCACCAATACCAGAACGGCGTAGATCAGGTGAACCGAGTGCGGAGCACGCCAACTGATGGCGAGCAGCAGCGCCGAGCAGAGTCCATAGCCGATATAGCACCACATGAGCAGCTTGCGGCGGTCGAAGAGATCGGCGGCGTGTCCGGCGAACAGAAACAGGATAAAGCCGGGCGCGAATTGGGCGAGGCCGACGTATCCGAGGTCGAGGGGGCGATTGGTAGTGGCATAGACCTGCCAGCCCACGGCCACCGATTGCATCTCCAGCGCCACGACGATGAAGAAGCGCGCAAGAGTGTAGCTGACGAAGTTGGGATGAGTGAAGGCGACGCGTCCGGCTAGACGCGGGTCTTTTGACGTGAGCATTCTTTATTACTTTGCCACAGAATCAGAATCCCACCCCTTCGGCTTCGCTCAGGCAGGCTCTTGACAAAGAACGCCAAGGATGGGGCACCCTCTGGGGTTGCCGGGTTGAGAGGTCAAACTCAAGGCTGGGCCAGCCGCCGAAAAATCGGGAACTTCTTAAGATTTTGAGACGTACCACACGACGGAGACCGCTTTTGAAGATGCCGAATGTTCGCCGCTTAGCCTTCTATTTCGCCGCTGTTCTGATGATTGCAGCGCCAATCCTAGCCCAGAACAGTCCCAAAGGCATCAATGCGGCGGCGACATCCCCTCAGGCCGAGGTGCTAGTCCTCGGCAGCTACCACATGGACAATCCGGGCCGCGATCTGCATGACGAAAAAGCTGACGACGTGCTGACTCCCAAGCGTCAGGCAGAGATTGAAGAGCTGGCGACCGTGCTGGCGCGGTTCCACCCGACTAAGATCGCCGTGGAGTGGGACGCGGGCGACCAGTCCGGCCTCGACCGCAGCTACGGCGAATATCTCGCCGGCAAGCGCGAACTTAATCGCAATGAGGTGCAGCAGATCGGCTTTCGCCTGGGCAAAGAGATGGGGCTGAAGAAGCTCAATGCCATCGACACGATGTGGGATTTCCCCTACGGTTCGATCGTCAACTGGGCCAAGGCGCATGGGCGTTCGGCCGAGCTTGAGGCCATCGACCGCGCGGGGGCGGACCGCAGCAAGAACGCGAGTGAATATCTAGTTGCCCACAGCATTCTAGAGGTTTATCGCCACATTAACTCGCCGGAGTCGATGGCGGCTGACGCCGCTTTCTACGCGCGCATGGGACATTTCGGAGACGACGAAGACCCGGCCGGTGCGCGCCTGCTCATGCGCTGGCATGAGCGCAACACTTTCATTCTTACGAGTCTGTTGGAAGTCATTGAACCCGGGGACCGCGTGCTCGTCCTCTACGGCGCAGGCCATCTGACGCACCTGAGCCGCTTGATCGGGGACGACCCGACGCTCAGGCTGCGCAGGTTGGAAGAGCTGGTGGGTGAGAAAAGGTGAAGGAGCGCTCGCGCTCTGTTCGTGAACCTTCGTGAAATTCAGAACTCGACGGGATCGCGGAATCTCATATTTTTCGTCCAGGATGGGGGTACCCTGAATTGGATGATCAAACAAAACCAATCATCGCCCCCAAAGGGTGAGACCCTCCGGAAACTCTTGGGTTCGAGGAAGTCAAGAGCAAAGGCAAAGGCAGCGGACAGGAGTGTCCGCTCTACACGAGCGGGAATCAGCGGCGGTTGATGAGCGAGGCTACGTAGCCGGCGCCAAATCCGTTATCGATGTTGACCACGCTAACGTTCGAAGCGCAGGAGTTCATCATGCCCAGCAAGGCGGCGAGGCCTTCGAAGGCTGCTCCGTAGCCTACGCTGGTGGGGACGGCGATTACCGGGACTCCTACGAGGCCGCCGACTACGCTGGGCAGCGCGCCTTCCATGCCGGCGCAGACGATAATCACTCTGGCCTTGGCTAAGGTTCCGCGGTGGGCCAGCAGGCGGTGGATGCCGGCGACTCCCACGTCGTAGATGTGCTGGACGTTGTTGCCCATCAGTTCGGCGGTGACTACGGCTTCTTCGGCTACGGGGATGTCGCTGGTTCCCGCGGAGACGACTACGATTACGCCCTTTCCATGCTTTTTGCGATCGCGCTTCAGGACGATGGCGCGCGCCAGGGGACGATACTCCGCCTTGGGCTGTTCGGCGGCTACGGCTGCGTATTGTTGTTCGGTGGCACGCGTGGCCAGCACGTTGCCGCCGTGCTCGGCCAAGCGGGTAAAGATTCCGGCTACCTGACTGGGCGTTTTGCCTTGGGAAAAAATCACTTCGGGCATGCCTTGGCGCAGGGCGCGATGGTGATCGAGCTTGGCGAAGCCTAGATCTTCAAACGGCATGTGGCGGAGGCGCTCGACGGCTTCGTCGGGCGACACGCGCTTTTTTCGGACCTGGTCGAAGAGCTGGCGGAGGGATTCGGAATTCATAAGATGCAGACGTTATTGTAGATTCTAGTTCCTGGTTCACAATTCTCAGTTTTCAGTAAATCCAGGCTCCGTCTCGAGGCTGGAAGCTAGGAACTGCTTACCTACCGGGAAAAGCGCCGAAGCCTTTGCAAAAATCAATTGCTTTCAATTACTTACGATGTTACTCCAGTGGTTCTAGGACCTTCGGATAGATTGCGGCAGCCCCCGCCGCGCCCTATACTGACCATACTCTGGTTCTGGATTCTCTAGGCAGGTTGCTCGGTAGGCAGGCCCTAATGGAAGTGTGCCCTTTGGCCGGTCGTTGATTGGGCCGTCCCCGATTGGGCCGTTCTTGGACTTGACCGATAACCCTATGCGTAGACGCCTGCAAATCGCTTTGAAATTGATGGCGACCTTCACCGCGATCTCCTTTCTTTCCATCATGTTCTCGACAACAAGCGCGTGCGCGCAGTCGGGACCGATTACTGCGACCAGCGACGAATCGGGCCGCAAGATTTGGGTGAACGATATGCCGTCTCCGGCTTCGCGAACTGAAGCTGCTGCGCGATCCCGGCTGGTTTATTGGAGCGTGACCGAACACCGCTTCAAACCGGTTCCGACCAGTGGCGCGGTCATGCGCGCGGCTCGGTCGGCGGCTTCGGAAGTGAGCACCTACCTTGACGGCAGAGCGCAGAGTCATCAGACGCTGAACCGGGCCTTTACGCCAGAGGAGATCAGCGCGGCGATTGACGAGGCGGCGGCGCGGCATCATGTCGATCCCAGCCTGGTGCGGTCGGTGATCAAGGTGGAATCGAATTTCAATCCCAACGCTGTTTCGCCCAAAGGCGCCATGGGACTGATGCAGTTGATGCCTTCGACGGCGCGTTCGCTCAATGTTTCCAATCCTTTTGACCCGGCACAGAATGTGGATGCTGGGGTTCGGCATCTAAGGAAATTGTTGGACAACTATGGCGGCAACGTTAGTCTGAGTCTGGCGGCATACAACGCGGGAGCAGGCGCGGTGGCGCGCAGTGCGGGGGTTCCGCATTTTCGGGAGACACAGGATTACGTTCGGCGGATCACGAACCTATACAACGGCGGCGACACGCCGGGGTCGTATGTGATCGCGACCCCGATGCATGATCCCGTGCACGTGCAGCGCGATGCGCGGGGCGTGCTGAATATCAGCAACACGGATTAAGGGGCGTCTCGTGTGGTAGCGAGAGTACGGTAATGCTTAAGTTGTCATCCTGAGCGAAGCGAAGGATCTGCTTTCTTGGCAGTGCATGAGACAGCGACTCCTTCGCTTCGCTCAGGATGACAAGCTGTTCAGTAAGTTAAGGTGTTCGGTAAGTGAAGACCCAGGCTTCTACGACCCTAACTCGAGGCGGCCGCGCCGTTCGCCTTGGCGCAGCGTTGTTGTTCGTTCTGCTGCCGATGGTGTGCGCCTCGGCGCGCGTTCTGCACAACGATGCGTGGGCTCGTCAGCAATTCGCCAAAGCGGAGCGCATGCGGGAGGCTCTCAACGGCCGCCCCGCGGGCCAGCGCACTCGCCGCGAATATCAGCGCGTAATCGATTCGTACCGGAGCGTCTACTTCGGTTCCCCAGCGTCGTCGAAGGCGGACCCGAGCGTGGTGGCGACGGCCGAGCTGATGGTCGAGATGGGCCGGCGCTTTGACGACAACAAGATTCTGCGCGGCGCCATCGAACAATACCACTTCCTGCGCAAGGAGTATCCCGGCAGCCGATACCGGTTCGACGCCTTGTTCACCATCGGCGAGATCTATAAAGACGATCTCGACGATCCCACCGAGGCGCGGAAGACTTTCGAAGATTTCCTGCATCGTTATCCGCGCAATCGGCTGTCCGATGATGCCCACATCGCGCTGAAGGAGATGGACGCCGAGGCCAGCGAAAGGGAACACGCGGCGCAAAAGGCGGCACGCAAGGAACGGGCGCCAGGCGCGAAGGCCGGCGTGAACGCAGCGAACAAGACCGGTAACGTCGGCAGTGGTAATTCCAACGATACTTCCGGCACGGGCAATCATGCGGACGAAGAAGACGACTCGGCGAATGCGTCAAGCGCTCTGCGCAGCGGGTTGCCGCGTGTTACCGGCGTCCGTCACTGGTCTACCCCCGACTACACTCGCGTGGCCATCGACGTCGAGCAGGAAATCAAATTCGATTCGCAGCGCATTGCGCATCCCGACCGAATTTTCTTCGACCTGCGCGATACGCGCCTCGCTTCAACTCTGGTGGGCAAGACCTTCGACGTCGACGACGGCTTCCTGAAAAAGATTCGCGTGGCCGAATCGCAGCCGGGACGCACGCGCATTGTGCTGGAAGTGGACGATCTCGCAAACTACGACGCTTTTCTGCTTCCGGACCCATATCGGCTCATTATCGATATACACGGCAAGGATACTCACGGTAAAGATATCCACGAAAAGCAGGCAGGCACGTCAACGGCCAGTGCGGTCGCGGCCAGCGTCTCGGCGGCACCGAGCGGCGACTCCGATGCAACTGTTTCGCATGGTGGAGTCGCAAAATCGGATGCGCACCCGACCCAGCATGGATCGGGCAAGAATGCGGCCGGCCCTCGAAAACCGGGACTCGTCGAGACCGACTTGCTGCCCGAAGAGGACAGCGAACGTGCCAAACCGTCGGATTCCGCGAAGCCAGCGCAAGGCAGCGGGATCGTTAAGACGACGATTGCCGTGAAGGGATCGGATCGGAGAATTCCGAAAACGATTGTCGACGGCAACGGCGAAGTCCCGGCGGCGGTGGCCTCGCTCGAGCGCGACAAGACTCAGCCTGTTGCGGCTTCGGACGACGACGAAATAAAGCCAACGAAATCGGATGCGTCCTCCTCCTCTCCCTCTTCTGCTTCCGTGCGCCGGAAGAAGTCACGCGCGGCCGCCGACGCTGCCGACCTTCACCTTGACAGGGGTCCTGAAACCCGCGAAGCTCGCCCCACCGCCAGCGGCGACCGTTCCTTGACTCGCGCACTGGGGCTGAAGATCGGCAAGATCGTCATCGATGCCGGTCACGGCGGGCACGACACAGGCACCATCGGTCCCAACGGCCTGCTCGAAAAAGACGTAGTGCTCGACGTGGCCAAGCGCCTCGGGCGGTTGCTGGAATCGCGACTGGGCGCCGAGGTGATTTACACACGGCAAGACGATACCTTCATACCTCTCGAAACCCGCACCGCGATTGCCAACCGCGAGCGGGCGGATTTGTTCATCTCGATTCACGCCAATTCGAGCCGCGATTCAGACGCGCGCGGCGTCGAAACCTACTATCTGAATTTCACTTCCTCGCCGGAAGCGCTGGAAGTTGCGGCGCGTGAAAACGCGGTGTCGGAGAAATCGATTCACGAGCTGCAGGATCTGGTAAAGAAGATTGCGCTGAAGGATAAGATCGACGAGTCGCGCGAGTTTGCCGGCGACGTGCAGCAATCGCTCTACGGCGGCCTGGCGCTGGAGAACACCGGCATCCGCAATCGCGGAATCAAGAAGGCGCCGTTCATCGTGCTGATCGGAGCGAATATGCCTTCGATTCTGGCCGAGATTTCGTTCGTGTCGAATCCCACCGACGAGCGCAAGCTCGAAACCTCGGAGCACCGGCAGCGCATTGCCGAGTCGCTCTATCGGGGCGTATCCAAGTACGTCAATGGACTCAGCGGCGTGAAGGTGGCGAGCAAGATCGACAAGTCCGAAGGGCAGTGACAGGCCGGCTGTTGGTTTTGTTCCGCCGACGCTAACAATTCTTAGCTGAGCGGCGTCGCATTTCTACGGGGCCACAGAAGATTCCAGCGTTTGTTCGGCCGCCCACCAGAGGTCGAGTTCGGCGGGATGTTCCCGCAGCCGGTACTCGACGCCCCAACGATCTAATTCGCGTAGGACTTCCGCGATCACCCCATCCAGCGATGCGGTCACGGCCTTACTTAGGCTGCAGCTCGGCTCGAAAGATTCGGCTTGAATTCCCACGAGCAGCAGGTCGCGGGGAGCGACTCCGAAAAGCTCGGCGCTCAGCAGTGCGTCCACCAGCGCGGGCGAATGCGGATCCATGCGCACCGACGGACGAAGGCGCATGATGTCGGCTTTGCGATAGAGCACGACCGTCCCGGGAACCACATCGGTGCCGTTGGTTTCGACATCGATGGAGATGGAGTCGATCAGGATGACCCCGTCTTTTCCGGAAAGCTGATCGATCAGGTCCAGGGCCGGGGTTCCCAGGTCGGCGACTTCGACACCTTCGTCGAATTCGTAGCGCGCTTCCAGAAGCCGCGCCATGTAAGGCCCGACGCCGTCATCCCCCAACAGGACGTTCCCGATCCCGCCAATCAGCACCTTCTTCATAACACTTTCACTTTGGCGATCTGGCGCCCTGAGGGATCGAAGGTGTGGCAGGCGCAGGCCATGCAGGGATCGAACGAGTGCACCGTCCGTAAAACTTCCAGCGGTTCCTCCGGGCGGGCGAGCGGTGTATGCAACAGCGATGCCTCGTAGGGGCCGTGTGCGCCCGAGGCGTCGCGCGGGCTGGCATTCCAGGTCGAGGGCACAACCGCCTGGTAGTTCTTGATCTTGCCGTCCTTGACCACAATCCAGTGCGACAACGTGCCACGCGGCGCTTCGTGGGTTCCCACGCCTTCTACTTCGCCGGAGAACACCGGCGGGTTGTGGACCGTATAGTCGCCCTTGGCAACGTTGTCGGTCAGCAATTGCAAGTGTTTCTGCGCCAGTTCGGCCAGCATTCCGGCGCGAATCGCGCGCGCGGCATGGCGGCCCAGAGTGGAGTGCAACATATCCGGAGTCACGTGAACGCCGCCGACGGCCGCAATCTTGCCGATCGCCAGGTCCGCATACTTGCGGGTCAGCGGATGACCTTGCGCGTAACCGACGAGCACCTGCGCCAGTGGGCCGACCTGCATCGGTTGTCCATTGAAGCGCGGCGCTTTGACCCAGGAGTACTTTTGTTCGCCATCCCACCCAGTGAAGGCGGGCTCGGTTTCTCCGACCCACGGATGGAGAGGCTTCCCCGCCTGGTAATAGGCGTGCGCGACATCTTCGGTTACAGCCTCGCGAAATTCCTTGTCCGCCGCGGTCTTGAAGGGATGCACGCCGGCGATGTTGCCGTTCATGATGATGCCGCCGGGAAGATCGTAGGCTGAACCCGCGCTATCCAGCGGCAGGTCGGGAACGGCCAGGTAATTGGTTACGCCCTTGCCAATCTTGAACCATTCGGGATACATCGCGGCGACCGCGCAGACGTCGACGAGATACACCTCGTTGATAAACCGCACAACGTCGGTCAGCAGCACGCGGATCATCTCCAGTCGGTCCATGTTGAGGGCGCTGGCGCTATCCAGGTCGATGGCGTTGGCGACGCCGCCGACGGTCAGATTCTGAATGTGCGGCGTCTTCGATCCCAGAATTCCAACCACCTGCAGGGCTTTGCGCTGATACTCCAGCGCCTGCACGTAATGCGTGAAGGCCAGCAGGTTCACTTCGGGCGAAAGGCGCATCGCCGGATGCCCCCAGTAACCGTTCATGAAAATGCCGAGCTGGCCGCTGGCGGCAACGGCGTTCACGCGGTCCTGCGCGGCTTTGAATTCATTGCGGGAGTTCCCCGTCCAGGGCGAGAGGCTCTCCGCCAGCTTTGACGTCGCGGCGGGATCGGCCTTCGGAATCTGCATAATGTCGACCCAATCGAGCGCCGACAACTGATAGAAGTGGACAATGTGGTCGTGCAGCGCGTGCGCAATCAGGATGAGATTGCGGATGTACTGGGCGTTGAGCGGAATCTCCAGCTTCAAGGCGTCTTCGACCGCGCGGACACTGGCCATGGCATGCACCGTGGTGCAGACGCCGCAGAAACGCTGGGTGAACAACCAGGCATCGCGTGGGTCGCGTCCGCGCAGAATCTTTTCGATGCCGCGCCACATGGTGCACGAAGCCCATGCATTGCTGACTGCGTTGTTGTCCACTTCGACGTCGATGCGAAGGTGGCCTTCAATTCTGGTGATCGGGTCAATCGTGATTCGTTTTGCCATAAGTCCTGCTGTTAGTCGGAGTCTGGCGATTCGTCTTCGCCGAAGTGTCCATACTTGAAATACCCGGTCCAGCGGATATACGGCCTGCGGAACCGGAAGTAGCTCGCCATGTCGTGCCATTCCTGCAGAGGAGCGGGAAGAATGCCAAAGCGCTTGACGATGAGAAGAAATCCCGCCACGCCCATGCAAATGAAACCAAGCGACACAAGAACTTCGATGGCGCTGGGAAAATACAGCGACTCGGGATTGGCCCGAAACGCCAATGTCGTGGGGCTGAAGCGATAAATCATGCCGCCGACCGAACTGAGGACGTAGCCCAAAAACATGCTTCGTGTTTCGTGGGTCTGCAAGGAGCGGCGCAGCATCCAGCCGCCGATCGAAATCATCGACATCTCCAACCAGAACACGCCCGCGAAACGATCGAGGTGGAAGGCGGTACCGAACGCTCCTCGAAAAAGGATGTCGAGCAGCCGCCATCCCAGCCAGCCGAAAATCAGCCACGAGGTGATGCGCGCAGCCTCGTCCAGAACTTCCATGTCCATCGCCCGCCGATAAACCGTGCAGCACAGCATGGTGGTTCCGGCGACGCAACCGAACGACATGAAGGTGGCCGCGCCCAGGTACAAAAAGGGCAGCCACGGCGTCTGCCATAAGGGATGGACACGTTCCCCCGCCAGCAGCATCAGCGCTCCGAGCGACGATTGGTGCATTCCCGGCAACAGGTACGCGGCGGCAATGATCCAGGGGAAGAATTTGTGCAGCCCACGTTCCAGTCGCTCCACGCCCGGCCGCAAGCGGGAATCGAAGTACCAGAGCCGCTCCAGAACCGGCGGTATGTTTTCGAGGGCGAGGGGAATCATGGCGTAGATCGACATGCAGATCGCGACTTCGGCCAACGGCGAGTGCATGTTCCATTTCCAGGGGAAAACGATCCAATAGAAATTCCACGGACGGCCGGCATCGATGCCGAGCAGAAGAAGACCGCAGGCATAGGCCAGGAAGCTGGTCAGCAGGGCCATCCGCATCAGCGCATGCAGTTTCTTGCGGCGGAACACCCACGCGGCAATTCCCACCGCGAATGCGCCCGATCCCAACGCCGTCAGCACCATCACGTTGAACGTCTTCCAGATGCCCCAGCCGTAGGCATCGTTCATGCCGCTGACCGGACCGAGACCGGCAAGCTCTCGATAAGCGGTGAGCGCAAACGCCAGCACCGTCATGCCCAGCAGAAAAATAAATGCCCGGTTGACCACGGGCACGCCGTACACGGGCACGGCTCGTTCCCAGCGAGTCTTGTTGATCGGCGCCTGGCTTGCGGTTGCGTTGCTTAGGGTTGTACTGCTCATAGTTGTGCCCTCAAGCCGGTTTCCTTTTCGCGTTCGTGCGCTTCCTGCTCGTGACCCTTGAGGCTTTTGCGAATCACCTGCACCAAACCGACATATAACAGCGCCGGCAGCGCGAAGTACTGATAGAGCCGTCTCTGCCAGCGCAGAGTCTTGGCGGGCACCGACTCCGGTCCCAGTTCAGGCAGTCCAAGTTTTCCGAAGGCGACGCGAGACAGATAGATCGATTGCGTGCCGCCGTTGTCGAATTCTCCGTACACGCGTTCCTGGTAATACTTGCCCGGAGTTTTCTTGATCCGCTGTTTCGCCTCCTCCAGCAAGACCGTACGCGGACCAAAGATCACGGCGCCTGTGGGACAGACGTTGGTGCAACCCGGCCTTAAGCCCTTCTCCAGCCGGGTGCTGCACAACTCGCACTTGGTCACCCGCGGGTTGTAACCCTGCCATTGAAAGCGCGGCACGTGGTAGGGACAGGTGATCGTGCAATAGCGGCAGCCGATGCATTCCTCGGCGGTCCAGCTCACGATGCCCGTCTCGGGATCTTTGTGCAGCGCCTGGAACGGACACCCAGCCGCGCAGGCGGGATCGAGACAGTGCATGCACTGCCGCTTCACGAAAGAGGCAGGCGAGCCATCCTCCGGTTTGTAGAGCTTGATAATGTTGCGGGTGAGATCGTTGAGGTCGTTGGGCGCCTGATGCAGCGCGTCCCCGCGCGTATCGGGCGGCGTATCGTTGGCTTCGGCGCAGGCCGACTCGCAGGCTTTGCAACCGATGCAAATGCTGGCGTCGTAGAGCAGTCCGACCGCGGCGCTGGGGACCGGGATATTCTCCGTCTCTGCGTGCAATGACGGAGCACCGATGCTGACGGCAACCGCAGCGGGCACTCCGGTCTTGGCGATGGTGGAAATCAGTTCCCGGCGAGTGATGTCCACGTCAGTCCTCTTTCTTCTCGATTGGCTTCCCGGATGACGCTTTGAGTTTTTCCGCGTGGGCACGATCAGTGGCCACTCGTTCCACGCCGGCCTCCTGGCTGCTCTGGAAGCGCTGCGAAGCGACCCACGTCGCGCCCCCAACGGCGCCGGCCACCGCGCCCACCAAAGCCGCCGCGCCCACCTTGATGCCTCCCGTGCCGCTGTAAATGGGTGGATAAGTATCGGGCGGAGTCGCAAGATGTATGGGGACGGTCTCGAACGTACCCATGCTCCACACCACGCCTTTTTCCGTGCATCCCACGCAGGGAATGCCAAGCCCAATCGGCCAGCAATCGGCAATCTCATTGAAATGGCGGGTAGAACAGGAGGCGTGGGTGACCGGACCCTTACAGCCCATCTTATAGAGACACCACCCTTTGCGGTGCCCTTCGTCGCCGAATGCGGCGGCAAAACGGCCGGCGTCAAAGTGCGCGCGCCGCGGGCAATTTTCGTGGATCACCCGCTCGTAGGCAAACTTCGGGCGGCCGAACTCGTCCAGCGCGGGCAGTTTGCCCATGGTTACGTATTCCAAAACCGTTGCCAGCAGGTTGTAAGGGTTGGGAGGGCAACCGGGAAGGTTCACAATCGGTTTGCCCGAGATCACCGAATTCACGCCCATGGCGCCGGTTGGATTCGGGTCCGCGGAAGGCACTCCGCCCCAAGACGCGCAGGAACCGATCGCGATTACGGCCGCCGCCTGCGCGGCGACATCCCGCACCACCTGGATCGCCGGCTTGCCGCCCAGTTCCATGTAAACGCCGTCATCCCTGGTCGGAATGGAACCCTCCACGACGAGCACATACTTGCCCGCATTGTCGGCGATCGCAGAGCGCAATGCCGCTTCCGCCTGCGCGCCCGAGGCGGCCATCAAGGTCTCGTGATAATCGAGCGAGATTACGTCTAGGATCAGGTGCGCGACGTCAGGAGCCGACGTGCGCAGCAGCGTCTCGGTGCATCCCGTACAGTCCTGGAAGTGCAGCCAGATCACCGAGGGCCGCTTGGTTTTGCCGATCGCCTGTGCCACCTGCAGGACCGAACCCTTGGTCAGCGCCAACCCCACCGGCGCGGTGGCCATCAGCATGCCGCATAACTGAATGAAGCTTCTCCGGGAGACTCCGCTCGCCTCCAGGTGCTCTGCAATGGTTGGATGCTTCGACATGAGCGCCTTCCTGAGCACAGGCATTTCCCAGTGTCCGAAGCCGGAAACACACTCGGGCGAACCTAGGTGTGTTCGATCCGTGGAGTCGCGGGGACGGGAAGAGTCGAGAAAAGAGGTTGCGCGCTGCTAACTGGCAAGACTGGATCGATTAATAGAAAGGCTTAAGAACAAATGTATGAAATGCGCGAGACCTGGCTTCTCTCCTCTCCCCCCGAATCACTGCCGTTCCAACGCCCCTCACGGCCAGCAACGACGTGGGATACAAACGATACGTTTATCTCTCGTATCGGCGTGCTGGGTCGGTGATTTGCGTCACTCATCACTGTGAGCGGCCCACTGCTGAATCGCAGTCTCAGAGCATCGGCAGCACAGCACCGACCCGCCCTGTCGTGGCCTCTCGAACTACGCCAACGAGCAACCCAATGAGTCCTGCCATTGTCCTTCCGGCCAGCGGCGTCCCAGAGAACTACCAATTTCAGTGTTGCACTTACGAGTGTCGCCGGGGGTTCCAACCGACAGTAGTATCTCTGGCAGGAGACCTCCCTCATGAATGACTCCATTCGTTATGGAATCACGGCAACGATCATTGGCTTACTCGTCATCAGCAGCCTGTCGGGATCCGGTCCGACGACGGCCGCGGCCTCGAACAACCAAGGCACGGGCGTTGTTTCCAGCGCCGCCGCCGCAAGTTCCAGCTTGAGCTCATCGCAAACTGCGGACCTACCCTCCACTGGGCAGACGGGGGCCGCCGTCTCCACGCCAGCAAAGCCGCTGACCACCAAGGCGGTCGCCATTACGATTGACGCTCTGACCAACCGACATCCGATCAGCACCTACGTTTACGGTGGCGCTTATCCTCAAGATGCAGCCACCATCACGGATAGCGGATTGACCGAGGTGCGCTGGGGCGGCGACGCGACGTCAACTTACAACTGGCAACTCCAGACCTACAACTCCGCCAACGACTACTACTTCGAAGACTATGCCGCCGAAGGCTTCAGCAACGGCGCCGATGGCAGCGCCGCGCAGTTCATCCAGGACGTGAAAGCCGCCGGCAGCAATCCGCTGATGACAATGCCGATGCTGCCCTGGGTCGCACAAACGGCGGAAACGTCGGTCACGCAGGGAGGCTCGGACAATTACCACTGGAGTTTCTCGGTCGCACAGGATGGTCCGCAGTGCAGCGTCGACCCCTACAACACCGACGCGGGCAACGGCATTGTCGCCGGAACCTGCAACAACCCTTCCTACCTCACCGCCAATCTCAACGACGCGTATTTCCCTCTGCTCGATCAGCCCGGGAATAGCGATCCACCCAACAGCGTCTATCGCAACCAGTGGGCGGCGGTTCTGGCCAAGGCTTTTGGCAGCGCTCCGCATTTTTACGACATGGATAACGAGATCGAAATCTGGGGCAGTACGCATCGTGACGTGCATCCGCTGCCTTCGGCGTACGACGAACTGCGCGACACGTTTATTGCCGAAAGCCGCGCGCTCAAAGGCTGGGACCCGGCAGCCATCCGCTTCGGTCCCATCACTTGCTGCTGGTGGTTTTACTGGAACGGCGCTAACGGCAACGACAAGGGCGCTCATGCCGGGAACGATTTTATCCCCTGGTGGCTGAACGAAGTCTATTGGCAGGACCAGGTCGCGGGCACGCGCTCACTCGACGTGTTCGATCTTCACGCCTATCCCGACACGCCCGATACTTCCAGCTACACGCTGGCCCAGAAGCGTGCCCTGGCGCTGCGCATCTTCCGCGACTACTGGGATCCGACTTACGTCAGCGTGGGCAGCGATATCGATCAGAAGTGGACAACCTTCATTCAGCCGAAGAAGACGATTCCGTTCCGCATTCCGCGCATGCGCGCCATTGCCAACATGATCTATCCCGGCACGCCCTTAAGTATTACCGAGTGGAATGCCGCCATCGCGGGTGAGTCGGATTACTCGACCGCCCTTTCGGATGCCGACGCCTACGGCATTCTGGGACGCGAACGCACTTACCTTGCTTCGCGCTGGACCGCGCCCGTTCCGGGGAACCCGAACTACCTGGGCTTGAAACTCTACACCAACTACGACGGAAAGCATGACGGCTTTGCCACCACGTCGGTGTCGGCGACGAACAACGCGAGCGCGGGCTTGGTCAGCAGCTACGCGGCGATCAACGCCGCAGGCACGACTCTGACCGTGATGGTGCTGAATAAGGCTCCTTCCACCACGCTCGCCGCACAGTTTGCGATCAATGGTTTCACCCCGTCGCAGGTCACTACATACACGCTGGGGCCGAAGAATCCGACGGCAATTGTGGCCTCGTCCACGCAGGCATGGTCCTCGAGCATGACGCTTGCTCCCTACACGGCGACGCTGCTGGTGATCACGGGTTCGACGAAACTGCCGGGCGTGGAGTGGGATCTGAATCCCGACACGGTGATGGTTGCGGCGGGCGGCACGGTGACGCTTTCTCCGAAGATTGTTTCCGGTACAGGAACGGTGACGCTGGGAACTCCGCAGGCGGCTGCGGGGATCACTCTGGCCGTCACACAAGGCACGGTCACTTCCGGGCAAAACGGAACCATCACGGTGACGGCCGGCAAGACTCCTGGTTTCTATCACTACAGCGTTCCCGGCACCGATAATGCTGGCGTTGCCCAACTGCAAGAGGGATACATTTTGGTGGGCAATCCTCCCGCCTTGCTTAGCGAGCAGGGAAACAATCAGAGCGGGGCGCCGGGCACGAATCTCACCCTTTCCGTCACTTTAGCGCCAGGGAAATCGGGTGGAACCTCGGGAGCGGGCGCTGACATATTTTTCACGACCGACTCGGGAACGCTATCGAGTCGGCTGGTGACCACGAATACCTCGGGAGTTGCCTCGGTGGTGCTGACCTTGCCTGCGAGCGCTGGTGCCGTGCATGTGACCGCGGAAGGACCGTACGGGCTCGGGCATCCGGTGGTGACGTTCACCGAAACGTCGCAATAAAGAATCCCTCGACTCGATGCCCCTTTGCGCTCGACTTGGACGGGCGAGGACGCCCGTCCCTCCATGGTCATGGTGGAAACTTTCTCGGGCTGCCGGTAGTCTAATCCGATAGCACCGATGGGCTTTCCCCGCATGACATTGTGGCAACGGGTTTCCGCGGTCTTCGTATCCTTCATTGTTTGTGCTGCGGTCCTTACCGCCGAGCCGACGGCTCTCCCTCCATCTCCGAAATCGGCCTCTCCAACCCCTGCTTCCGCCCCAATCCTCCCCAACGAATTTGCCGGTTGGCAGATAAAGGGCGGCGGCGTGCGGAGCGACGATCCGGCCACCGCCGATGCGGCCAATGGCGACGTTCTGAAGGAGTACGGCTTCGTGCGTTTGGAAACGGCCGCCTATACGCGTGACGACGGCCGCAATCTGACCGTCAAGGCGGCGGTGTTTGACGATGCCAGCGGCGCGTATGGGGCCTTCACCTATTACGTGTCCGAGGAAATGCACGCGGAAACGATTGGCGACGCGGGGGCTTATCTGAATAGCCGCGTGCTGTTCTACCAGGGAAACGTCCTGGTAGACGCGGTGTTCGACCGGATGAGCGTGATGTCGGCGGCACAACTGCGGGAACTGGCTGGGCTGCTGCCGCAAGCCGAGGGCAATAAGAGGAACCCGCCTTCGCTGCCCGCGCGTTTGCCGAAGCGGGCTTCCGGGCCGAATTTCGAGAAGAATACTACGAAGTACATTTTGGGCCCGCTCGCGCTCAATCGAGTCGGGTCGCCGCTGCCGGCTGCGATGGTGGATTTCGCGGCGGGCGCGGAACTCGTCATGGGCAGGTATGCGGCGGCCGCGGGCGATGCCACCCTGATGCTGATTGAATATCCGACGTCGCAGATTGCCGCGGAGCGACTGCGCCGGATCGATGCCTCGCACCAGATTACCGGGCAGCAACCGGGAGTGGCGTCCATCGTCGATGTCGGTCCGTTCTTCGACGCGCGCACCGGTCCGATCGTTGTGATTGCGGCCGGTCCCCTTTCAAAGAGCGAAGCGCGGGAACTGATGGCCTCGATCAGCTACGATGCCGATGTCACGTGGAACGAAAACACCTACGTGAGCAAGAAAGACAATCTGGCGAACTTCTTATTCAACGCCATCGTTCTTTGCGGGATTGTGGTCGGGCTGGCGCTGGTGGCCGGCGTCGCATTCGGCGGCTTAAGAGTGCTCATAAAACGCTTTTTTCCCGACTCTGTGTTCGATCGGCGGGAAGGCACGGAATTCATCTCCCTCCACCTGGAAGACGAGGCGGGAGGGGCATCTCGCGAGCCGTAAGTGACTCAATCGAATATCGTTAGCCTGGAAAACAATGGTTTTTGCATCATTTTGGAGCAGTTTGGCGACTTGTGGACATGTCTTGTAAGTTATTGAAACTAAGACTATTTAAGTCGAACATTTTGCTTGACACTGTGGTTTTAAGACTCATAAGATTTCGGCAGAAAGTTCTGATGGATAAAACCTCCGTTGGGACTATTCTCCCTTGAAAGAAAAGGCCGCCCAAGTTGCCGGGTGGCCTTTTCCATTTGTGGAGCGGGGTGCCCTTTCTCAGTCCACGGTTCGGCAAACGATGGGCCTCTTGGTTGTACTGAGAACGGAGAACCGGCGATCCGAGAACTTGTTCCTGAAACTAATGCCTGTCCGCTTCCGTACAACAATGTGTACGAGAGTGTGATGGGGAGGCAAAGCCATGTTTTGCGATCACTGTGGTGCGCAGTTGCAGGCGGGAGTTCCGCGCTGCGGACGTTGCGGTAAGACCGTGCTTGGACTCGCCGAGCTTCGGCGCAGCCGGGTCCGCGAACATGTGCGCCTGGTCGGCATTCTCTGGATAGCGTATTCGGCGTTGCACGTGGTGGCAGGCGTGGTTGTGCTCATCGTTGCGCGGACGATTTTCGGAGGCATGATCCACCTCAACGGCGGCCCGCCGCCCGAGGTCACGGTCTGGTTGCGGCCTCTGATCACTGCCTTCGGATGGTTGATTCTGGCGAAAGCCGCCGCCGGCTTCTTCGCCGGCTGGGGATTGCTGCAGCGCGAGGAATGGGCGCGCACGGTTGCTCTGGTGGTGGGTTTCCTGGCGCTGCTCAATGTCCCGATTGGCACCGCGCTCGGCATCTACACGCTTTGGGTGCTGCTGCCGGCGCAATCCGACGACGAATATAAGGCCCTGGCGCAAGCCGCGTAGCTGGGCAACATCCGTGGGGTCACTGGGTTACGTCGGGGTACCAACCCGATTGCAGGAATTGCGATCGGGTCTTAGAATCGAAGACAGGCAATCGATAGCAGGCCGACGTAGCTCAGTTGGTAGAGCAGCCGATTCGTAATCGGCAGGTCAGCGGTTCAAGTCCGCTCGTCGGCTCCATTCTCTCAATCACTTGGAGTCCATTCACCGACATCTTCCGGACAAAACTGCCGCACGATCTTCCTTCTCCTGTAGCGTCGTCCGCGTCAGTGACCCATGGCGGGTTCGATCAGATCTCTCAGCCGGCGCGACAAGTTGGTCGCGAGTGAGCGGTAGAAACGCGACGCGAGGTGGGGAAAGAGCCGGAACAATCCTTGCAGAGTTGCCCGGGCAATGAAGTAGGCTTCGACCTCCTCATTCGCCACTACGCTCACACTTGCTCGCCCATTCTCCAGAAACGACATCTCGCCACATACCTCCCCGGGCCCGAGCAGAGGATGGTTGCCTTGAGCATAGATTCGTACTTGCGCCGTACCCTTCAACAAAAGGTACACGCCGTCGGGCAGTTTACCCGACTGCATGAGGTAGTCGCCCTTCTTGAACCGTATGCGAGAGGCTTTGTCGGCGATCAGCGCCCAGTCATTCGGCGTAAGGTAGCGCAGGCCGGTTTTGGCGGAAGATAAAAGGGACAAGTCTGCTGGGATCGGTCTGGGCATGGTTAAATTAGATGATGTTCCCCCGCTTCGGTTTCGCAAACTGAAGGCAGAAGGGATGGGATGAACCCCATTCGTATTATATAGACCGCTTCAAGCTGGGCCAGTCAAGACAGTAACCAAGGTAATCGCCAGACTCCGGCAGCGAAGCCCATTCGGCGAGCGACTCACCAGCCGATCGTGCTCCACCGGCGAGTCTGCCGCCTCGAGGAAGCTCTTATTAAGTCGCGGGGTCCTCCGTGCACCACCGTGTACCCTGTGGTTTACGCTTTCTGCCGACACTGAATCAGAGTCTCCTAACGCTTCCGCGGCTTTTGCCGCCCCACCCGGGCCAGGATGCGCCGCACTTTCTTGGGAGAAATCGACAGCCGCGCCGCCGCTCGCGACACTTTGCGGCCTTCGCGTTCCCAAACCCGCGCAATCACGATCTCCGCGAATTCGTCGCTGATTTGCCGGAACGTCTTCTCCCCGACCGCACCCTGCGACCACGCTTTCAGCGCCGGATGCACGCTCCCCTTGCGCAAAATTTTCGCGCTCAACGTCTGTAGATCCTGCAACATGTTGTTGTCGGGCTGATTCGCCCCGCACGATGCCCGCGCCAGATCGTACGACGCACGCGCCGCTTCGGGATTGTCGAAAAACGAATTGCACTGCGTCAGTCCCTGCCACAAATACGCATTCGCCAGCAGAAGATGATGCTGGGTATGCTTCGCCAGATCGATCGCCTCTTGACTGAATTCCAGCGCACGCCGCGCGTGGCTCCCCGGATCGGCGCCCTCCCCGATTTCTTCCTCAACTTTCGCATTTGCAATCATGCACTCCAGAATGCGCGAGCGGCCCATCAGAATGTAGTCCTGCTTCTCTTCCGCGAGCTCGTAAGCCGAGGCCGCCTCTTTCTCGGCGCGCTGATAGTCTCCGCCATCCAGGTGGATGTAGGCGGCATTCAGGTAAACCGTGCCGGCTCCGTGATGATTGGGACGCAACTGGTAAATGGCGCGAGCCGCTTCCAGGTGCTCCAGCGCTTCGCGGCGCAACTGCGTTAGCCGACTGCGATAGGCGGACTTGCCGGAAGTCTCCACTGACGTCTTGGTCTTGGGCAACGCTTCGCGACTGGCGGAGGTCTTCCGCCGCAGTTGTACATCCCGGTCAATCCTTTTCTGCAACTGAAGAGCGATGCCGCGCTTGGCCAGCGCCATGTTGGCCAGCGATCGCGCCAGGTTCAGGTGCCGCGGATCCCGCTGGCCATAATGCCCGATGGCGCTTTCAAAGAATTCAATCGCCTTATCGAAACGCCCTTCCCGGCGCGCCATGCGCCCGTAAAACGACTGGATGTTGCCCAGCGTCACATGATCGTCGGTAGCGGCAAGCACGCGCTCCGCCGCCTGCGAAATCCGCACCGCTTCTTTCCATTTGCCCTGCTGAAAAAAAAGCCACCCTTCGAGCACCTGCATCACCGCCGCCATGCGCGGATGGCCCAAGGCAAGCGCCAGCTCTTTTCCCTTGACGGTATAGATCAGAGCTTCGTCGTACTCGCCTCGCCGCCGCAGGCAACGGCCCTTCCAGAAATAAACGATGGCTAGCAGGAACCGGTCGTCCAGTTCTTGCTCCAGGCTGAGCACAAAATCGAAATGAGCGATCGCACGCTCCATCGCCTCTTCCGCCATCGCCGTCATCCCCTCGGCCATGCGCAGGCAGATGTAGTCGGCAATCGCAAGCTTCGAGCGCAACTCCGGCTTCAGGTGTTCAAAGCGTTGCAGAATATCTCTGAGTGGAGTCCCGCTGAATCCGATATCCGTCCATATCGCAAGCTGCGCCAGTAAGCGGCCGGCATTCCCCTGGGAGGGGTCGAGCTTGGCGATCAGGTCCTGGTGCAATCGCAGACACGCAATCCCACGCTCGATTTCACGCGCGGCAACATGTTCCCGCAATTGCGAAAGAAAACGTGCGTCAATCGGCGGAGCACCCATCGGCAGCTTGGCCGGAGCACCTCTGCGAGCGCCCTTGGTCATCAATTGACGTTTTAATCTAATAAATCGTAACTGGCAAGCGTTAGAAAATCGGCAAAGTCCTTGCCCGTCGCCAACGATTCGAGCACCTTGGCCGCCTGTTGCAACTTTTCGTCACTGCCGGCACTTCTGCCCGCTCCCTTCCCCAGTTCGGCAGTCCGCTGATGGATGATCCCCTTGACCATCTCTACCGTCACCAGCCTGCCGTCTTTGAGGTGCGCGCCGTGCCGCACCCATTGCCACACCTGGGCGCGGCAAATCTCCGCAGTCGCCGCATCTTCCATCAGGTTGTAAATCGGAACGCAACCCGATCCCTGCAGCCATGAATGCAGGTACTGCAGGCCGACGTCGATGTTCCAGCGCAGACCTTCCTCGGTGATCTCGCCCTTCGGAACCTCGATCAGATCCTTCGCTTGCACCGCGCGGTCCGTTCGCGGTTTCGAGATCTGATTCGCTTCCGGCATGTACTTGTCGAAAATTTCCTTTGCTACCGGAACGAGCCCCGGATGCGCAACCCATGTGCCGTCATGTCCGGCCTTCACTTCGCGAAGCTTGTCGCGCCGCACCTTCTCGATCGCCTGCTCGTTCGCTGCCGCATCGTTTCGAATCGGAATCTGCGCCGCCATTCCACCCATGGCATGAATGCCGCGCCGATGGCAGGTTTGAATCAGCAGTTCGACATACGAACTGAGGAAATGCGCTTCCATCGTGACCAGCGACCGATCCGGCAGCACGAATTCAGGATGAGCGCGAAATTTCTTGATGAAACTGAAAATGTAGTCCCAACGCCCGCAATTCAACCCCGCCGAATGGTCGCGCAATTCGTAAAGAATCTCATCCATTTCGAATGCCGCCAAAATCGTTTCGATCAGCACAGTGGCGCGAATCGATCCCCGCGGAATTTTCAATTCATCCTGGGCAAAGCAGAACACGTCGTTCCACAGCCGCGCTTCCAGATGACTTTCCATCTTCGGCAGATAGAAATAGGGTCCCGTGCCTTTGCTCAACAAGGCCGCGGCGTTGTGAAAAAAGTACAAACCAAAATCAAACAGCGACCCAGAGATTGGCTTTCCCCCAGCCAAAAAATGCTTTTCGTTCAGATGCCATCCTCGCGGACGCACCACCAGCGTGGCCAGTTTCGGCCCGAGCTGGTACTGCTTTCCCTCCGGACTCTCAAACCGGATCGTTCCGCGAATCGCGTCCCGCAGATTCTGCTGGCCTTCAATGTTGTTGCTCCAGGTGGGCGAATTCGAATCTTCGAAATCCGCCATGAAGACACTGGCCCCCGAGTTCAGCGCGTTGATGATCATCTTGCGATCGACCGGCCCTGTAATCTCCACCCGGCGATCCAGCAGATCCTTCGGAATCGGCGCCACTTTCCAATCGCCTTGGCGAATTTTGGCCGTTTCCGGCGGAAAATCTGGGAACTTGCCGTTGTCGATTGCCCGCTGCACAGTTTGCCTGCGCGCCAGAAGTTCCTGCCGCCGAGGTTCAAAACGAGCCGCAAGCTTCAACAGAAAGGCGCGCGCTTCCGGAGTGAGAACGCTGGCCTCTATTTGGTTGAGGGTCTCATTCGCAGCCGCATCGTTGGGAACAGTTGTCATGGCATTCATAAGTCAACATCATAGCCATCGATTGGCGCAAGTCCCGCCGCACTGGGTCATTTTGACCTAGTAGTCCCGGACGGACCGGATGATTTGTCTGGCAACGCAATTCGGGGTCTACTGCACATGGACGCAAGCTCCAGATGGATGCAAGCTCCGGACGCAAATCTTAGGGTGGGGACAAAGAAATGACGACTTCCAATTCCAACCGGCAGACCAGAAACATCAACGACCCAATCGTGGAGATGGCAAACGGCTACAGTTCCGCCGCCTCGGCTCTGTACTATCCTTCGTTGGCGGAGAATTGCTGGGACGACGAACTGCTTCCGTCGGGCGACTAGCTGCCGCGACGACATTAGCTCAGCAGGACACAATGACCCAGGGAGGAGTAAAGTTTTGATCAGCGCTGAAAGCCAGGAAGCTACGATGACAGTGTCCGACCAAACGATGTTCGACCAACAGGTCGCAGCCGCGAACGAATGGTTCGCGAGGCACCGTTTCGACGGCATCGTCCGTCTCTACTCCCCTCGCCAGGTCGCCGAGCAGCAGGGCACGCTTGCCGGCGACTACGCCGTGGCGCGACAGGCCGCAGAGGAGTTCTACACGCGCCTCCGCGAGCTCTTCCAACAGCGCAAGCAGATCACAACCTTCGGCCCCTATTCGCCCGGCCAAGCCGTCATGATGAAGCGCATTGGCATGGAAGGCATTTACCTGGGCGGATGGGCCACATCAGCCAAAGGGTCGATCGCAGAAGATCCCGGCCCCGACCTAGCCAGCTATCCGCTCAGCCAGGTGCCCGACGAGGCCGCCGGATTGGTGCGCGCGCTTCTCACCGCCGACAAGAATCAACACTTCGTACGCACCCGAATGACCGAAGAACAGCGCAACGCGACGCCATCCGTCGACTTCCGGCCGTTCATCATCGCCGACGCTGACACCGGTCACGGCGGAGACGCGCACGTCCGCAATCTCATCCGTCGCTTTGTCGAGGTCGGCGTGCCCGGTTACCACATCGAAGATCAGAAGCCGGGAGCGAAGAAGTGCGGCCACCAGGGCGGCAAGGTCCTCGTCTCCGGAGACGAACAGATCAAGCGCCTCAACGCCGCCCGCCTCCAACTCGACATCATGCGTGTCGCGGGCATCATCGTGGCTAGAACCGACGCCGAGTCCGCGACTTTCATCGAAAATCGCAGTGACGAGCGCGATCAGCCCTTCATCCTCGGAGCCACCAACCTCGACCTGCCCAGCTACAAGGTCGGTTATCTGGCCATCTTGAAGAAGCTCTCCGAACTGGGCGTCGACGAAGTTCGCGGACATCTGCTGTTTGCCGTCTCCGACTCCGAGTACGCAGCCGCTTTCGCCTGGCTGGAACGCGTCGGCCTCACCTCGATGATCGCCAAGAGCGCCAAGGCTCTCAAGGATATGCCCGCAACCGAATTCGAGGCGGCTCTCGACAAAATCGACACCCGCTACGTTGAGATCTGGCAGAAGGAAGCCGGCCTGAGAACCTATGGCGGCGCAGTCGCCGACGCGCTGGAGTCCCGCATCGCCGAAGGCCAGAGTTTCGACATGACCGTCGATCAATGGCTCGCGTTCTCGAAACAGGCTTCCTTCTACGAGGTCCGCGAGCGCGCCAAGTCGATGGGCATCCAGATAACTTGGGATTGCGAACTGCCCAAGACTCCAGAAGGCTTCTATCCCATCCAGGCAGGCATCGATTGCGCCATCACCAAATCGCTGGCCGTCGCACCTTTCGCCGACATACTGTGGATGGAAACCAAGACCGCCGACCTCCACGACGCGAAGAAGTTCGCGGAAGCCATTCACGCCCAGTTCCCCGACAAAATGCTGGCCTACAACCTCTCGCCGTCGTTCAGCTGGGACACCACGGGCATGGACGACGAGCAGATGAAGCGCTTCCCCGAGGAACTCGGCAAGCTCGGCTTCGTCTTCAACTTCATCACCTACGGCGGCCACCAGATCGACGGCCTCGCTGCCGAGGAGTTCGCCACCGCCTTAAAGCAGGATGGCATGCTGGCCTTGGCTCGCTTGCAGCGCAAGTTCCGGCTGCTGGAGTCGCCATACCGTACCCCGCAATCCCTGGTCGGCGGCCCACGGCTCGATGCCGCATTGATGGCTTCCTCGGGACGCACTGCCGCGACCAAGGCGATGGGCAAGGGTTCGACCCAGTTTCAGCACCTGGTGCAGACCGAAGTCCCCACCAAACTGCTCGAAGAGTGGCTCGTGGATTGGAGCAAGCACTGCGACTACAAGGACAAAATTCGCGTCCAGTTACGTCCGCATACCTCGGGTTCGGAGCTGCTGGAGTTGAGCGTACTCAACCAGTCCAGCGGAGAGAAACTCGCCAACGTGGTCTTCGCCTACATCCTCGACCGCCGCGGACGCCATATCCTCTCGGTGCGCGACCAGAACACGCTCGCGCCCGTGCGCAAGAAGCGTTTGATGACCGTAACCCAGCTGTTCCTCATCCACCGCTACAATGCCAGCTCTGTACACTACGTGACCCCGACCGAGGACAACGAGTTCCAGACCCAAAGAATGAAGAGTGTCGGCATCTTCTCCGATGTGCACACCGAGATCGGGCAAATCATCGTCGCGCAAGTCAACAAGGAACGCGTCGCCGAACTGCTCCAGCCCGACCGTGTGCTTCTTTTGGAAATGATCCGTAAGACAACGCCAGCTTTGCAAAGCTAGACGCTGGATCGCGGACCATGATCCGCCCATGCCAGAGCCCCCAAGCCGCCGCCGCTTTCTAAGAAAAGCAGCCTTCGCAGGCGGCGGTGCTTTGCTCGGCGCCGTCGGCCTGAACCAGATCTCTCCGCGTATCTGGCGTGAACCGTTGGAGCTCGCGCCCAATCGCAGCTACTGGGCCAGAAGCCAGCCGCCGCAGAATCCGCCGCTAACCGAGGACATCTCCGTTGACGTCGCTATACTCGGCGGCGGCTTCACCGGCCTTTCCGCCGCCTACTACATCCGTACCGTCTCCCCGCACAAGCGCGTCGCCCTGCTGGAAGCCAAGGGCTGCGGCAACGGAGCCTCGGGACGAAACGGCGCCATGGTCCTGACCATGACCGAGGACCGGTATATGGACTTCAGCTCCAATCCGGCCATCGACAAGCAAATCTACGACCTCACCGCCGCGAACATCCGCACGCTGGCGAAACTCAGCGCGTCGACCGGCATCGACTGCGAGTTGGAGACCAATGGCGCTCTGCAAGTGCTCAATACGCCCGAAGATGTGCAAGCGGCAAAGGCCTATGTGCAGCAGGCACGATCCCTGGGCATGCCCGTGGAATTCTGGGAGAAGCAGCGTTTGACTCAAGAGATCGGCACCGAGGTCTATGAGGCCGCTTTCTTCGACCCCAACGGCGGACACGTCCATCCCATGAAACTGGTGCACGTGTTCAAGACCGCCGCGCAGGCAGCCCGCGCTGAGGTTTACGAAAACACAACCGTCGCCCACATCGAGGAGGGCCGCGAACATCTCTTGCATACAACCGGCGGACGCATCATCCGGGCAAAATCGTTGGTGTTGGCGACCAATGCGTTCACTGCAAGACTGGGATTCTTCCGGAACTCGATCGTGCCCGTCCACGAATACGTGGCCGTCACCCAGCCCTTCAGTGATCAGCAACTGGCCGAGATCGGATGGCGCAAGCGGGTACCGTTCAATGACACTCGCACCGAGGTCTTCTATCTCGGATTAACCGAAGACAATCGCATCCACATCGGCGGCGGCAATCCCAGCTACTTCTTCAATAACGGAGCGGGCAACAACAACGATAGTGCCGCTGCCTCGCATTTTGCGCAACTCCAGCGTGAACTGCTGCGAATCTACCCCAGATTGTCGGGTGTCAAGTTCGAAGCAGCCTGGGATGGCGTGGTCGACTGGTCGCTCAACGAGTCGCCTTCAGTCGGTTGCACGGGCAAGTATAACAACATCTTCTATGGACTCGGCTACAGCGGACACGGCGTGAATCTGACCTCAGTCTTCGGCAGAATCATCGCCGATCTCGAGGCCGGCCGCGTCGAACCCTGGCAGCAATATCCTTTTCTCAACGCCAGCCTGGATTACATTCCGAATGAGCCTTTTCGCTGGATGGGTTTGCAAGCCGGACTGGCGTGGTATCGCCTGCGGGAGTCTTAGGTTTGGTTCTTTGGACCCGACCTAGCCTGCGCTATGGGCAATGCTTTTGCCCTTGGGCTGGCTCTTCCCGATCAGGCGAGCCACCGATTCCAGCTTTCGCAGATCGTCGGGAGAAAAGTCCGGGCCGGCTGCTTCCGGGCGCGGCGCTTTGCGGGAGACTTGAATGACGCCAATCACTTCTCCGTGCAAGGTCAGAATCGGCACGGTCATGAGCTTCTGAATGACTTCGTCCAGTCCGCTATTGCCGAGTTTGACCAGTTCAAACACGCTGAAGTGCTTGACTTCGGTGAAGCCATTGAAAAGCTCCGCCTGCTTGCTCTGTGCAGTGCGAGCCGCGACCGCTGAACTGGAAATAGGGATCGCTCCCGCCGTCTTCAACGCCGCCGGATAGACGAAGTTCAGCATGCTGCCGCTAAGCTCGAGCAGGGCGACTTCGGTTTCTCTGACTTGGAAAATCCGGGCCACGCAGGTACAAATGGACTCCGGAGTTCTGTCCGGTGAGTTCAATCCCGGGAGCTGTTCGATCTTCCACATCTCTTCGAGGATGCCTCAACAGAGGGCAGGCAACAAGGTTACTAACGTACCTGAATACAGCTACTTACGCTGAATGGATTCCAGATATTTCGCTATATTTTCCACCCGCACATTGCCCAGATCCCGATCAAAATCGATCTCGTGGAATATCGGCCCCCAGATCGGCATGTCCTTCGAGCCGTGCGCGGGTACAAGATCGTCTGCGCCAAACATAATGATGTTGTGCACATGTATGGCAGGGAAGTTGCCGCCATTGCGCCGCGAAAGTACCGTCAGATCGGGAACTGTCCGTTTCAAGGCCTTGGACGCGGGTCCGCTGCCTCGGCCATCGAGCCCGTGACAAGCGGCGCAGTTGTTTCGAAAGATGCCGGCCCCATCCACGGGGCGAACTTCCGATGGCTCGCCTTTCGTTTGGGCCGAAGCGGAGACGGCCAGCAAAACCATTAGGGCAAGAAGCAGCATGGGCCCTCGTCGCAACATTTGTGGCCTCCAGCGAGCAAGTCCTAGATTGAACAACCCCTGATCATAACCCACGTTCACTAAGGAAACTCTGATTAGGTCCCGGTTCCCTCCGTGCACCCCTGTGTACCCTGTGGTTAACGCCCTTTGCGGACACCTAATCAGGGCTTCGCCAAGCCACGCCGGTTTGCAACTGGCCCGCTGCAACGGTATGACGCCACCAAGCCCGGAACCACCAACGACTTACTTCCTAAGCCCCACCACCAGACTGCTGGGCCCCGGCAGGTTTACACGGCATACCTCGGCGAAACCCGCGGCTTTCATCCACTGGGTGTATTCGCCCTCGCTGTAACTGGCGCCCCCATCGGTATTGACGAGCATGTTCAGTGAGAACAGCGCCGCCTGCTGCGGCCCGGTCTTATCGGGATTGAGAATGAAGTCCTGCACGACCAGCCGCCCGTTCGGCGCGAGTGCCCGGTACGCACGGCGGATGATGTCCCGGTTCTGCTCTTCGGAAAACATATGGCAGATGGCGTTCAACATGACGATGTCGAAGCCGGAGCCAAAGTCGTCTTTGAGCATGTCTCCAGTGCGAAGAGTGACCTGCTCTGAAACGCCGGCCTGTCGTACATATTCGGCGGTCAGAGGCACGACCTCTGGTATGTCGAGAATCTCGCACCGCACCTCAGGACTGGCCTTTGCGAACGCAATGGAATAGGCGCCGGAGCCTCCGCCCAGGTCGAGAACGCGGCGGACTTTCGAATTGGATGCGCCCAGCGCCTTCACCATCAGCGGCGCTCGATCCTTGGCATTCCGTTGCATACCCGCAATGAAGTTGCGCTTCCATTCCGGTTTTTCTTCCTGCTCGCTCTGAACACAGGTGCCGCTGCGCACCGCGTCCGTCAGTGTGCTCCAGCGATGCCAGATGTTGGCCGTGTGCAGCAAACCGTTGCGGTGGTTGTCTTTCGACCCCTGCACAAAGAACCGCGCCGCCTCATGTGTGTTCTTGTAATCGTCGCCGCTTTTCGAGAGCAATCCAAGCGCGACAAGCGCGTTGAGCAGCATCCCTGTAGCTCGTGCATTTGCGTTGATCTTCGCCCCGACCTGGGCGGAATTGGCTCCGTCCCCGACGGCGGTAAAGATGTCGAGTTCCAGCGCCGTCAGCAGACACCGGCTCGGCATGTAGCCGCGGATCATCTGGTCGAGGCGATCCGGCAGCACTCCCGCTCTGTCGCGGGCAGCCATCGCCTCCCGGAACTTTTCCCCATGCTCGACCGCCATCGCCTTCATCGCCAGGGCGTCGTTCCACACCAGACGAGCGACGGGCTGACCCTTGCCAATATGTGCGGTAACGATTTCCGATACATCCGACGGTTGCACCCGCCGGTACCACACGCCCGCCGGATACACGACCATCACCGGGCCTTCATCGCACAACCCCATACAGCCGCAGGTCGTGAGCTGCACCTCCCGGTTGAGGCCATGCGCCTGGAGCTCCCCATCTAGCGCGCCGAGCACAGCCAACGAACCGCTCGCCGGGCACGAGGGGACGCCTTCAGGTTTTTGCTGCGTGCACACGAAAAGATGAAAGCGGAACGGTTCCATCGCGGTCTCCTTGACTCGCTTCGGAGTCGAGATTATGCCTTTCCTGCCGGACGAAGACGCCAGGCTCTCCACCCGCGAATGTCGGCATTACCCAAGCGCGACCGCCGACTCACTCAACCAGACAGTACTCGCCGACCTTCTGAGCTGATTCCGGCTTTTCGGAATCTCCTCGATACATCTCAACATTCTGGCAGTCGTACATCCCATAGTTCTTGGGAAGTTCGACCATCAAGTAATTGCCGCTCGACAGGGCTTTGCAGTTGCCCGCCCCCTCGTTGCATTGCAGATCAAGAGATTTCGCGGCGTTCTGGACGTGTACGATGACAACTCCGGTGACCACTTCCGAGTTTTTCACTTTGACCGGGGTTTTCTCTTGCCCGATCGCCGGGTTGCATGTCAACACGACGAACACCGCAAGCAAAACAGCCAATAGAGAAACGATTCGCTTCATACGCGCCTCCCATGAATCCGAAGACTCCTACACCTGTTGACATTTTCCGGCTTGGAGCAGGGCTCTGTCTGTGATCTATGGGCAACGGCGTGTGATGTGCGATCCGGCGTGGAGCACAGGCAAGTCGCCTCTGAGGGCAACTCAACGGCTGCGGATTGCGGCGAACGTCACCGTCGGTTGTGACCAATGTTACATCCGCGACTCTAGCAGGCTGCGGAAAAACTTCGGTTCGCGCCGGTTTTGGGAAGTGCACGAGTTCCACTCGTGCCGTAACTGCTGCGAAATCAACAGCGGCTTCCAGCCGCTGGGGGGAACGCTGCGCGGGGAAAACCTACTTGCCCGTATACAGATCCGGAAACTGCTGCTGTAGGTGCGCAACTTTCGGCGCGTCGTTATAGACGATGTACGGATTATTGGGATGAAGCGCGGCGTAGTTCTGGTGGTAGGCCTCGGCCGGATAAAAAGCCTTCAACGGCACGACCTGCGTCACGATGGCACGCGGGAAAATCTTGGCTTTATCAAGTTGCGCGATATAAGCGTCGGCGATTCTCTTCTGCTCATCATTGCCATAGAAAATGGAGGACCGGTACTGGCTCCCCGTGTCGGGCCCCTGCCGATTCAACTCTGTCGGGTCGTGCGCGACCGAGAAAAACACGCGCAGCAGCTGGCCGTAAGTGATCTGCGAAGCATCGTAAACGATCTTCACCGATTCCGCGTGTCCCGTGTCGCCATTGCTCACGCGTTCGTATTCCGCCGTCTTCGCCTCACCGCCGGAGTATCCCGACGTGGCGCTGATCACACCCTTCACATGCTGAAATACCGCCTGGATACCCCAGAAGCATCCGCCGGAAATCACGGCGTTCTGCTCGGACTTGGCCGTCGCCAGCGTGGCGTCCACCGCCGGATTCGGGACAGCGACAGCCCTCCCCTCGCCGGCATTGCAGGCGACGACGCCCGCCAGGGTGATCAGCAAGCTTAGGGCAGCGATACGCGTAAAGAAACTCGACATGATGAACTCCTTCGATCGGCTCGGCAGTTCGGTGTCGAGCGCCTGTTAAATAGAGTCGCCAGCGGCAGAAAAGTTGCGCAGATTGCTGATCGAGCGCCGGGCACCCCCGCCCGGCCACGATGCTGTCGCAATTGCGCTCACCCACCCCGTCACCCGTTCGCCAAATACTTTCCCAAACATCGCACGCACGGCGTGTAACCCTCCCGCGCTGCTTCGGCGGCAGTGATCGTCCGTCGCTTGCTCTCTTCGTGGATCAGCGGGCACGCTGCGAGGTGAAACAATTTCCCATCTTCCGCAACCACCACCATCATCTCCGGAGGCACTCCTCTTCCGGTCTGCGCCATTTCATCCCGCAGATGCCGGTGCAAACCGGAGGATCGAGTTAACTCCAAACTACCGACGATCAGCACCGCAGCCGCAGCCGCGACCATCCACCCCAAAAAGCTGCGCCGGCTCGATTCCCTTAACCCCATGCTCGCATCCAGTCTGCGATGCAAACGTTGGCTGAACCCAAACGGAACCTCGAGCATGCGTTCGTCGCCGTAGATCTGGATCACGTTGCGCATGCCATTCACCACCGCAGCGCAGCGCTGGCACCCGCGAACGTGCTCCTCGATGGCAACGCGCAACGTGGGACTGACCTCGCCATCGAGATAGTCTGAAACCTCGCGCCACACTTCTTCGCAGTGGACTACCATGGCTTGGTCCCCTTCTCAAAAGAAAGCTTGCTGCTCCATGCCCCGCCCAGGCCCGGAGCCAGCAGATCGCGCAGCATGAGCCGCGCCCGCAGCAGCCGCGTCTTCACCGATGCCGTGGAGATTCCCAGCGCCTTCGCCGTTTCCTCGATGCTGAGCTGCTCCATGTCGCGCAACACAAATACTTCGCGGTAGATTTGCCCCAACTCGGCCAGCGCCTCGGCCAGCTTTTGCCGCACCTCGTTGCGTTCCAGCGTTTCCGAAGGAATCTCGCGCCAGTCGGCGAAGTCGCGCGGCGTGTAGTTGCCTTCCTCGTCCTCGTTCTGGCGACCGGCGATCGGCTCCATCATGTTGGCGTGCGCCTTTCTTCTTCGCATCCGCGCCTCGTTGACCGTGATCTGGATCAGCCACGTGCTGAAACGCGCTTCCGCGCGAAACTGCCGGATGTGCTTGAACGCCTTCAGCACTGCTTCCTGTGCCACATCCTCGGCGTCAGCCTCGTTGCGCAGAATCGCAAAAGCGGTGGCATACACGCGCCGCTCGTAGGGACGCACCAACTCGTAGAAGAGATCGTGCTCACCCTCGCAGACGCGCCGGATCACCGCCGCTTCGTTCACGAGTTCGGATTGACGTTCGGCTTGGCCTTCCAGCGAAATCGCCTTTCCCGGCATTGCATCCCCCACTACAACGCAACGTTGGCGCCGCCACCATTATGCCCGACAAATTGCAAAATCAAATTTCCCACTAAAACTGGCTCATAAATGGTTTTGGGAAGGGCACGGCTTCAGCCGTGCCGCCAAGAGCCTCTAACGATAAGGGCTTTAGCCCCTGAGGGCCGGACAGTCTGCTCGAAAGACATTTGTGGGAACAGTTCTCGAATGTGGCACCACTCCCCGTTTCATAAGATTCGCCAGCGTGAAGTAAGTTTCGGCCGTTCGGGGGGACGTTCGTTGATGGACGCGGCGAACAACTCCCACGTCCGTCCCATTTCGGCCCCGTTTTACACAGACTTCCACCTTCGTGCTACTTGCATTCCCTTGCTCAAGTTCCGGATAATCATGAACGAGACGAACCGACGTGTATCGCTACAGCCGCGCAGATCTGCTGCGCATCCTCCGGCTCATTCCTCGCCAGCTTCAGACCTGGGAGAAGGCGGGATTGGTGACGGCCGCCGAGGATTATTCCTTCTTCGATCTCGTGCAAATCAAGAAAGTGCGCGACCTCTGCGCCCAGCGCGTTCGCCCAGCCGTGATCCGGCAGTCGCTTGAGGCCATGCAAAAGCAGGTTGCGGGCATGGCGAATCCACTGCTCGAAGCCGGTGCCTATCGGAGCGGACGCCGCGTCGCTTTCCGCCATCAGGGGCGGCTCGTCGAGCCCATCGCCGGACAGTTCATGTTCGATTTCTCATCCGAACAAAACAAGGTCGTAAGCAGCCCCCAGCATGCCGGACCGGAGCTCGTCGTGACCGATGTTGCCGACTTGTTCGCCCGCGGCATCACGCTGGAGGAAAGCCCCTCGACGCAGAGCGAGGCCATTACTGCCTATTTGAAGGTTCTCGACATGGATCCCATGCACGCCGCCGCGCACATCAATCTGGGCACGCTCTATTACAACCGTCAGGAATACGCTCTCGCCGAACGCCACTACCGCTCCGCGATCCAGATCGATCCGCGCTATGCTCTAGCCTATTTCGATCTCGGCAACGTGTTAGACGAAACTGGACGCGTCGAGGAAGCGATCACCACCTATAAGGCCGCCATCCAGCTAGCTCCCACCTACGCCGACGCTCATTACAACATCGCGCTGGCCTACGAGAAGATGCGCGCGCCGCGCAAAGCCCTCCAGCACTGGCGCTCCTACGTAAAGCTCGACACCACCGGCCCCTGGACCGTCCACGCCCGTCACCAGATCCAGCGCATCCTGCAAGGCGACACGTTGAAGCTCGTACACTCCCGCAAAGCCAACTGAAAAGCACTGGTTGACACTCGGACCGCCCAGGCGATGCCTCGTCCTGTCCCCTCTAGCCGCACAAGCAAACTCTTCAGATCTGAATTACCGCTTCCCGCTAGTCGCAAAAAAATGGGGAGCCTTTCGGCTCCCCAATCACTGCTCCAATTGTCTCGACTTTAGAAGGTCGCCCGCAGCGAGAACTGTCCGAACCGGCGTTCGTCATGATTGCCGCCGGTGGCGAAGTTATTGAGCCCACCCTTGAGCCCCGTGACTTCCAACGGCGTCGTTGTGGGCTGGAAGTAATCCAGATCTGGCGTAAAGGTATACATGTTGTGGTGGTTGAAAATGTTGAACCCTTCCGCACGGAACTCCAGGCCGAAGCGCTCAGTCAATTTGAACTTCTTGCCTACAGACGTATCCAGGTTCCATGCCCCTGGGCCCCTAAAGGCGTTCCGGGCAGTCATACCAGCCGGGAACGGCCCCAGGTCGTTATAGCCCAATTCCGCATTGAAAGGAGCAAAGCTCGCCGGTACCGGCACACTCAGTAGATTGAACGTGTTCGGGCCGGAAGCCTGTGGATTTGAGCTGACATGGAACGTCGGCTCGGTGGCTGGAGTCAAGCGCGGGACCGTATACCCGATCTCGATGTTGTCGTAATCGTAGATGTTGAATGGGATGCCCGTGCGTGCCGTGAAGACACCCACCAGCGACCAGCCTCCCAGCGCTTGGGTCATGACCCCCTTTCCATTCTTAAACCACGGAGTTTCCCAGATGGGGGAAACTACGATGCGGTGACGGACGTCAGAGTCGCCGTTTCCCCAATCGAGCTTTGGGTCGAACGGATTCGTGTAGCCAAGGCTGCCAAGGTACCCGGATCCACCCTGCAAGCTGTCGGAGAACGTCGAACTAATGTCATCCAGCGTATGCGACCAAGTGTAGTTTGTAACCAGGCTCAGACCCGTGTTGCGCAGGTTTTGCGTCTGGAACTTCACGTTCAGTGCATGGTAGCTGCTGGAGCCGAGGCTTCCGCGCATGTTGATAGCCGCGTATTGAGAGTTCGGCTGAGTGGCGCATTCCGCGCCGCCCGTGGCGAAATTATAAAAGGGGCACGGAGCTCCAGTGGCCGGATCAGCGGTGGTGACCAGCGGGTCGCCCAGATACAGCTGGCCGGCGCCGAATTGGTTGATGTTTTCGATGTCATAGAGGTGAACGCCGTGCGCGCCGCTATAACTCAGTTCCACAATCGTGTTTCGAGCCACCTCGCGCTGCAGCCCCAGACTCCAGAACTGGGTCTGTGCGGTCTTGATGTTGGGATCCGGCATGCGCAACTCAACCGGAGGAAGGTTACTTGACGGGCCCGGCAAGCCCAGAGGACCGAGATCGTTATTGGTGACGTTGTAAGCGCAAGTGGTGGAGTTTGCCGGGCAAACATCGCTAATTACAGCGCTGGCCGGCGGGTTAAAGCTGGCGTTATACGTCACGTTGCCGAAGTTGCGTTCGTAGCTGATGCCGAAACCGCCGCGCAGACTGCTCTTGCCGTCGCCGAAGATATCATAGGCGAACCCAACGCGCGGTGCGAAGGTGCCCCAACTCGGCTTCCAGAATTGCCCAACCGAACTCTGATCCGCAATCTGGACTCCACCGGCTCGAACCTGCTGCTCAATACCGCTGCCCGGACCGAAATAGAAGTTGGAGTCCAGGTTTGGATGGTTGTTGTGTTGCACGCCGTAATGTTCATAGCGCAAGCCGTAGTTCAGGGTCAACCGCGGAGTGAACCGCCAGCTATCCTGGGCATAAAGCGCCCAGTCTTTGTAGCGATAGCTGCGCGCGGCATTGGCCGTCGTGAGCGGCGGTGTGACGACGCTGTCGGCCGGACAAGCGTTGGTGCCCGAGGAGGTGGTACCAATGGGTTCTCCCCAGATGTTGTTCGGGCAAGGCAGCGCCCCGTTGGGATTGACTCTGGCTGTAAACGCGACCAGTTGGCTTCCACCCGGGTTTCCAATCGTATTCAGCAAATCGCTCATGGAGTCAGCGGTGTTCGTGCCAAGCTCTTCGACGGCCTGGTTATATGCGCCATAGGCTATGTTCAGCTGAATGTAGGTAAACTGCCCTCCAAACCGCATGTTGTGTCTGCCCTTGGTCCATGACAGGTCGTGCTCGAACTGGATCGTATTCTGCGGCCCGCCGTACGGCAGACCACCCAAGCCCGGCTCCGAGGAGTTGAACAGCCCCGGCAATTGGACCGTTCCGTTGGTGTACGGGTCAACCGGGGTGACGAACATCAAATTCGGAACTTGGGTGAGCGACTTCTCGTAGCTGTCAAATACATTGAAGCGGGCAAAGCTGAGTTTGGTGTTATTGAGCAGGTTGGAGTTGAAGGAATGCGTCACCGAGAACAGGTAGCTCTGATTGTAGGCAGTGTCCCCAACATCATACGCCGGATACGCGCTATAGGCAGCAACTCCCGATTGATCAACTTCTTTCTGATTGCCGGCGCGGAAGAACATCTGCGTCTTGTCGCTCAGGTTGTAGTCCAAGCGACCAACCAGGTCGTATGTGTTCTGCGGAGCCTGGCCGCCATCGTCAAACGGCACGTTGAAGTTTACCGTATCGAAAACGGGTGTGGCGCCCGGGATCGCCGTGGTGCCATTCACCAGCCCGACAAAGCCAGGACTGGCGGTGTTGAGTTGGTCGACGGTAGCGGCTACGCCGGCACTAGCGACCGCTCCAGTTCCATACGTCGAGAAATAGCTCTGCGCATTCGTCGGCAGATAAGCAATGAACGCCGGGTCGAATACCTCCTCCGTCTGGGAAGAAGAACTGCGCACGCGCGTCCATTCCGTGCTCTCGGAAATGAACAGCTTGTTCTTGATGATCGGTCCGCCCACCTGGAAGCCGAACTGATTGCGAGTGTACCCACCCTTCGGCAGGTCGTTGGCGTCGTTATTATAGGTATTGGCAGTATAGGCTGCGAGTCGGTTGAATTCCCACACGGAGCCGTGGAAACTATTGCTTCCCGACTTGGTGGTGACATTGACCACGCCGCCAGAGGCGCGCCCATACTCGGCCGCGAAGTTGTTGGTGATGATGCTATATTCCTGCACGGCGTCTAGCGGGACGGGCTCGCCTACGCCGGGACTGAATAAGTACTCATTCTCCACGCCGTCCAAAAGAATCTCGGTGCCCGTCGAGCGCTGACCATTAATGCTGAAGCCTACGCCGAAGTTCGAGGTTTCCTGCCCCGCCATTCCGCCGTTGGAGGTGGCATCGCCGTTGCTGACGTTGCCTGAAATCGCGACAAAGTCATACGCGTTGCGGTTGAGGCTTGGCAACTGGGCCATTTGCTGGGTATCAACTAGTTGCGAAAGTTCCTGGCTTTGCGTGTTGACCTGCGTCGCCCCTTCTCCCACAACCTCGATCACAGCCGAACTCTGGCCGACCGTCAATTGAGCGTCGATCGTCGAAATGTTGCCCACCGTCACTTCCACCGTCGTTCGGTAGGTTTGAAACTTATCGACCGTGAAGCTCACCTGGTAGTGTCCGGGCGTAAGGGCCGGAACCAGATAGCCGCCGGAGGTTCCCGTCTTGGAGTATCGCTCGGCTCCCGTTGCAAGATTCTTTACTGTGATCGCGGCGCCAGAAATGACCGCGCCTGAGGGATCTTTTACGGTGCCGGAAATCGAACCGGCTTCTACCTGGCCGAAGACCGGAATCGCGGTCAACAACAAGCCAAACAGGATACCAATGAGTGCCTTCGTCAATTTCGTCATGTGAGTCCTCCGGAGAGCGGGAATTTCAAAGTCATTGCGAGCGCTGCCAACCGGGGAACCCGGCAGGTTCTGGCTCTGCTGTTTCAAAACGATAGAATGCATCGGCTTCCACAGGTGCAATTGGAATTCCAAATTGCCATCGCCACTAAACATTGATTTATATACCACTTAGATCGCATTAACGAAGGCGCTCGAAGATCTGCCTACCGGAAACGGTAGGGTCGAAGTCTACGCAATATGGAATTGTGTATTTCAATCGGGCAGCGCCGGTCTGCGCGTCGGGTCATTACCCCCTCCCGTTGCGACAATATCGATCGCCGCAAACCGTGCTAGCCCGCTCTCCGTGGATTGGTCAGTACATCTTTCAGGAGGCACGGAAAAAGCCACGCGTTGACCGCCCAGGTGGCCCCCAGTTGTAAAATCCGCCCGCCGGAAGTACCCTTGTCGCGCACGTCGTTCTCAACATCCCGTGTCTGGTGCTTTACGAATAGAACCCCGCGCCCAATTGTCACGAATTCGGGTGATGCCCATCACGGCAGGGCTTCCCCTCCCGGCATCTAATCACCACAGCCGCAATTCTGCGGCGTCCTGTTTTTTGACAACCTGTACAACGCACAAAAATTCGGAGGCAAGCCTATGAGCACTGTTATGGAACCGCCCAAAAAGAACGCGGCGGCCGACTACACCACTCAAATTCTCAACCTCGTCAAAGCCAAAAACCCAGCCGAACCCGAATTCCACCAAGCCGTCATGGAAGTCTTCGATTCCTTGAAGCCCGTGTTGGAACGCCATCCCGAATATCATGAAGCCAAAATCCTCGAGCGCATCACCGAGCCCGAACGCGTCCTCATGTTCCGCGTGCCCTGGTTCGACGACCGCGGCAAAGTGCAAGTCAATCGCGGATTCCGCATCGAGATGAACAGCGCCATCGGTCCTTATAAAGGAGGACTGCGCTTCCACCCCTCGGTCAATCTCGGCATCCTGAAATTCCTGGCGTTCGAACAAGTCTTCAAGAACTCCCTCACCACGCTCCCCATGGGCGGCGGCAAGGGCGGTTCCGATTTCGATCCCAAAGGCAAGAGCGACGCCGAAGTCATGCGCTTCTGTCAGAGCTTCATGACCGAACTGCAACGCCACATCGGCCCCGACACCGACGTTCCCGCCGGCGACATCGGCGTGGGCGGACGCGAAATCGGCTTCATGTTCGGCCAATACAAACGCCTGCGCAATGAATTCACCGGCGTCCTCACCGGCAAAGGTCTTGCCTGGGGAGGCTCCCTGATTCGTCCCGAAGCCACCGGCTACGGCTGCGTCTACTTCGCCGAAGAAATGCTGAAGACGAAGAAAGACACGCTGAAAGGCAAAATCTGCCTCGTCTCCGGCAGCGGCAACGTCTCGCAATACACCATCGAGAAGCTGCTCGATCTCGGCGCAAAGCCGGTCAGCGTCTCCGATTCCGACGGAGCCATCTACGACGCCGACGGCATCGACCGCGAAAAACTCGCCTATATCATGGACCTGAAAAACAACCGCCGCGGCCGCATCAAGGACTATACCGACAAATACAAGAAGGCCATCTTCAGCGCCACCGATCGCAAACTCGATCACAACTGGCTCTGGAACATCAAGGCCGATTGCGCATTCCCCAGCGCCACTCAAAATGAGATCAACGCAAAAGACGCGGCCAATCTCATCAAGAACGGCGTGAAACTGGTCAGCGAGGGAGCGAACATGCCCAGCACTCTCGAAGCCACCAGGATGTTCCTCGACGCCAAAGTCCTCTACGGACCGGCCAAAGCCGCCAATGCCGGCGGCGTTGCCACCTCAGGACTCGAAATGTCGCAGAACAGCATGCGCATCTCCTGGACCCGCGAAGAAGTCGACGATCGTCTCCACAAGATCATGATCGCCATCCACAAGAATTGCTACGACACGGCCGAAAAATACGGCACGCCCGGCAACCTGGTGAACGGCGCCAACATCGCCGGCTTCCTGAAGGTAGCAAACTCCATGCTCGATCAGGGCCTGGTGTAAACAGGTCGCCACTCCTTAACTGGGGATTATCCCTATTAAGGATTGTCATCCCGAGCGAAGCGAGGGATCTGCAGTTGAAGGAGAGATAAACGACGCGGGAGGGAGCAATCCCTCCCGCATTTTTTACGTGGAAAGAGTCGTGGAAGAGCGCCCCTTCAGGGCCGCGTTAGTTCGATGTTGTACTTGATTTTGGGTGGCGCAGCGGTTCACCGCTGCGAAAAAAGCTTGCCCCCCTCCACGAACGGAAGGGCAGGGCTTCAGCCGTGCCGCCAGAGCTAATAAACACGAGGGCTTTAGCCCCTGAGGGTCAGGCCGCGGAACAGTTCGGTGTCGTTGTTGATTTTGGGTGGCGCAGCGCTTCAGCGCTGCGATAAACTTCCACCCCACCCAGAAATCAAATCTTCTCTACCGTGAAGTAGACGTTGAACTCAACGGTAGTGGTGCTGTTTCGCGTCCACAGGGTAAGGCCTTGTTTCTGCTGGGTGTGGTTATGTGCTGCCCCTGTGATCTGCGTGGCCGTAATTATAGTGGCTTCTTGCCAATTGCAAGATGTACTTCGCTAGAGTCGCTTGCAGTCCCAAAGACTCTAGCGGCTGTAGTGTCAATCCCGGCTGCTCGAAACACGGCGGCGGCGGTTTGGATGAGGACACCCCAGTCTTCCGTCCTACTGTCGGCGATTTCAAATCGGACTCCACCGATAGTTGTGAGACCGACTCGCGGATCTGAACCACTTAACCCGATTACCTCATGCACTGGAACTTGCACCCACTTGGCACAGATGAGAACAGACTTTATTGTTCCCATTAAGTCAATAGTTTCTTGGTCTCCGGATACGTACAGATCAAATTTAGTCCCCGCGAATGCTAGCAGAGCATTACAGATGGTCTGTTGGTCGTTTTGTCCGATGGTGCGCGGCACCTTGAGTCGCGCCAATTCCAGATTGGCTTTAGTAGCTTCGGCTGTTGCACCGGTCACTTGCGCCTTGGCTTGCGCAGCCGATTCATTCGCCTTGGCTATATCGCGTCGGAATCTCTCGGCTTTGGCGCTTGCCTCTGCCGCATGTTGCTCTGCCTTAGACGCCCGCTCGTTTGTATCTGCGGACTGCTGTTTGACGATCTCCGCATCTTTGCGAGCTTGGGCCGCATCTTTGTTGGATTGTGCTACCTCTGTATCGGCAACTTGCTGTAACTGCTCGGACACCTGCGACAGTCTGTTGCCAAACACATATTCGCCAACAACCCCTCCAAGAACAAGCACGCCAAACAGAATGCTTATACCCATTTCCAACTTATTTCGTCGCGCTTCTTTCTCGAAGACGAAGTGCGCCACGTATTCGCCAAGTATGCCCACCGCAACGGCGACCGTTGATAAGCCCATCCACCAGTTGTACGAAGAGAGCAGCTGTTCCAAAGCATTCTTGTCCATAGTCTATGCTCCGTATCTCCGTAAGGCCTTCTTCGACACGATCACTGGGGGCTTTCTTGGCGGGTGGGCCACCTTGACGGAGAACTCGCTTCCCGATTAGGCGAACCCCGGGAGTGCTTGAGAATCAATTTTGGTCAGTCTTCGGCTTATCCATGATGGCCAGAATCTTATACGTTTCTGACTGCGTCTTTTTTCCGTCGAGGCTTACAACCCACTCTAACTTTGCATTGTCACCATGAAAATCAGCTTGAATTTCATCCACAAGCGGTATGCGGCAACTCCTCTTATTCCCGCGAGGACCCGCCATCCGCTCCTTAAATTTGCTTTCGCAATTGACAACAGCGGCGCGGCCATCGGGCAACAGTAGGGTAAATGTCGCTCCCCGCACATGAAACGGCACCTGCTGAGCAGGCGTGCTTAAACCAGTCGTTGTTGTCGAACCGTTGCAGTTCACATTGTTGTCGCCGCCGCTGCAGCTTACATTTGAGTTGGATTGCGAATTGAAGTGTCCGGGTACGACGTACGTATAGTCCGTTTCGTTGTCTTGGCGGTTGAGTATCTTTACGGTGAGCTTTTGCGCTGAGGCAGAAGTGGCGCAAACCAGAACCAATCCCGCAATTGCGAGTTTCATCCTGAAACCTCCAACCTAGACAGGTAACCCACGATTCGTTGAAAAACTATGGCCCAAAAGTGGCGATGGCGCGTGTGCCACTTCTCTCGCTTTGGTGAACTGTTTAAGGCCAGTCCTGCGCACCGTGATAGATGCGCGAGATTTCAACGGCCCGCCCTTTGACCTGGTAGACGGCAATGTAGGGAGAAAAGACCAATTCGCGCCGTCCCTCCATCCGTCCGAGACGGCCACTGCGGGGGAAATCCTTCAGCACCCTACAGCCGTCATAGATGGCTTTCACCGTCTCACGAGCAGCAGCAGGGTTGTCTTTCGCGATGCGCTGAAAATATGCGTTCCAGGTCTTCTGCAGCGAGCAGCTAGCATTGACCACCGGACCTCCATCCGTAACTCCCATCCGCGTCAGGGCTGGAACAGCCGGTCGATCCGCTCTCCCACTTTCTCGTGCGTAAGATATTCGCCGCGCTCGAAGGCCGCCTCGCCAAGCTTGACTGCCTCAACAAACCGGGCTTCCTCTGCCAGATAGCGGCTGATCGCCTCCTGCGCAAGAACATCCGCGTCGCGGCCTCGTTGGTTGGCCAGTTCCGCGAGCTGATGTTGCTGCTCAGGCGTGAGATGGACTTCCATAAGCGCCAGTGTAAGAGCGCAATTTCGACCTGTCAACGCCCCTAAAGTCGGGCCGGAAGTCGCGTTCTGCCCCCGGGGCTGCTGGGCCACTTCAGCTCCGGAAAATCCTGACCTGCGAGAGCGCCGGTTCTCACGGTGTCAACCCCCGGTTTCGACGTTTTTCCCGCTAAGTCAATGGTTCGGCGAGGAATATAAAGTTGGAAGACATGTCCAATTGGGTGGTCGAAACTGATAAAATAGAACTATAGAGCACAAATAAAAGATCAGAAATAAAAGTCAAAAGGGTGCGGACAACTACCGCGCCC
>Ga0302189_10000021_pt1 | contig 105796 bp, 98 predicted proteins | sample II_Bog_E2_2_FD_194551 | JGI IMG/M metagenome (GOLD analysis project Ga0302189, IMG submission 194551) | Peat permafrost microbial communities from Stordalen Mire near Abisko, Sweden - II_Bog_E2_2 | ecosystem: Environmental > Terrestrial > Soil > Wetlands > Peat | place: Sweden: Abisko...
GCCCGCAAGCGGCTGAATTGAAAACACATGAGCTGGACTTTACTGTGATTGCCGCGCCCGAATTCGAGGCCGTTCCAGAGCGCGACGGAACCCGGACCGGGGCCTTTATCTTCACAGATTTCACCCGCAAAATTGTGCTGATCGGCGGCACAAAATATGCCGGGGAGATGAAGAAATCGATCTTTGGAGTGATGAATTTTCTGCTGCCCGGCCGCGATGTGCTGCCCATGCACTGTTCGGCCAACATGGACGCCGATGGCACGACGGCGCTGTTTTTTGGGCTCTCGGGAACCGGCAAGACCACTCTCTCGGCCGATCCGGCGCGCCGCCTGATTGGCGACGACGAACACGGCTGGAGCGCGAATGGCGTCTTCAACTTTGAGGGCGGCTGCTACGCGAAGTGCGTGGACCTGACGGAAGAAAAGGAGCCGCAGATCTTTCACGCCATTCGCTTCGGTTCGGTGCTGGAAAATGTGGTTCTCGATGTGGCGACTGGCCAGCCCGATTACACCAATATTCAGCTGACTGAGAATACCCGCGCGGCATATCCGATTGACTTTATTGAGAATGCGGTCGTACCAGGGGTGGGGGGGCATCCGCGCAACCTGATGTTCCTGGCCGCCGATGCGTTTGGCGTTTTGCCTCCCATTGCTCGGCTTACGCCTGAACAGGCGATGTATCACTTCCTCTCGGGCTATACGGCCAAGCTGGCTGGAACTGAGGCCGGGCTGGGATCGGAGCCGGTGCCGGAGTTCTCAGCCTGCTTCGGCGCACCGTTTTTGCCGCTGGCTCCGCACGTCTATGCGGAGATGCTCGGCAAGCGGCTCAAGCAGCAGGGGGCCGCCTGCTGGCTGGTGAATACCGGCTGGAGCGGTGGGCGGTTCGGCGTTGGCCGGCGAATGAGCATCCAGCACTCCAGGGCGCTGGTGAGCGCGGCATTGAACGGCCAATTGGAGGACGTGGAGTTTGTCACCGAGCCTGCGTTCGGACTGCGCATTCCCCTGAGCTGTCCCGGCGTGCCTGCGGAGGTGCTGAACCCGCGCAACGCCTGGGCTGATAAGGCTGCCTACGACCTGCAGGCTGCGGAACTCGGGGCGCGGTTCGAGGCCAACTTCCGCCAGTTCGACGCACCGGAAGCTGTGCGCGCGGCTGGACCTTCGCGGAGACTGTAAAAGGAGTTGCCAGGCGAGGGTTTAGTGCTCTCCACGGTTGATGGCGAAAAGGAACACGACGCCCGCGCAGACAGCGATTAGACCTCGATGGGGCCAGGGGATCTGCTGGGACCAAACGTCTCCGGAAATAATGTTGTACTCCTGCAGAAGCCATACGACGCCGAGGAGAATCACGAGTGCCCCGACAGCATTGGCAATAGGACGCATCCGCGTTCCTCCTCGATTTCTTGTCTGAATGTCTAGGTATTATGCCACCTCGTGGGACGGTTGACCAGAAGAACTATGCGTGAGGCTTTGCGAGGGTGGCTGAAACCAGAGAATTGGAGGGTTCGGCTGCGGAGTCATTGCTTCTGGTAGGCGCCCCGGTCGTAGCCGTTGGGGCCGGGGCGAGGATTTCCGGCGAAGTCGGTTGGAGGCGCTAGATAGGACGTGCCTGAACCGACGGCGGGGCTGGACGGGGATAGAGTGAGCAAAACGTTGAAGGGGGCGGAGTCAGCGGGATCGACGTAGAGCGGATCGGCCGTTAGATCGTTCGGACCATTTGGTACGTCGCCTGTGTTTGTGCCGCCGAAATATAGGTTGTAATTCAGAACGATCAGGGAGGTTGTGCCTGGGACAACGATCACAGGATTCTGGCCAGCCGCGCTCGAGAATATGTTATTGATTACGTTCACGTCCGAAGTCTGATTAAGATTCATCTCTCCTCGGCCAGCGAGGACGGGAGTTACGATGTCCTGATAGCTCGAGTTATTGACCACATCCACGTGATCGCTTTCAAATACTTCGATTGCCGAGCTGCCATTGGAATAGATCACATTATTCGCAATCAATGTGCGGCCGGTATACGGTGCGATCGGGATACTGGCCTGATATGCGGAGTTGCGGGTGGAATCGACAATGATTCCTTCGCCGTCAGTGATCTTGCCGGCAGCTTCCCAGGGTATGAATTCCTGGCTGCCAAAGATACGATTTCCGGTGACGATCATCTTATAGGCCGTGGAGCTGTCTGAGTTCCAGTCTTCCCAGGTGGAGATAGGGCTCGTTCCGTAAATGGAATACCACGAGGCATTGTAGATAGTGTTTCCAGAAATCGTGACGTAGTCCGACATGGCCGTGGCCACGCCGCCACCGCCGCATTCGCTGACGATGTTGTTTAAGATGCGGATGTGGTTGGGCCGGACCGTGGCGGAGCCGTTGCGGCCATCGGCAGAGATGCAGTTGCCGTTAAAGGCGGGATCGGGATTGGCGGTGGACTGCGCCTGCGCTTGTGCCAGAGTTACATTGGCGTTGTTCCCGATAATGGTGAAGCCGTTGACTTCAACGTAAGCCGCGGTTGGTTCAAAGAAGATGCCTTCCCAGCCATTGAAGGAGATAGTCGGAGTTTGGCCGGGATAGGCCTTGAAGGTGATCCAGTTAAGGGGTGTGCCAGGTACGGTTATATCGAGTACGGCGCAACTGGGACAGGAGTTAGTGTAAGTGCCGTTCATTCCGTAGACGGTATCTCCGGGCTGGGTAACGCTCTCGGCGTGCTGGAGAGTTAGGAAGGCCGTGGTGGTTGAAAGACCGTTGGCCAAGTCGCTGCCAGTCCCGCTGACATAGTAAGTGACCGCTGCGGGCGGCACAGCAAACGTCGCAGTAACAGTAGTGTTAGCGGTCAGGGTGACAGTGCAGGTTACGGTGCTGACTGTCGCGCATCCCGTCCATGAGAAAAACGTGTTGTTGTTACCTGCAAAGGTGGGGGCAGTTAGCGTAACTGCGGCTCCGGCGTTGTATGTTCGGGTGAAGCTGGAAGAGCCGTTGGCGGCGCCATTGTTGTCGCTGGGAGTGACGGCGATGGCGACGCCGCTGGGCGGAGTGGCTGAATTGACGGTGAGGACATAGGTGGGGGGAAGGGCTGGGGGAGTTGGAATTGAAGTGGCTCCGCCGCCGCAGGAACTGATGGAGAGAGCAAGGCAGGTTGCGATGGAAGCTGCGACAGTATGCGTGGCGAGGATGAACGAGGAGCCCATGGGTGGTTAGAAGAATGGTACATCTTCAGGTCGAATCGATGCTTTCAGCCCCCGAGAGCAAGCGATGGGTCGGCGGAGAGTTCGGCTGGGGCGAAGTCCTTCGCTACGAATCGAGGCCAGGCAGCGGCGGCGATCATGGCGGCGTTGTCAGTGGAAAGGGCCAGCGTGGGGAACGAGACGACGAAATGCGGGTTGCCGGTCTTAGAAGCAACCGCAGATCCTTCGACTCCCTTCGGCCGCTCAGGATGACAAAGCTTCTGGTTGCGGCGGGCGGCATCGGCAGTGAAGCGGGAGCGGAGTTCGCGGTTGGCGGCTACTCCACCTGTAACGAAGATGCGGCGGACGCCGAGGGATTCGGCGGCGGCGAAGGTCTTTTTGAGCAGGTCGCCGACCACGGCGTGCTGAAAACTGGCGATCAGGTCGAGGGTCTGCGAGTCGCATTGGGCGAGCGCGTCTTCAACAGTGGGGCGAGCGGGCGCGTCGTGCCTGATAAAGAGAGCTTCGCGGCGGGACTCGGCCTCGGGGCGAAGGTTGTGCAGCTCGACATAGCGCAGGACGGCAGTTTTGATTCCGGAGAACGAAAAAAGGAAATGAGGGTCGAGGTTTGCGATGGGGGCTGTGCGGGCGGCCTTGGTGCGGGGCGCCTTGCCGGCCAGGTGGAGCTTGGTCTTGATTTGCGAGAATGCGAAAGGCACCGCGCGGGGATTGCCGTGCAGGGCCAGGGCGTCGATCCAGGGACCGCCGGGGTAGCCCAGGCCGAGGAGCTTGGCGACCTTGTCGAAGGCTTCGCCGGCGGCATCGTCGAGGGTGCGGCCGATGAGGGCGTAGGTCCACGAACCGTTGGCTGGGAGGGCCAGGTAAAGGTGGGTGTGTCCGCCGGAGACGACCAGGGCTAAGGCGGGTTCTTGAGTTGAGCTATCCCAGGTCTCAGAATCGGGACCTGGGGCACCCATCATTCTGGACTGGGCGGCCTCCCGCTCATTGAGAAGGACGGCGTGGATGTGGCCTTCCAGGTGGTTGACGGCGATGAGGGGCAGGTTGTTGGCGAAGGCGAGAGCTTTGGCGTAGGTGATGCCGACCATCAGCGCTCCCGCGAGACCGGGCCCGCTGGTGACGGCTATGGCGTCGAGATCCGCGAAGGTGATGTTGGCCTGGGCGAGAGCTGCCCGGACAACGGGAACGATGGCGCGGAGGTGCTCGCGCGAAGCCAATTCGGGGACTACGCCTCCATAACGGGCGTGGGTGGCGATTTGGGAGGCGACGATGGAGCTGAGTGTGCGGGAGCCGCGCTCGACAATGGCGGCGGCGGTCTCGTCACAGGAGGATTCGATGGCCAGGATTAGGCCGGAGCCGGGCATCTATTCAGTTTAATGGCTGGGGTAGGCGAGAATAGGACCATCGATGCTGCCGGTTACGCGCCAATTCGATGCGGCTCTGCGGATTGTGGGAGAGCTGCGCGCCGCGGGGTATGAGGCTTATCTCGCCGGAGGGTGCGTGCGGGACCTGCTGCTGGGGTGGGAGCCTTCGGATTATGACGTGGCTACTTCCGCGACGCCGGATGTGGTGCTGGAGATGTTTCCGCGGACATTTGCGGTGGGAGCGCATTTTGGGGTGGTATTAGTCGCCGATGGCGATGAGGAAGGCTATGGGACGACCGAGGTGGCGACGTTCCGGTCGGATGGGGCTTATTCGGATGGACGGCATCCGGATGCGGTGCGGTATACGACGAGCGCCGTGGAGGATGTGAAGCGGAGGGATTTTACGATCAATGGGCTGCTGCTGGACCCGCTGCATGAGGCGGAAGATTTGCGCCGAGCAGCCATCGATTACGTTGGCGGGTTGGCGGACCTGGATGCTGGCGTCGTTCGGGCGATCGGGAATGCGGAGGAGCGATTCGAGGAAGACCACCTTAGGATGCTGCGCGGGGTTAGGTTTGCGGCGCGGTTCGGGTTTGAGTTGGATGCGGGAACGGCGGCGGCTATCAAGCGGCTGGCGGCGAAAACAGCGGCAGTGAGCCGGGAGCGGGTGCGGGATGAGCTGACGAAGATGCTCACCGAGGGACGCGCGCGGAGGGCGTTCGAACTCCTTGACGAAACGGGACTGCTGAAGGAAGTGTTGCCTGAGGTGGCTCGAATGAAGGGGGTGGAGCAGCCGCCGCAATACCACCCTGAAGGGGATGTATGGGTGCATACGCTGGGGCTGCTTGCGCAACTGGAGGCGGGTTGTGCGGCAACGCTGGCTTGGGGAGCCCTGCTGCACGATGTGGGCAAGCCGCCAACGTTTCGTCGAGCGCCGGATCGAATACGGTTTGATGGTCATGTGGATGTAGGCGTGGCTATAGGTGCGGACATTCTTCGGCGCTTCCGATTTTCAAACGACGACACACAGCAGATTCTGGCGCTGATTGAGAACCACATGCGCTTTGCGGATGCGGCGCGGATGAAGGCGTCGACGCTGAAGCGGTTTTTTCGGCTGCGGAGGTTTGAAGAGCATCTGGCGTTGCACCGGATGGATTGCCTGGCGGGGAGCGGGAATCTGGAGCACTGGGAGTTTGTGCGTGAACGGTGGGGGGCGATGCCGGAAGAAGCGGTGAGGCCGAAGCCGCTGATTACCGGGCGGGAGCTGATAGCCGCGGGATATGCGCCGGGGGCTGGGTTCAAGCAGATGCTTCGCGCTGTTGAAGACGCGCAACTGGAGGGGACCATTGCGACTGCGGATGAGGCGATGCGGCTGGTGAGGGAACTGTTTCCGAACCATAGCTCCTGACGTTTAGCCGCCGGTGCAATGTTGTTGGCCAAGAAGTTTACGAGTGGCATTTCGGTATGTGATGGGAAGCACTGCCAGGTGTGACGGTGGATGAGATAAAAAGGGTGTGCCCTTTCGGGCTTCGGGCTTGTTTTGAGCGCACATCCTGCTTGACAAGAAAGCGAGAAAACCTATGACCACTGCTGGCGGCGTTGAGGCTGTTGTCGATTTTCAGGCGTGCTGGGCGGAGTTCGAGCTTCCCCCGCATGTGCGCGAGGTGCTGAGCGCCGCGCCGCTGGTGCAGACTCCGGAGACGAGATCGCAGCTGTTGGATTGGGCGCTGGGCCGGTCTTCGGGGGATACGGACTGGACGCTGGGGAATCGCGACGACCACGGGCAATACGAGGCGGTGTTCCAGACCCGCGGAATGGGGCGCGTGGTGGAGGCGGTGATTACCAAGGCACGCAATGGCCTGGCGATCAACTTTCCCGATCCGGCAATGCGGCGGCGGGACCCGGACGCGATGGTGATTGGCGACCTGCTGCCGACGGACAAGCCTACCTACCAGGAGCGGTTTGGAGAGGGATTTGAAAAGACTCGCGCTGCGACACTGGACTGGCTGAAGACGCAGGAGTTGGTGGCGATGCCGTTTTACGCGGGGACCGATGCGCTGGGCTATGGGAGCCTGTTGATTGTGCCTCGGCAGGCGGCGTTTTTTGCGGCGGCGCTTGGGGATTTGCAGGGGATGATTCCGCGCAGCAGGGTTCCGGCGGGATTCAGGATTACGGGCGGAGTCTTGTTTGTTGCGCCGCCGTTCCGGCATACGCATTTTGGCGGACGGCAGGTGGTGGTGCATGAGCGGACCGAGACCCATCAGGAGATTTTCGCTTACAACCTTTATCCGGGGCCCAGCGCCAAAAAGGGCGTTTACTCCATGCTGCTGGACAAGGGCGAACGGGAAGGTTGGACGACGAACCATTGCGCGGCCGTAGCCGTGGTTACCCCCTATGAGAACCAGCTGATACTGATGCACGAGGGAGCAAGCGGCGGGGGAAAAAGCGAGATCACCGAGCATATCCATCGCATGGAAGATGGGCGGCTGCTGATTGGGCGGAATGTGGTGACCAACGAGGAACGGACGCTGAATCTGCCCGAGGCTTGCCACTTGAGGCCGATTGCGGACGATATGGCCTGCGCGCATCCGGGTAATCAAGGATCGAGCGGAAGGCTGACCGTGGCGGACGCCGAGAATGGCTGGTTTGTGCGCGTGGACCATATTCACAGTTACGGGACTGCGCCGAATCTGGAACGGCTGTGCATCGATCCCCCCGAGCCGCTGATTTTTCTGAACCACTACATTGTGCCCGGAGGCACCTGCCTGACATGGGAGCATGTGGAGGACGCGCCGGGGAAGGTGTGCCCCAATCCGCGGGTAATTCTGCCGCGCCGCATGCTGGAAGACATTCTGGACGGGCCGCAAAGAGTTGACGTGCGGAGCTTTGGGGTGCGGTGCCCGCCGACGCACGCGGAGAGCAGGCTCTATGGGATTCTGGCGATGATTCACGTGCTTAGCCCGGCGCTGGCATGGCTGTGGAGGCTGGTTGCGCCGCGCGGGCACGCCAACCCGAGCATTCAAACCCAGACTGGCGTTGAGATGCAGTCCGAGGGTGTTGGTTCGTACTGGGCGTTTGCCACCGGCCGGCGCGTGGACCAGGCGAACCTGCTGCTGCGGCAAATTCAGTCCACCCCTGAGACGCGCTATGTTTTGCTGCCGAACCAGCACATCGGGGCTTGGAAGGTGGGGTTCATGGCCGAGTGGATCGCCCGCGAATACCTTGCCCGCCGGGGCAGCGCAAGGTTTGGCAGGGAACAGGTGCGCGAGGCGCCGTTCCCGCTGCTGGGCTATATCCCCCACCAGCTGCGCGTAGAGGGTTCCATGATTCCGCGGGTGTTCCTTGCCGTGGAGGAACAGATTCAGGGCGGCATGGAGGTCTACGAAGAAGGAGCGCGGCAGTGGCGGGAGTTTTTCGCGCGGGAGCTAAAACAGTTTCAGGTGCCAGACCTCGACCCGCTGGGGCAACAGATTATCGAGGCCTGCCTGGATGGCGCGCACCAGGAGGATTACCGGCGTCTGATCCCGCATCCCATGTTCCGCGACGACGGGTGAGGCGAGTTGTCAGTTGTCAGTGATCAGTGATCAGTTGTCAGTCTCTGGCGGCTTTCGTTCTCAAAATGAGATCGCTTGTACTCATTCTGAGAACGATCGTCGGTGCCGGTCTTGCCGGACCGGGAAGATCTGGATTGAACCGCAGGCCAGGTTCGCTCCTCGCCGGCCCAATTGCCCCCGTCTCGATCCCCCACGATCCCCAAAGTACCCGATCAAAACGTAAAAACCTTCCCTCTCTCCTTGACATTCTAGGAGAGTAGGGGTATTTTCTTTCCTAGACCGTCAAGGAGAGACCTGAATGGGGAATGACAAACAGAATGGGCCATTGGACCTGTTGCAGGGGACGCTGGATCTGATGATCCTGAAAGCTGTTTCTCTGGGGCCGCTGCATGGGTACGGAGTGCTGTTGCGCATTCAGCAGATTTCAGGCTCGGAGTTGGTGATCCAGCAAGGGTCGCTCTACCCGGCCCTCTATCGGCTGGAGCACCAGGGCGCGATTACCAGCGAGTGGGGTGAAAGCGATAACAACCGGAAGGCGAAATATTACAGTCTCACAGCGGCGGGGCGCGACCGGCTGGGCCAGGAAACCGAGAAGTGGAATCGCATGGCGGGGATCATCGGCGCCATTCTTGGTGCAACGCCGGAGCAAGCATGAAAAAGACAGGGACTAAGGGACTTGGGACTAAGGGACTGGGGGAGCTATGAGTTTGCGTTCGGTTTTTGTTCGGGTTGTTTCGCAGCCGGGGTCCTGGCTTCGTGCGATTGTCAGACGCAATCGCCTGGAGGCGGAGATGGAGGCCGAGCTTGCCGGCCATCTGGAGTGCCTGACGGCGGACTTGATTCGCGCCGGACAGTCGCCTGCCGAGGCTGCGCGGAGGGCACGGATTGCGCTTGGTCCAGCACTGGTACACAAAGAGGGCATGCGCGCCTCGCTCGGCCTGCGCTGGTGGGATGAGTTTTGGGCCGACCTGCGATATGGCGTGAGGATTCTGCGCAAGAGCCCCGGGTTTACGGGGATTGCGGCGTTAAGCCTGGCGCTGGCGATTGGGGCCAACACGGCGATGTTTTCGCTGGCCAAAAGCCTGCTGTACGACCGGCTGAATGTGCCGAATCCGGAACAACTGCGGTTGCTGCGCTGGACCGGAGATGACCACAATGTTGTCCATAGTATGTGGGGTGAATTCGACCCGATACCCGGAGGAGGTATGTGGGGCGCGATCTTCTCCTACCCGGTTTACCAGCAGCTTCGCGACCACAGCCAGGGGATGGAGGGTCTGGCAGCGTTTAACGAAGACAGCATGAATGCGACGGTTCGCGGGAATGCGCAGCGGGCAGTGGTTGCGATGGTTTCCGGCAACTACTTCAACGTTCTGGAGGCGCGGCCACAACTGGGACGGGCCTTGCAGCCTTCCGACGACGAGCCCGGAGCGCTGAGCGCGGTTGCGGTGATCAGCGACGGCGTGTGGGATCGGGATTTTGACCGGTCTCCGGCGGCGCTGGGGCAGACGATCAACGTGAACCAGTCGCTATTTACGATTGTCGGCGTTGCTCCGCGCGGGTTTACTGGAGCGAAGAACGTGCAGTCCTCGCCGGACGTGTTTGTACCCATCACCACGCAGCCGGTCATCGATCCCAAGGGCGACAAGGGCGGGTTGATTGATGACACGGACACGTGGTGGGTAGACATTGTGGGGCGCATCAAGCCGGGAGTGGCAAACGCACAGGCGCAGGCGGAGATGAATGTTGCGTTGGCGGCGGCAGTCCGGGGAACAATGACGGTGAAGGCCGGGGACACGTTGCCGCATCTTGAATTGGGCGAGGGCAGCCGGGGACTGGGTCTTGCGGCGCAGATGTTTGAGAAGCCAGTGTATGTGCTGATGGCGCTGACCGGTTTCGTGTTGCTGCTGGCGTGCGCCAACATTGCCAACCTGCTCCTGGCGCGCGGTGCGCAGCGGCAGCGGGAGATGAGCGTGCGCATCGCTCTGGGCGCGGGGCGCGGTCGAGTGCTGCGGCAATTGTTGACGGAGAGCCTGCTGCTTGCGGGCATTGGCGGCGCAGGCGGATTGCTGCTGGGGTTCCTGAGCAGAAACACGATTCCGCGATTGATGGCGAACGCGTGGGACCGGGACCAGTTGAATGTTCCCATGGATTGGGGCGTGTTTGCATTTGCCGCTGGTGTGACGCTGGTGACGGGGGTGGTATTCGGGCTGGCTCCGGCGTGGATGGCGGCGCGCAGCGAGGTGAGCAGCAGTTTGAAGGAGAGCGCACAGACCACAACGCGGCGGCGCAAGGGGCTGAGTGGCAAGGCCATTGTGGCCTTCCAGATTGCGCTTTCGACACTGCTGGTGGTGGGCGCGGGGCTGTTTCTGCGTACGCTGCTTGCCCTGGACGCAATTGATGTGGGGTTCAGGACCGATCACCTGGTGCTGTTCGAGATAGCCCCGCCTGCAAAGCGGTACGAGCAGGGCCGCGATGTGAAATTGCACCAGAGGCTGGAGCAGGAGTTTGCGGCTTTGCCTGGCGTGGAGGGCGCGACTCCGGCCCGGACGCCTTACATAGCTGGCAACATGGAGAACAACGATTTTATTACGGAGAACGAAGCGGATAAGGGCCACCACAATGGCGCGGAGTTCTTTAATTTGGTGGGCAATACTTTTCTTGAGACGATGGGGATTCCGCTGGTGAGCGGACGGAGCTTTGGGCAGCAGGATACGGCCGCATCGCAGAAGGTGGCGATTATTAACCAGGCGCTGGCGAAGAAGCGATTTCCGAATGCAAATCCGGTTGGGAAGCAGTTCAAGGACGGCGATCCCGCCGATGGATGGGTGCGGATTGTGGGGGTATGCGCGGACACGCGGTATGCAAATTTGCGCGATCCGGCTCCGCCGCAGTTCTTTATGCCCTATGTGCAGCAGGCGCAGGTGGGCGGGATGACGTATGCGATTCGAACGAAGCTGCCGGTTGCCGGGCTGGTGCCAGCGTTGCGCAAGGTTGTGCAGGGCGCCGATCGCGATTTGCCCATCATCGACCTGCGGACGCAGCAGGAACAGATTGACGCAAACATGCAGATGGAGCGTCTGTTCGCGGCGCTGACGGTGGGGTTTGGCGTGCTGGCGCTGGCGCTGGCCTGCGTGGGGATTTACGGGGTGATGGCGTATTCGGTGGCCAACCGGACGAACGAGATTGGGATACGGCTGGCGCTGGGAGCGCAGCCGCGCCAGGTGCGGGGCATGATTCTGCGGGAAAGCACATGGCTGGCTATTGCGGGGATTGTAGTGGGTGTGGGCGCAGCCTTGGGGCTTACGCGGCTGGTGAAGTCGATGCTTTACGGGATTCAGCCCTGGGATCCGGCAACGATAATCGGCGGAGGACTGGTGCTGCTGGCGGTGGCGCTTGCGGCCAGTTGGATTCCAGCGCGGCGCGCGGCGGGGGTGCAGCCGATGGAAGCGCTGAGGCATGAGTAAGGCAGGGACTAAGGGACTAGGGAATAGGGACTAAGGAAAAGCAACCGACTTCAGATGGGCACCTTCAGTTCCTAGTCCCTCAGTCCCTAGTCCCTCAGTCCCTAGTCCCTCAGTCCCTGCTCTTACGCAATCACCGGCAGCGTCGGCATGGCGCCTTGTTCCTTGGCTTCGGCCACTACGGCATCAAGCTGCGCCAGCACTTCGTCCACGGTCATGGTGTAGATTTCGCGGCGCGAGTCATAGCCTTCCTCGACCAACTGCTTCAGGTAGCGGCCGGCGATCTGCGCGGCTAGCTGGTCGGTGATGACCTTGCCTGAGCGCTGCTTCTGCTGGACCCAGGCGGTACACGGCAAGGCGATCCACATGGGGCGGCCGTTTACGTCGAAGCGGACGTCGACGGCGTCGGCGTGGCGGGTGGCGATTGCCACAATGGTGCCCTTCCAACAGCAGTGCAGATCTTCGCCGGTCCAGCGGTCGGCTACGTGGAAATCTTCGTACATGGTGATAGCCTATCGTTCCAGAGCGCCGAGGGCAAGAGCCGCGTCCCTATTCAACCCGCGCGGGCTGCCGATGAACCCGGCAGGGGTAATCCAAAGATGCAGATTACGGTAACTGTCTCCGACGCAATCGTCCGCGAAGCTGCGGCTCACAACCTGCCGGTCATCGACTTTGTCGAATCTCTGATCGACAAGGGAAAATCGGCGGCAGCGGAACCTGCGGCCCTGGAGAACGCCATCGAGCGCATCCGCGCGCTGCGCTCGCGGGGACCTGGTTTGCGGAAGTAGGGCTGGGGCCGTTCAGGTATTCCGCAAGTCTCAGGGCTTTGGCTGCGAGGCTGGTCGGCGGGCTCTCGCAGAGCCGCCTCCCAGCGCATTTCAAGCGCCGCGCTTGCCGGGCCGGTGGACGCTGCTCTTGGCGCGCTGATAGACTAATAGGGTTGCAGTCGCAAGTGCCTCCATCTGTATGGACCCGCCTGCAAGTCGATCGACGAAGGACAAGAAAAGACCCCGTGGATACTAGAACTCGTCAAGCCCTCAAAAAGGACAAATTTGCCCAGGCCACTGCCAGCAGCATGAGCTGGGTCAGCGGTCACCGCTCCGGCGTTTTGCGCTGGACCATTGTTGTGGTTGCAGTGCTTGCAGTGGGAATAGGCGCGCTGATTTATGTGAACAATCGCGCCGAGGCGGCCGACAGCGCGCTGGGCGCAGCGCTCGACATTTACAGCGCTCCCCTGACGCAGCCGGGAGCGCCGGCGGAGACCGGCGAGTATACGACGGCCGCTCAGCGTTCGCAGGCTGCCAACAAGATGTTTTTGACCGTTTCGCAGCAGTTTGGCTGGCTGCCGCAGGGCCCCAAAGCCCACTATTTTGCCGGTGTCACCGACCGGGAACTGGGCCAGAACGGCCCCGCCGAGGCGGAACTGAAGATTGCCGCAGGGTCCTGGGACAAGAATGTTTCCAACCTGGCGAAGCTGGCTTTGGCCGGACTTTATCACCAGACAGGCCGCGACTCCGAGGCTATCGATCTTTATACCGCTTTGGCTGCCAAGCCGTCGGAGACGGTTTCAGCCGGCTCGGCTCAGCTCGATCTGGCCAATCTGTATGCCTCGTCCGGCAAGCAGGACCAGGCGCGCGCGCTTTGGGCCAAGGTGAAGGACGCTGACAAGGATGGCGGCCAGGGCTCAGCCGGTTCGATCGCCACGCAGAAGCTGGCCGGCAAGCAGTAGTCCGCTTCAGAATCGGCGTCTGAGCATTTTCTTCTACCCCTGCGTCTGGTCAACTATGAGTACCAGCCAGGCAATATTCGCAGGTTGGATGGAGATTCCAAACAGCGCTGTGAACCAAGACGCCCGCAGCCAAACAGAACAAGCCGCGGCGGAAGAAGCCACGCTTGTGGCGCTGGTGAGCCAGTACGCCGGCACCCTTTACCGCGTTGCTTTCTCTGTGCTGCGCAATCCCGCCGATGCCGAGGACGCCGTGCAGGAGGCTTTCCTGCGTGTGCTGCGGCATCGCGACACGCTGGACGACGTGCGCGACCGGCGCGTATGGCTCATCCGAATTGTATGGAACATTGTGCTGGACCGGAAGCGGCGCGCCAAGACCAGGCCGGAGACCGACGATGTTTCCGAGTTGGCGCGGGTGCTGCCCCACAGCGGACTTTCGGCAGAGGAGATTGCCTCCGCCGCACAGCACCACGCACGTGTGCTGGCCTGTGTGGATCAACTTCCAACCAAAGAGCGTCAGGTGCTGATGCTTTCCGCGTTTGAAGAGCTTTCCAGCGTGGAGATTGCCACGGTTCTCGATATTTCAGAATCCAGCGTCCGCTCTCGGCTGTTTCGCGCGCGCAATCTGATGGCAGGCTTGCTGAACCACGAGAGAAAGTAACCAGTTGTAAGCTGTCAGTTGCCTGACGATGCAAGGAGTTTGCCATGAATCCTTCCAACCAAAACTCGATGCTTAACCTTGGCGCCTCCCACGGGGATCGCGACACCGGAGAGGATACGCTGCGGCTGATCGCTCAACTGCCCGCGCCTCGGGGGCTTGTGGATCGCGTTCAAGCCGAATTGCGCGCAGCTCCGCGCAGGGCTCGGGTTCTTGCGTGGCCCGCAGCGCTGCGGTCGGACGGCCAATGGATGCGGAGCGCGGCCGCGGCGGCGATTGTGTTTGTGGTTGCCGGCGGCGGATGGGGCGTCTACTCGCGGGTTCAGCAACCGCAGCCGGCCAGGGTGATCGTAATGCCGCCACGGTTAGCTGCGCCGGGCAGTTTTTCGAGCGCGGCTGCCATACGGACGCCGAAAACGCTGGATGGGCCGGTGGTGGCGAATCCGGCGACGACGAAGGCGGCTGAACTAAAGGTGCCGGACAAGCTCCCGGCGCAAAAGCCGAATAAGCGGTTGCAAATGGGCACGGTCGGCAAGGTCGCCGCGGTTCAACCAGTTGGGACGCCGGCGAAGTAAAACGTCACCCATTCTGGTATTGATGGTTAGGCCGAACCGAGCTACGGTTCTACCGGAGGAGACTGGACTGGTTTACCGGGTAAACGAAGTCGCACAAATCGGGCCTCTTTTCAAACGCTCTGCGGACTTCACCTGAGACCACCACAACATGAAGATCGGACGTAGCCGCTGCGATCTTGCCCAGGAATCCTGCAAACTGCCCATACGATAGTTCCGAGTCCACCATTACGTAAACGACTCTCTCCGCCCTGTTTTCCATCAGGCTCGCGACCGTCGAGGCCAACTGACCGCCAGGGATTTCAGCCTCGTTAACCCATGTTCTTCCGTCCTTCGTGAGCCTGAGAAATTCCGGTCGGCCGTCGCAATCATAAGGTTCTTGAGGGTCGTGATGGATCCTCACCATCGGAACTCGAAATCCCGCGCTGACCGGCCTTTGCACCACAAACGCGCAAAGGCTCAGGATCAGAAACAGGCTAGCCAGAGCCGGCGCAACAATCAATCGCAGACGGTTGAAGTCCATACCATCGTTTGACACCGACCCCAGCGAAATTGTTCCCTGCACCGACGCAGCGGCTCCCGGCCCGCGCCTGATCCCTGACCCCTGCTCTTACGCGGTCTTGGTCAATGCCCGGATCACCATTCCCAGCAGCGCCAGCACCACCGCACCCCAGAACGCCGTTCCGAACCCGCGCACATGAAAGCCGCGCACGATGCTGGACGCCAGCAGGATCATCAGCCCGTTGATGACCAGCAGGAAGAGTCCGAGGGTGAGAATGCTGAGTGGAAAGGTGACGATCTTCAGGAAAAAGCCTACCGTCGCATTCAGCAGACCAATCACCAGCGACGCGATCATTGCAGGCCACAGCCCCTCGACAACGAAGCCAGGCACGATTCTGGAAACAACCATGAGGGCTATGGCATATAACAGCCATTGAATCAGCAGTGCGAACACAAGTCCTCCTTGTTCTCGCCCGACGGGCCTGTTACCGTTGGATGCGCCCGCGCTGGCAATTGTCGTCTTGACACCGGTATAGCATGATCAGGCAAGGCAAGGGAATCGCGCATGAAGGCGCAAGTGTCTCAAGCGCGACCTTTTCCGGCGTTCCGGGTCCAACAAAATGTCCCTCGCTGTCCGTTGCTCACATCTTTATTTCAGGGGGAAATGCCCTTATGCACGGTTCACGCATTTTCTGCGCCGCCGGCCTCTCAGCATCCTTAATGCTCACTCCAGGGGTAGTTGCTCAGCAGGCGGCCAATCCCCCCTTGCCTGACATTCGCGAATTGGTGCGCCAGGTCCACGACCACCAGCAGCAGCTGGAAAAGGTGCGCGAGAACTACACTTACACCTCTTTGCAAACGACACAGGACATCGACTCGAAAGGCCAGGTGAAAAAGACCGAGACCGAGGAGTTCGAACAGTTTTACGCCAATGGCCACCCGATTGCGCGCAAGGTGAAGAAGAACGGGCAGCCGCTCGGCGACAGCGAAGCCCAGAAGGAGACCGAACGCATAACAAAGGAAGTGGAGAAGGCCGAGAAGACGCCGCCCGATAAAGAGATGAATGCAAACACCATCTCTATAGGCCAGGTATTGGAGATGATGGACGTACGCAACCCGCGGCGGCAGACATTCCGCGGACGGACGACGATTGTCTTCGATTTCGTTGGCCGCAAGGACGCCAAGACGCACGGCCTGGCCCAGGACCTGTCAAAGACGCTGCAAGGCACCATGTGGGTGGATGAGGCCGACCGGGAGATTGCGCACCTTGAAGTAACCTTCATCGATAATTTCAACATTGGCGGGGGCATTGTGGCGCGCATCGAAAAGGGCTCCAGCTTTAACTTCAACCAGGAGCCAGTCAACGGCGAAGTCTGGCTTCCCACGGGAGGCGAGGGCACAATGGCGGTCCGCGTACTGCTGGTGAAGGGGATTCGCCAGCACGGCACCGAGCGCGACTACGACTACAAGCGCTTCCATGTGGAGGCGGAGCAATCGAAGGACGCGCAAGCCGTGGTGGAGCAGAAGCCGTAAGGCTGCCGGGTTGGCATCGCCGATGCTCGCGGGGAATGCGGTCGCGCATCCATTTACAGTGGAAGCATGTTTGCGCGTGAGCTTTCCATCCAGCGAATCGATTCTTCCGGCGAGCGGCACGCGTGCCCCATTCGCTGGATCGACAACTTTGCCATGCGCAATTTCACCAACGACGCGGTCTTCGACGACACGCTCCCCGTCGCCGATGGTTTGCTCGAAGCCGGGAACCGCGTGCCACTCGACCGCCTGCAAGCAGCCATGGAAGACTGGTTTCGCCGAAAAGGCTACATCAAGCCCGATGAACGCGTGGAAGTGCTGGAGATTGCCGGCGCTGGGCTAGGCTAAAACAGCCACCTGCCGCAGCGTTTGATTGTGCCACAGGTGGAACTCCGCTTCGCGGCGGGCCTTCAACCCTGCATTTTCCTCTACGCCGGCATGGTCCCAGCGCAGCAGCCCTTCGGCGGCTCGATCATAACTCCCGGTGTTCAAGTCCTGCAGCAGCGTTGAGGCCGCCAGCCTTCTCGCGCCCAGGTTGAAGACAAAATCCACCAGTGCGTCGAACTGGCCTTGTGTGATGGCAACTTTCACCAGGCGCTTCACGGCCTGCTCGGCGGCCTGCAAGTCGCGGCTCAGCATCTCCTGGCCCCGCGCCTCATCGATGCCATGGGGAAACGACTCTGTGGCAAGGATCCGGTGGCCATAGCCAATGGTAGGAACTCCAACCACGTCCAGATACATTCGACCCCGAAAACCTTCCGACTTCTTCAGCAACTCCAGCCCTGCCGCGCTCATTGGCATCGATTCCCCCGCTCATGGCCGTATTTGGCCCGATTTCGACCCTAGCAGGATGCGGGAATTAATCTGCAATTCGGCGCTCAATGATTTCAATTTTGGGTTCAACGGGGTGGGGCAAGGGCCTTCCCGCTGAGCGCCTCAAACTCCAGCAGAAGGGAATCCAGCGCGCCGTCGAAGTTGTGATCGTGCGTCTTTTGCAGGTACGCAACTTCGATCGACTGCGTCAACGCCCAAAGGACAAAGTGAGTCTTAGCGTCGTAGACCACCAGCCGAAACATCGGAACGGGGTCGGATGAGCCGTTTACCTTGCTGCCGTTGGTTGGACCATTGGGCGCCGTCAACTGCAACTCCAGCACCAGGTCCGCATCCGCGGGATCGGAAACCAGTTGGTACTGGCCCGCGGCCTTGAGACCTGCGTAAAACTGGCTGTAGCCGCGGCTCGGGCCGCCGCTGAAGGGCGATGGAAACAGGCCGCTGTCTCCGCCGGCGTTGGAGACAAAGATCTTTTTTGCCGCGAGAATGGCAGACGGCACCGGGCCCGCCGTGACTGGAACAGCCTGTTGCGCGATCGCGGCAACCGAGCTGAAAAGCGCGGCGCATACCACCAAACCAAATCCCGATCTGAAGCTATTCATCCCCATATCCTCGTCATCCATGAATCCAAACTGCGGAGATTTGACACCGAATCGCGGCGTTTTGTCTCTGCCATTTTTTCGCGGTTCCTGTTGTGCAATTCGGCTCTGCCGGCCCTGGAATCGGATTTGCACCGATCATGGTGCAAATCTGTAACTCGCAGATAATAAACCGGTTGCTTTAGACAGCCCGCGAACCGCCCAGATTCCCCTCGAAGATTCCCGTGCATTTCTTGCCAATAGATGGGCAAAAGAGTGTCGAACTAGTAAAATAGGCAGATGGTGATACGCAGGAAAACACGCAACACGAATCTGAAAACGCCGCTTAGAGTTTGTCTGCTCGCCGGTGCTTCATCGGTTGCGCTGACCGCATTGGTGGTCACGCTTTCCACGCCGACCGTTCATGCCGATGCGCCGCTTTCCAGACCCGCCGCAACCATGGCTCCCGCCGGTCCGGTGGAGAGCGCGGATCCAGTTCTCGCAACCCCGCAAGTAGCCATGCATTTGACCGCAAAGGAACGGCGGGACCATATTCTCCGGGGTATCGCGTCCTGGTATGGCAAGGTGTTCAACGGGCGTCGCACCGCCAGCGGGGAACGCTACGATATGAACGCCATGACTGCCTGCCATCCCACGCTGCCGTTTGGCTCTTTGGTGCGAGTGGTCAACGAGACGAACAAGCGCTCGGTCGTGGTCAGAATCACCGATCGCGGCGACCTGGGCGACGAGGGGCGGATCATCGACCTCTCGTATGCGGCCGCCGAAAGGCTGGCGATGACCAAGTCCGGGCTGGCCCACGTCGACCTGGAAGTCCTTTCGATGGGCGGCAGGCACGGGACCAGGTAAGCGGGCGAATAGCTGGTGAATGCGCAACGGCCAGCGCGCGAGCTGGCTATTGCGCGTTCGCTATCCACGATTACTGGTCGGTGTCAGGCAGTTTGTATGGCTTTGTGAGCCATTGGCGGCCTTCGTTGACGCAGCCCTGCGTGTTGTCGTTGGTCTGCACCGCCAGCCGGTACTCAGAAACCGCACGGTCCCGCTGGCCGGTAATGTCGAATATCTCGCCCAGCGCAATATGGCTCCAGCACTCGGTCCAGCGCGGCTCCCCGTCGCCACTCAGCGCATCGCGATAAGAGTTGACGCTGGCCTGGTAGTTGCGCTGCTTAAACAGCAGTTCGCCAATGCGGTAGTTGGCCAGGGAACTCGACGGGTTGGCTTCAAGGGCCTTTTGATACTCGGCCAGTCCACCGTTTATGTCGCCCTGCTGCACCAGTTGCTGACCCTTCAGAATGGCCACCCGAACCATCTCATCCGGCGTCGATTTCAGCACCCAGTCGCTGGGATCGATGCTGATGCGCCGTGGCCGCCCGAAGGTATCGAAGACAAACGGCGTGTCGGTCCCAACCACGTCCACCTTCTGCGATTCCGTCTTGCCGTCCGTCTCGACGCGCAGCTCCACCGGCATGCGGAACAGGTCGAGATCCTGCTGAATTTCGCCAATTGTGCGAAATCCCTTATTGTTGCCCAGCCGGTAAATGGCGTATTTATTAGTGAATTGCGGCGCGCCGGTGCCGTCAATCCATTGCGCGAAGAAGGCGGTTAGCTGCTGGTCGCTCTGCGCATCGGCCACCTTGATAAAGTCCGTGGTTCGGATGCTGGCGTCGGTGTACTGGCTCAGCGCCCCCTTCAGTGTGGCCAGAAACGCCTTGTCGCCCACTTCCCAGCGCAGCATGTGGAAGACCATTGCGCCCTTTTCCAGCGTCATCGACTGGAACTCAGGCGAGAACGGACCGAGCCGGCCCGCGCTTGAAAGCGGGATGGTATCGTAGGCCAGCGCGCCGGCGGCTACGTCTTGCAGGGCCGCGCGCAGGGCGCTCTTGCCGCTTTGGTCCTCCAGGTACATCAACTCGCCGTAGCGGGCCATGCCATTCATGATCCAGGCGTCATTCATCGTCCGCGGACTTACCTGGGACCCCCACCACTGGTGGGCAATCGTGTTGGCCAGCAAACGCACGCCGCTCTTGTCGGCGATTCGCGACCCCAGAACCGCCGCCAGCTCCGGCGCCCATACCGCAGGCAGAGTGTCGTCCGGAATTTCCACCACGTTCAAGTGGCTCGACTCCGGCGACCCGAAGCTGTCGGTAAAGAAGTCGTACTCCTTGGCCGCCGTTTGCGCCACCTCGTTGCCCGAAGCCTGGCGGGCCACCGTCAGGTAGACCTTCACATTTCCCGGTCCCGCCGTTATCGGGCCCACATATCGCCCCGCAATGATGGTGCCCGGAAAGCCCGGCTTGCTCCAGTTGAAGTCAAACTGGTCGCCGTCCTTGCCATTGGCCAGCTTCACCGGCTTCGGCGCGCCCGTGCTGCCGCTGGCGAAGACCCGCATCCCCTTCGGCACGCGGATGTGCATCTCCGCGGTGAACCGGTCGATCAAATATCCGGTTGTGGGAAACCAGCGCGCCGGATAGAGCAGATAAGTGATCGGCTCCTGAATCGCGGCCAGCTTCAGGCCTTCCACGGGACCATCGTCGTTGCCGGTAATCATGCCTTCGTAGACAAAGGTCCAACGATTCACCTGTCCCGGCATAAAAGGCGCGGCCGGGCTTACGCGAATGGTTCCGTCGGCCGACCGCTCACCGGTCAGCAGCTTGCCGCCGTCGTCGGTAATGCTTGTAACCTTCAGGGCCGGGTGAAAGCCAAAGCTCACCAGCTCCATGGATTCCGGCGCGGTAAAGGCAACCACCGCCTTGGCCGCCAGATGGTGTGTCGACGGGTCCAGCTCGGCGTCGATGGTATAGCCGGTAATGTTGAGCGTGGGCCGTTCCGCCCTTTGGGCAAGCATGGGCGCAGCCATTAGCAGCACCGCCGTCAGTATGCCGGTCGCGCCCCTCAATGCCGAGCGTTCAAGCCGCCAATCCCGCTTCATCGTTCTCATAGCAGTCATCATCGCATTGCAGCCGTTCTTTCGAGCTGTGAATCTGTTTTGGCCGGTTCCAGACCAAAATCAGGGTCATACAATTTCAGTTCGCGGCAACGGGAATCCGCGCCGGGGAAGCAGAGCCAAGTTCAGCAAGCGTGACCGCAGCAACGCGTTCGATTGCGCCGCCGCTTCCGCCCAGATGCCCTGGCCAGGTATTGAGCAGGCCACGAATCCTGGCAAGCTCCTCCATCATGGACTGCCGAGGAAGCCCGTCCGGTAGCAGCCGTTCGATTTGTTGGACGATATTTGCCGCCGTGAAGTCATGTTGAATCAGTTCCGGCACAACGCGTTTTTGGGCGATCAGGTTGGCCATCGCCACATGGGGCACCGTCACCACCCGCTTGGCGATGGCATAAGTCAGGAGCGAAACCCGGTACACAACCACAAAAGGATTGCCGATGAGCGCGGCCTCGACGGTCGCAGTCCCGCTAGCCACCACGGAGGCGCGGGCGTGGAAAAGCGCGGCGCGGGCGTCGTCCACAAGATGGATGGGCAGGCCGGTTCCGAGGGTTGCGACCAGTTGCGTCACAGCGGCACGCTGGGGCGCATTGAGAGTGGGGGCGAGCGGGACGAGGAACTCAGGTTGATCGCCGAGCCCCCGCGCCGCCAGCAGCATCTCCGGCAAATTGTCGCGAATCTCCTTGGGACGACTCCCGGGAAGCAAGCCGATCCACATCTTTTCCGCATCCAGGCCATTCTCCGCCGCAAACTGAACCCGGCTGACGGCCGGCAGCGGCAACTCCGCCAGCGGATGGCCCACGAACTCCGCCTCCACGCCGCGCTCCCGGTAGAACGCCTCCTCGAACGGAAAGATCACCAGCATCTTGCGCACGTATTTTTGCACCAGCTTGATGCGATGCTTCTTCCACGCCCACAACTGTGGGCTCACGAAGAAAATCACCGGAACGCCCAGCCTGCAAAGCTGCTCGGCCAGCTTGAAGTGGATATCCGGAAAGTCGATGAGCACGGCCACATCGGGCCGCCGGTCGCGGATGGCGTGCTTCAACCTGCGAAACTCGCGATAGATGCGTGGCAGGTGGCGGATCACCTCCGTAATGCCCATCACCGCCATATCCTCCGACCGGACAACGCGTTCGAGGCCCGCGTCGGCCATTCTGTCGCCGCCCATGCCGAAGAATTCAGCGGTCTGCCCGGATGCGGCAAGCTGCCTTTTCAGTGCTTCAATCAGCAGCGCGCCGTAGTGTTCGCCGCTGGCTTCGCCTGCCGAGATGAAGAAGGTGGGGGGCATGAATATAGCTGCGCCGGTGGTTGCCGCGCTGGCAACAATCATAGCGGGTCGGTGGGATTGGCACCGGATGGATCCAGAATCGCGGCGTGCGGTTTCCGGGTGGCCGTCAATGCACCGCGGTATTTTTCTGGAGCTTCCTTAGCGCAACGGACCGAGTGATCTCGAACATTTTTCCGGCCAAATTGCGGGTGCATTCAGCACCTGCCCGTCGTCGCCCATCCAGGTTGAGTAGTAGCAAGCATGGATACGATATTCGCCATTTGAGAACTGAAACCAAACGAGATTCCGGCTTGAAGCATTCGAGTGCGAACCCAGAACGATATCCCTATAACCGTTCGTCGACCACGGCCGAATCAGAATCTTCTCAAACGTGATCTGGCTTCGATCGTTCGTGCTGAGAAGAAGCTTCAGCCCGTCGCCAGTTCTTTCAAATATCCAAAAAATGCAGTTGCCGGTTCCGCCGCATGGCCCAAGACCATTTGCTTGAGCGATTATCTCTGGCTTGTCATCGCCGTTAAGATCAACCAGCTCGATCCGCGTTTCTCCAGCGAGGTCTTGCACCTGCTTTTCCGTCAGGTCATCCACCAAATCATCGTCTCTTCTCAGTTGCAGCACCACGGCCTTCTCCAACTGATCCTTGGCTGCCTGGGAAAGGTCATGCGACTTTCTGATGGTGCGGTTATAGTCGAGTTCATGGGCCTGCACCTCGCTCCACCGAAAGTGCGTTGGGGTGGCAGTGGTGTGGGGAACCACCTGTGCGTGCGAGCAGGCCAATAATCCCACGGATAGGGAGAGCAGTAGTTTCATGAAGCTCTAGAATACGCTGGGTGATTTCTTCGGGGATGTATCGCCGGCAAACTGGAAATTGCAGCACCACCTAGAATCGCAACCGAGCCATTCCCGCAAAAAATTCAAAATCAAATTAGCATTTCTTCGTCTAAATTGGTACCGAGAGGTCATGCGATGCGGTTTTTCTCCGGCTCACCCCGCTATTGCAAGCTTGTCTTTACTACTGTCTGCGCGGCGCTGCTGCTGACGGGCCTTATGCTGCAACCCAGCGCCGCAGCACAGGATGCCGGCGCGCCCCCACCCGCGCCTGAGCCGCCTCCGCCGCCGGCCGCTTTCGAGAACAGGATTCCCCCCGGCCAGCTCGCCTTCCTGAACGACTATGCGAACCAGCCTTCAAGAGAAGTCTTCAAAGACAAACGGTTCCGCAGCGTAATGAAGATGGTGACTCCGCGCACCGAATATCATTACGGGCGCGACATGCCGCTCTCCGATGCGAGCGAACTCGTCCTGGACGGTACCTCGCTGCCCGTCGACGTCCGCGATGGACGTTACGTAATGCTCGGCACCAGCGGCGGACCGTATCTCAGCGGCAAGGGCTTTGTCTGGTTCGACATGCAGGCGGGAATCGCGCTGGGAGGAGTCTATTTTCGCCCGGTCAACGGCGAGCCCACGCCGACTCTGGCTATCTTCTCCCGCCAGTTGAAGACAGACTCGCTTTCGATGAGCCAGCTCCCGGTGGCCTTTGCGGAGGCTGTCTCCGAGTGGTCCGCCGGAGCCCATGTGCGGCCCATTACCGTGCGCTATTTCATCCCAGATAACGGCAAAAAATATGTCCTGGTCCACGACGAGGACTATTGCGATCACCCGGAAAACGCGCCCGCGCCCCCACAGGATGAGTGCGGGCAGATGAATGCCGACGCAGCCGACATTGACGTGAACGCCGCCTACTTTATGCAGGAGACTCACAACCAGGCGAACGCGACGGCATGGATGCTGGGCGACGACCAGGTGGCGTGGGTCGGTTTGCGGACTCAGAGCTGCGGTGTCTTGCTCGCCTGCCGCATCCGCGTCACGCGGCAGCGCACGCGGGTGCTGATCGGTGGCGGACCTAGAAGATAGGGGAGAACAGGGAATAGGGAATAAAGATTAAAGTTCGCACGGCGGAGATGCGTGCTATGCTCCCATTCAACACCTCAAAACTTTTCAGAGCCGGAATTTGCGTATATTGCGTGGTTCACCCACTCGACACTTGCGCACCGGACAAAGTCCAGATTGAATAGTTTCCCGAGTACTGCCGATACCTCCGTACCAGCGAAATCCCGCATCGAGAGAGTTGGTGGCGACTATGAAAGGTCTTGCCGTACTTCTGGCCCTTGCAGTTCCCCTCACCTTCGCCGCCGCGTCCGCAGGCGCTTCCACGCCGGCGGGCACACAGAGCCCTCCCGGACCCCCAACACAGCCACAGCTTTCGAAGCCGGTTCCGGTTGGCGCGGCCGCCACCAGTTCACCCAACTCAAGCCTCACTTATCAAGTGAAAGACGAGAAGGGTGTGCTGTTGACCTGCATCGCGCCTCAAATCGATAGCAACCCGGATACCGACATCTTCTCGGGCTGCACGCTGGCGCAAGGCCGAACGCTGGACGATGTGATGCACACTTTTATCCAGGCTATCCACTTTGTGCAAAATGAGCACGCCAAAGAGCGCGCCGAGTTGTTGAAGGAAATGGAAGACAAGCAGGCCCAGAAAGCTGAACAGAAGTAGCCGCGGCGCCCCGGGTTTCGTGCCATTGCTGAGAGCTGAGACCTGACAGCTATCGTTGATATCACCGCTAGCACTTTCCCACCCCAAACAGGCATTTTGGTGCGCAAAAACGTGTCAAAAGTGCATCAAGAACGCCCTAAATCGCATCGAAACGGCCTTAAAACAGCCTTATTTGCACTATTGTTCACGCGCTAGCCTGAACACATTGGCACATGCTGCGACGTCGTTTTGCCATCGCAGCAGGTGCATTGAACGTCATGTCATGCGGCACGCAAGAGCTATCCCTGAACCGCCAGCAGCGCGGATTGCCGGGCGCGGACGGCCGCCGCGAGTTCCGTAAGCAGCGAATGCGTCTCGGGCCAGCCGATGCAGCCGTCGGTGATGCTCTGCCCGTAGACCAGCGGCGCGCCGGCCACCAGCTTCTGCGCTCCCGCCACCAGATTGCTCTCGATCATCACTCCGATAATGTGCGGGTCTCCATCGGCAATCTGCCGCGCGACATCGTGGCACGCGATCGCCTGACGCCGGTAGTCCTTGCTGCTGTTGGCGTGGCTGAAATCGATCATGATACGGGGTTCTACGCCTGCCTTTATCATCTGCGCCGCAGTCTCCGCCACGCTTTGCGCCGTGTAGTTCACCATCTTGCGGCCGCCGCGGAGAATGATGTGGCAATCCGGATTTCCGGTGGTTACAAAGATGGCGGATTGGCCATGCTTGGTGTGGCCCAGGAAAGTGTGGGAGTGGGCTGCGGACTGAATGGCGTCGATGGCCACCTGGACGTCGCCTGACGTGGCATTCTTGAACCCCACCGGACAGGAGACGCCGGAGACAAGCTGACGGTGAACCTGGCTCTCGGTGGTGCGTGCCCCTATCGCCCCCCAACTCACAAGCCCGGCAATGTACTGGGGCGAAATCATGTCAAGAAACTCCGTGCCGGTGGGGACACCCATCTCGGCCAGGTCGAGCAGCAAAGTCCGCGCCAGCCGCAGGCCGTCGTTGATCTTGTAAGACTGATCGAGATGCGGGTCGTTGATCAAGCCCTTCCAGCCGATCGTTGTGCGTGGTTTCTCAAAGTAAACCCGCATCACGATTCGTAGCTCGCTACAGAATTCCTTGATGGCGGACTTGAGCAGTGCCGCGTATTCCCGCGCGGCTTTGGTGTCGTGAATAGAACATGGACCCACCAGAACCAGAAGGCGAGAATCGCGTCGCGCAAGGATGTCCGTAATCTCAGTGCGGGCGTCGAAGATGGTTACCGAAGCGGCATCGGTGACCGGGCGTTCCTCCTCAAGAAAGACCGGAGGAAGCACAACTTTGGTCCATAAAATTCGAATATCTTCCGTGGTGCGGAACATGGCAGGTTTCCTTGCGGTGCAACTTCGGTCTCTCCTTCCACTCCGAGGCAAGGCCCCAGACGGGGAGAGATGCGCGCACTCCTATTCAAAATTTATCAGTTTGAAGCGGATTGAGAGGCTGGCCGTCCCATGACTCAGGATTGGGAGTTTGGCAACCACACCCTTCGCCATGCTAATCTTTCTTCCATCATGCACAGATTCATTGTTGTTGCCGGCTTGTTGACGGCAGTCGTAGCGGCGTTTGGGCAGGCATCGGCCGGTCCAACGCCAAGTCTGCCGAAGGAACCACGGGAAGTATTTGCGGCGACCGCTCCCTTTTACGACTTCTCGGCGGCCGAGCTGCAGCCGTGGCACCTGAAGGTCAGTTATCAGCTCTACGACCAGACGGGAAAGAAGTCCGATCCTGGAACCTATGAGTACTGGTGGGCCTCGCCTCAGGAACATCGCAGCACCTGGGTTCGCGGCAGCGTCAGGCATACGGATTGGTACACAGCGGACGGCAAATTTGCATACGAGTGGAAGGGCGATCCGCTCAGTCTTTTTGAATACATGCTTCAGCCCGCGCTGCTTTCGCCCCTGCCCCCTCCGACCGATCTTGACCCGGCAAACATTCGTCTCGACGAAAAGACACCAAGCGCAAATGCCGCAAACGGGCCATGTTTCACTGTCGGTGACAGCGCCATGCCGGACGGGGTTATCCGTCGTCCAGAACCAAGTCTGTTTTCAACATACTGCTTTGAAAAGGAGAGGCCGGTGTTGCGCAGCGTCTCCTCCTTTGAACGAGTTCGAGTCCAACTCAGCGATGTTGTCCCGACCCAGGGCAAACCTCTCGCACGAGACGTGAAGTTTTACGAAGGCGATCGCATGCTTCTTTCGGCCAAGGTAGAACTGATCGAACCCATCAGCCAAATCGATCCTGAGTTGAATCCTCCGTTTGGCGCCAGCAGCACCGTTGTCACTCTCGCCGGGCAAAACGATTCAAAGCCAATCGCCGTTGGCGCCGGCGTGGTCCCGGGCCGCTTATTCAGGCAAGCCCCGCCGGTTTATCCCTCGGAGGCCAAGGCCAGGCGCATTGAAGGCTTTGTGGAGTTGGCTGCGGCAATCGGGACGGATGGCAAAATCCACAACCTCCGAGTGATCTCAGCTCCTTCGGCGTGGCTGGCAAATGCGGCGTTCGTGGCCGTTTCTCAATGGGAATACAAGCCTTACACGCTCAACGGGCATCCGGTGCCGGTGGAACAGACCACTTCGATAAAGTTTGCGGTGGGCAGGTAGAGACAGCCGGTATGGCTCAAGAAGATCAGGCCGGCGATGTTCAGCCGGCCCGGATTCCTTCGCAGTTGGTCGATCCGCTTAAAACTTCACCGAAGCCGCCCGTGCCGAGACGCCGCTGATTTCCGCGGCGCGCGCTTCCGCGTAGGCCGCGGCTCCCAGCAGGGCGGCTTTGCTCTCCAGAATAATGCGCACCGGCATGTTGATGAGCAACTGGCTCAGCCTGCCCTTGTCGGTAAAAGCCTTCATGAACGTGCCGTCCTTCAGCTTCTCCAGAATGCGCGGTGCAATGCCGCCGCCCACATAAAGGCCGCCCACCGACAGCACCTTCAGCGCCAGGTTCCCCGACTCCGCGCCATAGGCCGAGACGAACATATCCAGAGCCTTCTCGCAGATTTCGCTCTTGGCCGCCAGGGCCAGCTCGGTGATCACCGCATTGGGGTCCTGTTCGGCAATGCGCTCGGCCAGCCAGGCCGGCTCTTCCACGCCGCGCACTTCGCGCAAAAACTCGTAGATGTTGGTCAGACCCATGCCGCTGACCACGCGCTCAAAGCTGATGCGCCCGTTGTATTTCTGCTTCAGGAAGCGCAGCAGGTCGATCTCGTCCTCGTTGCGCGGCGCGTAGTCCACATGTCCGCCCTCAGAGGGATAAGGAACATGGATGTGGCCATTCCAGGCCAGAATGCCCTCGCCCAGGCCGGTACCGGCGGCGATAAGCGCCCGGTTGCCAATTTGTCCCGCATCGCCTTCGCTCAGCGAGTAAATCTGGTCGGGCGAGAGCTCGGCCACTCCGTAGCCGTTGGCTTCAAGGTCGTTGATCAGGAAGACGTGGTCGATCACCAGTCCCGCCGCCAGTTCCCGGCTGTCCAGTGTCCAGGGCAGGTTGGTCAGGCGGAGACGTCCGTCCCGCACAGGGCCGGGAACGCCAAAACACGCGGCGCTCACCTTGTCAGCGCCTAAAAACGCCTTTACGATCTCTTCCAGGCCGGAATACTCCTTGGCCGGATACTGCTTATCGCGGGTATATTCAAGTTTTCCGCCGATAAAGTCATACAGCGCCAAATGAACCTTGGTGCCGCCTACATCGCCCGCCAAAATCATCGTTCTCTCTCCAAAACCCCGCAACCTTCTCCGTCTGTCGCGGGTAATAGCGCGGCTGCGGCCTTATCCAGAATCAATGTGAGTATACCGCTTGAGGGCCAGATGAGTTGACTGGGCAATCTTTCCGGGTCGCGCGGGCCGGTTAGAACTTCCTTTAGAATCTCAGCTTTATCCGCTCCGGCAATCAGGAAGAAGACGGAACTGGCGTGGTTGATCACCGGCCAGGTTAGCGTAATGCGCCAGGTTTCTTTTTGCGGGACGTGGTTGGCCACCACCAGGCGGCTTCGCTCGCGCAGTGCCGCGGTATGCGGAAAAAGCGAGGCGGTATGGCCGTCGGGTCCCATGCCCAGGGCCACAAGATCGAATTGCGGGCGTTCGTCGCCTTCCAGATGGAAGCCTGCGCGCAAATCCGACTCATAGCGCAATGCCGCTTCTTCCGGGTTCAGCTCGCCCTCCATGCGGTGAATCTGCTCCGGGCGCAGCGGCGCGTGGTCCAGCAGCGCCTCGCGCGTCATGCGATAGTTGCTCTCCGCGTCGTCGGGCGGAACAGCGCGCTCGTCCACCCAATAAAGATCCAGGCTGTTCCAGGGCATGCGATTGCGCCATGGCTGGTTTGCATCGGCCAGCAATTCGAAGGCGGCTTTGGGTGTGGAACCGCCGCTGATGGCTATGCGTGCCCGTCCACGGCCAGCCACCGCTTCCCCGGCCATCTCTACAAAATACTGCGCGGCCCGGCGCGCCAGCGATACCGGGTCTGGTTCCACGTAGTATTTGACGCTCATCTTTCTGGGCATTGCGGGCGTACGCCTCTTCTCTCTAGGTTACACGGGAGCAGACGCCGAGTTACCAATATTCATAAAGTTCCAGCAGTATATGAGATAGAAATGAACCGTGAATGAATCTCGGGGGTGAGCTCCGGCGCCACCCCAATTGCTCGATAACGTCGTGGCTCGGCGTCAAGGCGCGGATTGCGGTCCCCGTCTACTGCATAGGCGCGAAGGAACGGCGAAACGACTTCCGAGTTGCCAATGGGCCGCCCGGAACAACACCCAGCGCTGCGAAAGCGTTCCAAGGGCCGACCCTCCGTTACACATCGAATCGGGCGCATCTGCAAGAAACAAATCGACCAAGGGAGATCGTGTATGATCCTGCAAGAATTCCGAGGTGTACATGCGCCATCTTGCACATTCGCTCTTTGGGGCGGCTGCGTCCCGCTTGCGTTTCGTGGTCATTGCCGCGATGCTTGCTTTCACAACCCTACCGCTCCTAGCGCAGGAGCAGCCTATCCCGGCGGAGCTTGCCTTTCTTAATACGGTAGGCAAGCCGTACCGCATCACCTACGAGCCCTGGACCGAAATGCAGATGCCGACGGGAAACTATGGGAACGGCGGGGTTGGAAAGATGGTGCGCGGAAAGCATTGGGAGTTTCCCGTGATTGTTACCGGCGCCATGACGGATGCTGCCGTTTGGGCCATTATCAAGCCGGCCTTCCTGGCCAACGGCTGGACCGCGGTGCATGAGTGGTCAGCGGGTGGAATCATGATGTTTCTTCACTACCAGAAAGACGGGGTGGAAGCATGGGCTCAAGCCGACCCCGCCGGCCCGGAACGCGCCTCCGTGGACATGGTTGAGATTGCAGCGATCCCGTTCACGTTCACACTCAAGCCGCCCTCCGCAACGCCCGAACCGGTTAACCCGAGCGCCGGTGATTTTCCCTGGCTTGGTCCCTTGCCCGGCTGGCAGTTCCGCAGCAGCGCCGCGGATACCGATCCTTTTCGCGTCCCCATCACTGGCGCCGCCGAACTCGAACTCGTGGCCCCATCGTCGATCGTCAAGACTTATCGTCAGCCCCCGGAAGGCATGTCCAACAGCCTCTTTCACGCCGCCTATCACGATGCTCTAATCAAAGCCGGCTGGGCGATCCTGTACGACCGCCAGGACGTTTCCCTCACCGCGCACTTCACTGAGAACGGCCGCAACCTGTGGGCCACACTGTACAAGAGCGAATTCAACGAGATCCGCGTGGCCGACGCCGGCGCCGCGAACAAGGACCTGGGCAGCGATCTAAAGGCGAACTGCCACGTAGCCATCTACGGCGTGCTCTTCGACTTCAACAAGTCCACGCTTCAACCGGCCAGCGATCCGGTGTTGCTGCAGATGCTGGATTTGTTGAAGAAGAATCCAAAGCAAAAGATTGAAGTGCAGGGACACACGGACAACGTGGGCGGCGATGCCTACAATCAAACGCTCTCTGAAGCGCGCGCCAAGTCTATCGTCGCCTGGCTCACGCAGCATGGGGTCTCTGCGGACCGCCTAACCGCCAAAGGCTTTGGCAAGACCAGGCCCATTGTGGACAACGCGACCGACTCGGGCAGAGCAAAGAATCGCCGCGTCGAGATTGCCGACCCGGATTGTGCTCCACATTCGAAGTAGGGTCGAAAAAGGCGTCCTTATTTTGCACGTATATCTCACTTTTGCGGGTGCATATATGCCTACACCGCGTGTGCCTTTGCGTGCGCATTCAACCGCGCCCCGGGATGATGCCGAAAAGGGGTTTGGTGCATCGAACTCAGGCCGCAACCTCTTGCGCAGTTTTGGTGTCTAAACCATTGCCCGGAGCAAGGTGGGACTTCCGGTTGCACGCGAAACAAAAATCCAAGGATGAGGTTTCCACATGTCGGTTTCCCGGTGGATGTCACTGACGCGGCGTGTCAGTTTGCTTTGTGGCGCGGCTCTGTTTGCTGTGGCCGCCGCAAACTCCCAGTCTTCACCCTCCCCCAACCCAGCCGGCTCGCTCTCGGCGGACGAGGCGAGTTCCAGCGCGTATCAGCTTGTGGACGATGACCTGAGCGAAGCGCCGGCCCTCTCTGCCGCCGCGTCTGCCGCCAGCTCGGGCGGGGGCGCAGCCCAGGAAGATCACGGCTGGAAGCACAACGTTTCCAACAACTTCGCGGTAATGGCGGGAGCCGGCTTCAATGCCCCTGTTGGCAACGACGTTCCGTACCTTACCTGGGGCGGCAACTTTTCCGTCGGCGGCGGACTCCACCTCTCCAACCGCTTCGCCGTGCTGGCCGAGTACCAGTTTATGGATGACAAGCTCCCTGGCGCGCTGATCGCCGCCATTGGCACTGAAGGCGGCAATGCTCACATCTGGTCGCTGACGCTCGATCCGGTCATTGACCTGTTTCCCAAGCACGACAACAGCGCCTACATAACCGGCGGCTACGGCTTTTATCGCAAGCTCACCAGTTTCACGGAACCGGTGGAAGAGGAGGAATGCACCTACTATTGCGAAATCTTTGTTGAAAACGTAGCGGTGTCCCACTTCTCGTCGAACCAGGGCGGCGGGAACCTTGGCGTGGGTCTTACGCACCGGATAGGCGGAAGATTCAGCGACAGCAAAACCCGGCTCTACGCCGAGGCCCGCTACGTCTTCATCGATACTCCGCCCATCACCAGCCCCAAGAGCTTCGGTTCCACCGAAGTGCTGCCGGTCACTTTCGGAGTGCGCTGGTAACAATGGCGCGAAGAAGGTGGCCTTGCAATCCCGCGCGGTTCTCTTGAGTCTCTGATTCGGGGAGCCGCGCTAGAGAATCCCCAGCACCCTGAGCCGAACCAATCCGCCGGCCAGCACTCCCATCGGCGTCACCGCCAAAAGCGTCAGCGCATACCAAACCGGCTGCTTGCCTCGCGATTGCAGAGCGCTTAGCGCCGACAGGACCAGCACCACAATCCCCAGCGCCAGAACGTGAATAAGGGGGTTGGCGGCTGCGGCCCAGGCCGTCACGTATCCACCGGCGGCGGCGGCAACAAACGAATAGCCAAGATTCACAAAGACGTATGCCGGATTCGGCTTGCCTTCCTCGCCAACCCAACCCGGCGTGAGTTTGGCAAGCAGCGCCGTTACAACAATCACGAGCAAGGCCATGGTGGCAAAGCCGGCCAGCAGCGCCAGAAACGCGTGCAAAATCACCATGGTCTCGCCTCCTCAGAGGGTTTGGCGCCCACGTCGCCTTTCTCGATGCGATCGAGAAACGCCCGCGCCAGCTTTCGCTCGCCCGGGTTGCTTTCGCCATGGATCGAGCACAGATCAAGGAACTCATCGCACAGCGGGTTCGGCTCATCCGATTGGGCAAAGATTCCCTGCAAAGCCAGCGCCAGCTCACGCAGCCGTGCTGCCTCAGGCCATCCGCCGTCGTCCGCTTCATCCAGATCGTAAGCGGAAAACAGCCCTTTGCGGCCACGGGCGCACTCCTCCAGACAAGCCACTAGCTGATCGCGAAAAACCTGCGCCAGCGTCTCCAACTGGCTGGGTCGAATTTCGTCGCCGGCTTCCATTGTTCCCTCACTTGCCCCGCATCGCCGCTTCCACATCTTCCGCAGTATGCGGCAATGCGGCCACCAGGTCGATCAGCTTGCCATCCGCGCCAACCAGGAAGACGCATTCGATGCGCACCCCGAGCTTTTCTTCCGGAATGTAGACCCCCGGCTCGATGGTGAACACCATCCCCGGCTTCAACAGCGCCGGATAAGTGGCCGGATCGTGGACGTTGATGCCCACCATGTGCCCCAACCCATGCAGCCAGTATTGGCCAAGCGGCTGGCCGTGCAGATCTTTGCCGTGGGTGTCGATGTAGCTGTAGGCCGCATTGTCCAGCGAGTCCGGGTCGCGCCTGTCGCGGTCGTTGATCTTGGACTTGCCCGCCACAAACGCGTCGATGGCCGCCTGCTGCGCTCCCAGCACGATGTTGTAGATTTCGCGCTGTCGCGGGGTGAAATGCCCGTTCGCGGGCACCGTCCGCGTGATGTCGGAGGCATACATCGAGTACTCACAGGCCGCGTCGACGAGGAGGATGTCGCCATCTTCGAGCGTGCGGGTGTTCTCGGAGTAGTGCAGCGTGGTCGAGTTGATTCCCGACCCCACGATGGGCGCATACGACGGCCTCTCGCATCCATCTTCAAACCACGCGGCCGTCATTTTGCCGGCCAGGGCGCGTTCGGTCACGCCCGGCTTCGCCGCTTTCATCATCGCGCGTTGCGCGTCGATGGAGGCGTCCGCGGCCTTCCTGAGCAGCGCAATTTCACCATCGTCCTTTACGACACGCAAATCGGCGGTCAGCCCGGTTACATCGTGGGGCGCCATCGCGTTCGCGTCCATGCCCAGCGAGGCCGCGGTAAAGCCAAGCAGGGCCTTGGCCTGCGGAGAGTCAGGCTGCGTCCACAGGTTGAGTGTGAGTCTTCGATTGCCGTCGATCAAGCGGTTCAATACTGTCGGCAGTTCCGTCATCGGCTTTACGTCTTCCACGCCGGTAATTCCTGCCACGCCCGGCGAAGCCGCATCCAGCTTGGCTCCGGTGTATTTCTCCAGGCGCAGGTTGCGCGTGGGCAGGAAAAGAATCTCGGTGTAATGCGCGACGATGTTGCTTTGCCCAGTGGGCGGAGTCTGGCCTTGCTGCCCATCGCCGAAGACGATTAGCGCGCCCCCCGGCTCAGTCAAACCAGTTAGATAGTAGAAATCGTCGTCCTGGCGGTAAGGCATGAAGTCCAGTTGCGGTTCTTCGGCGGCGAACAGCACAGCCACGCCACCATGGAGTTTGGCGGCCAGCGCCACGCGGCGGGCGTGGTAAACGCTGGCGGGCTGTTTCTCAAGAGCCGTCAGTGCGGGCGTTACAAACAGAACGGCCAACAACGCCAAAGCGATATATCGAATCAGCTTCATTTCGCTATTGTCATGGCTCGTCCCTCTCGGCGCAAAACGGAAATGTTTTGGAGATCGGACGGAGTTTGCCGTCTTCGAGCACAAAGTATCGCTGGCGACAGGTTTGAGGCTTGTCATGCTCGCGGAAATCCAGATGATACTCGGCGATGAGCATGCGGCTGTCTGGCTTATAAAAGAGGATCGTGAGATATGGGTGACCGTCCCTGGTGACAGGCAGTTCCTCCCCTGCGTCAAACATGCTGATCGCGCGAACCTCAGCTCCAGTCCGCAGATCGGTCAATTGATAGAAGCGACACTCCGTCCCGCAACTGACTCCATCCAGGTCGTACTCGCCTGCAAAAGTCACCGTAGGTGCCATGGCGGCCTTCCAACTGGGTCCAGTCCACCCGCCGTCCCTATCCTTGTGCAACCACTTTGGAATCCGGATCGGTCCTTTATAGACCTCCGTTGGAAACTGCTCGAATTGGAATTGTCGCGTCTGGCTCAATGCAGGACTTGTGGCGCAAAAAGCGGAGCCTAGGGCCAACACAAGTCGTAGCGTCCGTGTGGGCAAGCGTTTCATTTCTATGAGCATACTGCGGCTTTCAAGCGTCCATCCGTTGATTGTCTAAAATCCCTCAAGACGCATGCGCGGGAACCACCGCATTTTGCTGGTCTTCAGCCAGGAGGCGATGAAACTCAGCAGCCGGCACAGGCCGCCCGAAGAACCAGCCTTGCGCCAGAACGGGCCGATGGGAACCGGCGAAGTAATCGGCCTGCTGCTCGGTTTCCACCCCTTCCACAACAACCTGCAGATTCAGGGCTTCGGCCATAGCGAGAATCGGCGGCAGGATGGCGAGAATCACCGCTCCGGTGCCGATAGCCCTGGTAAAGGACTGGTCGATCTTGATGGCGTCGACGGAAAGGTCGTGCAGGTAAGAGAGGCTTGAATAGCCTGTGCCGAAGTCGTCGATTTGGACACTGTGGCCACGCTGGCGAAGCGATACGATTGTATCCATGGCCGCGCGGTAGCGGGCGGTATTGCTTTCGGTGATCTCCAGGGCGAGACTTTGTGCGAAAACGCCGGCCTGCTCAAGCAGTACACTCAGCCGGGGCAAGAACGCGGGGTCGGCCAAGTCAGCGGCGGCGAGGTTGATGCTGAGGCGGAAGCTCGGCTTGCCGCGCAGCATGGCTCCGAAGTCGCGCATGGCGTGGCGCAAGACCAGCTCAGTGATTGCGCCAACAAAATGGCGTTCCTCGGCGAGCCTGACAAATACATTGGGGGCTACAGCGACGTTGTCCTCATTGGTCCACCGCGCCAGTGCCTCCGCCCCCACAATGCGCCTGCTCGTGAGGTCGACAATCGGCTGATAGACCAAACGGAGCTTGTCTTTGCGGATAGCACGGCGAAGTTGCTGCTCAATGCTTCTGTTGCGCCGGTAAATGAGCGAAAGGAAAAACTTGAAGCAAATTCCGGCCACGCCGCCGAGGGCCAGGTATCCGATCAAGAGACTCCGGTTCGCCCCAATCGCCTCGGAAATGGGTTCAAACGCCGTGATGCAGGCCTGAGCGCGGGATGAGCAGCGCGTCGAGTACAGGACATCCCCCACTCGACCCTGCCCGTCGTTTCCCGTGATCGCTCCTCCCAGCGCACTCCTGTCCCAGCCCACTTCGCTGGCTTTACGGCTGGCGGAGTCGGTCAGGGTAACCGCGTAGTGCATGGAAATGGCGCCGAGAAAGTCGCGCAGGTAGGGGCTGAAAACCACAAACGAGTCGCCCTGCTGGGAAGCGAGCATGCTCTGACTGCCGTTGACATACATGGGCAGCTGGCGGAAGATTTTCGTCCCGTCCTCCTGGGTCAAGTCGACTTTGAAATGCGTGTCGGGCAAGTCCTGACGAGGCAGAGAGGCGGTACACTCAATGCGCCCGTCGCGAACCCGCCCGGCATCCTTCACAAACTCGGAATGCAGAATAAGCTTGCGAATCTCGGCTACGTTGGCCTCGGAACAGAAGGGATACTTCGACGCATTCATGGCCGCCAGCACGGAGTGGGATTCGTTGGAAATTGAGTCCAATCTGGTAAGAATGCGGGTTGCATCCTGTTGCAGCCTGTGGGCGGTGATTCTGAATGAGATAGCGCGGCCCAGCAAATAGCCGGTTCCGACACCGCCCGCTGCCGCGACAAGCGTGAGAACGACCGAAACCGCAAGGCGCTTCTTGATTGTGCGCATCGTGGGAAACCCGCCGGGGAATCGTGGCTCGAATATCTCGGGGAACAAAGCCCAGTACAACAGTTACTCTACTTTCCTTCAAGTAGGCAAGGACCGAGGTTAAGCGAGGCGTTTTAATAGCCTGGACAACGAGGGGATGAAACCGGCTGGCGGTCAACGCGAGGCGTATGAGAGCAGCTCTTTTCGGTCAGATTCCGCAAGCAAGCGGTGAAACTCATCCGCCGGCACAGGCCGCCCAAAGAACCAACCTTGCGCGCGGATGCGCTGGCCGCAGCCGGCAAAGTAATCCGCCTGCTGTGCCGTTTCCACTCCTTCCACAATCACCTTCAGGTTGAGCGCCGCGGCCATGGCGAGAATCTGCGGAAGGATGGAAACCGTGACCGCCTCCGTGCCAATGGCCTGCGTAAAGGACCTGTCGATTTTGATGGCGTGGATAGTCAGACCGTTCAGGTAGGAGAGGCTGGAATAGCCGGTGCCAAAGTCGTCGATATGAACATCGAGGCCTCTCAGGCTCAACTGCCGTATTGCCGCGATTGCCACCTCGTGGCGCGCGGTAGAGCTTTCCGTCACCTCGATAGCCAGGCTGTGCGCCTGAACCTGCGACTCAAGCAGCGACTTCTCCACCATGGGCAGAAATTCCGGGTCGCCGAGGTCTGCCGCGGCTACGTTTATGCTGAGGCGAAATTCCGGATGTTTGCGCAGTGTCTCCGCAAACTCACGGAGCGCCCTCTGGAAAACAAACTTCGTAATCTCTCCAACAAAACCATGGGCCTCGGCGACTTTCACAAAAATGTCCGGCCCCACGGCGGAACCCTCCTCATCGGTCCAACGCGCGAGCGCCTCTGCTCCCACAATCTGTCCGCTGGCAAGACTCACGATGGGCTGGTATACCAGGCGCAGTTTGTCCCCCGAAATTGCGCGTCGAAGCTGATGCTCCATGTCGCGGTTGCGCCGGTAAAGAAGGGAGACGGCAAAACCAAAGAAACCGCCGGTCAGCCCGCCCAAAGCAACAACGGCCTTCAGTTCGCCGCGGTTGGCTTCAACTGCTTCGCTTTGGGTAAGCGAGGCCGTGATGCAGACGTTGTTGATGCTGAGGGACGAGCACCGGGTGGAATACAAAATCTCGCCTCCGCGGAAGTCGCCATTGCTTGTCAACTGCTTCCACGAAGGCTGCGCGGAGCCGTCCGCCGACCGAACCTGCAGGCTCTGCGCCGGTCCGATCACCGTGGTCGCCACATGCACGGGAGTACTTTCTCCAAGCGCGCTGGGTGGTCTCAAAACAACGTAGGAATCGCCGTCGCGCAACACGGTTACGAGTGTGCCCGGCAACCCGAAGCCGGCTGGATTCCGGTACACTTTGACACCGTCGGCCCCTATGGAGTCGGGTTGCGGCAACTCGGCGCTGGGGGAAAGAGGACGGTCCGGCATGGTGGAACAGGCGATCCTGTTGGCGCGGATCCGGCCGATCTCCTTCAGAAGATTGGAATGGTAGAGGAGGTCGTGGAGAAGCTCCAAATCCTGGGCGGAACAAGCGGGATCGCTCGAAACGCGGAGCGCGTCGAACACGGCGTGCGCATCGCGAGAAAACGCCGCGCTGCGGTCCAGGGCGAGCGCCGCCTCGTTTCTCAGCCTTCCCGCAGCGAGTCTTAGCGCGATTTCCCTCCCGATCCAGTAGCCGGCCAGCAACCCGCAAAACGCCGACACAAGGGTGGCTGCAATCGTAACCAGTACGCGCTGCCTGATGGTGCGCTTCATTGCAATGGCCGACATGAGGGTTCAGCCGGACTGCCTCCGTAGATAGCTCCGCCGAGATCGCGGTTCCCGTTGTTTATCGGAGGACCGGGGTGACCATTTCAGACTTCGAAGCGTCTTAATCCACCATTGGTAACCCGGACGGTAATCAATGGGGTTTATTCCGCCGCTACTTTCAGCATCGCAGCGAGGCTGCGATCGACATCCTGTTCGGTTGTGGCCCACGACGATACACTGATCCGCATCGCCGTCTTCCCCTGCCAAACGGTCGAGCCGCACCAGCAGGTTCCCTCGGCTTGGATCCGGGCTACGGTGGCCAGAGTCTTTTCCGGGGAGCCGAAACTTGCCAGCACCTGATTGATGACCACATCGTTGAGGACCTGGTAGCCGGCGGCTTTGAGCCCCGCGGCAAAGCGGCGGGCGTGGCTCGATGTGCGCTCGACGATCTCGGCCATTCCAGAGCGGCCGAGTGAGCGCAGGCCGGCCCAGAGCTCCACGCCGCGAGCGCGGCGAGAGAGCTCCGGGCCATAGTTGGAGGGATCGCGGGCATCGGAGTGAACAAGGTACGCGGCCTGGATCGACATGGCTTCCCTCAGTATTCGCGGGTCGCGAACCAGCGCAATGCCGCAGTCGTATCCGATATTGGGCCACTTGTGCCCGTCGGTCGCCCAGGAGTCGGCCAGATCGAAGCCTTTGACCCATTTGCGATATTCAGGCGAAGCGGCAGCCCACAGCCCGAAGGCCCCGTCCACATGAATCCACGCGCCGGCCGCACGCGCCGCCGGGCAGATGGCCGCCGCAGGGTCGAACGCGCCGGTATTCACGTTGCCGGCCTGCAAGCAGAGAATGGTCTGCGCGTCCATGTGCGGCAGCGCGTCGGCTCGCATCCTGCCCTGCCCATCTACCGGCACGCTAACCACCCGCTTGCGGCCGAGGCCCAACAGTCCCAACGCCTTGAGAACCGACTGGTGGACCTCTTCGCCGACCACCACAGTGAGGGGTGGCGCACCGAACAGGCCGTCGCTTTCGACATCCCATCCAGCGCGTGTCAGCAAAGCATGACGGGCTGCCGCGAGCCCGGAGAAGTTGGCCATGGTGGCGCCGGTGACCACTGCGCCGCCGGTTCCTTCGGGAAGGGAGAACAATTGCCGCACCCATTCCATCGCGGTCTCTTCCAATTGAGCGGCGACGGGAGATTGCACGGCATGCGCGGCATTCTGGTCCCAGGCGCTGACCAGCCAGGAGGCAGCCAACGCCGCGGGGACACAGTCACCGGTCACAAATCCAAAAAAACGCCCATTGGTCTTGGCCATCGTAGCCGGCGAGCCGTATTCGTGGAGCAGATGCAGAACCGCATCCGCGCTGGTTGGTCCGGGAGGCAGAGGACCGCGCAAGGCGCTTAGAGCCGCTATGGCTTTCGGGGTGGGCGCAACCGGGCGCGTGTCAACGCCCTCCAGGTAATCCACGGCGGCGCGGGCGGCGCGCTTGAGCAGGGCGGTGCGAGCTTCATCGGGAGATGCGGACGGTATGGACGAATGGGGAGGATGAGTTGCGGCCATTAGAAGAGGATAGCTGGTTTTTAGAGGCGACCGTTTTGAGGTTTGCCGAAGCGAGCTTGAAATTGGATCAATACTTGACTAAGATAAATTAGCAGGAATAGGTTACCATGATCACAGCAAGCATTTTCGAGGCAAAGACCAACCTCTCTCACCTTGTGAAGCAGGCTCAGAAGGGCGAAGTGGTGACGATTACTTCAGGGCGAGCCAGGACCCCAGTCGCCCGGCTGGAGGCCATCCACCCGGTTGCGAAGAAGCGGCTTGGCGCTCTGGAGACGCCCGGATTTGTCTTGTCGGAACAATTCTTTGAGCCGCTGCCGGAAGACGAGTTGCGACTTTGGAATGGCGGCGGCGAGTGAAGGTACTGCTCGATACCTGCACTCTGATCTGGGCCACACTTTCTCCTTCGTCTCTTAGCCGGGAAGCTCGCGAAACGATTGCCGACGAAGGCAACACGATTCTCGTATCGGCTGTCTCCGCATGGGAGATCGCAGTCAAGGTGCGTCTCTGCAAAGTGCCGGGGGCTGAAAAGTTAGAAAGAGAATACCTGGATGTGGTGGAAGATGCGGGCTATACGCTGCTGGCAATCGATACCGAGTCCGCCCTTCGCGCGGGGCGGTTGGTTGCAGATCATAAAGACCCGTTCGACCGCATGATTGCCGCGCAGGCGCTGGGGTTGGATATTCCGGTGCTCAGCCCGGATTCGCTGCTGGATCAGTTTGGTGTGCGGCGGGTGTGGTGAGGGGTACGTGAGGTCTAGCGATAAGTTGTCAGGTATGGAAGAGGTGCGCAATTAAGTAGTCCTGTTATTACCGGAATAATTGTTGGCTTGTTTCTTCCTCTGGCATTCTTTTGCATTGAGTTTTATTTCGAGCGAAAGATCAAGAAGGCTTCAATATTGAAGGGGAACAAGCTTTGGTGGACGTTATCGCCACAAAGAAAGAAACGCAACTTCATTACAGGGCTTGTTGAAAACACTCAAGATGAGGTCGATTTTGATCCGAGACATGGCCATTATATGAAGTGTGGCGAAATCATAATCGCGCTCGCTTCAGCTTCCCTTGTTTTCATACCAAATTTGCATTTCACTTCAGTATTGCCTTGGCTTGGGCTGCCTATGGTGCTCCTGGGATTTACTGTAGTGTATGCTCTTTCTTTCATGGGTTTAGTTACATATTTTTACGAGATGCAGTTGCAGAATCCAGAAAGTTTCACGATGTTCAGGTCAGTCCTGATTTTCAGTCTCGGATTCGGTGGGCTGGGGTGCTTCGCAGTCTCCTATTTTGCGCTGTCGATTCTTATCGGCAATGCGATTAGTACCGGCGCTTTGACAGGCGTAGCTCATTAACCCATCTCGTTTGCTTCCTCCGCGTGAGATGAGAAGCAGTTCCCCGACAGGCGATTCTATGCGCTCTTAAGCTGCGCTTCCGCGATGGCGGCGGAGATGACCTGATCGGCGATCCCATGTTTGCGCAGGCTCTCGGTGAGCGCATCCACCTGCGAACTCTCCATCCGAGCCTGGTCTTTGCGCAGACCCTGGCCGATGTAGGCGCGGATGAGCGGCTGATAGCCGGAGAAACCGAGAGCCGGCGCAATCTCTCTTAACTCCTCGATCACGTCTTCCGGCATACGGAGGCTGATCACGGTCATCGGACGATCCTTCCTCAACCGCTCCCGCATTCGTTCACCCGCAGTCTTCATAACTCCTCCGTTCCTGAGCGGTGGCTGGCCGCGCTGAAATGATGCGGATTGTTCCGCCCTCACGCTGAATATGCACAACCAGGAGAAGCATCCAATCTTCTGTCATTCCGATTGCCGCATCCCTTCTCTCCTCGTCGACGCTTGCGTCTTCGATGTGAATAAATCGATCAAAAAAGACCTGAGAAGCTACTTCAAAGCTCACGCCATGCTTGCCGACATTGCTCGACGCCTTCTCCTAATCCCACACAAACCGCTGGCCATGGTAAAGGAAATTGACGTCCATCTGACTAACGTATATACGTTGTATATTCATCTGTCAAACGACCCTTCACACGATGGATCATCCGCACTGAACATTGGAAAACCAGGGCCTCGACGCTGCAGCTCCGGAAACCGGCAATCCGAATCTGATCCAGCAAAGCCGCCGAATTTAGGCCCTTCAGCCCCGCTTGCCCATTGAATTTCCTTGCAAATCGCCGTATGATAACGATGCAGACGAATTTGTCCGTCATGGTTGCCGTGGGTAGGCCGGCTGGCGGAGAGATGAGTGGGCTTATAGCCCACTTTTTATTTGGGCCAATTTTGGGGTGAAAACCCTGGCTGAAGGCCGCTGATTGGGCGGCGTGGAACAGGGGTCCCGGCGAGCGATTTGGCGCTCGATGGGGTGCTGGTAACGATGGCAGTGAAGCTGGATGAAATTCGATCGGCGGCGGCAAGAGTGGCCGCCTCGCATGGGCTGGACGTGGTGGACGTGGAGTTCATCGGCCCCGCAAAGGAGCGCACTCTCCGCATTTTTCTCGAGAAAAACGCCGAGGGCCGCGCGCAACTGAAGGCGGCCATCGCGGCCGGTGCCGTGGGGGAGGGGGATGAGACTCTTCCAGTGCGGCTGCTCGAGGGCACTTTGAGCGTGGAGCAGCTCTCCGGCATCACACATGAAGACTGTGCCGAGTTCAGCCGGGACTTTGGCGTGCTGCTGGATGTAGAAGATTTGATTCCCGGCGCGGAGTACACGCTGGAGGCAAGTTCTCCTGGTCTTGACCGCAAGCTGAGCAAGCCGGAGGAGTTTCAAAGGTTTATTGGGAGCCTGGTGAAGGTGCAGACCTTTGAGGCTATCCGCAACAACCGGCATTGGCAGGGGAGGCTGGTGGCTTCAGACTTCAGGGTCTCAGAAACGAAGCCTGGGGTACCCGGCAAGACGATTACGATCGACCTGAACGCAGTGAAGCAGAACAGCAAAACGAAGAAGACGGGCGTGAATACGGTGGAGATTGCGCTGGACAACATTGAGAAGGCGCAGTTGGTGCCGGAAATATAAGGATTCGTGGTTTCCCAGGTCACAGAATCGAGACCTGGGGCACCCAGCTTTTGTGACTGGGAAGAGTGGAAACGCAGGTCCTTCGACTTCGCTCCGCTCAGGATGACAGCATTTTTGGGTAAATGAACAGAGGTTAACTTCAACTGAACCGGCTCAAGCAGCAATTTGCCCGAGCCCCAAACGAGAGAGCAAGCAAAGAATGGCCACCACCAGCGTTTTGTACCAGAGTATCGAGCTCCTGAGCCGCGAGAAGGGCATTGAACCCGGCATCGTTGTTGGCGCAGTGGAAGAGGCCATCGCCCTGGCCACGCGCAAATACTACAAGACCCAGGAAAACATGCGCGGGGAGCTGAACAAGGAAACCGGCGCCATTACGGCCTATATCTTCAAGACGGTTGTGGCGGACGCGGAGCAGGTGGAAGACCCGCTGAACCAGATCACTCTTGAAGAAGCCAGCGCGCTGGCCCCCGGCGTCGAAGTGGGCAGCGAGATCCGGCTTTATCGGGACACCAGTCCGCTGGGCCGCATTGCCGCGCAGTTGGCCAAGCAGGTCATCTTCCAGAAGGTGCGCGAGGCCGAGCGTGACACCATCTTCCAGGAATACGCCCACCGCGAGAAGGAAGTGCTGAACGCAACCGTCAAGCGCATTGAGGGCCAGGACATTATTTACGACCTGGGCAAGGCCGAGGCCCGCTGCCCCAAGCGGGAACAGTCGCGGCTGGAGCAGTTTTCCATCGGCGAGCGGGTACGAGTTGTCCTGCTGAAGGTGGACCGCGCCGCCAAGGGGCCGCAAGTCATCGTTTCCAGGGCCGCACCGGAGCTGGTGTCGAATCTCTTCCAATCGGAAGTTCCCGAGATCTACGACAACACCGTGAGCATCCGCGCCATTGCCCGGGAGGCCGGCGAGCGGACAAAGATCGCCGTGCAGAGCCGCGACAAGGACGTTGATCCGGTGGGCGCATGCGTGGGCATGAAGGGCATGCGCGTGCAGTCCATCATCCGCGAACTGCGGGGCGAGAAGATCGACATTATCGAGTTTTCAGACGAAATAACGACGTTTGCGGAGAAGGCGCTGCAGCCGGCCAAGGTGAGCCGCGTCTCCATCTCCGACCTGAGCGACAAGCAGCTCGAAGTGATTGTGGACGACACGCAACTTTCCCTTGCGATCGGCAAGAAGGGCCAGAATGTGCGGCTGGCGGCCAAGCTGCTGGGCTGGAAGATCGACATCAAGAGCGAAGAGGAGAAACGCCAGGAGGTGGAGCAGCAAATGCAGGCCTTTTCCGGCGGGCCATCCACGCCCATCGAGCAGGTTACCGAGCTGGGCGACAGCATTATCCAGAAGCTGGTTGCGGCAGGCATCACCACCGTTGAGGGGCTTGCCGACATGACGCCCGAGCAGCTTGAGGAGATTCCGGGCATCGGCGAAAAGACTCTGGAGCGGATCAGCGTGGCAGTGCGCCACTACTTCGGCCACTTTGAAGAGGGCGAGGAAGGCCACGTGCCCGAGAGCGCGGAAGGCGCCCTGCTGGACGCCGAGCATGCGGCAGCCGAAGCCGGGGAGGACGGAGCTGTTTCCGTTGAGACGGCTGTGGGCGAATCCGGCGAAGCGGAAGTAGGGAATGCGCCGGTCGTCGAAGCCGATGCTGAAGCAGAAGCTGAAAACTCTGCCGACGTTCTGCGGGAAGTGGAAAGCGTAGAGGCAGCGGAGACAGAAACAGAGTCGATTCCCGCGATAGAAGACGCAATTGGGAACGTGCCGGATGCCGATGAGGCGCCGGAACTGGAAGCAAGCGAGATTGAGGAAGAGCAGGCGGCCAAAGAGGAAGGCGCATAAGATGCGCCGCTCCCCTGAAGGTCAACCGGGCAACCACGGAATTTCCAAGAATAGCCATTGCCACGAGGTAGCTATGAGCGACTGAGGGCTTTGAGTAGCATTTTCGAAAAGAGGCGGATGAGTAAGGTTCGAATCAACGATCTCGCGCGCGAGATGGAAGTCAAGAGCCGTCAGATTCTTGACATATTGGTGGAACTCGGCCTGGCCGAAGGCAAGACCCACTCCAGTTCGCTGGAGGATTACGAGGCGGAAAAGGTTCGCGTTCATCTTGATCGCGGGACCAAGCCGGCTGGCCACGGGAGTTCCGCGGGCGCACGCGCCCAGCAGGGTATGACGCCAAAAATCGACCTCTCGCACATCTCCAAGCCGGGGGACGTGATGAAGGCTATTCTGGCCAACAAGCAACGCGAGGAGCAAGAGGCGCGGCAGGCTCATTTGCCCCCGGCGCGGCCCACCCAGGCACCTGCAGCGCCAGCGCTTCCCGCACCGCCGCGGCCGCCCGTTGTAGCCGTTGCCGCACCGCCGGCTACGACCTCGGCACCGGGCCGCCCGGAACCGCGCAAGATTTTCCCTCAGCCACGATCCGCACCTCCTATTGTTGTCGCCGCCCCACCCCCGCCACCCGCTATTGTCTCCAGGCCGCCTGCCGGCCCGGTGGTTGCCAAGGCTCCCACGGGCACGGCAGCTCCGTCGCGGCCGGCTTTTGTGGTGACGCCGCCCCAGGCAGCCGTGGTGGTGAAACAACCACAGGTGGTTACAGCCGCTGTCGCTCCTGTCCCAACCACGCGCGAAGGCCACCCCCGCGAAGCCCAGCCACGCGCAGCCGAAGTGTTGGTCCCCGTCGCCAAGCCTGCTGCTCCACCTCCCGCAGCTGCGCCAGTCGCATCGATTGAGCCGGTCGCGGTTTCGCCTTTACCGGCTGCGCCGCCCCCCGCCAAGGTTGAGCCGCCTTCCGTTGCGGACATTCCTGTTTCTGAAGCCCTCACCGCCCCACCGGAGAAAAAGACGCCAACCCCCACGATCGAAATTGAAGCCGAGGCTCCCGCCGCGCTTGCTCCACCACCTGCCCATCGCCGCTCTGAAGGTCATACACATACACCGTCCCCTACGATTGCGCTTCCAGCCCGGCGCGTAGTGATGCCCCAAACAGGGCCACGCCCTGTATACAAGGCTCCCATTGTGCCCGCAGCCGCTGTTATGGCTCCGGGCACGGGAAACCAGGCCGCCGGCGCTGGCATTCAGCGTGGCAAGCCGATCTTCGACCGCAGACCATCCAGCGGCCCCAGCGGGGGCTATCCTCAGCGGACTCCCGGCGGACCACCCCCGGCTCCCGGCCAATTCCCCGCAGGCGGCCCGCGCCCCAAGCATCCCACGCGCACCACCCCAGGCGGGTACGGCGGACCCGGATCGACTGGCGCACCCGGCGCGCGTCCCGGATTTGGCGCCCGACCAGGCTTTGGCGGAGCACCCGGCTTCGGTCCACCTCGCCCGGGTGGATTCGGCGGTCCGCGTCCAGGCCCTGGCGGAGCTCCACCATCCGGAGAAGCGCCCCGTCCGCAGCGCGCCGCGCCAAGCCGTGGCCGCGGCGGCCGCCCGCAGTATCCCAAGACCAAGGAAGGCCCGATGAAGGGCTTTGTGCCGCCGCCACGTTATGGCGGGGTGCAATACGGCGGCGAGCCGCTTCCCATCACCCGCGAGATCACCGTTACCGAGGGCATCAGCGTCAAGGATCTTGCAGAGAAGCTGGATGTCCGTGCCAAGGATCTTATCGCTACTCTGCTCATGAGCGGCATCTTCGTCACCGTCAATCAGTCTCTGGATGCGGAGATGGTCAAGGATGTGTCGGCCAAGTTCGGCGCCGCAGCCACCGTCATTAGTTACGAAGAAGAGATCGCCAACCAGGCCATTGAAGAAGTTCTCGAAGCCGAAAACACCGGGGAGCTCGAAGTGCCCCGGTCACCTGTTGTCACAGTAATGGGCCACGTGGATCACGGCAAAACCTCGCTGCTCGATGCCATCCGCGAGACTCACGTGGCGGAAGGCGAAGCTGGAGGAATTACCCAGCACATCGGCGCTTACAAGGTTAAGTTCACCAAGGAAGGCTCGCCGGCGTCCGGCCGCGAGATCGTCTTCCTCGATACCCCGGGCCACGAGGCGTTTACGCGCATGAGAGCCCGCGGCGCCAAGGTCACCGACATTGTGGTGATCGTGGTTGCCGCCGACGATGGCGTGATGCCCCAGACCCTGGAAGCTATTGACCACGCCAAGGCTGCGGCCGTCCCCATCATCGTTGCCGTCAACAAGATCGACAAGCCTGAGGCCAACCCGGAGCGCGTAAAAAAGCAGCTTGCCGATCGCGGACTCATTCCTGAGGAATGGGCCGGCGCCGGACAGGAAGGCACGGTCTTCGTCGAAGTCTCGGCCAAGAAGCGCCTCAACCTGGATCTGCTGCTGGAAATGATCTGCCTGGTCTCCGACATTCGCGCCCCCAAGGCTACGCCTGGCCGCAAAGCCGTGGGCTCGGTTATCGAGGCCAAGCTTGATCGCGGGCGCGGAACCGTGGCTACCGTCCTGGTGCAGGACGGAACTCTGCGACTTAACGACAGCTACATTGTGGGCAACACTTTCGGCAAGGTCCGCGCCATGTTCGACGATCGCGGACGACCGCTGGTGGAAGCAGGCCCATCCACCCCTGTCGAGGTCCTCGGCCTGGAATCCATGCCCGATTCCGGCGACACGTTTCTGGTTGTGGCCGACCGCGACAAGGCCAAGGGCATCGCACAGTACCGCAAAATGAAGGAGCGCGACGCACAACTTGCCAAGAGCTCCAGAGTCTCGTTGGAAGGCCTTGCCGAGCAGATTCGCACCGCAGGCGTAAAGGACCTGCCGTTGATCATCAAGGGCGACGTGACTGGATCGGTGGAGGTGTTGGCCGATTCGCTGGTCCGTATGTCCACTGAGAAGGTGCGGGTCAAGGTGATTCACTCGGGCGTCGGTTCCATTACCGAGTCCGACGTGCTGCTGGCCACGGCCTCGAACGCCATCATCATCGGTTTCAACGTGCGTCCGGAACGCAAGGCCGCCGAGCTGGCGCAGCAGGAAGCCATCGAGATTCGCCTCCACTCCATCATCTACGAGTTACAGGACGAGATGAAACTGGCCATGCTGGGCCTGCTCGACCCCACATTCAAAGAGAACTACGTGGGCCGGGCCGAAGTCCTCCAGGTGTTCCGCATTCCCAAGGTCGGCACTATCGCGGGCTGCCGCGTGCAGGACGGCGTCATTCGCCGCGATGCCGAGGTCAAGGTGATGCGCGACGGCGAGCAGGTATTCAAGGGCAAGATCAACTCGCTCAAGCGCGTCAAGGACGACGTTCGCGAAGTGACCAACGGCATGGAATGCGGCATCGGGCTAGGCGGCTTCAGCGATCTGAAGGCCGGCGACCTGATCGAAGCCTTCTCGACAGAAAAGCTGGCAGCCGACCTGGGGGCGTTGACTACGGCTAAAGCGTAATTAATAAAACCACCCTAAAGCCAAGGGAAAGCCGGCTCGCTTCTGAATCAAGAAGCGGGCCGGCCTCGATATAAGGCAGAATTTCAACTAAAGCCGAACCACATCTCTTTACGGAACTGGATTACTACTCAATATCGTGTTGATCGTTTGCTCAAGCTCAACCGCGTCGTTCCACACAAGTCTGAATTCCAACGGCGCAGCCCCCTGTGGCGAAGCACTCGAAGTCAGCTTGAACCTGGTCACGGAATTCTTTGGTGTGGCTGTCGCATCGACGGCGAACTCGACATCGAGAGACGAGCCATCCGGCTTTCCGGTTGCGTCCACTGCGTTAAACGTCATGACGACCTTCTGCATTATTCCTCCGGGAGTCAGGCGGAGTTTAGCATACGCACTTCATGGTTGGCATCCCGTGAAGTTTAGCGTGGGCGATTTATCGGTGGCCCGAACCTCGAAGCAGCACCACTGGCTCCTAATCGGGAATGGTTGCAATCCTCTCCAATCGTCGGATTCTTGGACAGGTCAATGTAGCTCTGCGAATCAATGCTGGGAGGCTCATCATCAGGCTATGAAAAAGTTTCTGCTTGGGACGGCTCTTCTCTTCTGTTTCGCACTACCTTATGCGGCGCAGGCGCAGGTGGTTGTGGTTGTACACCACCATCACCATCATCACCACCACTACCACCACGATGGCCATTACAACCAGTAATCGGTTGAGACGAAAGTCCGCCAGTTTACAACTTGATGGATCGAAACGAGATGTTATGCATCAAACGGCGTCGCACACCTGGAATCATGGCGCCAGAAGACGGCATCTCACTTCAAGCCTTCCAGGCTAGCTGGGCGATAGAAACGAACTCTGGCAGCTTGGCCAGCACCCAATCCGTGACATGCGGAAAGTAAGGTTCCCTATACGCAGCCGCATCGTCCTGCTGGCTGCCGGTGAGCTTAAGGACAAGCGGATCGCTGAGGATCCGCGAGTTGTTCCGCGCATCGCAACGGTGTGCTGTGCCAACAGTTTCGAAGCGAGCAAAGAGCCCAATTCCGCAGACAAGCTGGAAGCAAATGCGGGAACCTACCAGTATCCGACGAACAATCGATCCTGTGGTCCGAAGACAAGAAAAGCCAGTTTAAGCTCTGGTTCGCATCCCGCCCAGGTGGGTTTCTTGAGGCGGTGATTGGGCCAATTCATCTGTAGATCGGGATGTTACGCTTTGATTGCAGGCTAGCGCAGCGAGGTATTGGCATCCTTGAATCCAGGCAACGAGCAGGAAGAAGTGACTAGAGCGAAATCGGACAATCTGCGGGTCCTGATGTTGCATATGACAGGAAACGCAAATATGCGCCAGGCCCTTCTCGCTCTCGATGAAGCGGGGATGCTGGCGGCCCTCCATACGACGATTGCGTGGCAGCCCGGCTCATTCCTCGATCGGCTTCTTCCCGCTGGACTCAGATCGGAGTTCGCCCGGCGAAGTTTCCCAGGCATTTCCGCGGAACTGATTCACACCCATCCATGGCAGGAGTTAATGCGGTTGATCGCTGTTCGTATGGGCTGGCACAGCTTGATTCGCCGTGAAACGGGCCGGTTTCGCACGGCCGCGATTGCGGCTGCTCTTGACCGCGCGGTGGCTCGGACACTTGTTCGTGGCCCCTTGCTGGACGCAATCCTCGGGGTCGACAGCTGTGCGCTGGAAACCTTCAGAGCCGCCAGGATGCGCGGTATTCGCTGTATCTATGAGATGCCAATCGGCTACTTGCGCGCGTGGAGCACGCTGTGCGACGACGAGATTGCTTTGGAGCCGCTATGGGGAAAATCACTTTCCTCAGCCGCAGATTCCGAGGCTGCCCTGGCACAGAAAGATGAGGAGATCGCCGCAGCAGATGTGGTGATTGCGCCGAGCCTGTTCGTGGCGCGTACTCTTGAGGCATCACCGGCGCGCAAAATAGTGATAGTGCCCTACGGTTGCCCGTCGCGAACTCCCGCTGCTTCAGAAGCTGCGGAACTCCGTGAGAGACGTCGGATCGGCCCGCTTCGGGTACTCTATGTTGGATTGATGAGCCAGCGAAAGGGAATCAGCTACCTGCTCCGGGCGATGGAGTTGCTGGGCAGCAGCGCCGAACTCTCCCTTGTGGGCCGCCTGTTGCATCCCAATAAAGAGATGGCGAAGGAATTGAGTCGCCATCGCTGGACGCCAACAATGGTGCCTGCTCAGGTGCTCGAGGCCATGCGCAACAGCGATGTTCTGGTGCTGCCCACGCTTTTTGAAGGGCGAGCACTTGTGGTGCTCGAAGCGCTTTCACAGGGGCTTCCGGTGATCACCACTCCGAACTCCGGGACCGAGGATCTTGTAATAGATGGAGTGACTGGATACATCGTGCCGATCCGCTCAACCTCAGGGCTGGTTGCGGCGCTGACTCGCATGATCGAAGATCGCTCGTTGTTGACCGCAATGAGTAAAGCCGCCTTTCGAGCGGCAGCGGAATGCACATGGGACGCCTATCGCCAGCAATTTCTTTCAGCAGTTTCAGCCGGCATCACAGACCGGGCCAATGCAGAGAACTCGCACGAGTGACATCTGGCGGAATATCGAATTGCCGAAGCGGAATTTGCGCTGTAAATCGAGAGCGGAGCTGCCAAGGGGCGCGGAGGGTGGCTGGTTAATCGACAAGATTTGTCCGCTTGTGCATTCGATAGAGGACATGATGGCGCAAGGGATGGTCCAGGGGCAGGCGAGGATGATCGAAGTCCGCGCTGGGATCGTGAATCATGCCCAGATTTTCCATTACGCGGCGCGAGCGCACATTTTGGGGAACTGTGAACGAGACGAGGCTGTTGAGGCCGGCGGACTCAAAAGCAAAGCGGACGACCGCGCGGGCTGCTTCCGTGGCCAGGCCGCGGCCCCAGTGGTCGAACGCGAGGCGCCAGCCAATTTCCACCGCGGGCATGAACGGCGCGTCGAAGGCTGGAACCGAGAGGCCGATGAACCCGATGAACGTCTTCCCCTCAAGAAGTTCTGCGGCGAATAGTCCGAAACCGTGACGCTCGAAGTGCTGCTCGATGCGGGTAATCAGGTCGTCGGATTCGCGTAGCGAAAGCAGGCCGGGCATAAACTCCATGACGCGTGGATCGGCGTTCAGCGCCTGAAAAGGCTGGCGGTCAGAGGAGCGCCAGCGGCGGAGCAGGAGACGGGCGGTGTTGAGGGATTGGGTCATGGGAGCCGGCTGCCCGAAGTAAACAACTCTTTCTCCGACCGCGCAAGTATGGAGTCTTCAAGGTCCCGCAGGGAGTAACTTTCCGTTGTTCACTTGCTTTCGGCCAAAGTTAGGGGCTTGCCCTCGGAGACGTAGTTACGGTTCCACTTGGGAATCTCGACGACGTAATCTCCGGGGCCGGTGATGACGGCCTGGCAGCCCAGACGCGAATTCAACTGCTGGTCGGCGGCCATGTCCATGCGGTCGATCTCATCGTCGTCCGCCTCGCTGATGCCTGACTGATCTTTGATCCACAGGTGGCAGGTGGTGCAGGCGCAGACGCCGCCGCAGGCGTGATCGAGAAAGATGTCGAAGTTTTCAGCCACATCGAGAAACGACATGGGCTTGCCGTGATGCTGGTAGGGCATTGTGCCGTACTCGAATTCGACGGTCTTGCCTTCGGGCTGAAATGTCACGCGGACCAGCTTGTCGGCGGGGATGTTTTTTGTGTTTGCTTCGCTCATAGAACTCTTCCTTTGCAACGGGGGTGTCCGGTAATCATTGACATTCCCTCAGGGGCTAAAGACCAGGTTCGTTTGGTCGCCGTTGCGGCACGATTAAAGTCGTGCCCTGACACAGTGATACCAGCCCTACTTGAACTCGGCCGCGGCCATGGGGTGGGGCGCGGTAACCTCATGGCCCATCTCTTTCCCCGCTGCGTCCATGGTCTTACCGCGAATTGCGGTGGTTACGGCGGCATCCATCATCAATTCGGCAAATCGTCGTGTGGCATGGTCCAGCGCCAGCGTTGCCTCGCGGATTGCCGAAAGGTCCTCGCCGAGGTTGACGGCAGCCAGCCGGTCACGTGCCGCCGCAATGGCCGCCTGTTCCTCGCCGGTCAGCCGCTCCCAAGCCGGATTGCCGGGGGCGCGATCGACAGCGGCCAGGATGGTTTCCGCCTCGTTGCGTGCCTCAATCAGCAGGCGCGCGGCAAAGTCTTCTTCGGCGTGATCGAACGAATCCAGAATCATGCCCTCGACCTGCTCATCGGTCAGCCCATACGTCGGCTTTACCTCAATATTGGCCTGCTGCCCGCTGCGCTGCTCGCGCGCTGTCACCTGAAGAATGCCGTCCGCATCGATGAGGAATTTCACTTCGATGCGCGGCAAACCGGCGCTCATGGGTGGAATGCCGCGCAGATCGAAACGCGCCAGCGAGCGGCAGTCCTTTGCCAGTTCCCGCTCGCCCTGCAGCACATGAATTGCCACGTTGGTCTGGCCTTCCACTCCGGTGGTAAAGTGCTCAGTGGCAGAAGCCGGAATGGTGGAGTTGCGCTGGATAATCCGCGCAACAGTCCCGCCCAGCGCTTCGATGCCCAACGAAAGCGGAGTCACGTCCAGAAGCAGCAACTCCTCGGTGGACTTCGACGCGCCAGCCAATATGTCAGCCTGCACCGCCGCGCCCAGCGCCACCACTTCATCGGGATTCAATTCGATGTGCGGCTTTTTGCCACGGGCAGCGAGATGGAAGAGATCGTCCACCAGTTGGCGGACCGCGGGGATGCGAGTGGACCCTCCCACCAGCACCACTTCGTCGATTTGTTCCGGCGTGATGCCGGCGTCGGCGAGAGCCTGTTTGCACGGGCCTGCGGTACGCTCCAGCACCGGCTCGATCAGCAGCTCGAATCCCGCGCGGGAAATCTCTCTCTGATAGCGATCGCCGTTGGGCAGTTCGATGTCGAAGTACGCTTCCTGCTGTGTGGAAAGAGCGATCTTGGCGTCAATGGCCGCCTTGCGCAAGGCCTGCACTGCGCCGGGATGCCCGCGCAGATCGACACCGTGCTCGGCGTGAATCTCATCCAGAGCAATGGTGAGCAGCAGGTTGTCGATGTCGTCGCCGCCCAGGTGCGTGTCGCCGTTTGTGGACTGCACCTCGAAGATGCCGTCGCGCAACTTGAGGATGGAAATGTCGAAGGTGCCGCCGCCCAGGTCGTACACCGTGATGGTGCCCGCCTTGGCGCGGTCGAGGCCATAGGCCAGCGCTGCCGCAGTGGGTTCGTTGACTAGGCGGAGCACTTCAAGTCCGGCCATGCGCCCAGCATCCTTGGTGGCCTGGCGCTGCGCATCGTTGAAGTAGGCCGGAACGGTGATGACGGCCTGGGTCACCGGCGAGCCAAAGAAACGCTCCGCATTGCGCTTGAGCTGGCGAAGGATGTAGGCGGAAATCTCCGGAGGCGTGAACTTCATTTCGCCTAGCCGTATGCGCGGCACTTCGCCCGCTTCCACGTCTTCGGCGACGCGGAACGGGAACAGCTTCAGCTCGTCCTGAATCTCTTCAATGCCGCGGCCCATGAGGCGCTTGACGGAATAGATGACCCGCTCAGGAGTCTCGATGAGCGCCTTGCGCGCGGTATTGCCGACTGTCACCGAAGGCCTTCCGCCTTCCGCCGGAATGGGATCGAGCGCCACCACCGACGGCACAAGATTCAGGCCGTCCACACCCGGAATCACTGCCGGCGCGTCGCCCTGCATATATGCGACCAGGGAATTGGTGGTTCCCAGATCGATTCCAACAACGCGGCCATTCAAGGTTGATTCCGCCATGCTTGTCTATTAAGCTCCCAGGGTTTCGGTAACGTCGCGCACCAGATTGTTGAGATAGCGTCTCCGGTCCAGGAGCGCCACCATGTTCTTCTGCGCCGAATGCCGAGCGGCCGCGTCCCCCTCGTCCCACACTTGCCATTGACTGCGCAGGCTCTGGTCCACCTCGACAAGCAGGCCGTCGAATTTTCTCTTTGCCTGTTCCAGGCTCGTTTCCAATTCCGGGTCGGCCTCGCCCATCTTGCGGGCCATGCGCATCTCTTCCAATTGCATGTTCAATTCGAAGACTTCTTCCAGCAGGTCGGCGGGAACACGCGACGGATCTTTTTGGCCTTTGCGATCCTTGCCCGCATGTTCTTCGCCGATCTCGGCGCCTTCAAGCTTCAGCAGGTACTCGGTGCGGTTCAGGGGCTCTTTCAGCGTGCGATAAGCGTCATTGAGCAGGGCGGTGTCGGCAAGGCTCCATTCCCGCTCAATTTCCCCAGCGCGGGCAAAACGGTCGGGATGGACCTTGCGGCTGAGGCGATGAAACTCATGCTCGAGCGCCGGAAGATCGACCTGGAAAGCGCGCTCTAAACCAAACACCTGAAAGAAATCGCCTCCCGGCGGAGGCTGAATCTTGCTGCAGTGCGGGCAAAACAGCGTGGAGTCGTTGTGCCCGATGGAACAGGACCAACACGCAATTGGAACGGCTGTATCGATGACTTTGAGCATAATGGAACTCTCGCGAAACAATCCCTACGACGAGAACGACGAACCGCAGCCGCAGGAGCGCGTGGAGTTCGGATTGATGAAGTTGAAGCCTTGCCGCATAAGCGTCTCTTCGTAGTCCAACTTCATGCCGTGCAAGTAGAGGAACGACTTGGGATCGACGAAGACGCGCACGCCGTCAAAGTTGTAGATGCGATCCCGCTCGCGCGGGCGCGAATCGAACTTGATGGAATACGAAAGCCCGGAGCAGCCGCCGCCCATCACGCCAAGTCGCAATCCGCCCTCTTCCGGCGACACGCCCTCCTTGGCCATCGCGATCCGAATTCGCTGGATGGCGCGGTCAGTAACCTGCAAGCCACCTGCGGTGGGGCCAACTCCGCCTGCGGCGGGCACCACCTGCGCAGCAGCCGCGAACGCGCCCACGGCCGGCTTCGATTCAATTGTCACCATGTTCGACATGATTGCCTTTTCATTCCCCAACTCCCGCATTCGTGGGTGGCGCGGGCTTAATCGCGCCACCCTGGCAGGGAAGGGGAAGCATCTTAGTGTGCTGCCGTTGTTGCGCCGACGGCCTCTGTCTCCGCAACGCCGTTCTTCTTCTTCCAGTCGCCAATGGCCGCGCGGATGGCATCTTCAGCCAAAACCGAGCAATGAATCTTCACTGGCGGCAGTGACAGTTCCTTCACAATGTCGGTGTTCTTGATGGCCAGGGCGTCGTTCACCGTGCGGCCCTTGATCCACTCCGTGGCCAGCGAAGAGCTGGCAATGGCGGAACCGCAACCGAAGGTCTTGAACTTGGCCTCTTCGATTACCTGCGTCTCCGGATTGACGCGGATTTGCAGGCGCATGACATCGCCGCACTCCGGCGCGCCCACCAAGCCTGTGCCGACTTCCGTCGAAGCCTTGTCGAGCGTGCCCACGTTGCGGGGGTTGTTGTAGTGGTCGATTACCTGATCGCTGTATGCCATGGTCTGTCTCCTCTGCGGGGAAGCCGCTGTAAATCAGTTGTCAGTTGTCAGTTGTCAGTTGTCAGTGAACAGTGGCTAATGCATTGATGCTGTCCACTGTTCACTGACAACTCGGTTCTAGTGCGCCGCCCACTGAATCTTGGTCAGGTCGATGCCCTCTTTCACCATTTCGTAAAGCGGCGAAAGCTCACGAAGCTTTTTCACGATATCGATGACCTTGTCGGCCACGTAGTCCACTTCGGCCTGGGTGTTGAAGCGGCCCAGTCCGAATCTTATGGAACTGTGCGCCACATCGTCGCCGAGTCCCAGAGCCTTGAGCACATAAGACGGCTCAAGTGTGGCCGAGGTGCAGGCCGAGCCGCTTGAAACCGCTACGTCGTTGATGCCCATCAGCAGCGACTCGCCTTCGACATAGACAAAGCTCATGTTCAGGTTACCCGGCAAGCGGTGCTCCCATGAGCCGTTCACGTGGACGTAGTCCAGCTCGGACTCGAGCTTGGCCTTCAGCCGGTCGCGCAAGCCTCGCAGGTAGGCCGCTTCCGAATCCATCTCCTCGCGAGCGATTTCGCAAGCTTTGCCAAGGCCCACAATGCCGGGCACATTCAAGGTGCCCGACCGCATTCCGCGCTCGTGGCCTCCGCCGTCGATCTGCGCCGCAATTTGCACGCGCGGATTGCGCCGGCGAACGTAGAGCGCCCCGACTCCCTTGGGGCCGTAGATCTTGTGTCCAGAAAGCGAAAGCACATCGATGTTGTCCGCGATGACGTTGACCGGGACCTTGCCTACCGCCTGCACCGCGTCGGTGTGGAAGATTACGCCCTTTTCATGACAGAGCTTGCCAATTTCGCGGATTGGCTGCAGCACACCGATCTCGTTGTTGGCCGCCATGATCGATACCAGGATGGTCTTGTCGTCGATGGCCCGCTTCAGGTCGTCGAGATCGATGAGCCCGTCCGCCTTCACCGGAAGATAGGTCACGCGGTAGCCGTACTTTTCCAGCCGCTTGCAGGTGTCCAGAATCGCTTTGTGCTCGGTTACCTGGGTGATGATGTGGTTGCCGCGCTCACGATACATCTCCGCGATGCCTTTGATGGCCAGATTGTTCGACTCGGTTGCGCCGGAGGTGAAGATGATCTCCTTGGCAGTGGCGCCGATCAGCTTGGCAATCTGCTCGCGAGCGGTCTCGACGGCTTGCTCCGCTTCCCAGCCAAACGAGTGGTTACGGCTGGCCGCGTTGCCGAACTTGCTGGTGAAATAAGGTAGCATCGCCTCCAGAACCCGCGGATCGAGCGGGCTGGTGGCGTGATTGTCCATGTATATCGGCAGGCTCAAGCCCGCCGGAACTTCCACATTGCTGGCAATGGTACTCATTCAGTCTCCATCCTCTTCCATGCTCTTCTCCGCTTACGGCGGAGGGGAAAAACTCATCGCTACAACGTCAGTGCAACCAACCCATGGGCGGCGTGTGCTGGAACTCCGTGCGCGCGGGCCGCGGGTTGTTCATGCTCCGCCAGATCTTGAATGCTGATGCTTTTCAGTACTCCGGCGATGGTATCGTTCACTCGCGCCAGGGGTTCCTTGATAGTGCAGCTCGGCGTCAGCTCGCACGATTTTGCGCCCTTGGTGCAGGAGGTAATGAAAAACGGCCCGTCGATAGCGAGAATTACTTCGTAGGCCGAAATCTTGCGCGCATCCCGCGCCAGAGAGTAGCCGCCGTTCATCCCCGCGTGCGATCGCAGCAAACCGTTCTTTGTGAGCAGTTGCAGAATCTTAGCCAGCAATTGCGCTGGAATGCCGTAGGCGTCGGCAACATCCTTGGCGCTGAGCGCGGTCGTCTCCGGGTGCTCGGCAAGGTACTTGAGCGCCATCAACCCGTAATCCGCCTTTTTTGTCAGCTTGAGCATTCAATATCCGACTTCTTCGGTCCGCATTCAGTATACGACCAATTCCGTCGGGATTTCAAGTCCAATTGGGAACCGGCTTCAGGACTCTGAGGGGAAAATTTGAAGGCCGATAGAAAGATTCAACAAATATCCGTTTCAAATTATCGAAAAGACCGCTACAATCTGGCGGAAAGAGCAGTTTATCCAACCGATACACGAGCGATGGCAACCATCTGCAAGCATCCTAGGGTACGTATCGTTTCCCGGCACGACGACGTCGAGTTTGTCGAGTGCCTGGAGTGTGGCGAGGTCTTCGACTCCGAGGAGTTCCGGGATATGGAGATTGAAGAAACCGTCGAAACAGAGGACGCCGCAAGCGACCTTTGAGACCGAATCACCTGACGCTGGACCCGCTGGCCGCGGGAGCGGTTATGCGGCGTGAAGCCGTCCACGCGTAATGCAGGCCCGAAACCACGGTCAGCACCATCGTGGCATTCAGGGCCAGCAAGCGTATCTCCGCGACCCAAAGTACCGCGGTGAGTTGATGCAGCAGCACGGCGGCCACGGCGGCAATCTGTATGGCGGTATTGACCTTGCCGAAGATGCTGGGTTCGAACTCCCGTCGTCCGACAGCCGCATACAGAATGGCGGCGACCACCAGAATGCCAACATCCCGGCCGAACACCATCACGGTCACCCTGGCCGGAATGAGCCCCATGTGGGTGAGCACCAGAAACAGGGTGCTCAGCAGCAACTTGTCGGCTACGGGGTCGAGGTACTGGCCTAGTTGCGAGCGCTGCTTCAGCAGGCGAGCCAGGGTGCCATCCAGAGCATCGGTCAAGCCCGCCGCCACAAACAGACCGAAGCTCACTGCGTAGTGCTCATCGAGGATGGTGGCCACGAGAAATGGCGCCAGGCAGATGCGTAAGAGCGTCAGCAGGTTTGGAGCGGTGCGGATTGGGTTCAACCGTGTGCTCGAAGCGTCGTCCATGGCAGGCTATTGCAATCACCGGACTGGAGCGATCCCCGCAGGATTCAAGCCAGTGCGCTTCCCCAGCGGAGCGGGCATCGCCGTTCGTCAACGATGGTACATCATGAGATAGGATAGCGACACTCCCATCTTTCCCTACCGCACCGATCCTGCTAAACTAGCAGAGATCGCATTGCAGGCGCGTAGCTCAGTTGGTTAGAGCGCTTCCTTGACACGGAAGAGGTCGCTGGTTCGAGTCCAGTCGTGCCTACCATATTTATCAATAACTTACAGTAATTTGGCTGATTTTTCCAACCCGAGATTCCCCAATAATTGCAGAACGCATTCCCGGGAACGCAGAGCGCAATAGCTTTGTCGCACCACTGGATCGTGGGCATTTGCGAACCATTGCCAATTCGAGCAGAAATGAAGTAAATGGTTTCAATTGAGAGGATTGACCCTGAATCTGAAAGGGCAATTTGTGTCGGAATTGACCCCGCCCCGAGCGGAAAGCGAGCTGTCATTCCTTGTAAGCCCGCATGCGATAAACGGTCTTATAGCTGGATGCCGGGGAGTTTAACATTGCCAATCCGAGGGGCATCCAACAGCGTAGGACCCGGTAATCCAGGAACAAGGTCAAATCCCCTCAAAGGAAAACACAAAGCTGTCCTGGGCTCCCATCGGTATCGGCACCAGCGGCTTGAAATGCGCGCGCAAAAACCAAGCCGAGCCGGTGCAGATTTGCGAACCGAGCCCGGACGATCCCCCGATGCCTCCGCCCGTTGTTCCGGCGGATGACGAGGAAGATCCCATTCCTCCCGAGCGCGTGGAATACCTCGACGAGAATGGCAAGCCGATCAAGATGGTCGGCTTTTGCCGAAGGGCCAGGTTTTCCAAGAGCAGACTGTGGCGAGAGCGAAAGAATTGGGAAGACAGAACGGACGTGAGCCTCGCAAAAGGGGGCGGCATAGGACAATTTTCACACGGGACGTGCTAATGCTCATGTGCTCGATTCGCCGGCAGGTGGGCATTTTGGCGAAGGACAGCATCGACCGAGGCTAACATCGCTTTGATTCTGCAATAGATAAGCATCCCTTCGAGCCGCATCATCGGAATATCATCGGAATTTCATCAGTGCAAAGTAAGGACTATCGTGCGCTGCGAGGGCTAACGTTCATTTCGGTTTCGATTCTGCGCCGAAAGAGAATTCTATGCCTGATTCCAGATCCCCGGGAATGCGCCGCAATCAAGCCGTACGAGAGGAACTTCGTCCCCGGAGCCGGAAGGTTTGACTTGCTCTGCCCGTCCCAGGGGCTCCGCTTTCAGCATTCGCATACCGGGCTTTCTTGAAACCACAACAATCGCCAAGAAGAAGGAATGACAATGCCAAAGAAACTTGAGTTTTGCTTGCTCCTGAGTGTCCTGCCGGCAGCATTTTCTGGAACGGTCGATCGCGCAATTGCGCAGACCGTCAGCGTGGTGGAAACGACTGGAACTCAGTCTGAGCTGCTGGCGAAACAACCATCGGTATCGTTCGGTACTGGGACAGGCGGCACATATACCATCACCGTTACTCCCAGCGTGACGTATCAGCAGATGGACGGCTTCGGCGCTTCGTTTACCGATTCCTCCACCTACAACGTCGGTAAGTACCTGACTTCCGCTCAGCAAACTGCTTTGATGCAGAGTCTATTCAGCAGCACCAGCGGGATTGGTCTGACAATGCTGAGGCAGCCAATGGGCGCTTCCGACGCTTCCGCGCAGGGGGACTTCAGCTACGACGACATGCCCTCAGGCCAAACGGATGTGCCTCTAGCGAACTTTTCCATCGCAAAAGATATGACTTACACGATTCCAGTCCTGAAGCAGGCGTTCGCGGTCAATCCGAACATCAAGGTTGAAATGCTTCCCTGGAGCCCTCCGGCGTGGATGAAAGCCTCAGGCACGATGAACGGAGGCAATTTCAACGATACCTATATGCCCTCGCTTGCCCAGTATTTTGTCAAGACGATCCAGGCGTACCAGGGGGAAGGCATTCCGGTGTATGCGATCGCCGCCCAGAACGAGCCTGAGAACTCCAATGGCAGCTATCCCACTGAAACCTTCTCCGCAAGCGAAGAATCAACCTTCATCGCCAGCGATCTTGGGCCCGCGCTGGCGAATGCCGGCCTCAGCACCAAGATATTTGGCTATGAACACAACTGGGGCGACACCACCTATCCGGAAACACTGCTGGCCGACAGTGCGGCAGCCCAATATATAGCGGGAATCTCGTGGCATTGCTATTCGGGCGCGCCGTCAGCGCAATCCACCGTGGAAGCGGCATATCCAAACTTTGGAGTGTGGTTCACGGAATGCTCGGGAGAAACTTCGGGAACCTTTATCGGCGACTTCGGATGGGGCCTGGAAAATATCATTATCGGGACCACGCGCAACTGGGCCAAAGGCGTCACCGAATGGAATATGGCGCTCGACGAGAACTCCGGGCCGCAGAATGGCGGATGCACCAACTGCTACGGATTCGTGACCATCAACACCGGCGTCAGCCCGGCGACCGTGACCCCAACCACTTCCTATTACACCTTCGGAATGGTGAACGGCGTGGTTCCAGGCGCGTATCGCATAGAATCGAACTCGGCCGCAATTGCAGCCGGAGGCATTGAAGATGTTGCCTTCCAGAACCCGAATGGATCGATTGTCCTGCTCGTGTACAACGATGGAACCGCGTCCGCCACTTTCGACGTGAACTGGGCTCCCAACAACACAAATTTCGTCTACACACTCCCGGCAGAGTCAGCAGCCACTTTCTACTGGACCCCAGGGGGAACCATCGGTGCGCCGAGCAACCTGACGGCAACGACAGCTTCCAGCAGCCAGATCAACCTGAGCTGGACTGCAAGCACCACCTCCGGCGTGACCTACAGCGTTTACCGTAGCACGACCAACGGCTTCACCCCAGGCTCGGGCAACCTGGTTACCAGCGGGCTAAGCACGACAACTTACTCGAACACCGGGTTGTCCTCTGGAACGACCTACTACTATCTTGTGGAAGCTGTAAATTCCACCGCTTCAAGCGGTCCGTCGAACCAGGCGACTGCTACCACCACGGCAGTGGTTCCAACCGCGCCCACCAGCTTGACGGCAACCGCGGCCTCAGACTCGCAGATCAACCTGAGCTGGACCGCGCCCACCACCGGCGGCACAGTAACATACAGCTTGTACCGGAGCACGACCAGCGGCTTCACGCCTGGCTCGGGCAACCTGGTTGCCAGCGGACTGAGTACGACAACTTACTCCAACACAGGCCTGACCGCCTCGACGACCTATTACTACCTTGTCGAAGCGGTGAACTCGGCCGGTACTTCCCCTGCTTCCAATCAGGCAAGCGCCGCAACTCCCGCCGCGCCGGCAGCGCCTACTGCCCTCACGGCCACTACCGTCTCCAGCACCCAGATCAACCTCAGTTGGACCGCCAGCACCACCTCCGGCGTGACATACAGCGTCTACCGCAGTACCACCAGCGGCTTCACCCCTGGCTCGGGCAACCTGGTCGCCAGCGGACTGAGTACGACAACTTACTCCAACACAGGCCTGACCGCCTCTACGACCTACTACTATGTTGTTGAAGCGGTGAACTCCAACGGCTCTTCCGCGGCCTCCAATCAGGCAAGCGCTCTCACATCGCCCACCGCGCCGAATGCACCCACTGCCTTGACGGCCACTGTAGCCTCCAGCACCCAGATCAACCTGAGTTGGACGGCAAGCACCACCTCCGGCGTGACCTACAGCGTATACCGCAGCACTACCAGTGGCTTCACGCCTGGCTCGGGCAACCTGGTTACCAGCGGACTGAGCGGAACAACTTACTCCAACACAGGCCTTGCCGCATTGACGACTTACTATTATGTGGTCGAAGCGGTAAATGCCGCCGGCTCCTCTCCAGCTTCCAATCAGGTAACCGCTATCACTCCGGCGGCCAGCAGCGGCATCTCGACATCCACCGACTACCAGATCGTCAATGAGGCGAGCGGTATGTGCGCGGACGATACCGGTGGAAGCACTTCCAACGGAACCGTTCTGCAACAGTACACATGCGCTGCTATCGGGACCAACCTGAACCAGGAATGGGCGTTTACGGTGGCCAGCGGTGTCTATTACGAAGTGACGACTTACAACTCGAGCACGGTGGCCTGGGATGTCGTCAATCTTGGAACCACGCCTGGAACGGATATGCAGCTTTGGACCTACGGAAGCGGGCTCAATCAGCAGTTCGAAGCCGTTTTGCTCTCAACCGGGTACTATGAGTTCGTCGATCGCAACAGCGGCCTTTGCCTCAACGTCCCCGGCGGCGCAGCAACCAACAACTTGCAGTTGCAGATCAACACATGCAACGGAGCCACCAGCGAGTCGTTCAAACTGAACGCGATCACGCCCGCCTGCTCCGTGGTTCCTTCCGCGCCGGGTGGACTGACCGCAACGGCCTCTTCCTCAAGCGCCATCGGCTTGAGTTGGAACGCGGTTACTCCTCCCACCAACTGCACCATCGGTTCTTACAACGTTTATGGCAGCAAAACCAGCGGATTCACTCCCTCCTCGAGCACCCTCTTATCAAGCGGGTCCACGAGTACAACTTACTCCAACACCGGCCTCACAGCTTCCACAACCTACTATTACGTGGTTGAAGCCCTCGACACGGACGGCACATCCGCGGCATCCACGCAGGCAAGCGGTACCACACAAGCCCCTCCCAGTTGCACCACGGTTCCCTCGGCGCCAACTGGGCTCACAGCAACGGCCTCTTCCTCAAGCGCTATCGGCTTGAGCTGGAACGCGGTTACACCTCCGGCCAACTGCACCATCAGCTCCTACAGCGTTTACGGCGGCACCACAGCGAATCCGACCACATTGATTGCAAGCGGGCTGACGGGTACTACTTACTCCAACACCGGCCTCGCCGCTTCGACGACATACTACTATGTCGCCAAGGCGGTGGACTCGGACGGCACATCGGCAGCCTCGTCGCAGGCGCAAGCCACCACGAAGGCAGCCGGCAGCGGCATCTCGACAACCACCTATTACCAGATCGTCAATGAAGCGAGCGGAATGTGCATCGACGATACCGGTGGAAGCACATCCAACGGTACGCAGTTGCAACAGTACACGTGCTACTCCGGAAACCTGAACCAGGAATGGCTATTCACGGCTACCGGCGGAGGCTATTACGAGGTGACGACTTATAACTCGAGCACCGCGGCCTGGAATGTAGTGGGCCTCGGAACCTCTCCCGGAACCGACATGCAGCTATGGGCCTACGGCGGTGGACTCAACGAGCAGTTCGAACCGGTTCTGCTCTCGACTGGGTACTATGAGTTCATTGACCACAACAGCGGCCTCTGCCTCAACGTCCCCGGCGGAGCGGCAACCAACAACCTCCAGTTGCAGATCAACACCTGCAACGCGTCAACCAGCGAGTCGTTCCAACTGAATCTGCTGTAGCACGTGTCGGGAAGGAGGCTCGGGCCAGCGGTTCGGGCCTCCTTCAAAATGCGCCTTGCGCAATTGAGATGTGGCTTCCCGCGTCGTGCTTGTCGCTGATCAGGATTTCCCGCCCATCGTGAAGCAGGCTCAATCCCGAATATAACGGCGGCAGCCGATTCAGCTTTGCAAAGATTGTTGTTTTCCGGGTAACTGGATCGTAGACGGATATCGCCGGGGTCGATTGTCTCTGGTCCAGAAAATAAATGCCGACTGGGCTAACCGTCCAATAGCCCCAGTAACCCGCCACCGGCTGATCGAGAATGCGGACTGCCTCCCCGCCCGATGCCGGCATTCGCCAGATGCCATTCTCGCCCCCGCGCGCGAAGTAGAGCCATTGGCCATCCGGCGACTCCTGGCCGACCATTCCGTCGTTGCTGCTCACAGGTTGCGGCGCACCGGCCCCGGCAGACAGCTTCCATAATTGCCAGCGCCCGCCGCGGTTGGAGCGGAAATAGATGGAACGCCCGTCAGCCGACCAGCGCGGAACGATATCGTTGACCTCTCCAAACGTCATTTGTTTCGGGCTGCCGCCTGTGGCTGCAATCGCGAAAATGTGCGCATGACCGTCAATCCTGGAATCGAAAAGAATTCGGGCGCCATCTGGAGACCAGCTCGGACTCCCTGAGACGGAGAGATTGCCGTCAGCAGGCGTCAATTGCCGCAGAGATTGCCCGTCGATGGAAGAGACCCAGATTTGCTGGCTGCCGCTGCGCCAGGACTGAAATGCAAATTGGGTGCCGTCAGGAGAGATGCTGGGGGCGGAATCCTGCGCGGTCGATGAGACGATCACCGACGCCGCGGCCTGATGGGAAGCGTCCTTTGACGCAGCAACGCGGAGGATACCGGAGATGGCGGAGTACTCGACAAAGGCCAGGTTGATTCCGTTCCGGCCGATGGCGGGCTGAATGGCATCCTCGGTTCCCACCGGCATGCGCTCAGGCGCACTTCCCTCCAGCGGAACCATCCAGAGAGCGTACTGGCCCGCCCGATTGGAGGAAAAGACGATGGATCGATTGTCCGAGGACCAGGCGATGCCATTGATTGTCTTTGCGTCATGCGTAATCTGGTGTGGCATGCCTCCGGCGGCCGGTATCCAAAATAAGTCCATCACCCAGCTTTCGCTCGCCCTGAGAAATGCGATCTTCCGTCCGTCGGGAGAGAATACCGGGCTCAGATCTCCCTCCCAGCCGGACGGAGGAGCGGTCAGGGTGTGAGCGCGCATGGTTTCCACATCGATCAGGTAAATCGACGAACTCGGCTGGGCTCCAATGTGATCCACCAGAACGAAACTCTTGCCATCCGGAGACCAGGAGAGAGCGCCCTGCTCCCAGCGCGTGGTCTCAGCAGGGATATAAACCTTGCGCACGGAAGGCGAACCAGACACGGAAGCGACGTAGAGGCCCAGACCGGCATCCGACGACGAGAGAAACGCAATCTGGTTGCCGTCCGGCGACCAGGCCGGGCTGTATTCATCGTCGGTAAGGTCCGTCAGGCGGAGGAGCGACTCACTGCCAATGTCCTTGATGTAGATGTGCTGGCGGCTGCCATCTTCCTTTGCCCAGACAAACGCAAGCCGCTTCCCGTCCGGAGACAAGGCCGGCCAGCTCTGCTCGCCTGCGTTCGTTGTCAATGGAACGGTTCGGATGGCAGGTGGAGTCGGTTTTGCCCGAATCGCCCGAACCGCCCAAATTGCGATTCCGCTGGCAAGCAGGAGGGCAATTGCGGCGGCTCCAATACGCATTCCGGCATTCCTCTCGCCAGCCGATTCCGCAGCTGGAGGGGTCCCCGGCGCGGTTGGCTGAACCGCTGACGCGGCTGGCGAATCCGTCAGCAAACTTTCGGCCAAACGGGAAACTGAGGATGATCTTTCCTTCTCCACCGGCGGGGAGAAGGAATCCGGGCGCGGCTCATTTGCAGTGAGGGATCCCAACGGGCGCACCACAACCAGCAGACAGTAACCAGCCTTGGAAACTGTCTTGATGAACCGAGGATTGTGGGGATCGTCCCCCAGGGTGTGGCGCAACACTGAAATGCAGCGTGTGAGCGCATCCTCGCCCACGAACGTGTCTGGCCAGACGGCGCGGAGGATTTCGTCTTTCGAGACGACGCGCTGGGCCTGGGCAGCCAGCAGTAGCAGAACGCTCATAACCTTGGGTTCGATCCGTCGGCTGGCATTGCCCTGGGAAAGCTGATTGAACTGCGGTTCTACGATCCAGTCTTCCAGCGCGAACGGCAATTTCAAATCCGCTTCTCTCATGGGCTACCTAAAAAACCACATAGAATCAATTGTTTGATTTGTATCGGATGAACACAAGAGAATCATCCGGGGAACATAGCGACCTTCGCATTCTTCCGGGCCAATTCTCTGGACAGATACTGAAATTGTCAAGGGGCTAACACTTCAAGCCATACTTCGCAGCGGCCCGTCCGAAAGGCTGGCATCAATCTGTCCAGTCTTCGGCGCTGAGATGAAATGCTTATCTGCCGCGGACCGTGGCTCGGTGGGTGGTGACACTACATCCAACTCCGATTGAGCGCAATCTTCCGGCGACCTGACCCGGTGTCTCACTCTTTTTCAACTCCGACCGCCGCAACCTCGCCCAGCGCGAGTTGGCGACTTAAGCACAGAGTATTTATTGACTTCTTCGTGGGCCGTCTTCATTTTTTCAGGCTCAGCGACAGCCCTTATCTTTTGAAACGGCCGGTCCGCAACTGGTGGTTCCGATCCAAAGGATATTCGACGCAAAGGCAGTTGCCTGGTTCGATGTGAACCTGGGATACCAGGATCGGACAGGGGACTGGGCGGTGGGCGAAGAAGATGTGGCCAGGGAATGCCATCTGCGAGGGGTCTCCAGCGATAACTCGATTACGGAAGCCGCTCGGAGAATTCTTGAGGCAGAGCCTGGATCAGTCGGCGCTTTGGTAGTGTGGGGGCCTGGGTATGGTAATGAACCTGAGTACCTTAGAACCTTCGTTCGCCTGCTGCGCAAAAAGACTGAAGTCGATCCTTCCAACCCTGTTTCCATGTTGACGGATGCCTACGTCGGCTACCGATTCAACGACCAGCCGTCGGAAAGCCGATCGCTATACTGTGCAGACTCCGCTCTCTTCCGATTGCATGCTGCCTTCATCGACTCCAACATCGACATCGTCTTCAACAAATGCCCTGGAGTCGGCAAACCGGTATCCCACGTAAAGATCGGTGAGCAAGTAAACCGGGTTGGAAGGATCGTCCTCGATCTTCTTGCGGATCTGGTTGACGTAGACCCGCAGATACTCGATTTCCTCGCGGCAATTGGCTCCCCAAACCGCGGTAAGCAACTTGGCGTTAGGAACAACACGGCCGGCGCGGCTCATCAGGCAGTGCAGGATGCCGAATTCCTTGCGAGTGAAATGCAACGGCTCACCGTGTTTGGTAACCTGACGCTTCACCGGATCGAGACGAATGTCGCCAATCTCGATGGGGGCGGTCTCAACGCGCGACGGGGCGTGGATGCGGCGAACAGCCGTGCGCATCCGGGCAATCAATTCGCGTGTGCTGAATGGCTTGGTGACATAATCGTCAGCGCCAAGTTCCAGCGCTTCCACCTTCTCCGATTCCCGATCGCGAACAGTGAGCATGAGAATCGGCAGCTTGGGATAAACCGACCGCAGGCGGCGCAACGTTTCAATGCCGCCGATGCCTGGCATATTGATATCGAGCAATACAACATCGAAGCTGGCGCCGCGCAGCAGTTGCAAAGCTTCTTCGCCGCGCGAGGCTTCCGCTACCTGAAAGCCAAGTTCAATGAAGGGCGGGCGCAGCGCCCTCCGGATGGACGATTCGTCATCGACTACAAGAACGCGAATGGCACTCTCGCTCATCATCAGCTCCTCTGCCGCGGTGTAGATGGGATAGCCGCAAAGAACGTCGTTCCCATTGCTTCATCGCTTGTGACCCAAACATATCCAGTGTGAACCGACGCAATCCGCTTGGCAACCGAAACGCCAAATCCTAAGTTGCCTGTCCGATTGGAAAGGGACGATGGAAGGGAGCAGCGGTCGAAGACGCACTCACGGTCCACCTGGGGAATGACGGGGCCAAAGTTGTGCACAGAAAATATCATCTCGGAATTGGCCTGTGCGGCACGAATGGTAATCGCGGTTCCAGCTGTTGCGTATTTGCTGGCGTTGTCAATGAACTGAGTCAGCAGCATCAGGATCAACTGGCGATCGCAACAAAGCACAAGACTCTCGTCCTCGATATCGATGACGACCTTTCTGCCTGCGAGACGCGCTCTGAGTCCCGCCACGGCGTCATCCAGCATCGGCACCACTCCCACCGGCCTGGCATCGATCTGAGCTTCCCTTGCATCCAGGCGGGCAGTTACCAACAGGCGTGTCGTCAGCTCGCTCAACGAGCGAGCCTGTTCATCGATCAACGCCACCAGATCGGTTTGCGTGGGCGAGAGCTTACCTATTTCGCTGAGGCCGGCACTGACCGCGAGAATGGCCGTCAACGGCGTCTTGTACGCATGCGCCAATCCGTCGAGTACCGAGAATCGAAGCTGCCCGGTTCGGCGAACTGCCTGCCTCTTGTAAACTCCGGCATGCCCAGAGCCTGCGACTGTGAAGGTTTGAGACACTGAGCCACCCCCCTTTTAGTTCGCCAGGATGATAGATCCGATTGCGCTGCCGATGTACTCTTCACCACAGCTTTTGTGGGCTCCCCGTTGCAGATTCGCTCACGAACGGGCGCCGGAAACAAAGGAGACTCATACCGATATGAGGAATTGTATAGGAAATCGATAAAGAAATCTTTTCCTATTTTTAAGGAGTTCTTTATGCAATCTTTGCATTACTAGATTTACGACGTAACGATTCAACCAACACGTCAGCCCCTGAATCCCCGCTTGGGGATTCAACACCATAAGTGTGCCTGTGTAGAAGTAAGTGCTTGGCCGGCGGTGAGATAGCGCCGGACCAGACGCAGTTTCGCGCCTCAGAACTCCTAACTGTAACCACACTTTGTATTTGAACGAGATCTTTCTTGGAGGGAACAGTGGCAATTTGCTTTAATCCGAATCGCATATTCCAAACAGTGACCGGCGCCCTGATGACCGTGGCCTTTATGGCCGGCGCGCAAACCCCGGCTCCCACAACACCTGCTCCCGCAGCGCCGGCCACTCCGGCTCCGGCTGCGGCAGATCAGGCTGCCGCAGCTCCCGCGGCTCCGGCAGCGCCGACGTGGAGCGTCGGCCCAATGGATATCAGCGGCTTTATCGACGGGTACTACAGCTTCAACACAAACCAGCCCGACGCAAGCACCGTTCCGGGCTCGGCAGGTGACCAGGTCAACCAGCTTTACAACTTCAACGACAAGGCCGATCAATTTGAATTGAGCGCCGCGAAGCTGACCCTGAATCACGATCCCGATCCAGTGGGCGCTCATATCGACTTTCTTTACGGGCGCGCCAACACGCTGATCAATTCCGCCCCAACCAATGCCACTCCCAGCGCCGATCAACTCAATTACATTGAGCAGGCGTTCCTCAGCTTGAAGCCGGCGAAGGCGAAGGGCTTCGAACTGGACCTCGGCAAGTTCGTAACATCGGCTGGAGCGGAAGTTATCGAAGCGAAGGATAACTGGAACTACTCGCGCTCACTGCTGTTTGTGAATGCTATTCCCTACTGGCACTTCGGCGTGCGCACATCGATGCCGGTAACAAAGACCGAGACCGTCGGATTTCAACTGGTGAATGGCTGGAACAACGTCTCCAAAAGCAATGGCGGAGTCACCGGCGTGTTCACAAGCGCGCTGACCAAGCCCAAGTATGCTTGGAATGTGAACTACATTGTCGGCCCTGAAAACCCCAATTCCACTTACGGGCTCCGCAACCTTATCGACACCACGCTTTTGTTCACGCCGCCCGGAAAGTTCAACGCCTACATCAACTATGACTACGGCTCAAACCGCGACGCGCTTGAAGCGCAGGGCGACAACAAGCTGAACCACTGGCAGGGCATTGCCGGGGCCTTCCACGAACAGGCGTCAGCCAAGCAAGCGGTGGCAGGCAGGTTTGAATACTTCAACGATCCGGACGGCTTTCAGACGGGCTCCAGGCAGTACCTTTACGAGTTCACTGGGACCTATGAGTACAAGTGGGTGGAAGGCCTGCTGACCAGGGTTGAATACCGCGGCGACTTTTCCTCCGTGGACTACTTCCACAAGGATGCCTCGAGTTGGGTGAAGTCGCAATCCACGCTGACGGTTGCCTTCATCGCCTTCTTCGGCCCCAAGCGCTAACGCGCGGCGAACCTGCGATTCCGGCCGGCGATTCCCCTTACGTCCGGCCGGGATTGCACAGCCAGTGTGCTTGCAGGCTTAGCTACACACGGCCTCCTAACTTTTGTTTTCAGTTTCCTCATTCCATCTTTATCGCGCCGTCTCTAGTCTTCAGCTAACTCAATGAAACCAGCCCGCATCCGCCCGGATTGAAACTCCAAAACGGGCAAGACATCAGAAATTCCCGGGGGCCAACCGCCGGGAGCACCCAGACGAACTTCACTTCTCAGGAGAATGCTCATGGCAGATCAAAAAGCACCACAGATGCAGGCCACCCTGGGTCTAACGGGGCTGACCAGCAACGCAATGGCTCTTATTGCCCCCGGCGCCTTTCTTTGGCTCACCTTCGCAATCCAGGCGAACACAGGCGTCGCGGGCCAACCGTCCACGGCACCAGCAATGTGGATAGGCATCCTCGCGGCCCTGGCGCTCTGTCTGGCCACGGCGGTTGCCTACGCTGAAATCTCCAAGCTCTACCCCGGCACCGGCTCCAGCTACTACTATGCTGAGCAGGCTCTCTTGTCCCAGGACAAGATGTTCAAGTACGCCCGCATTGCCAAGTTCATCGTCGGCTGGGGCTCGCATCTATACTACTGGGTCTATCCCGGCGTGATGGTGGCTGTCACGGGCGTCTTCTGCGGCTATATCGTTGGTTTTCTCTGGCCTAATGTGATGAGCGGCTCCAACCCCGGCCCTGTCTTCATGGCGCTGGTAGCGGTGGTGTTCTCATTCTTTGTTGCGTGGATCGCGGCAAAGGGCGCGGGTGCTTCGACCGCGGTCAACCTGGCCATCAATGTCATCCAGATTTCCGCACTGGTCGTCTTCAGCGTCCTGGCATTGGGCTATCGCGCCAGCCATCCCTCAGGAACCACCGGGCCAACCGCATACCAATACGACGGGCAAACCCTGGCAACCTATAACTTCCAGTTCGCCACAGCCAAGGACGGCTCGACGATGCGCGACGCAAGCGGCAACCCAATGCCCTTGCTCGACACGGCAGGCAAGCCGGTTCCCTACGTAATCACCTACCCTGAGACGGACGCGACTGGCAACTTCCTCACCCACACTTCCGCGGCTTCGGTGGTAATGCCGCACAAGCTGAGTTACATGTTCATCCAGGCCACCGTCGCCATTTTGATCCTGGTCGGCTTCGAATCGGTGACCTCGATGGGAGGCGAGGCAAAGAACCCCACTAAACATATTCCCATCGCCGTTATCTCCTCCCTTCTGATCCAGGGGCTGGTGTGCTACCTGATTGAATATTTTGCGGCAAACTACTTCCTGAACTCGGGCTACTCAATGGCCAACGCGTCGGGATCCGCCGCTCCCATCGGCGACATGATGATCATCGTCGGCGATGCTCTGCTGGGCCACGGGAACGGAAAGTGGTTCATGCTGGCCGAAGCCTTCACCGTGTTCCTGGCGCTGATCGGCACCACGCTGAGCTGCATGAATACCGGCGCCCGCGTGACTTACGCCATGGGCAAGGACGATGAGGCTCCTGAGCACTTCGGCATTCTGCACGCCGAGTCTCTATCCCCCCGCAAGGCTATCTGGACTCTCGCCGTCATCTCCGCCGTCATCGGCGTCGTCGCCGTTGCGCTCGTCTTTGGAGATGCGGCTGCGCCCACCGATGCAACCATCGCCGCGCTGCCGCACGGCATCTTCTCCAGCGTCGGCTATCTGTCCCACGATCGATTGGCCGCGCTGCCAAACTCGCTGCTCGCCATCACGCTCACTTCGAACTTCGGCACCTTCATTCTTTACGCGCTCAGTTGCTTCCTCTGCATCGTGGCCTTCCATGAGCGCCCCGACTATAGCTTTGTGAAGCACCTGCTCATCCCCGGTTTCGGGCTCCTGGCAAACCTGGTCTGCATGGGCTTTTACGTAGCAGGTCCGTTCTTCAACCTGGGAACCAAGATGGAACCGCTCTGCGCGCTGGGCATCTCATTTGCCTGGGGCCTTTATGGGGCTATTTACTTCATTCGGTCATCGCAAAAGAAGGGCAAGGCGGTCTTGCTCACCGCCAAGACATCTGTCTGAGCCAAACCTCAACGGAACCTTAACCACTGGGTGGACTCTATTCCCGATCTCTTCCCGAGAGAGCAGGGGCAGAGAACCACCCAGTGGCTTTTTGAATTCGATGTCGAACAATTTGTAAGCTGCATCTTCCACGCGGGAATTTGGAAGATGCATGAGGCGACGGCGCCCATGTTGGATGTTCAGTTCGGCCAGGCAAGCGATTTCGGCAAGGTCCGCACCAACAACGAAGACGCGATGGGCTCGTTCATCCCCGAATCGCGGCAGCAGGCGCGGACCCACGGTTATCTGTTCGCCGTGGCCGACGGCGTTGGGGGCATGGACCTGGGCGAGGTAGCATCCGCCACGGCAATATCGGTCATTATCGAAGAGTTTGCCAGGGCGCAGGCTGGCACCATGCTCATCGGTCTTCTCCCAAGGCTCATCCAGCACGCCAACGCGGCTGTCCACGATTGCACTCTCGCACCTGAGTATCGAGGCAGGAGCATGGCTACCACGATTGTGGTGTGTGCTCTCCGCCACGATCAGGCCATCGTCTCGCACGTGGGCGATTCCCGCTGTTACCTCATTCGCAACGGCAAGGCCCGGCAGATTACGCAAGACCACACCTGGGTGAACGAACAGCGGAAGATGGGCCTCATCTCCGCCAGCCAAATGTCTGAATCCGAATCGCGTCATGTGCTGCTTCGCTCCCTTGGCCCGGAGATGTTTGTTTCACCGTCGACCACAGCCTTGACGCTTCAAGCGGGCGACGTGCTGGTACTTTGCTCCGACGGGCTGCACGACGAGATGAGCGAAACCGCAATCGCGGCAATCGTCTCCCAGAACAAGAATGTCGAAGAAGTGGCCCGTGAACTGGTTGGGCGCGCTGTGGAGATCGACGGCAACGACAACACAACCGCGCAGGTCATTCGCATTCGCTCGGTGGAGCAGGTGGGCATGTACCGCGGCAGGCCTTATCGGCTGCCCGCATAGGGTGGCTTGGCAACATGCCGTCGATTCGCGCACAGCTAAAGTCGGGAGACGTGCCACCGAGATTCGACTGCTCAGGCACCGCTTTCGCTTACAGTTGAGAGTGAGACTTGAATGGAGCATACGGCAAAATGGGCTTTCACGACACCCTAGAAGCAGGCGCGCAAATCGATAACTACCGCATTGAGGCGCCGGTGGCGCGCAGCGGCATGGCCTCAATCTATCGCGCCGTCGATCTGCGCGACGATCGCACGGTGGCCCTGAAGATTCCTCATCCGGACCTCGAAGCCGATCCCATCCTCTTCGATCGCTTTCGGCGTGAATCGAGCATCGGCGAAAAGCTGAATCATCCGGCAGTGATGCGCGTGTTCGGCCCCGAGAAGCGCTCGCGAATCTACATGGTCATGGAATGGTGCGAGGGCCGGTTGCTGCGCCAGATCATGGATGAGGGCGGAATCGCTCAGGATCGCGCCGCCCGCATCGCCATTGGCGTTCTGGAAGCGCTGGAGTACATTCATGCCAACGGCGTCGTTCACCGTGACCTGAAGCCGGAGAATATCATGGTCGATGCGGAAGACCGGATCAAGCTCATCGACTTCGGCATTGCCGGCGACTCTGCCGCGCGCCGGCTAACCTATGCCAACTTCACCGCCGTCTTCGGCTCACCCAACTACATGTCTCCGGAGCAGGTGCAGGGCAAGCGCGGAGACGGCCGCTCCGACCTTTATTCTCTGGGCGTGATTCTTTACGAAATGCTCTCAGGGAAACTGCCTTTTTCCGGACCCACGCCGATGGCGTTGATGAATGAGCGATTGCTCAACTATCCCGTCCCGCTTCGAGTCGCCGATCCTTCCGCTTCTCCGCAGTTACAGGAGATATTATGCCGCGCATTGGAGCGAGATCCCAGGAATCGATATGCCAAGGCCCAGGAGTTTGCGCACGACCTCGCCAATCAGGATCAGGTTGGTGTGGAAGACCGGCCGGAGTTGCGCGACTGGCAAAAACGCAAATCGCAGCTCTCGCGCAAGATTCTTTACTACACCGGATTGGCGCTCATCCCGGTTGTGATCCTGCTGCTGATGATCCTCGTTGCTCGTCACCGGTAGCCGGCAGAAAGGCGAAGCCGTCTTTATAAAATATTTATTTCTTCTTTATGCTGCCTTCACTAGTTTTGTACTAGCGTTCCCAGCTTTCTTTCCGCTCAAAAAGGAGAACCATGACGAAGTACAAACTCGAATACATCTGGCTTGATGGAAAAACACCCATCCCCGAACTGCGCGGCAAATCTCTTCTCAAATCGTTTGAGACGCCGCCCGCTCTGGAAGACCTGCCCCTTTGGGGCTTTGACGGTAGTTCTACCATGCAGGCCGAGGGCAGCAAGTCTGACTGCGTTCTCAAGCCTGTCGCGCTTTATCCCGATGCCAGCCGCAAGGACGCTTACATCGTTCTTAGCGAAGTGATGCACCCCGATGGCACGCCGCACTCCACCAACTATCGCGCCACCATCGAGAACGATCCCGACCTGTGGGTTGGTCTCGAGCAGGAGTACTTCCTGTACAAGGATGGGCGTCCTCTCGGCTTCCCGAAGGACGGTTATCCACTCACGCCTCAGGGCCCATACTACTGCGGCGTCGGCTACAAATACATGGGTAGCCTGGCCCGCACAATCGTCGAGGAACATCTCGAGCTCTGTCTTGCCGCCGGCATCAATCATGAAGGCATCAACGCCGAAGTGGCCAAAGGTCAGTGGGAGTTCCAGATCTTCGCGAAGGGCTCGGCCAAGGCGGCCGATGACGTTTGGACCGCCCGCTACTTGATGATGCGCCTATGCGAGAAATACGAAGTGGACCTTGTACTCTATTGCAAACCCATCAAGGGCGACTGGAACGGATCGGGTATGCACACCAACTTCTCGACCAAGTACATAAGGGAAGTCGGCGGCAAAGAATACCTCGAAGCACTGATGACCGCGTTCGAGGCCAACATTGCGGAGCATATTGCCGTGTATGGCCCGGATAACCATCTGCGCTTGACCGGCCTGCACGAAACCCAGGCCATCGACAAGTTCAGCTACGGCCTTTCCGACCGGGGCGCCTCGGTCCGGTTGCCCGTCAACTTTATCAAGAATGGCTACAAAGGCTACCTGGAAGATCGCCGGCCGAACTCCGAAGGCGACCCCTACCAGATCATCGCGCGGATCCTGAAGACAATCAACAGCGTCCCCAAGCCTTGACCGAACATTCTGCTTGTTGGAAGGCTGGCGGAGCGCAAGGAACTCTATGAGTTTCTGGGAATGCCTGGGCGTGGGAAAGTCGGAAGCAATGGTGCTTTCGCCTTCCTCACGCCCCGTTTTGGATTCGGGCTGCAGCGCGCCCGGCGTTGAGGCGAAAATCAAAAGGGCACGCAACTTTGCGTTCGCGGACGGTCAGAACACCAGCCTGGGACGCTCAATATGGCAGCCAACTGAAACATCAGAAATCCGCGCTCTTGACATTTACATTATGTAATCATTATATTTTTCTCATCTATTGTACGCCTTTCGATTTAACATCGCCGGAAGTCATGCTCTTTTCAACGGAAACCAGGATCTGAATCTGGGGGCAGGTGAACCGATGAACAGCCTACTTTGGATTGCGCAAATCGTGCTGGCTGGTGTCTTTCTGTTTGCCGGATTAAGTAAGATCCTTGTCCGAAAACGCAATGTGGGAGCTGTACAGGAGCCGGCGATGTCCGGCTTCGATCAAATGCCCGATGAGTTGGCTGCCGCAATCGCCTTATTGGAGATTGCGGCAGCGCTCTGCGTGATTGTTCCGGTCGATCTGTGGCCACCGGGCATTCTTCTTCGGCTGTCTGCCGCCTTGCTAGCGCTGCTGGCAGTTGTCGCAGTCATTTATCATGCGCGCCGCAAGGAGCACACTGGGAACGTCATTGCGGCGTTTCTTTTGGCGCTGTTCGTAATTATCGGGCGCTGGCCGCGGTAAGTCGCATAGCCCCAAGGTCGGACTGCCTAAAGGCAGGATGAACAATGCGCTACATTCGCATTCCGATAGTGGACGATCATAACCCCCTCCGTGATGGCCTGAGCTGGATTCTTGAGAATACTCCCGGCCTTCGCGTTGTAGGGCGGTGTGCAGGCGTGGCCGAGGCATTTTCCGTTGTTTCAGAGACGGGAGTCGATGTAGTCTTGCTCGACTTCGATCTGGGCCAGGAACAGGGATTCAAATTGCTGGCAGAGCTAAGGTTGTCGAAGCCGGAGATCAAAGTCCCAATGGATTCAGGAGGAATCACCGATGAGGCAAATCTCCGGGTTATGGGGGCCGGGGCCTCGGGAGTCTTCCTGAAGCACAGCAATCCCAATTAACTCGTCGTGGCCATCAATCGTGTTGCCAATGACGACACTTGGCTGACCTCACGGACCTCACGTTTTCTTATTGCTGCCGGGAATGCCCAAACGGCACGCTTAGAAGACACGCGGTACCGCACTTCCCGCCGGAGCGACGCTGAGAGGCATTCTTGAGGGACTCGCAATCAAGGAGATCGCATGGGAGTTGCATGCCTCGGCATGCGCGATCAAGGCCGTAATTCGGGAACTCTTTCGCGAAGTTGGAGTTCGAACGCGAAGCCAAATGATCAGAATTGCGATTGAGAAACACTCATCCGAATGGTTGAATCCCGAGACGACGAACTGACGTTAAGGGCAGTTTCGGATTGAGCCTGTAGGCTCGACCATGCTGGGACTTTCGCAATTCACCTCCTGGTCGAACGCCGAAGGGAACCTGGCTTCTATCGACCGCTTGGGGTGCGGCGGAAATTGGCCACGCCCTCGAAAGCAACCACAAAAAAACGATTGCTGTGCGGCGGTTCGAGGTCTCCCAGGCTTGAGAACCCAGACCTGCTGCACCCAGCAAGATCGCACTTCGCGCTCGGGCCGCAGGCCGACAACCGAAAGCTCAGCCACTGACCAGCCAAAATTGGCGTGAATATGTATCATGTCCCCCGAGTTCCCAAAGGCCACGGCGCAGAGCCGCCCCTCGGCGTCGTAGAGATACTGGTTCTGGCCGTCGGCGAGTACGTTGCCTGCCGCGTCGTAGTGATAGAGAGCGCTCTGAATCTGGTTGCTCGAATTGAAGCTGAAGTTCGGAGTCAGGCTCGAGGAGCGGGCGGAGGTCAGCATTGCCTTCGTGGTGCGGTTGCCGAAGGCATCGAATGCCCAGCACAAGGTGTCTCCTTTGTAAGTGCCAATGGTCGAGGAATCCGTTCCGGCCACAAGGCGGTTCAGAGTGTCGTAGGTAAATGCCCAATTTCCCATAATGACGCTTGCGCTGGTTGCGTCCGAGTAGTAAAGCCCATCGCGCCGCAGCAGAAGACCGACGGCGCCGGCATCGTGAGCCGCATCGGCCTGGTCGAGGATGGAGCGCCTATACTCGGCAGTGAAGCTCCGCCGGCGAGGCCGAGCGATCACTTCGGAACCGGGAATCGGCGACCGTGGGCCCGGCGTTGCGGCGCTCGCTGGGTTGGCACAGAGGGCGCGCGCTTGTCGATAAGGATGTTCACCGGAGCAAAATATGCGGAATCCGGAAGGTGTTCCGCCATCTGCTGCATGATCGGCGTAGTACACAGGACAGGGCGGAGCCTCACTCATTCTGGAGGATGTGGTTGAGGTTGAGGCCGGCAAACCGCATCGTTGAAGGATGAGCGGGCCTTGGACTTCCCCATTCAAATGGTCTAATTTGTCCACAGAGGGGCATTCCCCCATGAGCCTTCTCGTATCGCGCTGCAACGGTCTGCCGACGATTGCAAAGATTTCGGCTGCGTGCCTACCCTTCTTGTGCTTTACGGTGATGGCTTGCGGCGGAGGCGGAGGATCCCATCCCGCTGCCGTGGCCGATTTTTCGCTGAGCACGTCCCCGGCATCGGTGAGTATTGTGGGCGGGTCGGCCGGTGCTCAGTTGAGCGTCCTGGCGTCCGCAATCAATTCCTTCAGCGGCACTGTCTCGGTCGCAATCAGCGGACTCCCGAGCGGAGTAAAGGCCAACCCGGCAACGCTTCAATTAACTCCGGGGAGTGCGCAATCTACAACCCTAACGGCGTCGATTGGAGCGGCTGCCGCTACCGTGACTGTAACGCTGACGGGCGCCTCAGGCGGCCTGGCTCACTCGTCGTCAATCGCACTGACGGTGAAGGCTGCGGCGATGACCAACGCGCCGGATGTGACCACGTATCACGACGACATTGCGCGAGATGGACTGAATGCAGAGGAGACCATACTGACCTTGAGCAATGTGAACTCGGCGCAGTTCGGCAAAATCGGCTTCGACACCGTCGACGGCCTGGTGGACGCGGAGCCGCTTTACCTTGCCAATGTAATCGTCGGGGGCGGCCTTCACAGTGTGCTTTATGTGGCCACCGAGCATGGCAGCCTGTATGCCTTCGATGCCGATAATGGCGCGCAACTCTGGAAGGTCTCGCTTGTTGGGAGCGGCGAAACAACAAGCGACGATCGCGGCTGCGGCCAGGTTTCGCCCGAGATTGGAATTACATCGACGCCGGCAATCGATCGCAGGCAGGGGGTCAATGGCACATTGTTCACCGTGGGAATGACCAAGGATGCAAGCGGGAGTTATCACCAGCGGCTTCATGCGCTGGATATCACCACCGGCGCGGAGATTGGCGGCAGCCCGACAGAGATAACCGCAATCTATCCAGGAACGGGAGCCAGCGCATCGGGCGGCAATGTCCTCTTCGAGCCAGGCCAATACAAGGAGCGCGCGGCACTGTTGCTGTTGAACGACAATGTTTACCTGGGCTTTTCGTCGCACTGCGACATTCGACCCTATACGGGCTGGGTGATGGGTTACAGCGAATCCACTTTGCAGCAGACGCAGGTGCTGAACCTGACGCCGAACGGCAGCGAAGGGTCCATCTGGATGAGCGGCGACGGGATGGCCGCGGACAGCAGCGGGAATCTCTACTTTCTGGATGCGAACGGCAGTTTCGATACCACCCTGGATGCGAGCGGCTTTCCCGCGAACGGCGACTTCGGCAATGCGATGCTCAAAGTTTCGACCAGTGGCGCGCTTGCGGTTGAGGACTACTTCGAAACCTATAACACCGTGACCGAATCGGATGAAGACGAGGATTTGGGATCGGGCGGAGAGGTTCTGCTGCCGGACGAAACAGATGCAGCCAGCGTGGTCCGACACCTGATAGTTGGCGCAGGAAAAGACAGCAACATTTATCTTGCAGACCGGGACAATATGGGTAAATTCGAAGCCGGCATTGTGACCGATCCGAACATCTACCAGGAGGTTATGGGCGCACTTGCAGGCCAAGTTTTCGCCACACCCGCTTTCTTTAACGGCGTGCTCTACTATGGCGCGGTTGGGGATGCGCTGAAGGCGTTTCCGATGACGGATGCAAAGCTCGCAACGACTCCATCGAGCCGGTCGTCCACTTCGTTCCCCTATCCTGGAACAACTCCGAGCATTTCAGCGAACGGAACCCAGGACGGTATTGTATGGGCACTGGAAAGCAGCATGAGCGCTCCGGGGGTTCTGCATGCCTACGATACAGCGAACCTGACGCATGAGCTTTACAACACCGGGCAGGCGGCCGGCGGGAGGGACAGCTTCGGGAATGGGAACAAGTTCATCACGCCCCTGATTGTGAATGGAAAAGTATATGTTGGAACCCAGACCGGGGTGGCTGTTTTTGGATTGCTGGAGCAGTGAGATTGAGGAGGCTCCGGACCGTAGATTTCCTCGGCTCTATCTCTATCCGCGATGCTCGATGGGAATCAATCCGACCGGAAAGGCGGGCGGCGGATTCCCATCGAGGACCAGATTGCCGCGAATGTTAGAGGACAAGCTTGTAAATGTTGCCCTTGCTGTCCTGGGCTACGCCCTTCGTGTCGACGATGGTAGCACCCCGCAATTCGGACTCGCGCCACTCAATCCGCAGAGTCGTCCCTTGACTTCCGGTCAACATAGTATGAGCGAAATAGGGTGCGCCGAGAACCTGGGCAACATAAAAACCCTGTCCATAGACCGTGTCCCAGGCGGCAGCCATATTGCCGGATACTGGTGTTCCGACGGCCGCAATCGGTGCTCCCGGCTTCCGATACATCATCTTCCAAGGCCCCTGAAATTTCTCTCCATTGAAGAGGACCATCGAGAAATCTCCATTCTGGTCGTGTTCATTTCTGGGCGACCCTGGAAAAGTAAAACTGAATGCGTACACAGGCGACGCCGACGCAGAGGCGAGCGGGCCCCGCACCTGGTAGAGATGTCCGTAGCTATGGCATCCCGAAATCATGCAGACGCTGAGCAGGGCAAGAACGAGTCTGGCTTTCATTGGGTGATTCCTCTTGCCATTTGACACTCAATGGCAAGAGCCAGTTACTGCGGAGTTTGCAGCTTATCCGCGATCTTCCATGGGAACGTAGGGGGAGGGGTACATGGGGCCGATGTACTCGGCGCGGGGGCGGATGAGGCGGTTGTCGTCCAACTGCTCGATGACATGGGCGGCCCAGCCGGCGATCCGGCTGAGGGCGAAGATGGGCGTATAGAGATCGATGTCGATGCCGAGGGTGGCGTAGGTGGAGGCGGAGTAGAAGTCCACGTTGGCGTTCAGCTTTTTATCGGCTTTGATGTACAGTTCGATAGCGCGGGACATTTGAAACCACTTGGGAACGCCGGCATCCCTGCCCAACTGCTCGCTCATTCGGCGGAGGTGGGTTGCGCGGGGATCTTCGGTTTTGTAAACGCGGTGACCGAAGCCGGAGATCTTCTGCTTGGCGGCCAGCATGTTTTTCACGTATTCCACCGGATCCGCGCCGGCTTTGTCGATGGCGTAGAGCAGGCGCATGACGCCCTCGTTGGCGCCGCCGTGCAAAGGCCCCTTGAGCGCGCCGATGGCGCCGGTGACGGCGGAGTGAATGTCTGCCAGGGTGGCTGCGATTACGCGGGCAGCAAAGGTTGAGGCGTTCAGCTCGTGATCGGCGTGCAGGATGAGCGCGATATCGAGCGTGCGGGTGGCCGTCTCCGAAGGCACTTCTCCGTTGAGCATCCACAGGAAGTTGGCGGCGTGGGAGAGCGAGCGGTCGGGTGGAACGATTTCCTTGCCCTTGCGGAGGCGATCGTAGATAGCCACGATCATGGCAATCTGCGCGGTGAGGTTGTAACTCTTGCGGACATTGGCGTCGTGGGAGTTGTCTTTCTCGTCGGCATCGTAAAAGCTGAGGGCGGAGACTGCCGTTCGCAGCACTTCCATGGGGGTTGCGGTGGCGGGAAAGGTTCTCAGCATGTCGACAATGCGCTGGTCGAGCGACCGGGCAAGCGCGAGTTGCGAGTGGAATTCGCGCAGCGCGAGCTGGTTGGGCAGGATACCGTTCCAGAGCAGGTAAGTGGTTTCCTCAAAGGTCGAACTCTCCGCCAACTCGTGAATGTCAATTCCACGATAGGCCAGCACGCCCGCTTCTCCGTCGATAAAACAAATACCGGAGTTGGCTGCGACAATTCCTTCCAGACCCTTTCCTTGGACAGCGGTCGACATGGCCTTCGGATCTCCCTCTTGCGGCAAGATTTTTCTGGTTGCGGCGGAAGTCCCACCTTGAAAAACAGAGGCTCAGCGCCAAAAAATGCGGTATAGATGTTTATAACGGAACGATTCCCTGCTTGTCACGGAGTGCGGGACGCAAATGATGCTGAAACCGATCTGCGGCCGGGATTCAGGCAGCATGCGCAAGCATTTCGGACACGGACCACCTTCATTCTATATTCTGTAGATTCCCCGGTGAAGCGCCGCGTGGAAACGCCGGAGTTCGACTGGAAGGGCCGGAATTTGCCGCGCGACGCGGAAGGTTCCGGTACGAGAACCTTCAACCGGCGTCTAATGGGGACAGAAGGTCACCAGGACGAGGGCCTTGGCCGGCCCAGCAAGAGCGGTTCGATGGAAGGGCCGCCGAAGAGATGAAAGGGAAACAGATGAGTGAAGACGACAATACTCCACGGGAATACTCCGGCGCATTGCTGGCGGTAATCGCGCTTGCCCTTTTGGGCGCGATTGGCGGGCTGATCTGGAGCTACACGCTGAGCGGAAGGTTAACGTCGCAGCAGGCGGAACTGGCCGATGCGAAGCAGCAGAACGTGAAGCTGGAAGCCGAGTTGCGCGAAACCGATGCCCGCCTGAAGGTAGCTACCGATGAACTGGGCCGATCGCTGGGGCTGACGCAGAAGCAGATGGACACTCGGGCGGAGGAGTTAATTCGCCGCGAACAGGCCGACGAGGCCAACGCCCAGCAGCTGGCCACAGCCCAGAAGCAGACCGCGCAGCAGGTGAGCGCCGTCTCCAGCGCGGTTTCAGACGTGAAGACCGATGTGGGCGGGGTGAAGACGGATTTGGGCAAGACGCAGAACGACCTGGCCTCCGCAGTGGCGCAATTGACGTCGATGAAGGGGGATTTGAGCGACCACAGCAGCCTGATCGCGCGCAATGGCAGTGAGCTCGAGGTCCTGAAGCACAAGGGAGACCGCACGTTTTACGAGTTCACGCTGGCGAAGGGACAGAGGAAGCCGGTGGGCACTGTGAGCCTGGAGCTGAAGAAGGCCGACTCGAAGAAAAGCAAGGTGACCATTGTGGTGTATGCGGATGACAAGGAGTACGAGAAGAAGGACAGGAATCTGAACGAGCCGATGCAGTTTTATGCCGGCAAGGATCCGCTGCTTTTTGAGATCGTGGTGAACTCCGTGGGGGCAAAGAATGGGACAGTCGCCGGGTATCTGGCGGTGCCCAAGAACGCGCCCGTTCCGGTAACTACCGGTCGATAACCACCTCGGGGTGGGGCGTGAGCACTAGGCTCGGCTGATAGAGAAGGCCGAAGGTGAAGCTCAAATCCTTGCGCGCGCCCCACTCTTGTTTGGTAAGCCGGAAAGCCGAAACCAGGTTTCCCTCGACGGTTTCGCCGGGTTGAATCGTGGAGTCGAGGGCAAGCGGCTTGCCATGAATCGACGCCAATTCCGGGTAGGCGGCAAACAGCCGCTCGTAGTCGGCTGGAATGGCCGCATAGCTTGAGTGGATTCCGTCGGGAAGCGTGGCGTTGGCCATGACATTGTGAAGCACAAGCGCATGTTCGCTCTGGTTATGGAGCTTGACCTGGGAAAATACCAGCACCTGGTCGAAGCTCTCCTTGGCCATGGCGGCGCCGTTGGCGTCGACCGACTTGCCTTCAGTGTGCTGCGGATGAACCCAGACCTGCTCGATTTCTCCGGTGGCCACGGGCGGCTTTTGGCCGGCGATCACGTAGATAACAACGGCCAGGATCACCAGCACGGCGGCAATACCGCTGGTCCAGAGCACGTGGCTGGAGCCTTTGGTCAGGTCCTCGCCGCGGGCGGCATCGTCCAGTTCCGGGGAATCCAGCTGAAGTAGACTCATCGCGCCCTTATTCTATCTCGCCTGATCAGAAAAGGGGGGACGATTTTCAGGATGCACTCGGGGTGTGTGGTCAGGATTGCATCGAAAGGAATGCACTTTGGGCGGAGGGGCGGAGATATGTGGCGGAATCGGCTCGTATCGCGAGAAAGCGCTGCGCTTATATGGGATACCTTTCAGGGACGGAGTCTGAGCGCGCCAAGGAGTTCCGCTGCTCCCAGGGTGTTCAATACATCCTCCGGCCCAAGCCAGGCTCGGCGAAGCTGGCGGATGCCGTAATCCATCTTGCCCAGGTTGCGGGCGTCGTGGGAGTCGGAGTCGATCACGATTTTGCAGCCAAGCTCCTTGGCCAGCCGCAGGTCACGATCATTCAGGTCAAGGCGCTCAGGGGCGGCGTTGTGCTCGACGGCCACACCCAGTTCGGCGGCGCGGCGCAGAACCGCGCCCAGGTCGAGGGCGAATGGCTCGCGGCGCAGCAGCAGGCGGCCGGTGGGATGGCCGAGAATTCGCGTATGGGGGTTCTCGATGGCTTTGAGAACACGCGCCGTCATCTCTTCGCGGCTCTGTTCGAAGCGGGTGTGAACGCTGGCGATGACAATCTCCATCTGCGCGAGGACTTCGTCGTCGAGGTCCAGTGAACCGTCGGCCAGAATGTCGACTTCGATTCCGGTGAAGACGCGGATGCGGCCCTCCATCTGGCGATCGACTTCGCGGATGCGCTGGACATGCTCGAGGGCGCGCTTCTCGTCGAGGCCATTGGTCATGGCCAGGTTCTTGGAGTGGTCGGTGATGGCGATGTAGCTGAACCCGCAGGCCAGGGCAGCCTCGGCCATTTCGCGGATGGAGTTATGCCCGTCGGTGGCGGTGGTATGCATGTGCAGGTCGCCGCGCAGATCGGCCTTTTGAATGAGCTTCGGCAGCGCGTGCCGGGCGGCGGCCTCAATCTCGCCGAGGTTCTCGCGCAACTCGGGTGGCATCCAGTCCATTTCCAGGGCGGCGTAGATCTCCTGCTCGGTGGCCGCGGCAACGGTCGAGTTATTGTCGAGGCGGGAAAGGGCCCACTCGCTGAGGGTGTAACCCATTTTGAGAGCGCGCTGGCGCAGCGAGACGTTGTGCGCCTTGGAGCCGGTAAAGTATTGCAGCGCAGCGCCGTAGCTGGCCGAGGGAAGCAGACGCACGTCCACCTGCAAGCCATCGCCGAGATGGAAGCTTACCTTGTTTTCGCCTTTGGCGATGATGTCGTGGATGCCGGGGTAGGCTGCGACATAGTCAACGGCGGCCCCGGTGTGCTCGGGTGCGCAGGCCGGCCCGGTGACCAGCAGATCGAGATCGCCGGCGGTTTCGCGGCCTCGGCGCAGGGAACCGGCCGGGGATACTCGCTCAATGCCAGTGAAGGACAACAGGTACGCTGAGAGACGCTGGGCTGCCTCCTCCGCAACATCGATACGGAAGCGTCCGGCGCTGCGGCGATAATCGTCGATGCCCTTGCGCAGCTTCTCGATTTGCTTTTCTCCCATGCGGGGAAGGCCGACGAGGCGGCCTGCTTCAATGGCCTCGGCGAGCTGGTCGATGCCGGCGATTTTGGCCGCATCCCAAAGCAGGGCTACCGTTTTGGGGCCCATTCCAGGCAGCTTCAGGAGTTCCAGCAGGCCCGCGCCGTATTTGGCCAGCAACTCCTCGCGCAGGGGCAACGTGCCGGTGGCGGCAATGGCTTGCAGGTTGGCGGCCATGCCTTTGCCGATGCCGGGAATTTCAAGTAGGCGGGCGGTCGAGTCCGCGGCGGTCATCAAATCGACTGTGGTTTGCTCTGCGGCCTCCGCGGCGCGGCGATAGCTGCGGATTCGAAAACTGTCGCCGCCGTCGATCTCCAGCAGGTCGGCGGTTTCCTCGAGCAGACGAGCTATGGTGGGGTTGTCCATCGGATTAGTCTCCGCGAACAGTAGAACAGAAATCGGAGCCGGGAGCGCGGAATGACTAGGGTGCAAGTAGCCGACAAAGTACCAGGGCGGGAGAGCTTGAGGATTTCGAACTTGAATGCGGCTTACGGCGAGGAACCGGCCAAGCCCGCCTAAGCGCGAAAGCAGGGGGATGATACACAGCGAGGATTCAGACGCACAATCGGCGAGCCACCTGCCGGGGTGGATTGGCGCAAGCGTCCGGTGCTTATCCGGCTAGGCTGCGTTGTGAGCGGCTGCGTCCCGGAAGCGGATTACGGCGTCCGCCTGGGGGCCCTTCTGGCCCTGAACGATGTCGAACTCAACCTCATCGCCCTCTTTCAGAGTCTTGTACCCGTCGAGTTGGATGGCGGAATAGTGAACGAATACATCCGGCCCGTCATCGCGTCCAATGAATCCGTAGCCCTTGGCGTTGTTAAACCACTTGACCTTCCCTTTGAATTGAGCCACAGGCTCCTGCTTTCTTGCATCGAGCGTGAAGTGGCGGTGAGCGAGTGAACGGACAGGGGAATGCTCGCCGCTATACCTTAAGACGTGAAAAATGCAAGAAAGGTTGATTCGGATTTCAAAAAGCAATCCCAGTAAATGAGACTTCCCGCATGGTACGGACCGGTGGTGACCGCTGGCCCGTACCGGAGTTTGCCGGAGAAAGCGAAGGAATATCGAGCTACTTCTTGTGCTTACCGCGGACCCGGCGCGCGTACAGGAGCACACTGGACAGGGTCTTGCCGTCAAGGATGGCGCCTTTCTCGATCATTTTGAGCACGTCGGAGAGCTTGACGAGCCGAAAATCAATCTGCTCGTCGTCCTCTGGATGAGCGTCTCCGGCCACGAGCCCTTCGGCAAGAAATACCTTCATGGATTCGCCCAGAAAACCGGGGCTGGCATAGTACTCCACCAGCGGCTTCCAGTTTCTGGCGCTGTAGCCGGTTTCTTCGGCCAGTTCGCGCTTTGCGCCGGCAAGCGGGTCTTCACCCGGTTCGAGCTTTCCAGCGGGCAGTTCCCATAGGAATTGATTGGCGGCGTGGCGATATTGCCGCTCAACCACAATCCAGGGGTTCTTCTTGTTCTTCCTGGCGTCAATGGCCAGAATGACAACGCTGCCGTTGTGGCGGATGACGTCGCGTTCGCTGGCGCGGCCACCCGGCTCAATCAGCTTGTCGTGGAAGACGCGGAAAAGCGGTCCCTCATAAACGACCTCGGAGCTAAGCAGTTGCGCAGTCTCCGCAACTGGCACGGCCTTGGCGGCCTTGCCCTGCTTCTTTGCCGGCTTTGCCGGCCTCCTTTTTGCGGCCGGCGCTTTGGCCGGTACGGCTGTTTTCGACTTGCTCGGCGATTTCTTCGGCGACTTGACTGGCGACTTCTTTGCCACCTTCTTCACCGTCTTTGCCGGCGTTTTCTTTACCTCGGCGGGGTTTTCGTCACTGGGCATTCCGATCTCTCCTGGCAACGCAATTGCGTCACGATCCGTTACAAAGTATACGCATAACGGGGCGGGGCGGCTGACCAGAATTAGGCAGTTGTGCATCGATTCCGCCCGGCGTGGCATCCTTAACAGAGCCGCATTGTCCCAAAGGAACGAGTTGCCGACTACAGAGTGTCATCCTAATACCGTTGCGCCGGGTTTTTCGCGGCTGTTTCTGGACTATTGTGCCGGAGACGCGGCCGCGCGCCGCTTCTACACCTCTGGGCAACCCGCCGAAGACTCGCAGGTAGGATGGCAGGCGCGTCCGTCCGTCCCGGCGCACTGGCCGGAGCTTGTTGCGCTGCTTGGGACGCAGAATGCAGAATCGGCGGCTGAGGGGACTGCTGGCGCACTGGCTCTGAATGCGCTGAGGCAGGGCGCGGGAGCGGTGGTTACCGGGCAACAGGTGGGGTTGTTCGGAGGACCACTGTTCACACCATTCAAGGCGGCAACGGCGATGGCGCGCGCGCGTACGGCCACGGCGGCAGGCCGCCCACACGCCACCATTTTCTGGCTGGCGTCGGAAGACCACGACTTTGAAGAGATTAACCACGTTACCTTTCCGGCCAGACGCGAACTGCGCAAATTGGTTTATCCGCCGGGTCGAGAGGCTTCGCGGCCAGTGGGCGGCTTGGTGCTCGACGAGCGGATTATCCCGCTGGTCGAACAGGCCTGGGAGCTGCTTGGCCCGTCTGAAGCCATGGAGATCCTGGCGGAGGCCTACAAGCCAGGGAACACGTTTGCACAGGCCTTCCGGGTGTTTTACGCCAAGACTTTTGCAAAGCAGGGATTGCTGGTGCTGGATGCGAGCGTGCGCGAGGCTCATCGCATGGGCGCACCGGTGCTGCGGGCCGGCCTGGAGCGTGCGGACGAATTGCACGCCGCGCTGACCCAGCGCAATTGGGACTTGGTCGCTGCCGGATATCATGCGCAGGTGGCCGTGGGCGGGCAGAACAGCCTGTTGTTTCTGATTGACGAGGGTTCCGGAGCTCGGCTGGCGCTGAAGCGGATGCCCCCAAGCGCGGAGGAGCCTGCTGGGTTGTGGCAGGCTTTCTCTCCAAGTGGCCGGCTCAGCTTTTCAACGGCAGACCTGGTGGGGATTCTGGAGGCCGAGCCGGAGCGCATTTCGCCCTCGGCGCTGTTGCGGCCCGTTTTTCAGGACTTTCTGCTATCGACTTCGGTCACTATTGGAGGGCCGGCGGAGATTGCGTACTTTGCCCAATCCGCCGTGCTGTTCGAGCGCATTCTGGGGCGGATGACGCCCGTGGAACCTCGCTTCAGTGGAACGCTGATTGAGCCGGCGATTGCCGAGATGCTGCGCCAGCACGAGCTGACGCTGGAGCGGGTTTTTGAGATATGCGGGCCAGAGATCGGGGCCGGCGGTCCGGTCGCGCTTGGTCAGTTGCTGGCCGCTCGCGCCATGCCCATCGAAGGGAAGCGGAAGCTGGCTGCCACCGGCGTGGCGCTGGACGCCGAGTTGACCACGCTGCAGGAATGGATGAGCGGCCTGGACGAAGGACTGGGCCGGTCGGCGGAGACCGCGGCGAGCAAGATGCGCTACCAGATGAGCCGGCTGCGGACGCTGGCTGCCAACTTCCAGTTGCAGCGGGAGGCGTCGCTTGGGCGTCACGCCGATGCTGTTTGCCAGGCGCTTTATCCGGGCGGGGCGTTACAGGAACGGGTACACGGCGCTGCCTTCTACTTTGCGCGCTATGGGTTTGAGCTGGCGGAGGAGTTGACCGCGCAGGCTGCGAATCCCTGTCCGGGACACACGGCGCTGTGGTTGTAAAGCAGTGTGCCGTGAACAACTGACGATTGAAGCTGTCCACTGTGCACTGTGTACTGTTCACTGACTTTAATCCTGGCAAACGTCGAAGAGGTTCCCAATGAGGCGAGTTTTCGCAATTCTGGCTTTGGCGGCTTTGGCGGCATTGGCGTGCGCGGCGCAGGCACAACAGGAACCCTGCGCAACGGCCGGCACGAATAACGACTTCCTGGGAATCCAGACCATCCGCCTGTGGCCCGGCGACGCGCCCGAAGCCAAGGGAAAGACCTGCGAAGATATACCCACTTTGACGATTTTCACCCCGCGCCACGGGTCGGAGAATGGCTCCGCGGTGGTGATTCTTCCCGGCGGGGCGTACCGGGGGCTTGCAGCCGACCTTGAGGGGGGCGAGATTGCCGACTGGTTTACCGCGCGCGGCTTTCGCGCCTTCATTCTCAGCTACCGGCTCACCTCGCACGGCTACGTCCTTCCCGTTCCATTGCTTGACGCCCGGCGCGCCGTGCAAACTGTCAGGGGGCGCGCCGCCGATTACCACATTGACCCGGCCAGGATCGTGGTCATCGGCTTCTCTGCCGGTGGACACCTTGCGGCACTCGCCGGGACGCAGTTTGTGCCCGGCAATCCAGACGCCGACGACCCCATCGACCGAGCTTCGAGCCGTCCGGATTATCTGGTGCTCGGTTACCCGTGGATCGGAGCCATCTCCCTTGACACCTCGCACTTGAACTACTGCAAGCTCTACAACCTGATGGACCGCTGCGCGGCGTTGCAGGCTTCGTATTCGCCGGATTTGTTCGTCACCAAAGACACGCCGCCAACATTCTGGTACCACACCTTCAGCGACCAAACCGTTCCGGTGGAGCAGGGGCTGCGGTTCTACGAGGCGCTGGTGAAAGCCGGCGTTCCCTCCGAGGCGCATATTTTCGCAAACGGGCCTCATGGGACCGGGTTGGGCAAGGGTGACGCGGCCCTGGGGCAATGGCCGAATTTGCTTGAGAACTGGCTGCGCGCCCAGGGGCTGCTGACGCCTGTCATACCTGCCGGCGCGGCCAAGCGATAGAACATAAGTAGCCCGTAACGCCAGCAATGCAGTGCTAGGATGATTCAATCCGTATTGGAGGCACCCGAGGAATGAAATCCGCATATCGGCTTTCTATTTACATGTTGGTTGTCGTGACTTGCTTGTTTCTGAATCCAACGGCGCGGGCGCAGGATACTCGAAACGCCGCGCAGCCGCCCTCAACAGGCGCTGAGGCGCACAAGGATGCCGACCATAAAGATGCCGACAAGGAAGCGATTCCCATTCCGCCGGAAAAGCCCGTGGCAACGCACCACGAACTGGCCATAGGCGGCAAGACGCTGAAGTATACGGCGACCGCGGGCACGCTGATCATCCGCGACGAGGAAGACAAGCCTTATGGCAGCATCTTTTACGTGGCCTATACGCTGGACGGAGCAGAGCCGCAGTCGAGGCCGGTGAGCTTTCTTTACAACGGCGGGCCGGGCTCAGCCACGTTGTGGCTGCACATGGGATCGTTCTCGCCGGTGCGCATCGTTACCGACAGCCCGAGCGCCACCTCGGGTCCGCCATTCAAGCTGGTTCCCAACGAGTATTCGCTGCTGGACAAGACGGACCTGGTCTTCATCGACGCGCCGCTGACCGGCTACTCGCGAGCCGTTGGCAAGGCGACTGTGAAGGATTTTGCGGGAGTGGACCAAGACCTGCATGCCTTTGATCGCTTCATCATCCGCTACATTACGGCGAATCAGCGCTGGAATTCGCCGAAGTTTCTGATTGGCGAATCGTACGGGACAACCCGGTCGGCCGCGCTGGCCGATATGCTGGGCAACGATGGCGTGCAATTGAACGGCGTGGTGCTGATTTCGTCGATTCTGAACTACAACATCCGGGCCGGCGGGTACGACATGCTGTACATTGGCAACCTGCCCAGCTATGCGGCGGCGGCCTGGTATTTCAACAAGATTCCCAACAAACCGGCCAACATTTCGGACTGGGTGGAACAGGCGCGCGTATTTGCCTCGGGACCCTATGCGCAGGCGCTGTTTGCCGGGCATAACCTGCCCGCAGCGCAACTGGATACGGTGGCCAAAGAGGTGAGCCGGCTGACCGGGCTGGGCGTGGACTATGTGAAGGAAGCCAACCTGCGTATATCTCCCGCGAGATTCCGGAAAGAAGTGCTGCGCGACGACCGGCGAACCCTGGGGCGCTACGACATGCGCTTTGAGGGGGTGGATGTTGACTCCGCAGGCGAGAATCCCAGCTACGACGCCTCCGACACGGGCATCGCCGGCGCATTTGTGGCCACATTGCATGACTACCTGGGGCGGGAGCTGAAGTACGAGAGCACCGACGCCTACCGGCCTAGCGCCGAAACCAATAGCCAGTGGGACTGGAAGCACAAGCCGACCAGCGGCGGGCCGGGAATGGGACCGGGCAGCGAGCAGGCCCAACCCTATGTTGCTGCCGATCTGGGAAGCGCGATCCGCAAGAATCCGCATCTGAAGGTCTTTTCGGCCAACGGCTACTTCGACCTGGCAACGCCATTCTTCATTACAGAGTACGATTTGTCGCACATGGACCTGGATCCCACGCTGCGAGGCAATGTGCAGTTCGGATATTACCCCTCGGGGCACATGATCTATCTGAACGTGGACGCACTGCACCAGTTGAAGGACGATCTGGCGGGGTTCATTGCTAAGTCGGCAAATTAAATCAACGGCATTTGGAAAGTGGAAGGGTCAATCTTCGCGCGTGCGGTATTTGCGCAACCGGCCCAGCAGAGACGCGGGACCGGTGACGGCCAGCCGGACCAGGTTGCCCTCATATTCGCGCCGATGGACCACCATTCCCGCCTCAATGGCCGCCAGCACCCCGCCCTCGTTCTGCGGAACGCTGAGTTCGGCTTCGATGGACGGATCGGAATGCAATGCCTTGTCAATCGCCTTGAGCAGGGCTTCCATTCCTTCGCCAGTGCGGGCGGAAACGGCTTTCTCGCCAGTTGCCCGGCTGCGGTCAATGAGACCCTCACGCTGGTGCTCGTCGAGCAAGTCGATTTTGTTCAACACCTCGATGCGCGGCTTGTTCAACGCTCCAAGCTCGCCAAGGACCTTCTCGACTTGAGTCTTTTGCTCCTCGCCGTACGTTGAAGCGGCGTCGCGGATGTGCAGGAGCACTTCGGCTTGTGCTACTTCTTCGAGCGTCGCCCGGAAGCTGGTTACCAGAGTATGGGGAAGGTTGCGGATAAATCCCACCGTGTCAGAAAGCAGAATCTTTCGGCGGCTGGGGAGTTCGATGGCCCTCAGCTTGGGATCGAGCGTAGCGAACATGCGCGGCGATTGCAGCACCTGTGCGCCGGTTAGGCGATTGAAAAGCGTGCTCTTGCCGGCGTTGGTATAGCCCACCAGCGCCACTGTAGGCACGGGGACCGCTTCGCGCCGCTGGCGTTGCTGTTTACGGACCCGCCGCACCCCGTCCAGCTCGCCCTTGAGGTGGTCGATGCGGGCCTGAATCCGCCGCCGGTCGGTCTCAAGCCTGGTTTCGCCGGGGCCCCGAGTTCCGATGCCGCCGCCCAACTGGGACATGGATTTGCCCTTGCCGGTGAGCCGGGGCAGCATGTATTCAAGCTGCGCAAGCTCCACTTGAAGCTGGCCTTCGCTGGTGCGGGCGTGACGAGCAAAAATGTCGAGGATCAATTGCGTTCGATCGAGCACGCGGCACGGAAGCGCTGCATCGAGATTGCGTAGTTGCGTAGGCGACAGATCGTGGTCGAACAGCACGAGATCGGCATTGGAAGAAGCGGCAACGCCCGCGATCTCTTCCACTTTGCCGGAGCCGATCAGGGTCGCCGGATCGGGCCGCGCGCGGTGCTGCGCCAATTCGGCAACAACCACGCCGCCAGCGCTCAGTACAAGTTCGCGAAACTCGGCCATGGACTCGCCGGCGTCGAGACTGTGGCTTTCCTTGTCCGACCGGTTTAGTTCCAATGGAGTTTGCGGGGGATCCGCGAGGCCGGTTGCGCCCGAGGAGAAAGGATGCGCCGCGTCTTCCGGGACCTCGTCACACGATGGTGTAGTGCTGGCCGAGTAGTCGCACAAAACTACGGGACGCGCGCCAGAGGCCCCCGCGCGGATACTCCGCGAGCGGGAGCTGAAGTCCACGCTCACCAGGACAGCCCGCTCCGGCGCTCCACCCCCGCGATCAGGATCTGTCGCCGGTGCCCCGGTACTTCGAGCGGAGCCGCCGGTGCTGCTCTCCATCCTTGCCAATCGAAACCGCTTCCCGCTTGCTATCGCGTCTCCGCAGTCGCCGGGGACGAACCCGATACGGTTACAGCGGAGGGGCCGATTCCTCCACCCATAGCCACCGGCCTATGCTCGAGATGCATCACGCTCCGGTTGCTCACCACCGTCGAAATGGCGTGTTTGAATATCAACTGCTCCTGGCTGTTGTTTTCCAGAAGCACCGAATACTTGTCAAAAGACCGGATTTTTCCGGTGAGCTTGACGCCGCTGACGAGGTAAATTGTGATGGGTGTTTTGTCTTTGCGCACCGTGTTCAGAAACGTGTCCTGAATATTTTGTGCCGGCTTGTTTTCCATGTGCCGATCTCCTGCTTTCCTGTTGATCGTTTGGATGCAACCAAAGTGGATGTGCGTGAAACAACAATTCAGCGGGCACGGCGCCAGAAGTCCCGGAGCCGCCTAATCCCGCAATGTGACAACATTACAGCGATTTGCCAACCATTTCAACTCGGAAGAGTTATCAAAACAATTTTCTTTCAAAACTCTTCGATTTAGAGCGGAGATCGAGTACTCCCCGTAGCCGTTCGTGAGGTTGGGTCGAGCGAGCTTACGGCAAGCGTCACCGCCAAATCCGTCCCCTGCCTGAATTACCGGAATCTGCGGCAATACTCCTTTTCGTGGTTCAATTGTCGGCGATTCTTTCCCTGTGGCGAGGGTTCCGCGGTAGCCAATGTTACCCAGGGCGGCTGGCCCACAAAGCGCTAGGCGGTAAAATAGTCCCGTGCAAGATGTCTTTACCCATTCGCGATGTACAGTTCTGAACTCACAGCCAGTTCCCATGCTGGACCTGAAGCGCCAATACGCTCCGCTGCATCAGGAGTTGCTGGAAGCGGTCGGGGCGGTGCTGGAAACTCAGCAGTTCATCCTGGGCGAGCCGGTAACTGCTTTTGAGCGAGCCGCGGCTGGACAACTTGGCGTAGCCCACGCTATCGGCTGCTCCTCGGGCACGGATGCTTTGTGGCTGGCTCTGGCTGCCGCCGGAATCGGGCCCGGTGACGGCGTCGTGACGACTCCGTTCAGCTTCTTTGCCTCGGTGAGCGCGATTCTGCGCGCTGGAGCGACTCCGGTGCTGGCTGACATCGACCCTGGAACATTCAATTTGTGCCCGGCGCAGGTGGAAGCGGTTGTTGATGGAATGCGGACCGCGCCGATTCGCGCGATTCTCCCGGTGGATCTCTACGGCCAGTGCGCCGATTGGACTTCATTTTCGCGGCTCGGAATGGAGCATGGGCTGAGGCTGATTGAAGACGCCGCCCAGGCTTACGGCGCCGAGTGGAATTGCATAAAAGCCGGTGGACTTGGCGACATTACAGCCTTCAGCTTTTACCCCACCAAGAACCTGAGCGCTGCCGGAGATGCTGGTATGGTGACGACCAATTCGGATGAGTTGGCCGAACGCGCCAGGATGCTGCGCCAGCACGGAATGCGCCGCCGCTACTACCACGACGAGGTTGGATGGAACACGCGTCTCGACGGCATGCAGGCCGCCATCTTGGGCGTCAAGCTGAAGTATATTGCCGGTTGGAACGATGCCCGCCGAAAGGTTGCCGAGCGCTATCACAAGCTGTTCGCCGCGACAGGGCTGGCCGAATCCGGCCTCTATCCCACCCACGGAATCGTTCTTCCGCAAGAGGTGCGGAGCACACGCCACATCTGGCACCAGTACGTGATCCGCACTGCCCGCCGCGACGAGCTGCGCGAGTGTCTCACGACCCGCAATATCGGCTCCGAGATCTATTACCCCGTTCCGCTTCACATGCAGGAAGCGCTCAAAGGCCTCGGCTATGTCGAAGGCAGCTTCCCTGAAGCGGAGCGCGCCGCGCGCGAAGTGCTGGCGTTGCCGATCTATCCCGAACTGCGGGAGGATGAGCAGGAGACTGTTGTGGCTGCGATTGCTGAGTTTCTGAGCTAGTCAGCGATAAATCTCGCGCCGGTTGCCGATCTGGATGACCAATATGCGCAAGGCGCGGTCTTGAATTTCGCAGACTATCCGGCAATCCCAAGCGCGATAGCGCCAAAAGTCTCCCAACTCGGAGCCTTTCAGAGCATGACCCAGGCTTCGCGGATCGTCCAGCAACGACACGCGCTCCCGCAGAAAACCAGTAATTCGCCGGGCAATTTGCTTGTCGAGCTTGGCTAGATTAGATCCTTCTTTGCAGCGTCATCTATCCCAATCAGCCAGGCCAAGAGCGCGCTCCACTTCTTCCAGGGAGTGCGTCTGGCTGCGGGCCGCCCTCAGGTCTTCAAGGCGCTTTTCGGCAATGAAGATATCCTCCATATCTTCGCGCTCTGGGGTATCGTACTTCCCGGATTGAATCAACGGCCATGCCTTACCGTATGGCAGGATACTTTCGTGCTGCGATCGCCAATGCGCGTCAATCCCGTCCCACCCGTTCCCTCGGAATCGGTGACCGCACTCAGGACACACCTTCTGCGCAGCGCTCGCTTCGCTTACCTCAACCAAACGGGCATCCTCTTCAATCAGTCTCAGCGCGGCATGCCGAACAAGTTGGTCTGGCGCAATGCCTTCGAAAAAGGCGATCTCCGCCAACCTGGACTCCTGCTCGGGAGTGAATTGTACTTCCATCCCTGAAAGTGTTGCAGTAGCTCCAGTCGGTGTCAAGGCTCCGAAAGGAAATCGCCCAACCGGTCGAGCCGGTTCTCCCACACCGAGCGGCGATCCTTGATCCATTGCTCTACAACATCGAGCCCGGTGGGTTCGATGCTGCAGGTGCGCACTCTCCCCAGCTTTTCTGTCTGCACCAGTCCGCATTCCTCCAGCACCTGCAAGTGCTGAACGACGGCGGCTAGAGTAATGGCGAGCGGCTCCGCCAGTCGCGAGACCGACATGGGTCCCTGGCTGAGCTTCTCCACGATCACCCTGCGTGTGGGATCGCCGAGGGCGTGGAAGACACGGCCGATATCGGGTTTCCCTTTAGGCATTCGTCTGTCCCTTCCCGCTCCGTTCGTGGTCAGCGGGCGAGTTCCGCTGCCAGTTTGTCGAGCAGCCCGCGCCATCCAGCTTCCCGCATCGCGGGCCCATCGGCGCCCTCGAGGAATGCGCTTTGAAATGTGAGGATGAGGTCGGTGCCCTTCTCAGTTGGCAAAAGCTCAACCGTGCCCAGAGATATCGAGAAACACTTATCTTCCAGGGCCATGGTGGAGGTGAAGATAATGCGCCGGTTAGGGACGATGTTCCGGTACATGTTTTCGCTTTTGAGTGTGCGGCCTGCCAACGGGTGACCCTCGCTGAATCCGAGAGCGTAATACTCCTTACCCCCCACGCGAAAGTCCATGTCATAGGTCTCGACATTCTGGCTTTCGTGTGCAACAAACCAGCGGCGCTTCTTGACCGGGTCGGCGAAAGCGGCAAAAACGCGCTCCGGCGGCACAGGATAGGCGCGTTCGACGACGAATGTGTTGTGAACTACGGGTTGTTGTTCCATGGTGTTCATTCCGTCCTCTCAAATACAATTAGTTAAGTGCATGCTTAAGTATCACCTTCTTCGATTTAATTGTCAAGTTACAACTTAAGGATTGTCTGCGGGAGCCTCCATGCGGAGGCATCCAAGGGTCCTCGGCGTTAACCCAGGCTAACCGCCGCTACCTCATAGTCCCCGACACGCGGAATGGTAAAGCGCAGCACCCGGTCCTCCATGCGGAACGGAACACTTTGCTCGGCACTGAGCAACTCGACAGACTTGACCCGTAAGCCTGGCGGAAGCTTCAGGTTTACCGTCTGTGGCCCGAGCGGATAGACCGACTGCATCCAGCCATGATGAGCGTTGGGGTTGGTGTAGTTGAGCAAGTGCACAGCGTAGCCTGGTTCCGTTTCCCAGGCGAAGATCTCGACAAACCCTTCGCCTTCCACGCTCATCACGCGCTCATCCCGCGTGATCCAGCGGATGGTGTTGTGCATGAGCCTGAGCAAGTCGCCGTGGCCGGTGAGCCAGTAGGTGCGTTCGACGTCTCCGGGAAAGTAGGCCACGCGGCTTGAGCCGTTTTCGCTGAGCACTACCGCGGGTTCATTCGTATGAGGGGAAGGCGGATACGCCAACTCGGGCGGATAGCGGACGAAACCGGGCACGACGGTAAGGATTGGATCCGGAACGGGCTTCAGCGGGACTCGATTCTGCGCGCCCGGCAGCCAGTTTGTGTCTGTGAAGCCTTCAAGGATGGGATGCGGGCGCTCAATGCGCCCGTAGTATGCATTGCCATTCGTTCCGATCGCTTCGCCAGCTCTGCCGATGCCGAGCAGATCGGCAAGGCCAAAGTCGGGCCGTGGATTCAGGTTCTCGTCGTAGAGGGTGGTCTCAAAGCTGGCCATGACGGAACCGCCCCGGCGGGCAAACTCTCGAATCTGATCGCACTGCCGATCGCTGAGCATGGCGATATTGGGCAGCAGCAGCGCCCTGTATTTGCTAATCCGATCCAGCTCCAGCCGATCTTCGTGCACGAAGTCAAATGCGAATCGCCCGGCCAGCAACGTCTCGTAGATGCCGTGCGTGGTCTCGCGCATGTATGTGCGGGAGTGCGCCGTTGCCGGGCCAGGATAGAGGAGTTGCGTGCTTTGTCCCATGACCACGCCAACATTGGCTATTGAGCGGCGGACCTTGAAGTGCGCGTCGTGCTTTGCCGTCCAGCGAAAGAAATCGGCGCCCGGCGTCTGCCAGCGGCGATCTTCGCCAAATCCATTCTCCGAGCCTATGAAGTGGTAGTACGGAATCAATCCGCTGGCCAGCGTTTCGTTCAGCCACATCTTCGCCTCGGCGGCATTTTTGGATGCATTGCGCCACGGCACGATGCCGGTAGAGTAAGCGGCGGTAATATTGGCGGCAAACTTGCCATCCATTACAGCGTTGCTTACGCGGCCCTGCAGCGTGCATCCCCAAACGGGAGGATCTTCGTTGGTGCGCCCCTGATTGTCTCCCTGAAACCAGGCCGCAATGCTGCCGAGGCGGTGGAGATTTGGTCCCGCGTGGACGTTTCCGCCGAGATTCGCAAAGAAAAAGCTATCTGGCTTCTTCTCCTTGGCAATGCTGTCGTATTTAATCCAAAGCTCAAAGACGCGGTCATTGAAAGCGCGCCAGTAGCCCACCGTATCCGCAGACGGCAGCTTGCTGCAGATGCTGCAATGGCATTCAGGCAGGCTGCCGAGCGGCGGCCAGCCGTTGGTATAGAAGCAGTCCACGTCGTAAAGCGAATTTACCTCGCGCATGATGGCGGGCACGTAGTCGTCCATGTAGCTCGAAAACATGCACGTCTTGAACAGGCGCGGCTCTTCACCGCTGAACTGGACGGACCCATCCTTATTGCGCATTGCCCACTCCGGGTGCGCTTCGAGTGCGTCGCCCCAGTTCAGGTCGGGGCTCATACGCGCCACCACGCGCATTCCCCTCTTTTTGGCCGCGGCCACACACTCGCCAAAGAAGTCCCGGTCGTTCAAGAATCTTCCATGGCGGTGAAACTTCACTTCCGAGGGATAGAACGCGAGGATGCCGGTAACGCTCACGTAGACCACATCCGTCTTGCAGGAGCGCCAATAGTCCGCCCACTCCTCGATATTCATCACGGCAGGGTCGTGCTCGGTCATATTGCTTTGGCCCACACGGCGAACCTTCTGCTGCCATGGTTCGGTGGCTGGATCGACCGCGTTGAGCCGCCGGGGCAGAGAGACGAGGACGGCAGGATTTGCGGTGGCGACTGCGGCTGCGGCCTCTTCGGCGGAGAGCGTAAGAGCATTCAGCGCGCCAGCCAGTGGAATTGCGGCTGCGCCGGTTGTCAAGCCAGTCTTCAAAAATGTACGGCGGTTGATCATAGCTCATTGCCTCCTGCGGTTGGCCTTGAAAGTGTAACTGTTAGCCTGGCCAATGCACGAGTTGCCCGCCTTCCTCACTACCGAAACAGATTCGTCCGGGCAAGATCGACAATCTCGTCGCCGCGACCGTTCAGAAGCGCCTTCACCATGTAGAGATTGAAGTCGACGATCTGATCGAGCTTGAGGCTGGGAGGCATGGCCAGTTCCTGCCGGTTCACCGCTATATCCACTAACGCAGGGCCTGGATGCGCGAATGACCGTTCCAGCGCAGGGCGAACCTGTTCCGGGTCGTCAACGTGAATTCCCAGAATTCCCGTCCCCTCCGCGATCATGGCAAAATCCGGGTTCACCAGGTCGGTGGCATGGCTCAAAAAGCCCGTCGCCTTCATTTCCAGTTCGACGAATCCCAGCGATCCGTTGTTGAACACAACCACCTTCACAGGGAGATTCAATTGCCGGAGCGAGAGAAGGTCGCCCATGAGCATGGAGACGCCGCCGTCACCGGAGAGCGTTACAACCTGGCGGCCAGGGTGGGAGATTTGCGCTCCAATGGCCTGGGGCAGGGCGTTGGCCATGGAACCATGATTGAACGAGCCGAGCAGCCGCCTGTGGCCGTTCATGGTGAGGTAGCGCGCCGCCCAAATTACGGGTGTTCCCACATCTGCGGTGAATACGGCATCTTCCGCGGCCAGCTCATTCAGCACCTTGGCCACGTATTGCGGGTGGATTGGCCGCTGTCCAGGCTTGCCAGTAGCCAGGTCGTCGAGACCTTTGCGAGCCTCGCGGTAGTCCTCGAGCGCGGCATCCAAGTGGCTCCTGCTTTGCTTTTGCTCAATGGCCGGAAGCAGGGCTTGCAACGTCTCCGCGACGCCGCCCACAACACCCAGGTCAATGCGGCTGCGGCGGCCAAGTTGCTCCTCACGTAGATCCACCTGCACAATGCGCGCGTCTTTGGGATAGAACTGCTGATAGGGAAAATCCGTCCCAAGCATCAGCAAGGTGTCGCAACTCATCATGGCCTTGTAGCCGGAAGAAAACCCGAGCAGGCCGGTCATTCCCACATCGTATGGATTGTCGTATTCGATAAACTCTTTTCCACGCAGGGCGTGAACAATGGGCGCTTGCAGCCTGCCGGCCAGCGCTACCAGTTCATCGTGAGAGCCCGCGCAACCGGCCCCGGCGAGGATGGTGACTTTTCGCGCGCGATTAAGTTCCGCGGCGAGCAAGTCCAGCTCCTGCTTGCGGGGAGTGATGTTGGGCTGCGCGTAAGTGAAGGCCACACGCCGCTCCTGATTCACGGCGTCGGAAAGGGCCACGTCGCCGGGAATCACGACGACGGCAACGCCTTTTTTCGACAAGGCCGTCTGGATCGCAATCTCAAGAATGCGCGGCATTTGCGAGGGATGAGAAACCAGCTCGCAGAAATGACTGCACTCCTTGAACAGGTGCTCAGGATGGGTCTCCTGAAAGTATCCGCTGCCAATTTCCTGCGACGGAATATGCGCCGCAATGGCCAGTACCGGCACACGGCTACGATGGCAGTCGTAGAGACCGTTGATGAGATGCAGATTGCCAGGGCCACAACTGCCGGCGCAAACCGCCAGTTTTCCCGTCAGCGCTGCTTCCGCTCCGGCGGCAAAGGCGGCTGTTTCCTCGTGCCGCACGCCTACCCAGTCGATGCCGGTACGTACCCTCACAGAATCGGTAATACCGTTGAGCGAATCGCCCGCCACACCATAGATGCGCTCGACACCGGCGCCCGCAAGAACCTCTACAAAGAGTTCCGCAACTTTCTTTGCCAATTTCTTCCGATTCTTCTGCCGGCTCAGCCAGAGGCGAGCGAACTTGACTCACTTTGATTTGGCTGGCAGAAGCCCTTCACTTTTGGTAGATGCAAACCAGCCGGCTGGGGTGCGTCACTTTTGCGCTTGAGGATCAAGCTCTTCGAGCAGTTGCGAGACCTCCCCGTGCAGCCGCGGTAGATAAATCTGGACAATTTCCCAAACAATGTCATCCCGGACGGTTGCGTAGCCATGAACAATCTGGTTTCGGAAGGCGACGATATCTCCGGGAAGTGTGATCCGATCCCGATATTGAGGGAAATAACGGAGCAACTGGGAAAGCGCTTCCCCTATGATGCCGAATTTACGTTCGACCGCCGATCTCAGCATCTCATCCTGGAGGTAGTCGCTCCAGGCCCTCCCGGACGTGAACGAACCAATACTGGCCGCGGCTTTCACGATATCCCACAAATAGGCCTTGGCGTCACGCTGCATACAAAATCTGCTGTTGTTCTGAAACGCTCTTCAGAACATATGGATTGCGGATCGCGCCGTCTTCAACCAAATCGACCTTATGGCGCAACACTTCAGCGAGACCGTCGCGCAGAGCATTGAAGTTCCGCATCCGGTCAACGACTGGAATCGGCTCAAACTCAACCAGGAGGTCAATATCGCTGCGTCGCGGGTCAAAGTCCGCACGGACTGCCGACCCAAATACCGCCAGGCGGCGAACCTCGTGCTGACGGCACAAACGGATGATTTCGTCGAGATTGCGCTGTATTGGGCTTTCCATGTCGCTTCCGGAATCAGAATAGCACCGCATCGGCATGAGGTCTGGGATAATGAATCTTGATCTCCATTCCCGGAATCAGCCAATGCGGGCTCTCGCGCGATAGAATCCAGCTAATGAAGTGTCCCTATTGCGGTTTCGGGCAGGACCGGGTTGTTGACTCGCGGGAGAGCAAGGAGGCCGATGCGATCCGTCGCCGGCGCGAGTGCGAGAGCTGCAACCGCCGCTTCACTACCTACGAGCGCATCGACGAAATTCCTTACATGGTGGTGAAGAAGGACGGACGGCGCGAGCGCTTCGACCGGCAAAAAGTGCTAACCGGGCTGCTGCATGCCTGCCAGAAACGGCCCGTGCCGGCCAGCAACCTGGAGGCCATTGTGGACGCGGCGGAGACATTTCTCGTCGATGCTCCGGAGCGCGAGCGCACCACAAGCGAGATTGGCGAGCTGATTATGCAGCACCTGAAGGGGATCGACACAGTGGCGTACATTCGGTTTGCTTCGGTCTATCGGGACTTCAAAGACGTCCGCGAGTTCAAGGAAGAGCTAGAAGGGCTGCTCGGCGGCCGCAGTGGGAGCAAAGGCAAGAAGTAGCTCAAGGAAAAAAATGACAGAAACCAAGACCCACAAAGTAACCCTCATCCCCGGAGACGGCATTGGCCCTGAAGTTACGCAGGCCGTGGTCCGCATTCTGGAAGCCACCGGCGTGAAGCTTGAGTGGGAGCGCTTTGCCGCCGGCGCCGAGGCGTTCGAATGGAATAGCAGCCCGGTCGCTTTACGTAGGTGCTGAAATCATCATCGAATCGATGCTATAATTGATGACGGAGAGGTTTCCATGCGTACTACTATTGGACTCGACGACGAATTGATCCGTCAGGCACAGGAGTACACCGGCATTGAGGAGAAGGCCGCCTTGGTAAGGGAAGCGCTCACACGCCTGGTTCGCGCCGAAGCGGCCCGAAGGCTTGCTGCCCTTGGCGGCAGCGATCCCAACGCCACCGCCGCGCCGCGCCGACGGGTCAGGGAATGATCCTTGTCGACACCTCGGTCTGGATCGACCATTTGCGCAGTCCTGAACCATCGCTCGTAAAGCTTCTCGAGAACGATCAGGTTGCTACCCACCCTTTTGTTCGCCTGGAACTTGCCCTTGGTTCCATAGCGAACAGAGGGCAGGTATTATCAGAGTTGGCAAAGCTGTATCAGGCCCAGTCGGCAAGAATGGACGATCTATTTCTCCTCGTCGACGCCCGCAGGCTTGAGCGCCGGGGAATTGGCGTTACAGATCTACATCTGATCGCCTCGGCCCTCATTGACCGATCAATTTCAATTTGGACCCGGGATCGCCGCCTGGGCGAGATTGCCGATCAGCTAGGGCTCCGCGCGCCGTATCCATGAATAACCTGATTTTGCCGCGATACGCTAGAAACTAGGAACTAGAGGCTGAAAGCTATGACGACCGACGCGAAGAACCACAAGGTAACTCTTATCCCCGGCGATGGCATAGGCCCTGAAGTTACCCAGGCCGTGGTCCGCATTCTTGAAGCCACAGGCGTGAAGTTTGAGTGGGAGCGCTTTGCCGCCGGCGCCGAGGCGTTCGAAATCTACGGCGAGTACATTCCCGCGGCGCTTTCCGAGTCGATCGAACGCACCCGCGTCGCCCTCAAAGGACCGGTCACGACGCCCATCGGCGGCGGCTTCAAAAGCATCAACGTAACCCTCCGCAAAAAGTTCGATCTGTTCGCCAACTTCCGCCCCGTCAAGAATCTGCCCGGCCTGGCTACGCATTGGCCCGGTGTGGACCTGATCATCGTCCGCGAAAACACCGAGGGCGAGTACGTGGGCCTGGAACATGAGGTCGTGCCAGGTGTTGTCGAGAGCATCAAAGTAATCACCGAAAAAGGCTCGACGCGCATCGCCAAATTCGCCTTCGAGTACGCACGCAAGCATGGGCGCAAAAAGATTCACTCCATTCATAAAGCCAATATCATGAAGCTCTCCGACGGCCTGTTCCTGCGCTGCGCGCGCCAGGTGGCCCAGGGATTTCCCGACATCGTCTATGGAGAGCACCTGATCGACAACACCTGCATGCAACTGGTGATGAACCCGTTCCAGTACGACACCCTGCTTCTGGAGAATCTCTACGGCGACATTGTCAGCGATTTGTGCGCGGGGCTTGTCGGCGGCCTGGGCCTGGTTCCCGGCGCCAACCTCGGCCTGGAGTGCGCCATCTTTGAAGCGGTGCACGGCTCGGCGCCGGACATTGCCGGCAAAGATGTTGCCAACCCCACGGCCCTGTTGCAATCCGCAGTGCTGATGCTGCGCCACCTGGACGAAATGGAGGCTGCCGACAAGGTGCAGAAGGCACTGGAAGCGGTGTATTCCGAACGCAAGACGCTGACCCGCGACGTCGGCGGAGTGGCTGGAACGACCAAGTTTGCCGACGCGGTGCTGGCTGCAATGAGATAAAGAGTATTCGAGTTTTCCGGTGGCGCGCTGTAAGCTGCTCCGCGGCTGCCGCCACCTGCTCGGTCGTCCCACGGCTGCGGAAATCCGGCTTGGCTGCCCTTATTTTGCGGCAACTTCCAACGGCTTTACTGAGCTGAGCGGAATCTCCATGGTGCCCACCTTGTGCGTGGACTGATCGTAGAGGCCGGTACGCAGCCAGAACTGCCCCTTGGGAACTTCAATTTCTTCATGAATCTGCACGCCGGTAAGCTGAAAGGCCTTGTAGGCGTCGGGCTTGATCTTCAGTTGGCCAATGTAGTCGCCTCGGGCGGCCACCGTGCCGTATTTGTCGTAGACGATCAGAGACACGTTCAGTGTCCCCTCGCGATCGCCATCGGAATCCAGCTTCAATTTCACGTCACTCAAGTTCACGGCAAAGTCTACAGAGTAGCGCGTGAGCGGGACTTTGCCGGCAGGCTTGCCGGTTGGCGCGGCATCTGGTTTTTCCGGCATCGGATGGATCAAAGCCTTGTAGAGGATCTGCTCGGTCTGCGGCATGCCGAAATCCATGAATGCCCGCAGCGGGTCCATCGGCATTGGGTTTTGGGTGGCCTGTGTTTCCAGTACCTTTTGCTCGGTGGTTTTCGCAGCGCCAGGTAAATCCGAGTCGAGGGCATAGTAGCCGCGGCGGAACGATAGAGTGTACTTTGTTCCATTCACCTGCACATCGATGTTTCGGAAGGCGCCGTCCATCTTAAGGTCCGTCGGCGTGTACGCAACGGTATAGAAAAAATCACTGGCAGCGACCGCTTTGGCGATGGCATCCGACAGGCGGTTAGTGTTGTGGAACGCCTGACCGCCGGTTTCACGGGCCAGCATATCCATGGTTTCATGGCTGGCGTTGAGACCCATGTTTTCATTTTGCAGGGAAGCCGAAATCCCGCCCGCGCCGGCGTTGGGCGACCCAGCGGCTACGCCGGGGGGCGGACCGATAAACGAACTCGGGGATGTGCTTCCGGGGCTGTCCTGGTTGCCGGCCGTGAACCACGCATTTCCCACCACGCCGCGCGCATCGATTGGATAGATGGAGACGCGCGCCGCGTTCAGCAGATTAACGGTCTTCTTGACGGCTCCTTCAAATCTCGTTTCGGTCTGGCCAAAGAGCGCAAGCGGAAAGGTGCCGGACAGCCAGACCAGATTTTTGCGTCCGGGGAAGCCGCCGAGAAAGGTGGCGAGTTGCTGCAGATTCTGAATGGTGCGATATTCGCGGTCACTGGTCTGGGCGTAGTGGGTTTCGTCCAGGAACTGCGCGAGCCCGGCAATCATGGCCGGCGAACCAGCCGTGCCGCCCGGACCGCTACCCGCCGGGGCGATCATCATCGCGCCAAGCATCTCTTCCGCGTGGGTTTCCGCCTGGGACGGAAGCAGCGGAGTCGGCTCGGGCTTGGCGTTCTTTCTGTAACCCAGAGCCGCAGCCAAGAGCGCCGGGTCGTCTGCAAATCCCTGCACGAAGCTGAGCTTCATTCCCATAACGAAGATGGCAATGCGGGAGCCAGGTTTGAGGGTCTTGAGGTAGCTTTTTGCCTGCTCGCGAACCATCATTTGATCCTCGGGCTGGGTGTTAAGCGAGTCGAGGAGAAGCACATTGACAGCCGCTGGAGGTTTGATTGGCGAGAAGTTGGTGAACACATCGGGAGGCATGACGGGAAACTCCACCTTCTGGGCCTGC